>Ga0334890_1001149_pt1 | contig 37868 bp, 30 predicted proteins | sample GraSluR1_MG_3_FD_207220 | JGI IMG/M metagenome (GOLD analysis project Ga0334890, IMG submission 207220) | Sludge microbial communities from methane-producing bioreactor in Wageningen University, Netherlands - Granular Sludge_31_08-R1 | ecosystem: Engineered > Bioreactor > Anaerobic >... | reverse complement strand
GTCTTGCTTGACCTGCCCAGCAGCTCCGCCCAGAAAGAGAGTTAGCCCGACTATCGACTGACTGAACGTTTGTGCTGGGGATTTTCAGCCTGATCATTTTGGGGACTTTCATTCTGATCTTGACACCCAGAAACGAGATACCCCCCCTTCTGCCAAGTAACCACATTTCATTGTCTTTATTCACATCCGCGACATTGACCTTTTGACCGATGAAATGTCTTTTTGTATATTCTTTTTGTGGAACATATGTGTCATTTCCTTCCGTTCATGAGCATAGAAAGGAATTCCAGATGGAGTTGCCAGCAGAACAACGTGAAGAACTCCTCAGAGCATTGAAAGCTCGTTTTGAGAAAAACATGAACCGCCATAAAGGTCTTGAATGGGCTGAAGTACAGGCAAAGCTAGAAGCTAGTCCTGAAAAACTATGGTCGCTCAATGAAATGGAAAGAACTGGCGGTGAACCGGATGTTGTTGCCTATGATGAAGAAACGGGCGAATACGTTTTTTATGATTGTTCAGCGGAAAGCCCCAAAGGCCGTAGAAATGTCTGCTATGACCGTGAAGGGCTGGAGGCAAGGAAAGAACATAAGCCGGAAACTAACGCTATTGATATGGCGGCGGCTATGGGCATTGAACTATTAACGGAAGAACAATATCGAGAGTTGCAGAGACTTGGGGACTTCGACACGAAAACGTCGAGCTGGGTGAAAACGCCCTCTGAGATTAGAAAGCTCGGCGGCGCCCTCTTTGCTGATCGCCGCTACGGCCATGTCTTTGTGTATCACAACAGTGCACCTTCTTACTATAGCACCAGGGGGTTCCGCGGCTCGCTAAGGGTCTGAATTGCGCACAGACAGCTAAATCTGAGTCTGAGAGGCCGTTTGAGAGGTATCTTTACCCTCATCGCCGGCCCTTCCCCTGCAAGCGAGGGAAGGGAGAAAGGACTGCTCTTGAAGACCCTCCTTGCCTGCGGGGAGGGATTCAGGGTGGGGTCGCGGACCCCTGCAAACGGCCTCTGAGTCGCCTTCCGCGACCCGGACAACATTCAGCTTGAGTGCTGGCTGGACGAGCCGGCTGCCCCGTGAAGCGCCGGGCGCAGCAGGGCGAAGCCCTGCCCGGCGCGATAAAGTCGCGCCGACGCGCGCTCTGCGCGCGTGCGCCCGGCGCACACACGCGCACGTCACAGCACGACTGGCTCGCGGTACACGCCGAACACTTCGCGCAGCGCGTCCATGATCTCGCCCAGGGTCGCGTAGGCGCGCGCCGCGTCCAGCAAATGCGGCATCACGTTCTCTGTGCCCTGCGCCGCTCGCCGCAAACCGTCCAACGCGCGTTCCACCGCTGCCGCGTCCCGGCTCTCGCGCAGGGCAGCCAGCCGCGCCGCCTGCCGCGCGTAGCCCTGCGGGTCCATCTCCAGCAGGGGGATGCGCAGCGGTTCGTCGCTCTGGAAGGCGTTCACGCCCACGATGGTGCGCTGCCCGGCGTCCACTTCGCGCTGGAAGCGGTGCGCGGAGTCGGCGATCTCCTGCTGGAAGAAGCCGTTTTCTACACAGGCCAACACGCCGCCCAGGTCGTCAATCCGCCGGAAATAGGCGTAGGCTTCTTCCTCCAGGTCGTTGGTGAGTCGCTCCAGGTAGAAGCTGCCTCCCAGCGGGTCCACGGTGTTGGTGACGCCGGTCTCGTGGGCGATGATCTGCTGCGTGCGCAGGGCGATGGTCACTGCCTGCTCCGAAGGCAAGGCCAGCGCCTCGTCCAGGCTGTTGGTGTGCAGCGACTGCGCCCCGCCCAGCACTGCCGCCAGCGCCTGGATCGCCACGCGCACCACGTTGATCTCCGGCTGCTGTGCGGTCAGGCTGACGCCCGCCGTCTGCGTGTGGAAGCGCATCAGCCAGCTACGCGGGTCGCGCGCGTCGAACGTCTGGCGCATCTCGCGCGCCCAAATGCGCCGGGCAGCACGTAGCTTGGCGATCTCCTCGAAGAAATCGTTGTGCACGTTAAAGAAGAAGCTCAGCCGGGGCGCGAAGTCGTCCACCGCCAGCCCGCGCCGCAGCGCCCACCGCACATATTCCAGGCCGTTGGCCAGCGTGAAAGCCAGCTCTTGCGCTGCCGTCGCGCCCGCCTCGCGGATGTGGTAGCCGCTGATGCTGATCGGGTTCCACTGCGGCAGATGGCGCGCTCCGTACTCGATGGTGTCGGTCACCAGGCGCATGGACGGCTCCGGTGGAAAGACGTACTCCTTCTGCGCCTGGTATTCTTTGAGGATGTCGTTCTGGATCGTGCCGCGCAGCGCGCCCGGCGGGACGCCTTGCCGCTGTGCCGCCGCAATGTAGAACGCCCACAGCACCGCCGCCGGGCTGTTGATGGTCATCGAGGTGCTCACCTCGCCCAGGGGGATGCCCTCAAACAGCACTTCCATGTCCTGCAGGCTGCTGATTGCCACGCCGCACTTGCCGAATTCGCCCAGCGCCTGCGGCGCGTCGCTGTTGTAGCCCATCAGCGTGGGCAAGTCGAAGGCGACTGAGAGGCCCGTGTTGCCTTGCGCCAGCAGGTACTTGTAGCGGGCGTTCGTCTCCTCCGCCGTGCCATAGCCGGCGAACATGCGCATCGTCCACAGCCGGCCCCGGTAGCCGGTGGCGTGGATGCCGCGCGTGAAGGGGTACTCGCCGGGGAAGCCGAGATCGGTGCTGTAGTCCAGGGCGGGGGCGTCCAGCGGCGTGTAGAGGCGCTGCACTGGCCGCCCGCTGATGGTGGTGAACTGCGCCCGCCGTTCGGGGAGGCGCGCAGTGGACTCGGCGAGCGTGGTCGCTGCCCAACGTTGCTGCTCGGCGCGCAGGCGCTCTAGGGTCTCTTGATCGAACATTGCAGGGCAACCTCTCTCACTGATCCGGTGGGGAGTGTTGCTCTGATTGTAGGGATTTTCGTGGCGATAGTCCAGGCGGGGCGAGGGTTCACGAGCAAGGTGGCGGAAGGCCCCTATCCCCCGGCCCCTTCCCCCAGCCAAGCCAGGGGAAGGGCAGAGCCACCTGCCAGATCTTCTCCCCTCTAGCTCGGCTGGAGGGGGGATTGAGGGGGGAGGCGTTCAGCGGGCGTGTTCGATCTTCCCCTGGTGACGGGTCGTTCGTGGACCCGACGCGGCCCAGAATGGCACAAGAAGCGGGGGCACCCCCTTGCTGCCGGGCGTCCCCGCTGCGTCTATCTGTACGGTCAGCCGCTCGCTCAGCCCGCGCTGGGCTTCTCGTACATTTCTACGAGCACGCCGGACGCACTGCGCGGGTGCACGAAGGCGTAGCGCGTGCCGTCCTCACGCTGATGCGGCGTCTCGTTAATCAACTCGACACCATGCGCCGCCAGCCGTGCCAGCGCCGCCTCGATGTCGTCTACCTCGACGCACACATGGTGCATCCCCGGCCCGCGCCTGGCCAGGTGACGGCCAATGCCGCTGTCAGGCTCGGTCGGCTCCAGCAACTCGATCTCGCTCTCGCCGGCGGGCAGGAAGGCGATCTCAACCTGCTCGCGGGCGTTCGTCTCCGTGCGGGCTACCGGCAGGCCGAGCGCATCGCGCCAGAAGCCGAGCGCCCCTTCAATGCTCTCCACCACAATCGCCAGGTGGTCAATGCGCTTGATCATGCGCCCCTCGTTTCTGTGTCCAGGCTGCTGCTAGGAGGCCGGTTGCCACGTGCGGATCAGCTCCTGCCAGCGCCGCCAAACCTCGGTACGGCCCTCCAGGTCTACCTCGTCCTGAAATAGCGTGCCGCCTTCCTGCAGGAAGCAGCCGTAGTCGTTGGCGAGCACGGTTGTGATGCGCTCTTTGGCGGAGAAGGCAGCCGCCGTCTCCAGCCAGGTCGCGTCCAGGTCCATGCTGCGCTGGGGAGCCAGGCAATAGCCGTACCACGTCTCCAGCAACCATAGCTCCTTGCCATGATCGGCGGGGTGCCCGCGCTCGGCCAGAACATCTTCCAGCACGTCGAAGGCCACCGGCTGGAAGATGCGCACGCCAATGAAGTCTATGGACTCCAGCGCCAGCACCTGCTCGTAGAAGTCCAGGTCGAAGTCGTCGCCGATCGAAATGCTCACGCCGACCAGCGTCTCCGGGCTTTCTTCGCGCACTGCCGCGGCCAGCCGCTCGGTCTGCGCCACCCACTGCCCGATCTCGTCGGCCCCTTCCTGCCCGGCGATGCCGCTGTACTCGGCGTACTGGGCCGGCTCGGCGACGACTTCATAGGCCAGCGGTTGCAGCGCGCGCGCGTAGTGGCGCACGCGGTCTTCCTGCACCTGGGTGAACTCCTCCCACGTGGCCTTTTCTTCGTCGTTGGCCTTCATCAGCAGGTAGGGCGTGTACTGCGCGTCGGACACGATCAGGCCCACCCCTAGCTCGCTGATCGTCTCCAGGTAGGCCGCCTCGTCGTCGCGCTGCCGGCTGATGCGCGCGGCGATCTTCGCCTGCTCCTCGGCAGGGTCTTTGTCTTCATCCGGCTTGAACAGGCGCGGTTGCTCAGCTTCCAGCAGCATGTCGCCGCTGGCCGTCAGTCGCACCACGCGAGCGCCTGCTTCTACCGCCGCGCTTAGCTCCGCCAGGCGCACATCGAGCCGGTCGTCGTCATCCTCTTCTGCCGTGACGAAGCTGTACCCCAGCGTCACGTTGGCCGTAGACCCCATGCGCAGCGTGTCGGTGGCTGCCTCCGCCGTCCAATCTTCGAGGTGCTCGTCCAGCCAGGCCGTGCGCTGCGTTTGCTGAGTGAAGTGAAAAGCCAGCGCAGCCACGACCAGCACGCTGGTCACAACCGCCCAGAGGATGGCGTTGCGCGCTGTCGCCGGGCCAAGCCGTCGCCAGTAGAACAGGGTGATCACGTCCGACACCAGCGTGGCAATCAAGACCAGAATCGCCAGCAACACTACCATGCTAAGCATCAGACCCAGCCCGCCCAAAGGAGCCAATGCCCCGGCTGCTGGCACGAACGAGTACCAGAAATAGGCGACGATGGCCAGCCCGACGATAGTCACGATGGACATCACCAACGGCACCCGCCGCCCGCGCCAGACGCCTAGCGTCCCGCCAACGAGCAACACTCCCCCGGCCAGCAGCAGCCCCGGCCCCCACAGATAGTAGCCAGACCCCAACGCCGCCAGGAGCATGACAATCGCCGTCAGAATCAGCAGCACGCCGCCGCAACCCTGGGCCATGCCCCCCATGCGGCTGGCAAAGGGGGGCGGCGGGGTGAACTGGCGCGCTTTGTCATCAAGCTCCTCAACGGCGCGCATCCGCGGGATGCTGCGCATGGCCTCTACGACCCGATCTTGCTCGACGCCCGCTGGTCCGCTGGCGGTCTCGCGCGGGAATTCCTCGTTCTGCATGGACGACTCCTCAAAGTTAGTGGCACGCCCCAGGTCGGGCAGACCGTCTCGGCTCAGCGCAGCCCCAATTCGGTACGGGCGATCACCATCCGCTGAATCTCGCTGGTGCCCTCGTAGATTTCGGTGATCTTGGCGTCGCGGAAGTAACGCTCCAGGGGCAGTTCTTTACTATACCCCATCCCACCGTGAATCTGCACAGCCTGGTGAGTGGCAAACATGGCTGTTTCGCTGGCGAATAGCTTGGCCATGCTCGCCTCCAGGGTATAGCGTTTGCCCGTCTCGGCGGCGCGCATCTTGGCCAGGGCTGCGTTGAACGTCAGCAGCCGCGCCGCTTCCAGCCGCGTCTTCATATCGGCGATCTTCTGCTGGATCATCTGGAACTGGCCGATCTTCTGGCCGAACGCCTCGCGCTCGCGGGCATAGGCCAACGACGCCTCATACGCCGCCTCTGCGATGCCCACCGCCTGCGCCGCGATGCCGATCCGCCCCGCATCGAGCGCCGCCATAGCGATCTTGAAGCCCATCCCCGGCTCGCCAAGCACATTCTCCACCGGACAGGCGTACCCGTCAAAGAGCAGCTCGCAGGTGGCGCTGGCGCGAATGCCCAGCTTCGGCTCGGTCTTGCCGCGCTCCAGGCCGGGCTGGTCTGTCTCCACGATGAAGGCGGTGATGCCGCGATGCCCCTGGTCGGGGTCAGTCAGGGCGAAGACCAGCACCGTTTCGGCGACCGGCCCGCTGGTCACCCAACTCTTGCGCCCGCTGATCAGGTAGTGCGTCCCGGCGTCGTTGAGGACGGCGCGGGTGCGCATTCCGGCGGCGTCGCTGCCGCTCTGCGGCTCGGTCAGCGAGTAGGCGCCGATCTTCTCGCCGCTGGCGACCGGCACCAGATACTTCTGTTTCTGCTCCTCGGTGCCAAAGCGCAGCAGAGCGAAGTTGACCAGGCTGCCGTTGACGCTCATCACCGTGCTATGCGAGGCGTCCGCTTTGGCGATCTCGATCATGGCCAGCACGTAGGCCAGCGTGTCCATGCCCGCTCCGCCGTACTGCTCCGGCACCTCGACGCCCATCAGCCCCATCTCGCCCATCTTGCGCACCGTCTCCAGCGGGAACTCGCCCGTCTCGTCGTAGTGGGTGGCGATGGGGACGATCTCGCGCTGGGCGAAGTCGCGCACCGCCTCGCGCAGCATGATGTGCTCCGCCGTAAAGGGGACTCCGTGTTCTGCCAGTGAACTCATGGCCCTGACCTCCCACATTCTGCTCGTTGCCGGTAGCCAGATTATACGCCGGCCTGCTAGCGGCGCAGCGCCCCGCCAAACAAAAAGCCCCCGGCCCACAGGCTTCGGGGGCGAACAGTGACAGAATCCCCCTGGCGAGGGTGAGGTCTGGTTTGCGCACGCCTCACCCCCTAAATCCCCCTCTCCAGCCGAGCTGGAGAGGAGAACTTTGACCGCCGGATGTGACACTTTCCCCCTCCCTGGCTTGGCTGGGGAGGGCCAGGGGGAGGGGCGTTGCGCGGAAGGCTGGGGGCAGGGCGCAGCAGAGCAGCGCCCCTACCGTTCGTCCACGATCTGCGCCTTCTGCAGGCGGTTGCTGTAGTCCACGAAGACGGTCTTGATCTCGGTGAACTCGTCAATGGCGCTCGTGCCGGCCTCGCGCCCGCCGTTGCCGGTGTTCTTGACTCCGCCGAAGGGCAAGTGCACTTCCGCCCCGATGGTCGGCGCGTTGATGTAGGTGATGCCCGTCTCCAGGTCGTCAATGGCACGGAAGGCCAGGTTGACGTCGCGCGTGTAGATGGACGACGACAGCCCGTACTCGATGTCGTTGGCGACGCGGATCGCCTCCTCGTAGCTCCCCACCTTGATCACGCTCAGCGCCGGGCCGAAAATCTCTTCCCGGCTGATGCGTGTGCCGTGCTCGGTGGCGAAGATGGTCGGCTTGATGAAGAAGCCCCGGTCGTAGGGGCTGCCCGTCAGGCGCTCGCCGCCGGTCAGCAGCGTCGCCTCGTTCTTGCCGATGGCAATGTACTCCATGATCGACTCACCCGCCGCCTCGTCTACCACCGGCCCCACGTCCGTGTGCGGGTCGAGCGGGTCGCCGACGACCAGCGCCTCAGTCCGCGCCAGGAGCATGGACAGAAAGCGGTCGTACACCTTCTCGTGCAGGATCAGGCGGCTGGTTGCTGTGCAACGCTGCCCCGCTGTGCCGAACGCGCCGAACAGCAGGCCGTCCAGCGCCAGTTCCAGGTTGGCGTCCTCCAGGACGATCTGCGGGTTCTTGCCACCAAGCTCCACTTCGACCGGCTTGAGCAGGCGCGCTGCTGCCTCGTAGATAACCTTGCCGGCGGGCACGCCGCCGGTGAACGACACCGCCTTGACGCGCGGATTCTCGACGATCTCCATGCCGACCGTGCTGCCCCCGCCGGTGACAAAGTTCCACACGCCGGGCGGCAGCCCTGCCTCCTCGAAGATCTCCACCAGCGTCGCCACGCACAGTGGCGTCAGCGAGGCGGGCTTAAACACCACCGTGTTGCCGCTGATCAGCGCCGCACCGACCTTCCACATGGGGATGGCCATCGGGAAGTTCCAGGGGGTGATGCAGCCGACTACGCCCATCGGCTGGCGGACGGTCATGCAGAACTTGCTGGGCAGCTCGGAGGGTGTTGTCTCGCCGAGCAGGCGGCGACCTTCGCCGGCGATGTATTCCAGGAAGTCAATGGACTCCTGCACGTCGCCCTTGCCCTCGGCGATGACCTTGCCCATCTCGGTTGTCACCAGCGCGCCCAGTTCGTTCTTACTCTGGCGCATGATCTGGGCGGCGCGCAGCAGGATTTCGCCGCGCTTGGGCGGCGGGAGCCGCTTCCACGCCGGGAACGCGGCTTCGGCGGCGGCAATGGCGCGCTGCACGTCGCCGCGCGTGCCCTGCGGGAAGCGCGCCAGCACTTCGCCGGTCGTCGGGTTTTTCGTCTCGAACCACTTGCCGCTCTCCGAGGGCACCCACGCACCGTTGATGTAATGGCCGTAATCTCGTACCACAGGTCTTGCTCCTTGTCTGCTTGGCTAGGCGGAATCAGCACACTGTGCGGTCTGTAATTAAGAATAATTTTAGCATATTAAACGAGCATTTCCCAGCGAGGGCGAAATTGGGGAACGTCTTATGTGGGGAGGGATTCTTTGAACCGCAGAGGCGCAGAGGGCGCAGAGAAAGACTTTGAGAAGTCGTGCGCCTGCCTTTGCCCCCATCCCCAACCCTTCCCCCACGAGGGGGGAAGGCGTGTAAACAGCGCCGCCGCACCCGCGCACGGCAGCGCCGCCAGCGTCAGCTCAACCCGCCGAGCATCCCGCTGAGCAGATCGGCCAGCGCCCAGTTGCCCAGCACAGCGACGACGGCCATGAGCACACCGCCGAGGAGGATCACCAGGCAACCCGTCCCCGCCCCGAACTGGTACACCTCGCCGACCAGCTTCGACAGGAGATAGAGGGCCACAAACGAACCGGCCAGCATGATCAGCGGGATGGTCAGCCAGAACCCAGACGCCGAGCCGGTCAGCGCCAGGCCGACGAAGAGCAGGGCGAAGGCCAGCATCACGTAGGTCTGGAAAGGCACCAGCCGCCGGTACAGGTAGACGAGCGTGCCGTCTCCGCCAAAGAGGCAGGCAGCCACCACGTGAATGGCCGCTCCTTGCAGGGCGAGCGTCAGTGCCGAGTAGATGCCATAGAACGCGCCGAGCACGAACAGGGCCACAACGCTGGCATCGAAGAATACGTCGAGGTCCTCGGATGTGATCGTGGTCGAAGGAGCCGTGTCAATCAGCTCGCGGATGGTCTCCAGCGTGAAGACGAAGATCGCCGCCAGGCTCAGCGCCACGACCAGCGCGTACAGCAGAAAGTCAATGGCCACGTTATCCCAGGTGGCCGTCTCCGCGCCTTTCCCGTGCGCCTGGCGATGCACCGTGCGCTTGTCGCCCACCTTCTCGACTAGCGCGCGGCGGCGATCCGGATGAGTGAGCAGAGGCACGGCATCGGCCACGCTCATGTTGGTCAGCGACATGACCAGGTTGGCGACGAACGGTTCTTTTTGCAGCGCCGGGTTCAGGCTGAGCGCCTTGCCCAGGCTGTCTACAGCGCGCCCCTTGTCGCCTTCGAGATGGTAAGTCGTGGCCGCGTCGAGCAGCTTCCTGGCCAGGTCGCGGTCGCGCGCGGCGATCTCGGCTTCGCTGCCAGGCTCCTCTGGCGCGTACTGGCGCACGTAGCGCCCCGCCTTCAGCGCCAGCTCGCGCAGGGCCGGGTCGGGGTCATTCTTGAACGTCGCCGCCAGCGGTTTGAGCGCCGCCGGATCGCGGCTGTTGGCCAGGGCGACGATGGCCTCGCGGCGCTGTGCGGGATCGTCACTACTGAGCTGGCGCAGGTACGTGTCGAGCATAGTCCCCCCCTGCCGGAGACGCCGGCGCTCTGTCGCACGGGGCGCATCCCATTTCTGGGGCAGAAGACCACCGCTGAGGCGCAGAGAGCGCGGAGAAAGGCAAAGACTCCTTCTAGTTCTTCTCTGCGTCCTCTGTGTCTCTGCGGTTCAGCAATCTCGCCCCCATCGTGAAACACACCCGTCGCACAATTCTCATATTATCAGCTTCTAAGATGCGGTACAATTCCTGGCAGGCGAACGCAGCGGTGCCGGGAAGCCGGTTGGCGCGCTGCGGCGCGCTGCAACACGTCGCTGGCTGGCGCGCTGCGGCGCTGCACCCCCTGAAGGAGCATAGCCGTGGTCACTGTTGTCACCGATAGCTGCGCCTCAGTCCCGGAGCCTCTGGTGAAGGAATTGGGCATCGAAGTCGTCCACTATCATGTGCACACCGTGCAGGGCACTTACCGCGACGGCCTGGACATGCCCGCCGACGAGTTCTACGCCTGGGTGAAGACCGCCCCGGAATGGCCGACAACCGCCAACCCCAGCGCCGGTGAGTACCTGGAGGTGTATCGCCGCGCCGCCCAGCGCAGCGACGGCATCGTAGCGATCAGTATCACGGGCACTGGCAGCGGCGGCTACCAGTCGGCGGTGCTGGCCAAGCGCCTGCTGGCCCAGGAAATGCCCGGCCTGCCGGTCGAAGTCATTGACACGCAGCAGGTCGCTATGGCGCACGGCTGGTCGGTCATCCAGGCGGCGCGTGCGGCCCTGCAGGGGTTATCGCTGCCGGACGTGGCGGCCCTGGCGCGCAAGGTGGCCGCCGAAGCGTTCGTCGGCTTCACCAATGACACGCTTGAGTACTTGCAGCGCGGCGGGCGCATCGGCAAGGTGACCGGCATGGTGGGCAGCGTGCTGAGCATCAAGCCGATCATTGGGATGCGCGGCGGGATGCCCTCCCCGCTGAGCATGGCACGCACGCGCGCCGGCGCCTACCAGCGCATCGTCTCGCTGGCGCTCAACCATATCGCCGAGGGCAGCACGATTCGCGCCGCGCTGATGCATGTGGCCGCCCGCGAAGAAGTCGAGAAGTTCCGCCCGCTGCTGGAGCAGTCCTACTCGGTCATCGAGTGGGTGGTGGCTCAGCTTTCGCCGGCGCTCGGCGTGCACAGCGGGCCAGGCACGGTCGGGATCAGCATCATCCCCGATAGCGCCCCCTGATCGTCCCCTCGTTCACTTTCTGCGGGAGATGGCAGAGGCGCAGGCGATGCGCCCCTCCCTGGCTTTGCCGGGGTTCAGGGGCGGACAGCAGCGTGGGAAGCATTGAGATGGCGTCCGGTTAACCTCACCCCCTGGCCTCGCTACGCTCGGCCTTTCCCCCTCCGTTTACAGAGAGGGGGAGGCGAGGCGCGTTAGCGCCGAGCGGGGGTGAGGTAAAGTGAAGAGCGCCCCAGACCACAGGCCGACCTTATTGCCTGTCCGCCCCTGAATGCTGGAGCGATAGGGCCTCGTCAGCGACTCGGAGGATCGCGCCATGTCCGACGGAGCATGGGACAACTTCCTGATCGCGGCACAGGGCGGCCAGCCAGAGCGCGTGCCGGTGGCGATGGAGGCAGATTGCGGTTTCCTCGCCAGCGCATTCGGCATGAACACGCTTGACTTCTTCCTGTACCCCGACCGCTGGCTGCGCGCCTACCTCGCCCTGATCCGGCGCTTCCCCGATGTGGTGTTCCTGCCGGGATTCTGGGTGGAGTACGGCCCAGCCGCCGAAGCGAGCGCGTTCGGCGCGCCGGTGGTCTGGCGGCAGGACGAAGCGCCCGCCATTCGCCCCCTCGCCTTGCCCCTGGCGGACTGGCGTCACCTGCCGCGCGCCGACCCTTACGCGGATGGGCTGATGGCCTTTGCCCTTCGCCGCCTTCTGAACCTGGAGCAGGGCGGGGAGCTGCCGGAGCCGCACCGTATCCGTTTCGTGGCGGCGCGCGGGCCATTCACCATCGCCACGCACCTTTTTGGCGCGACCAATTTCCTGGCTGCCCTGGCCGGAGGGCGCAACGAGGCACGCATCGCGGCGGACGCGCTGGAGTTTCTCACCGAGAGCACGCTCCGCTTCCTTCAGGCGCAGCTAGGCTGCCTGCGCGAGCCGTGGGGCGTGATGCTGCTCGACGACGCGGTGGGGATGCTGTCGCCGGGGCTGTTCGAGGCCATCGCTCGCCCGCTGCTGGAGCGCATCTTCGTCACCTTCGACGGCCTGATCCGCATCTACCACAACAACACGCCCTGCGAGTACCTGCTGCCCTATTTCCCCGGTCTGAGTTTCGAGGTCTTCCACCTCAGCCATCGCGTGTCCATCGCCGAGGCACGCGCGCTGATCGGCTCGGACATCGTGCTGATGGGCAACGTGCCCCCGCACGAAGTGATGGTGCGCGGCACGCCGCAGCAGGTCGCGGACGCAGCGCGGGAGTGTATTTTCCAGGCGGACGGCACCGGTCTGATCCTGGCACCAGGCGGCGGTCTCAGCGCTGGCACGCCCGCCCGCAACATTGACGCGCTGGTGAGCGCAGCGCTGTACTGAGGCGACGCTTCCTGCTCGTGACCCCTACGGAGACCTTCATGCGCATTCTGGTGGACATGGACGGCGTGCTGGCTGACTTCGAGCGCGGCTTTGAGGAGGCATGGCGGGCCGCGTACCCCGATCTGCCGGTTGTTCCGGCGGCGCAGCGACGCCACCCGCTCGTGCAGGACGAGTACCCGCCCGAACTGCGCGCTCACGTCCATGCCATTTTCCACGCGCCGGGCTTCTTCCGAACGCTGCCGCCGGTTCCTGGCGGGCGGGCGGCGCTTGAGGCGTTGTTGGCGCTGGGCTGCGACGTGCGCCTGTGCACGACGCCGCTGCTCGATTACCGGCACTGTGTGATCGAGAAATACGAGTGGGTGGAGCGCGAGCTAGGCCCGGCCTGGCTGGATCGCCTGATTCTCACCCGCGACAAGACGATCATCCGCGCCGACGTGCTGATTGACGACCGCCCGCAGCTTAATGGGGCCGATACGCCCACGTGGGAGCACATCCTCTACGACCAGCCATACAACCGCGCCGACCAGGGTAAGCGCCGCCTGACGTGGCAGACATGGCGCGCGGTGCTCTTCCCGGACGGGGCGTAAACTATCCCCAATGCGCCTTGACGACCACGTTCGGCAGCCGCATGTAGGGGCGAGTTTGCAAACCCGCCTCTCCAAGCCTCACCCCCAAAATCCCCCTCTCCAGCCGAGCTAGAGAGGGGGACTTGGCTCGCTGCACGTGGCGCTTTCCCCCTTTCTGGCTCTGCTGGCTGAGGGGGCCAGAGGGAGGGGCATTCTGTCGCACTAGTGCAGCACGGCGGAAATGAGTGCGCGGTTTGGCCTGGTTTACCCCTATCCCCCCGGCCCCCTTTCCCCGTAAACGGAGCAAGGGGGAGCAGACTCAAGTCCCTCCCTGCTGGCGTGCGGCGGACTCTGACATCACCCCCGGAGAAGGGCTGCTACAGGCTCGCAATCGCCTGGCGGATGCGCTGCAGCGATTCCTCGCGGCCCAGCACTTCCATCGTCTCGAACAGCGGCGGCGAGACCTGCTGGCCGGTTGTGGCGGCGCGCAGCGCGCCGAAAAGCTGTCCTGCCTTCAGTCCCAACTGCTTGGCCAGGGCGCGCATGGCGGCTTCCTGCGTCGCCGCGCCGAAGTCCGGCAGCGCGTCCAGCGCATCCGCCGCCGCCTGCAACGCGGCCTGGGTGCGCGGCGCGTCCATGCCCTTCTGGATGATCTGGTCGGCGGGCGGAGGGGCGAACGAGTCAGTGAAGATGAAGCCGGCCATGTCCAGCGCGTCGTTGAGCGTTTTGATGCGCACCTTGATCAGGGGCACGACGCGACGCACCCGCTCCAGGTCTGCCGCGTAGCCCGCGCCAATGAAGACGGGCAGCAGCCGCCGGGCCAGTTCGTCGTCGTCCATCGCGCGGATGTACACGCCGTTGAGCCAGTCCAGCTTCTCGATGGGGAAGGCGCTGCCCGCCGGGTTGACGCGCGCCAGATCGAAGCGCTCGATGGTTTCCTGGACGGTGAACACTTCGCGGTCGTCGCCGAAGCTCCAGCCGACGTTGGTCAGGAAATTGACCACCGCCTCCGGCAGGTAGCCGCCCTCGACGAACTCGTGCAGCAGCACAGGTACCTTGCGCCCGCCCTCGGCGAAGGCGACGCTGCGCTTGGAGAGCTTGCCCTTGCCGCTGGGGTTGAGGATCACCGGCAGGTGGGCGATGAGCGGCATCGGCCAGCCGAAAGCGTCGTACAGGTTCTTGTGCACCGGCGCGGTGGAGATCCATTCCTCGGCGCGCAGAATGTGGCTGATGGCCATCAGGTGATCGTCCACCACGTTCGCCAGGTGGTACGTCGGGAAGCCGTCCGACTTGAGCAGCACCAGGTCTTGAAGCTGGCGGTTGTCGAAGGTGATGTCGCCGCGCAGCAGATCGTGGACGGTCGTCGTGCCTTCCAGCGGCATCTTGAAGCGGATGACGTAGCGCCCGCCCGTCTCCTCGTGCAGCCGGGCGCGCTCTTCGGGCGTCAGATGGCGACAGTGGCGGTCGTAGCCGGGGTCTTGTTTGGCGGCAAGCTGCTGCTGGCGCAGCGCGGACAGCCGCTCCTCAGTGCAATAGCAGCGGTAGGCATGGCCCTGCTCGACCAGCCAGTTCGCCCAGTGTTGATAGAGCGTTGTCCGCTCGGACTGGAAGTACGGCCCGTAGTCGCCGCCGACCTCCGGCCCTTCGTCCCAGTCAATGCCCAGCCAGCGCAGCCCGTCGGTGATCAGGCGCAGCGCGTCGGGATCGTAGCGTTTCTGGTCGGTGTCTTCGATGCGCAGGATGAACGTCCCGCCGTGATGGCGGGCGAACAGCCAGTTGAACAGCGCCGTGCGCACCCCGCCGATGTGCAGCGGCCCGGTGGGGCTGGGCGCAAAGCGCACGCGAACGGGTACGTTCTGCTCGGTCACGATGATCTCTCCTCGGTGCTGCTGCCGCAGGTGCGGCGAGGAGGATTATAGCAGAGGACTCGCGTGCCATGAACGGGGAAGTGATGGTAAGATAGCAGAAGAGGAATGGGGAATCGCACACGTGAGCGAGTCAGATACGCCTTTCACCACCAGGGAGATCGTCCAGCAGCTTGTCCGATCTCCGCGCCTGCCGCAACTCACCCGGCAGCTTCAGGCGATCCTGCGCGCCGAACAGGAGAAGCGCGAGCGTTTCTACGAGGAGATGTCCGACGCGCAGAAGGTCGAGTTCATCAACGGAGAGATCATCGTGCAGTCGCCCGTCAAGCTGCGCCACAGCGTCGCCAGCGGCAATCTGTTCGCGCTGCTCAACGCCCACGTCCAGAAGCACGCATTGGGGTACGTGGGCCATGAGAAGCTGCTGATCGCGCTCACCCGCAACGATTACGAGCCGGACATCTGCTTCTTCACGCAGGAGAAAGCCGCGGCGTTTGCCCCGGATCAGATGAAGTTTCCGGCTCCCGATCTGGTCGTCGAAGTCCTCTCCGACTCGACGGAGGCCATTGATCGCGGGGTGAAATTCGAGGACTACGCCCTGCACGGAGTCGCCGAATACTGGCTGGTTGATCCGGAGCAGGAGAGCGTCGAGCAATACCTCCTGGGGGACGAAGCATACAAGCTGGCCGTCAAGATGAAATCGGGGACGATCCAGAGCGCCGTCGTGTCCGGCTTTGAGATTCCGGTGCGGGCGATCTTCGACCCGGCAGAGCAGTTCACCGCTCTGCAGGCGCTCTTGCGGTGATGTCCTGGCCGGCTGGCTAATGACTTCCGCCGCTACCACCAGCGGAAACTTGCCCGGCACGGCTTCTCGAGCAGGCCCTCACCCTCGCCGTGTCCACCCCAGAAGCAGTCGCCCCAGGCGTCTTCGCCCACGAAAACCTCGTTCTCCAGGATAGTGGGCGAGGTCTCGAAGACGTTGATCGGGTTGGCGCTGTCTCCCACATTGAACTCCGGCGACGTGGTGAGATAGGAAAGCTCCCCGATGCTGCAATGCTCCGCGATCAAGTGCAGCCCCCGCCGCTGGACGACGCTGGAGTGGTTGCATTCCTGCAGCGAGGGGTACATGGCGTGCTTGCCCCGGCTGACGTACAGAATGGGGGAGTCGCGGAAGCAGCGCAGTTCATCGGGGCTGTAGCCCTTGCCGTTGCCGTGCGGGAAGATAACGAGGTGGTCAATTTCCCAGTACCCCTCCTCTGCGGAGGGCCTGAGATAGAGCTCGAACATCTCCACATCGCCGTAGTGCGCGTCCACGTCCGCAAAACCGAAGACCGACCCCAGGACTCTGATCACCGACTTCGACAGCGAAAAGGAGCGTCCCTCAGCCCCAAAGCCGATGCGGATGCTGGACGCCGCCGCCCCATAGTCTATGGAGTAGGCGACGGCTCCCCGCCACACATAGCGGCCCGTGTCTTCCCTGTCGGGGACGATCTGGTAGGGGACGACGATCTCATCTTCCAGGTTAGTGGGTTCGCCCAGGGAGAAGACCAGGGTGGGGGCGAACTCGGCAACAAGACGCTGCTTCAACGCCTCCTCAGTTTCAGCGCCAATGAAGCGCGGAGTGCAGACAGTCTCAGAAAGCCCGGTGTACTTGGTGCCCCAGTGATCGAAGAGCACCGAGGTCAGCGTATAGACGACGCAGTAGATCAGGAACCAGCGCAACGCGAGCGCCCGTAGTCGAGCGAGGGACGGCAGCCGTCTCTTCCGCGTGGTATGGTCACTGGTCATGGTACGCTCTTTCCCTGAGCACCGGCCCTCATCCTGTGCTACTTGACACAGGCGCTCACCCCGGCATCCAACCGCTCATTATAGCAGAACGCGCGCGGCGTATGAGCGGGAATCGGCGGCGATGTTCCTGCGGGTCTACGAACAACCTGTTGCCAGGGGAGGTCATGACTACCCGGTGAACGCCTCCCCCCTCAATCCCCCCTCCAGCGCAGCTAGGGGGGACGATCTGGCGGGCGGCTCTCCCCTTCCCCTGGCTCGGCTGGGGGAAGGGGCGGAGGATAGGAGCGTTCTGGCAATCGCCCAACAACTTGTTCGTGGACCCTGTTCCCGCTCCGCCGTACCCATTCCCCGTGCAATCTGGTACACTAACGCGCTATCATCTCCAACCCACCACGATGTGAGAGAGCAACGACATGTCCAGCGAACCAGAAAGCGGCACCCGCGTCCCGGCGGACAGCGCTGCCAGCGAATCCGCTGCCCCGGCCAACTTCATTCACGCGCTCATTGACGAAGACATGCGCACCGGTCGCTTCGGCGGGCGCGTGCACACCCGCTTCCCACCGGAGCCGAACGGCTACCTGCATATCGGCCATGCCAAGTCCATCTGGCTCAACTACGGCACGGCTCAGAAATACGGCGGCAAGTTCAACCTGCGCTTCGACGACACCAACCCCACCAAAGAAGAGCAGGAATACATAGACGCCATCATCGCCGACGTGCGCTGGCTGGGCGCGGACTGGGAAGACCGCCTCTTGTTCGCCTCCGACTACTTCCAGCAGCTTTACGAGTGGGCCGTTGACCTGATCAAGAAGGGTCTGGCCTATGTGGACGACCTGAGCGCCGAGGAAATCCGCGAGTATCGCGGCACGCTCACCGAGCCGGGGCGCGACAGCCCCTACCGTGATCGTTCGGTGGAGGAGAATCTCGACCTGTTCGAGCGCATGAAGCGGGGCGAGTTCCCCGATGGCTCGCGCGTGCTGCGCGCCAGGATCGACATGGCCTCGCCCAACCTCAACCTGCGCGACCCCGTGCTCTATCGCATCCTGCACGCCGAGCACCCGCGCACCGGCAGCGCCTGGTGCATCTACCCCATGTACGACTGGGCGCATGGGCAGTCGGACTCGATTGAGGGCATCACCCACTCGATCTGCACGCTGGAGTTCGAGGATCACCGCCCGCTCTACGACTGGTTCCTCGACGCGCTGGGTATCTACCATCCGCAGCAGATCGAGTTCGCCCGCCTCAACCTGACCTATACGGTGATGAGCAAGCGCCGCCTGCTACGCCTGGTCAATGAGGGCCACGTGCGCGGCTGGGACGATCCCCGTATGCCGACGCTCTCTGGTATGCGGCGGCGCGGCTACACGCCGGAAGCCATCCGCGACTTCACTGAGCGCATTGGCGTCTCCAAGGCCAACAGCGTGGTAGACATCCAGCTTCTCGAACATTGCCTGCGTCAGGACCTCAACAGGCGCGCCGAGCGGCGTATGGCCGTGCTCAACCCGCTGCGCGTGGTCATCGAGAACTATCCCGACGATCTCGTTGAGCAGATGGAAGCGGTCAATAACCCCGAAGACGCAACCGCCGGGACGCGCCCGGTGCCCTTCTCGAAGGTGCTCTACATTGAGCGCGACGACTTCATGGAAGACCCGCCCAAGAAGTTCTACCGGCTGGCTCCGGGGCGCGAAGTGCGCCTGCGCTACGCCTACTTCATCACCTGCACGGGTGTGATCAAGGACGAGCGCGGCGAGGTTGTCGAGTTGCGCTGCACCTACGACCCGGCCACGCGCGGCGGCGACGCCCCAGACGGGCGCAAGGTCAAGGCGACGCTGCACTGGGTCTCTGCCGCCCACGCCCTCGACGGTGAAGTGCGCCTCTACGATCACCTGTTCAGCGTCCCCGATCCGTCGGACGTGCCGGACGGACAGGACTTCACCGACCTGCTCAACCCGGACTCGCTGCAGGTGCTCACCGGCTGTAAGCTGGAGCCGTCGCTGGGTGAGGTTCGCCCCGGCGATCTATTCCAGTTCGAGCGGCAGGGCTACTTCTGCGCCGACCCGGACAGCACGCCAGGGAAGCCGGTGTTCAATCGCGCGGTGACGCTCAAGGATACCTGGGCCAGGATTCAGCAGAAGGATCAGGGCGGGGGGTAGAGATGGCGGACTCAAGACTTCCGAAGTCTGCCGGACTTCGGAAGTCTGATTTGTCAGGAGCGACGGCCATGAGACAGGTGATCATCTATCGCGGTGAGGACAACCAGCGGGTGGTCGAAGTGCCCAGCGTGCCGGGCTGTGTCAGCCAGGGAAAGACGCGCCAGGAGGCACTTGAGAACATTCGCGAAGCGATCGCTCTCTACGTTGAGGAACTGACCAGTCGGAACGAAAATCCGCGCGGATGAACGCTCACGAAAACCAGGCAGGGCCTTTCCTCAAGTGGGCGGGCGGCAAGGGCCAGTTGCTCGCCCAGTACGAGCCGTTTTTTCCCCAGGAGCCAGTGCGCCGCTACTTCGAGCCGTTCGTCGGCAGCGGCGCGGTATTCTTCCACCTCCAAGCCAGGGGCCTGTTCGAGCGCGCTTATCTGTCCGAGGTCAACGCGGAGCTAATCGCCTGCTACCTGGCCGTGCGCGATGCCGTAGACGACCTGATCGCCGCGCTCCAGGGCCACGAGCGCGATCACGCCGAGCACGGAGCGGCGCACTACTACGCCGTCCGGGCCTGGGATCGCGCGCCCGCCTGGACCAGCGCCCCGCCCGTCCACCGCGCCGCGCGGATGATCTATCTCAACAAGACGTGCTACAACGGGTTGTGGCGGGTCAACAGCCAGGGGCACTTCAACGTGCCGATGGGCCGCTATCGCCGCCCGGACATCCTCAACGAGGGGCGGCTGCGGGCAGCGTCGCTGGCGCTGCAAGGGGCGGAGATCGCTGTGGCCGGCTTCGAGCGGATACTTGAGCGCGCGGGGGCAGGGGATTTCGTCTACTGCGACCCGCCCTACGTCCCGCTGAGCGCGACCGCCAACTTCACCAGCTACTCCGCCGCCTCTTTTGGCGAGGACGAGCAGCGCCGCCTGGCCGAGGTCTTCGCCGCCCTCGACCGCCAGGGCTGTCGGGTGATGCTCAGCAACTCGGATACGCCACTCGTGCGGCAACTGTACCGCGCCTTCCGCATCGAGATGGTCACCGCACGGCGTAACATCAACTCGATGCGGCACAAGCGGGGGGCCATCAGCGAAGTGGTGGTGCTGAATTACTGAAGGTGATTGGTTGTTGGTGATTGGTTTCTGGTTCTTAGTCTGGGTGGGGAGCGTCCCATTCCAGTTGGGTTCTCCCAAGAACCAATAACCAGTAACCAAGAACCAATCACCAATAACCGGAGCTATGCGAACTCCCGCGCGCGACGGCGCATGATCACGCTTTCCACCAGACCGATGCCGATCATCATCGTGATCAGCGACGACCCGCCGGAGCTGACGAAAGGCAGAGTCAGCCCCGTGACCGGCAGGATGCTGAGGTTCATGCCGATGGAGACCATCGTCTGGAAGAAGATCATCCCGCCGACGCCGTAGCAGATCAGGCTGCCCAGCGCGTCGGCAGCTTTGGCCGCCCCACGCAGGCAGCGCCAGACGACGACGCCCATCAGCGTGATGACCGTCGTCGCGCCGACGAAGCCCGTCTCCTCGGCGATGACGCTGTAGATGAAGTCCGTATGGCGCACGCGCAGGAAGCGCCCGCGCGTCTGCGAGCCGTTGGCGTAGCCCTTGCCCACCACGCCGCCAGAACCGATGCTGATCAGCGCCTGATCAATGTTGTACTGGGCGTCTTTGTCGGAGCCGGGGAAGGCGAAGGAGACGATGCGCTGGCGCTGGTAGCCTTCCATGCCCTGCCAGAGGATAGGCAGCATCAGCAGGCCGGCGAGCACGAACAGGCCCAGGTGGCGCAGCCGCAACCCTGCCGCCCAGACCATGACGAACCACACGAAGGCGATCACTGTGGTGGTGCCCAGGTCGGGCTGGACGAAGATCATGAAGGTGGGCAGGGCCACGTAGCCCAGCGAGAGCAGCACCGTGCGCAGGCGGCCCATATCCTCGTAGCGATCCGCCAGGAATTGACCGAGGGTCACCACCAGCAGAATCTTGGCCAGCTCCGACGGCTGCACCTGCAGGCCGACGTTCAGCCAGCTTTGCGCGCCCGCCGCGCCCACCGCGCCCAGGCCGGCCACCAGCCCCAGGATGAACAGGATGAAGCCGTAGAGGAAGCCGTGAATGCTGCCCAGCAAGCGGTAATCAATGGCCGCCACAACGAGCAAGACGGCCACGCCGACGATCGAGTACTGAATCTGGCTGGGCACGCGGTTGATCAGGTCGGGGTCTACGGCGTCGAGCGTGGCGCTGCGGATGAACAGAATGCCGATGATCATCAGCAGCACGATCACGCCGAGTAAGATGAAGTCAAAATCGCGCCAGAGGCTTGGCTTCGCCTGCATACACCACTCACCCAATACAACCCGTCACATTCGTCGCGCCGATTATAGCGGCTGCTGCCGGGCGGTCAACCGCGGGATTAAAAGGGGTGCGTGCAAAGGTTGTCAGCGAATCGCTTGATGCCAGCCAGGACGAGGTTCCGTAGGGGCATATTGCAATGCGCCCCTACGGGGCGCAGCAGAGCAGCACCCCTACCTGCACGCACCCGTCAAAACGCAGGGGGTGTCCCAGCACCCCCTGCGCGCCTGTCCTGTGCAGTGTCCGCTGCCCGCAGCGCGGGCACCTCATTCCTTCTCCGGCTCAGCCTCGTCGTCCTCTGGCTGAGCCTCGACTGTCGCTTCTTCCTCTGGCTCGGCTGAAGCTTCGGGCAGTTCGCTCTCCTCCGCCTCCTCGCCTTCGTCGGAGGATTCGGGTGGAGCGGCCAGCGCCTCGTAAGCGCGCTCGCGCTGCAAGGGGATGTCGGCGACCAGGTAGTTCTTGCGGTCGCGCTGCTCGAACTTGATCTGCACTTCCATCTCGTCAATGCGGATGTAGCGTTTGATCACGTCAATGATCGCAGTCTGCATCTCGTGGAGCTTCTCCGGCGCAAGATCGCTGCGGTCGGAGACGAGCACGAGCTTCAGTCGCTCTTTGGCGATCTCGGCGCTTGTCGGCTCGCGGCGTCCCTTGAAGCGTCCTAATAGTGAGGTCATCGGCACCCCCCAACGCCTGTATCATGCTCTAGAGCGGTGGAAGAGCCGGGCCAGCCGGCGGAACAACCCACCCTTTTTGCGCTCTAGCTCCCCAATCGGAATCTTCGCACCCGTGATACGCCGCGCAATGTCGCGGATCGCCTCGGACGCCGGGCTTTTCTGGTTGTCGAGCGTCAGCGGGCTGCCCCTGTTCGACGAGACAATGATCTGCTCGTCGTCAGGGATTACGCCCAGCAGCGGCGTGGAGAGAATGTCCAGCACATCGTTGACCGACAGCATATCGCCCCGGCGGATCATGTCCGGTTTGGCGCGGTTGATCACCAGGCTGGTCGGAATCTTGCGGCCCTCAGCTTCCACCAGCCCGATGATGCGGTCGGCGTCGCGGACGGCGGGCGCTTCGGGGTTGGTGATGATGATGACTTCATCCGCCGGGGCCAGCGCGTTACGGAAGCCCCACTCGATCCCCGCCGGGCTGTCAATCAGGATGTAGTCATAATCGCCGCGCAGTTGGTTGGCCAGCGCGACCATATCCTGCGGGCTGACGGCGGTTTTGTCGCGCGTCTGGGCCGCTGGCAGCAGGTAGAGATCGGGCACCCGCTTGTCCTTGACCATCGCCTGGCGCAGCTTGCAGCGCCCCTCGACCACATCTACTAGGTCGTAGACAATGCGGTTCTCCAGCCCCATGACGACATCCAGGTTGCGCAGCCCGATGTCGGCGTCAATGCAGACGACCTTCTTGCCCAGGTTGGCCAGCGCCACAGCCAGGTTCGCTGTCGCGGTCGTCTTGCCAACTCCCCCCTTGCCGGAGGTAATGGTAATGACTCGTGCCCCCATCCAATCGCCTCTCGTTCTCAAGAACATCCCCGCCGCCGGACTCGGCCAACGTCCGGCCAGCGCGTCTATCTCGGTGTGCTCCCCTGCCTGCCGCGTCCCCGATCAGTTGCCGGGATGCCCTCACTCCCAGGCGACCGCCTCAATGCGCCCGTTGCGCACCAGGGCTTTTTCGGGGCGCGGCTTGCGCTGCTTGTCGTCGGGCGAGATGGTGATATAGCCGGCGATGCGAAGCTGCGTCGGGGCCAGGTGCAGCGCGCACACCACCGCCGACTCGTCGCCTCCCGCCCCGGCATGGACAACGCCACGCAGCCGCCCCCAGACAATAACATCGCCCCCGGCGACGATCACCGCCCCCGCGTTCACGTCGCCCACCACCACCACGTGCCCTTCGCTGTGAATAGTGCGTCCGTTGCGCAGGGTGCGCTTGACCATCACGCCGGGCGACCCGTACTCTTCGGGGTCAATGGGCGGCGGGCGCAATTCCAGCGCCTCGCTCTGCTCCTCGGCCAGCTCGGTGACGTGCAGCGCGGTGCGTAGCTCCAGCTTGCGCGCGGCGTCGAGCGTGGCGTCGCTATCGCTCAGCACCGCCTTGAGGATCACGCCGCGCTCCTCAAGCTGCTTGCGCACATTGGCCAGGTCGTTACGGCGCAACTCGCGCGGCCCCAGCGAGAGCGTCACCTGCGCGCCGCGAAAGAAGCTGCCCTGCCCGTCAATCAGCGTGATGAGCCGACCAGCCAGGTCAGACCAGCGGCCCTCCGGCTTGACCGTGACCAGCAACCCCTCTTTAATGCCCTTCAGCGTGATCGAATCATCCATAGGTGTGCAGCAACCCGTGCAATCCCCGCGCGCTATTCGCCCTGACAAGTGTGACGATAGACTCCACTACTACTATACTCGATTTCCACAGTCCTGCTATCAGTGGATGCGCATGGGGGATATGCAAAACCTGCCAGGTAGAGGCGTTGCTCTGCTGCGCCTGGCCTAATGGCAGAGACTTCCGAAGTTTAGACTTCCGAAGTTTTCAAAACTTCGGAAGTCTGGTATCTGCGCCTCACCCCCTGCCAGCCAGGCCAGGGAGGGAGGGGACGATCTGGCAAGCCGCTCGCCCCTTCCCCTGGCTTTGCTGGGGGAAGGGGTCGGGGGACGGGGGCCTTCGACAACTGCCTGACAACTCGTTCGTGGACCCAGGGCCACAGTCCTATTTCCGATCCCCTTGCCGCGCGGTACACTTGCGGCACATGGTGAGGCAAGCCCAGGAGGTGTGCCCATGAACCCGCGTTCGCGCTGGCTGTGCGTGCTGGGGGCGGTGGGGAGTGTCCTGGCGCTGGCGCTGCCACTGGTGGGCACAGCGCGCGGCCAGCCAGGCGACGTGGCCCTGGCCTACGTCTGGCAGGATACGGTCACCCTGGCCGACTCCGCCGGGCAGCCGCTGGAGCAGACCGGCCCCACATTCACCTACGGGCAGGGCGCGCGCCTGTTCTGGACTGCCGACGGGCGGATGCTTTACATCGCCCGCGACGACGGCCTGTACGCGACCGGCGCGACCGGCGGCGCGGCGGTGCAGGTGCCCGGCTTCTACGGGCGCACGCTGACGCTCTCCCAGGACGGGCAGACGCTCTACTACCTGGAGACTGTCTCTCCGCAGCAGGCCGGCGAGCAGTACCCCGACCGCGTGTCCTTCCCCTTCCGCGACCTGGATTTCAGCGTCGCCGACGGCAGCACCGGGCGGCTGACCGGCTACTTCGGGCGCTTCCAGGCGGGGTCGTCGCAGGTGGCGGTCACGTTTGCGGCGGCGCTTTACGTGCGCGATGGAGGCTTGCTCGGCTCTGGCCGTCCGAACCTGTGGCCCACTTATGGCAGCAATGTGTTCGGCACATGCTGCTTCCCGGACCCTGGGCTGGCGCTCTACAACGTCGGCACGGGCGATTTCACCATCTACGATGCTGACTTCCTGCCCGGCGCGGCGACGACCAATCCGGCGCGCACGCACCTGGCCGGGCCGACCGTCAACAGCGTGCTGCGCGTGATTGACCTGATCACCGGCGGCGTGCGCGATTATGAGATCGCCATCGCTGGCGGCCTGGGCGTCATCGAGCGTGTGGCCTGGTCGCCGGACAACGCCTTCCTCTACTTCATCGCCCGCTACGCTTCCACAACACCGCTGGCGCTGGACAGAGAGCCGGCCTTTCCGGTTGACCTGCGCAGCGCCGACATCATCCTCTACCGTCTCAACCTGGTCACCGGGGTCATCCGCGAGCTGGCTCGCCGCCCCGATGTGTATGGCGTCAGTTCGCTGGCGGCGACCGAGCGTTACGTCTTCGCCGTCGTGGTGGACCCCAACACGCTGCTGGTCAATGACCTGAACGCGCGCCGTGTCTGGCCAGGCGCGCAGCCGACCGACCCGGAGATGCAGGTCTACATGCCTGCCACGCACCTCTGGCGAGTCCCGGTCGAGGGTGGCGCGGGGGAGGACATCGCCGAGAACGTGTGGGGGCTGGCCGCGCGACCCGTGCGCTGAGAGGCCGTTTGAGAGGTATCTTTACCCCCTCCCCGGCCCTTCCCCCGCAAGCAAGGGAAGGGAGAAAGGACTGCTCTTGAATTTAGGGTGGGGTTGCAGACCTTTTCTGAGGCGTGGCGGGGGGCAGGAACAAGGTTGTCAGGCTGTTGACGGAAGGCCCCTATCCCCTGGCCCCTTCCCCCAGCCAAGCCAGGGGAAGGGGAGAGCGGCCAACCGGAGTCCCCCCTCTAGCTCGGCTGGAGGGGGGATCAAGGGGGGAGGCGTTCAGCGGGCATGTTCGACTCTCCACTGGTGACGGGCCGTTTGTGGACTCGTCACGAAGGGGCACAACTGCCAGACGCTTCGGCTAACAGAAAGGCACCGCTGTGCAGTTATTCCGCAAGGTACTGCTCCCCATTGACGCGCCGCGCGTGCTGCTGATCACCGGCGGGTCGTCGGGCATTGGCCGGGCGGCGGCCCTGCTCTTTGCCGCCCTGGGCGACCGCGTGACCGTCACCGGACGCCACGCCGACCGCCTGGAGATGCTGCGCCGCGAGGTCGAGGAGCGTGAGCTACCGGGCATGATCCTGCCCGTCGTCGCCGACGTGACCGACGCCGAGGCCATGCAACACGCCGTCGCCCTGACGCTGGCCGAGTTCAACCGGCTCGATGTGCTGGTCGCCAATGCCGGAATCGGGCATCGCGGCCCGCTGATCGAGGCGGCGTGGGGGGACATCGAGACGGTGCTGCGCACCAACATTGACGGCGTGATCCACAGCGTGCGGGCGGCGGTGCCAGCCATGCGCGCCAGCGGCGGCGGGCACATCGTGATCATCTCGTCGGTGTTGGGGGCATTGCCGGGGCCTTACGTCAGCGTCTATTGCGCCAGCAAAGCCGCCGTAGACGCGCTGGGGCGCTCGCTGCGCGCTGAACTGCGCGCCGACCGGATTCGCGTCTCGGTGCTGTGGGTGGGGCAGACGCACACCGAGTTCGCCGAGCGGCGGCTCGGCCAGCCAGGGCGCGTGGCTCCCCGGTGGCCACCGATGACGCCGGAGCAGGTCGCCGGGGGCATCGCCCGCGCGCTGGAGCGCAAGCCGCGCACCATGACTCTGCGCTGGCGCGACAGCGCCCTGCTGTGGGCGGGGCGGCATTTCCCGGCGCTGGCTGAGCGCCTCCTGGCGCGCATCTACGGTTGATGCGCGCGGACGCTGCTACAATCTGGCAGACAGCAGGAGGATTGCGCATGGACGCCTACACTCTACCCGCCGCAACCCACATCGCTCATGCCCATCTGCGCGTCGCCGATCTTGAGCGCGCGCTGGCTTTCTATCGCGATCTTCTCGGACTGCGCATGATCACAGTCGGCGGCGCAAGCGCGGCGCTCTCAGCGACCGGCGCGCTCCCGCCGCTGATCGTGCTGGAGGCGCATCCCGGCGCGCGGCCCAGGCCGCCGCGCACGACCGGGCTGTTCCACGTGGCGATCCGCTTGCCAGACCGCGTGGCCCTGGCGCGCACGTTGCGGCGGCTGCTTGAGCGCGAATGGCCGCTGCACGGAGCGGCGGATCACGGCGTCAGCGAGGCGCTCTACCTGAGCGACCCGGACGGCAACGGGCTGGAACTGTACACCGACCGCCCGCGCGAGGCATGGCCCTGGCAGGCGGGACAGGTGGCGATGGTCAGCGAGCCGCTCGACGTGCGCGCCCTGCTGGGCCTGGCCCACGAAGCGGCGGAGGCGATTGATCCGCGCGCGGACATTGGTCACATGCACCTGCAGGTCTCCGATCTGGCGCGGGCGGAGGCGTTCTACTGCGGGCTGCTGGGGTTCGAGGTCACACAGCGCACCTATCCGGGCGCGCTGTTCGTGGCTGCCGGTGGCTACCACCATCACCTGGGGCTGAACATCTGGGCCGGGCGCGGCGCGCCCTCACCGCCGCCGGACGCTGCCGGGCTGGTGGCCTTCGGCGTGCGCCTGCCCGATGTAGAGACCTGGGCGGCGCTGCTGGCGCGATTGGAAGGCGCGGGGACCGCGTTCGATGCTCAGAGCGACGGGGACGATCCACGCCGCGCTCTGCTGCGCGACCCGGATGGCACGAGCGTGGTGTTGTTGTCGGACTAGTACATCAGGGCGGAAATAGGCGCGCGGTTTGGCCTAATTGACCCCTATCCCCCCAGCCCCCTTTCCCCGCCAGCGGAGAAAGGGGGAGCAGACTCAAGTCCCTCCCTGCTGGCGGGGAGGGATTTAGGGTGGGGTAAACCATCGAACAGCCACTGGTGGACTTCCGCCGTGCTGCACTAGGCAGGGCGGGCCAGGGCGCAGCAGAGCAGCGCCCCTCCTCCTCCCGCACTTCGTCCGCGTGCCTGTCATTCCACGCTGACGTTCTCCGCGCCGAGCATGTTGGCGGCGAAGGTCAGAATGTCCTCGTTGATACGGATCGGGTTGTTCGGGAACTCCAGGCAGGCCCGCCGGCCCTCTCCCTCCAGAATGAAGCGGAACCGATCCCGGCCCGGATACTGCGTCAGGAAGCCGTGCAGCCGGCGCAGCTTGCGGCGGTCGGCGGTCGAGTCGCCGGAGCGGGCGATGGTCAGGGTCAGCAGGCGACTGGCAGCGGGCGCGGCTTCGCGCGGCGGCTCGGCGGGCGGCTGACGCCGCGCTGGAACAGGGGGCAGGGCGTCGGCGTCGGCGGGCGTCACCGGCGGCTGCACGGGGGCGGGCGGGCGCACGCGGCCCAACTCGTCGAAGGCGGATTCGCGCTTAGGTGTCTGCACCTCGTCCACCGGGCGAACCTCTGCCTCTTGGCCAGTCGCCTCGTGGGAGCCGCCATACGGCTCCGGCGACCAGCCGCTGTCCCATTCCGCTTCCAACCAACCCGGCATCTCGCGGTCGGTGAGCGGCCCCGGAGGGGGCGGCGGCGCGCTGTGCGCAGGGGAGGGGGGCGCAATCGGCGGCGTGTCGGGCGCGCTGGCCCCTGCCGAGGCCGGGATGACCGGCTCGGTGACCGGCGTGGGCTGCTCGTCCTCGTGGGCGGCGACCATCTCGCCGGTCTCCTCGTCGAAGGGGCCGTTGTCTTCACCATCAGCGTCTTCGTCGAGGGCAGCCGGGCCTTCGTCGGCAATCCACGACAGCCGAAGGTCGTCCAGACTGGGCGGGCGCTCGACGGCGGAGATCACATCGAAGTTCTGCGTCACCGAGTCCACAATGACCTGCATATCGCCGCGCGAGGTGTCTGCCTTGCCCTTGACGACCAGCACGGCGTCCTCGTCCACGATGTCCTGATATTGCGTCCAGGTGCGCGGGAACATGACCGCGCTGATCGTGCCGGTGATGTCCTCGATGGTCAGCACGGCCATCGCGTCACCGCGCTTGGTGAAGAAGGTGCGCAGGTTAGTCACCAGCCCGGCGATGGTCACCTGCAGGCCGTTAGCCGCTTCGCCCGCCTCGGTTAGCTCGGCGCTGGTGTGGGTGGTGACCTGCTGAAGCTGAGCCATCACCGACTTGAGCGGGTGATCGGTCACGTAGAGGCCGACCAGCTCGCGCTCCCAGTTGAGCATCTCGCGCCTGGAGATCGGCTCTACGTCGTGCAGGCTGGCCAGGATGCTCTCCTGCGCGCCGAAGCTGACGCCCGTTTCCGCCCCGAAGAGGCTCATCTGCCCAGCGTCTTTGGCTTTGTGGTGGTCGGCGGAGAAGCTGACAATGCGATCCAGCGCGGCCAACAGAGTGGGCCGGCTGCCGAACTCGTCCAGCGCGCCGACCTTGATCAGCGACTCCAGCGCGCGCTTGTTGACGATGCGCGCGTCCACACGGCGGCAGAAGTCGTCCAGGTCGCGGAAGGGGCCGCCCTCGGCGCGGGCGCTGAGGATATGCTCCAGCGGCCCGACGCCCACGTTCTTGATCGCGCCCAGCCCGAAGCGAACGGCGCGCGTGCCGTCCGGCTGCGTCTGGATGCTGAAGTCCAATTCGCTGCTGTTGACGGTGGGCGGCAGCACGGCGATGCCCATGCGGTGGCAGTCGGCGGCGAAGAGACCAACCTTACCGGAGTCGTCGCGGTGCACGCTCATCAGGGCGGCCATGTACTCGTGCGGGTAGTGGCACTTGAGGAAGGCCGTCTGGCAGGTGAGCACGGCGTAGTCGGCGGCGTGGGACTTGTTAAATCCATACCGCGCGAAGAACTCGATGTCGTCGAAGATGGCGTTGGCCGTGTCGGGGTCTACGCCATGCTGCGGGCCGCGCTCGGTGAAGATCATGCGGTGTTGGAGCAGGTCCTCCTTCTTCTTCTTGGACACGGCGCGGCGCATCAGGTCGGCCTCGCCCAGCGAGTAGCCGAACAGCTCCGCGCCAATCTGCATGATCTGTTCCTGGTAGACGATGATGCCGTAGGTCTCTTCCAGGATGGGCTTGAGCTTCTCGTGCTTGTACTCGATGGCCTCGCTGTTGTGCAGGCGGCGGTTGTAGGTGGAGATGTACTCCATCGGGCCGGGGCGGTAGAGTGCGATGCCGGCGACGATGTGCTCGAACTTCTGTGGGCGCATGTCGGTCAACATGCGCCGCATCCCCTGCGACTCCAGTTGGAAGACGCCTATCGTCTCGCCGCGCCCCAGCATCTCGAACATCTCGGCGACCTTGCGCGAAGTCTCCGGGTCGTCGGGATCGGGGCGGTAGGGGATGTTCGACAGGTCGTAGTGAACGCCGTGATACTGCTCGATCAATTCGCACGCCCGGCGCATGATGGTCAGCGTGGACAGGCCGAGGAAATCCACCTTGAGCAGCCCGATGGACTCGCAGGTTTCCATCGGGAACTGGGTGACCATCTTGACCGGCGCATCTTCCGCTGAGCCTTTGGTGGGGCGGTGCAGGGGGATGTATTCGACCAGCGGCTTATCGGCAACGATGACGCCGGCGGCGTGCGTGCTGGCGTGCCGCGTCACACCCTCAAGCTGGCGGGCGGTGTCAATCAGCCGGCGCGCTGTCTTGTCAGTCTCGTAGGCGGTTTTCAGGTCGGGCAGAGCTTTTTCCGGGTCGTCGCCCAGCGCATCGTTGAACTTGATCGGCTTGCCCGCGCCGGGGATCAGGCGGGCGATGCGATCTACTTCGGTCGAGGGCAGGTCGAGCACGCGGCCCACGTCGCGGATGGCCGCCTTGCTGCCCAGCGTCCCGAAGGTGATGATGGCGGCGACCTTGTCTTCGCCGTACTTCTGCGCGCAGTACTGGATCATCTCGGCGCGGCGGTCTTCGGGGTAGTCCAGGTCAATGTCCGGCATGGAGACGCGGCCCGGATTGAGGAAACGCTCAAACAGCAGGCCGTTGGTCAGCGGGTCAATGTTGGTGATGCCCAGGCAGTAGGCGGCCACGCTGCCCGCGCCGGAGCCACGCACGTTCCACCAGATGTCGGCGTGGCGGGCGAACTCGCACAGGTCCCACACGATCAGGAAATAGGTGTCGAAGCCCATCTCGTGGATCATACGCAGCTCGTAATCCAGCCGCGCGCGGATCACGGGATCGCTGGCCCGCGCGCCGTAGCGCCAGCCCAGGCCGCGCTCGCACAGGTAGCGCAGGTAAGTCTCGGCGGTGTGCCCCGCCGGCACCGGGAAGACGGGCAGGTGGTAGCCGTCCGAGTCCAGGCACACGTCGCACATCTCGGCGATGCGCAGCGTGTTGGTCAGCGCCTCCGGCACCTCGCCGAACAGCCGCCACATCTCCTGGGCGGAGCGCAGGTGGAAGGTCTGGCTCTCGAAGCGCAGCCGGTTCTGCTCGGCCTTCACGTTGCCTGTCTGGATGCACAGCAGGGTGTCGTGCGCGTCGTAATCTTCTTCGAGGACGTAGTGCACGTCGTTGGTGGCGACGAGCGGCGCATGGCTATAGCTCTGCCGTTCTAGCAGCCAGCGATTGAGCACGTGCAACTGCTCGATGTGGTGGTGCTGTAGCTCCAGGAAGAAGTTCTCGCGCCCGAAGACCTCCTGGTACCAGCCGATACGCTCCAGGGCCTCGGCCTCGCGACCCTGCTCGACCAGGCGCGGAATCTCGGCGGCTAGGCAGCCGGAGGTGGCGATCAGTCCCTCGGCGTGCTGGGCCAGCAGGTCGTGATCCACGCGCGGGCGGTAGTAGTAGCCTTCAAGCTGGGCTGCCGAGGCCAGCCGCAGCAGGTTCTTATACCCGGTCTGGTCGCGCGCCAGCAGCAGCAGGTGATAGGGCTTGCTGTCCAGCTCGCTGTCGTGGTCGAAGCGGGTGCGACCCCAGGGGGTGAGGTACGCTTCCATGCCGATGATCGGCTTGATGCCCCCTGCACGACACGCCCGGTAGAAGTCAATCACGCCAAACATCGTCCCGTGATCGGTGATGGCTAGCGCGGGCATATCCAGTTCTTTGGCCCGCTCGACCAGGCGGTTGATCTGGCTCAGGCCGTCGAGCAGGCTGAACTCGGTATGGACGTGCAGATGGACGAAGTTGGGCGCGTCCGGCATGGTGTGTCTTCCCCGTTCCCCGCGTGGCAGTCGAACAAATAAGCGAGACCTGCGGCCATTATAACACCGTCGTTCCAAGCCGGGTCTTAAATTTCTCGATCGCGTATAATGATCGCAGGAGCGCCAGGAGGAAGACCCATGAGCGAGACACGAGCAGGCTCTCCCGATCTCCTGCCGCGCACGACGTTGTGCGTGGGCGCGGTCGTGCGGCGTGGCAATGCCGTGCTCTTCGTCCGGCAAACCTATGGCGAGGGGCTGACCGGCGTGTGGACGCTGCCCTGGGGGTTCGTGCAGGGGGCGCTGCCGGACGGCGCGCCCGACCCGCCGCACCTGGCGGCGCTGCGCGAGACGCTCGAAGAGGGCGGCGTGCGCGCAAGCGTTGACGGGCTGTTGGGCGTGCAGAATCACGCCAGCCGGACTGGCGAGCCGCGCGTGTATCTGCTGTTCCTGTGCCAGCACGTCGCCGGTGAGCCTGCTCCCGACGGCGCGGAGACCGATCGCGCGGCGTACTTCTCGCTGACCGACCTGGAAGCGCTGGACGAGCCGGTAGATGCCTTTTGCCTGTGGCTGGCCCGGCGCGTGCTGCGCGGCAACTACCACCTGATTCCGCTGGAAGCGGCGAATCCCTACGCTCCGCACGACGCATTCTTCTAGGGGCGCTGGCTCCCGCGGCGGCCTGACTTTCGCGATGGCAAAGTTTGATTATACTAACCATCAGTCCTATAGCGACCTTCCGGGCAGCTTGACGTGCCAGCCTGCAGGCAGGCCAATGGACTGGAGTGACAGCCATGAGTGTGAATAATCTGGTCGAATGGTTACTTGGCGCGAATACGCCATCCATCAGGTATCTGGCGCTGCGCGATCTGCTTGACCGTCCAGAGGCGGACGGTGAGGTGCAGCGCGCGCGCGCGGCAATCATGGAGATGGGGCCTGTCCCGGCCATCCTGGCGCAACAGACCGCGGACGGGCACTGGGCAGGCGAGCGCAGCTACTACACGCCCAAGTACGTGAGCACCCATTGGAGCATGGTTCTGCTGGTCGAGCTGGCTGCCGATCCGGCTGACGCGCGGCTGCAGCACGGCGTGGACTACATGCTCTCGCAGACGGAGGCAAAAGCGCCGGCTTTCCATGCGCCCGAAGCCCAGGATATTATCTGCTTCTGGGCCAATCTGCTGCGCTATGTTGTGTACTGTGGGCGGGCGGACGATCCGCGCGTGGCCCCTGTCCTGACGCTGATCGGACTGGCATCGCAGGTGCGGCAGTGGGGCTGCCGCTGGAACGCCCAGCTCCCCTGCGCGTGGGGGGCTGCGCGCGCCCTGTGGGGACTGTCCTCCTTGCCGCCCGCGCTGCGCACGCCAGAGATTGAGGCAGCCATCCGCAGCGGGATGGCGTTCCTGTGCGCGCCGGACTACGCGCTCGTTGGGGGGACCTACCCGACCGAGGGCGCCATTCACAAGCACTGGTCGCGCCTGAACTTCCCGCTGTTCTACCAGGCAGATATCCTGTTTGTGTTGCGGGCGGCGGCGGAGTTGGGGATGCTGGATCAGCCGGGGCTGCAACCGGCGCTGGACTGGCTGGAGGCAAGGCAGGGACGAAATGGACGCTGGCGCGGAACCAGCCCTTATCGCGCGCACACCTGGCGCGAACTGGGAGACCGCGAGGAAACCGCCCGCTGGGTGTCGCTGCACGCGGCACTCGTGCTCAAGCGAGCCGGGCGCTGGCGAGCGATGTGACATGCGTCCGGGCGGCTGGCCTGGTTTCTCCGACCAGAAGGTTGGTTTATACTAACCATTAGCCGCGCGGTTGCCTGGACGACGGCGGGCCGGGCAGGCTGTGACTCTGTTCTTGCTGGCTACTGATCGCTGGCGGCTGACCGCTTGTGTCGAAGGAGAGTGACCCATGTCTGCGCGAACACGTCGAGCTTTTCGGATAGCGATTCTGGCCGGCTGGCTGATCCTGTCGCTGCTCATCGTCGCACCGGCCCTGGCCCAGGGCGGCGAAAGCACCCCGCCGGTTGAGGGGGGAGCGCCCAGTTCCACGCCCGACGATCTGAGCGAGGCCGCCGCGCGTCTGGTGCCGCTGCTGGTCGGCGCGGCGTTGATCGAGCGCACGCTGGAGTTCATCTTCGCCTGGTCGCAGCGGGCCGCGCTGGACGCCACCAGCTCCATGCGCGGCATTGCCACGCGCATCACCGGGCTGGTCAGGGTGGATTTCCGCCAGGCTTACGAGCAGCTTGACGAGCTAAGCGACGCGCTGCTGCGCCGCCAGAAGGCGGGCGTGCCCGCCGAAGTTGGCGATCCCGGTGCTCAGGACCCCGCCGAGTGGCCGCTCTATCACCTGGAAGAGCAGCTTGCCGCTGTCGAGACGCTGCTGACCAGCACCGAAGCCAAGCTCAAGCAAATCCTGGACTCGCCGCTCTACAAAGAGCGCAAGAAGATGGTCGCCGGGGTGCTAAGCATCATCATGGGCGTGCTGCTCGCTTTCGCCACCGGCCTGCGCCTGTTCGAGCCGCTGGACGTGCAGGTTACCGGCTGGTTTGCGGGCACGTTCAAGATCATTGACATTGTGCTGGCCGGCGTGCTGATGGGCCTGGGCACGGACTGGGTGCACCAGGTGATCAGCGTGCTGACCAAAGGCCAGCGGGCGCTGGGCCGCGCCGGAGAGACGGTCAAGTTCGACCCCGACGAGATCAAGAACCTGGCCGCTGAAGCCATCCAGGAAGAGTTCGACGCCCAGTGGCGGGCGCTGCGCGAGCATATGCAGGCCGAGATCGCCGCTTCGGTGCGCTCGGAGTTGGAACCCGGTTGAAGAGAGACGCCGCAGGCGGCGCTCCTCGCTGACGAAGTGGCAACGGCCCCGCCGTCGCGCGCTGTGGTGCCGCGCGTGCGGCGTGCGGCGGTGTCCCTGCCCGCGCTGCCCGACAGTGCCATTCCGCTGCGCGACGTGACCGTGACCGTGCGGCCCGGCGGCACCACCGTCTTCGCCGCGCCGGACAGCCGCGCCGAGGCTGTGGGCGAGCTGGCGACGGGCACGCCGCAGGAAGTGCGCGCGGCGCTGTTCGGCGACTATACGTGGCTGAGCCTGCCCTGGGCGTCCGGCAGCGCGTGGATTCCCGGTGAGGACACGGACTTCGCGCGCTCCCCGGCCTATAACCAGGTTGTCGCCGCGTGGTACGAGTCGTCGGCGGTGCTGGCCTTCCGGCGTGCAGTTGCCGCCGATCTGCTGCGCCTGCGCGGGGCGGACGCCGAGCAGTTGGCCAGGCTGGAGACGCTGAGCGGCGAGGCACTGCGCGAGTTGGAGGAGACGCTCAGCCGCCAGACCATGCCCGCGGCGGCGCTTCAGATACGCGAACTGGCCGCGCGGCTGGGCCTGCCCGCGCCGTTTGAGTTCCTGCCGGTGCATCCTTCACCGCCGGCGGGCATTGCGACGCTGGAGTTCCAGGGCTTCGGCCCCACCACCATCGCTTTCGAGCAGTGGCCGTTCTTCTACGAGGGCACGCGCGGCATGAACCCCGGCGTGGATTTCTTCGTCCCCGAAGGTTCGCCGCTGATCGCCGTCGCCGACGGGGTGATCGTGGACTTCCGCTTCCTGGCGCATGCGCAGGATCGCTCGCTGGCCCTGCGGCCCTACCTGCCCGACCCATACCGCGCGCCCGATGGATCGCGCGTGCTGTCCAATGTCATCGTCGCCTACGGGCACCTGACCGGCGACCCGATGGCGGAATTGGTGCGCATTGGCGACGAAGTGCGCGCCGGGCAGATCATCGGCACGTCCGGCTGGCCCATCTACGTGGACGACGAAGGTGACGTGCTCGTGCAGGGCAACAACGCGCACCTGCACCTGGAAGTGCACCTGGTCACCGACGGCGAGCGCAGCTTCGGCAGCCGTCAGCCGTGCAACCCGCTGCTGTTCTGGTCGCCGCGCCTGGTTGCGCTTCAGGCACGGCTGGCGGCCAACAGCGCCTTCCCGCCCTATCCCCCTGGTGGGCAACCCTGGGGTCGGCTGGGCTTCTTCACCATCGGCTGCTTCCGCACCGAACCGGCGGACATCGTGTGGTATTACGAGCCGAGTGCCGAGGCGCAGTGGCCGGCGGGCGTGTATGACCTGAACGCGACACTCGCCCACCTGCAGGCGTTCAAGCCGTACCTGCCCGGCGGGAGCGAGGACAAGGAGTGAGCGCGGCCTGAGCAGAGGCGGCTCCATGCGCACCTACAACGATCCGCCGCCCAACCTGGCGCAGGGGATTCATCTCGTGCAGTCCGGGGACAGAGGGGCGGCACTGGTTTTGCTGCGCCGCGCGGCGCAGGACGAGCCACTCACGGCAGAGGGCTGGTTGTGGCTGGCCGCCGCGACCGACGATCTGGCCGAATATCGCCAGGCGGTGACGCGGGCGCTGCGGCTGGATTCGCGTCACCCGGTCGCGCGGCAGATGCGCGCTGAGCTAGAGCGCCTGGACGGGGCAGCGGCAAACACCTCGCCCTGGCTGGCCTCCGCAGACACGCCTCCCCCGCCGCGTGCGAACGCCGCCGCTCCCGCTGATCGGACGCGGCGGCGTGTGTTGTGGGCGGCTCTGGCGCTGCTGGCGATGGCGGGAATGTGCGCTCTGTTCGCGGGCGTGTTGGTGGCTTTTCTGTAGGGGCATAGGCCATACGCCTTATGGTACCAAGTCAAGGGTTCTGGGGTGCGGTGTGGGTGGGACGCCCCTCCCCCTGGCCACCTCCCCGGCGAAGCCAGGGAGGTCGAAAGTGCTGCGTCCAGCGATCAAAGTCCCCCTCTCTAGCTCGGCTGGAGAGGGGGATTTAGGGGGTGAGGCGAGGGGCGCAGCAGAGCAACGCCCCCACATGCCGCGACCGTATACGCGATAATTCACCAATCTGAAAGGGCGCGCCGCCGGATCAGTGGCTGTCTTCCCACTCACGCACGACGGCCATCAGCAGCGCGCGGACTTCTTCATCGTCTACGTCGCCCACACCCTCGTAGAACTTGCCGTCCACCTCAATCTGCACGCCGCCGCTGAGCGCAGGCCGGACGTGAATCGTGCGCCCGGCGAATTGCGGCGTCTCGCGCAGGCGCTCTTGCAGTAGCTCTTCGATCTGGTCGGCGATGGACAGTTCTGCCTGTTCCTGAGGGGACTCTGCCGGTTGGCCCATCGCCATGCGCGTCACCTGGCGCAGCATCGAGCGTTCGCGCGGTGAGACGATCTCATCGTCCGCTTCAGCACGATCCTGGCCGGCGCGCGCCGGGGCGGGTGGCTGCGGGTGAGCCAGGGCGTCCAGGTCGCGCATCACAATCTCGAACCGCCGCGCCAGGTCAGTGCTGCGCAGTTCGGCCAGCGAGCGGAACTGGCGGTCGCCGATGGTCACGATCAGCCCGCCATCGGCCAGGTCGCGGTACACGCGCAATAGCTCGATCACGTCGTCCGACGGCGCACCGGCGGGCGGCTGCTCGTCCTGCGGGGCCGTGAAGGGCGTCTCGTCTGCGGCGTTCTCCTCCGGCAATGGGGCGGGCGCTGGCTGCGCTGGTTGCGGCGGCGGGTTGGTGGCGCGGGCCGGGCGCGCGCCCTCGCCCGGCAGATCGCCGGTGAGCATCCCCAGGTCTGGCAGCGGCATCGGGGTATCGCGCGGGCGGACCGGGGCAGGGCGGGGCTGCTTGGTGCCGGTCAACCGCTGGTAGAAGGCGACCGGCAGGCTGGGCAGCGGCTCAAGCCCCTGGGCGGCGCGCCGGCGCCGTTCGGAGGCGCGCTGGAACACCAGCGCCATCAGCGCCACCCAGATGGCGCCCGCGATACAGGTGAGGATGAGCAGCCCGCTCACCTGGCCCAGAAAGTCCGTCGTCCCGGACGATTCGCTCAGGGCAAGCGTGTGCAGCAGAGAAGCGAGTGCGGCGGCCATAGAACCCTCTCAGGAGAACTCGCTGGACAAAGGCCGCTTTCAGTATCGTCCTCATTGGCGCGCTTGGCAAGCCGGGCAGTAGTAGGTGCTGCGCCTGCCGATCACCGCGCGCTCGATGGGCTGGCCGCAGCGCGGGCAAGGCTGGTCTGCGCGCCCGTAGACGTTCAAGGCCATCTGCGCCGAGCCGCGCGTCCCGTCCGGCTTGCGGTACCAGTTGACGCTCGCCCCTTCGCGGGCGACTCCGGCGGCCAGCGTCGCGCGGATGGCCGCGTGCAGCCGCGCGATCTCCTCGTCGGCCAGCGAGTCAGCGCGACGCAGCGGGTGCAGCCCTGCGGCGAAGAGCGCCTCGTCCGCGTAGATGTTGCCCAGCCCGGCGACGAACGCCTGGTTGAGCAGCAGCGGCTTGAGCAGGCCCGCGCGCCCGGCCAGGCGCGCACGGAACGCCGCCAGGGTGAAGGCGTCGTCGAGCGGCTCCGGGCCGAGC
>Ga0334890_1001144_pt1 | contig 38067 bp, 29 predicted proteins | sample GraSluR1_MG_3_FD_207220 | JGI IMG/M metagenome (GOLD analysis project Ga0334890, IMG submission 207220) | Sludge microbial communities from methane-producing bioreactor in Wageningen University, Netherlands - Granular Sludge_31_08-R1 | ecosystem: Engineered > Bioreactor > Anaerobic >... | reverse complement strand
GCGGCCGCCGGCAGCATCGCCGCCAGAACCGTACCCATGAAGGTCCCGGCCCCGCCCGGGGCTCGGACCTCGCGGCGACGCGCGGTCCGGGCTTCCCGATGAATCCCCGTCGCCAGACACAACGGCAGCAGAATCCACCCGACGGGGCTGGTCAGGCCCGCCACTCCGGCCGCCACGGACGCCCCCAGCAGCGCACCGACCCGTCCACACGCGTGGTACCGCACGAGCAGAAACAGGCACAGCGTGAAGGCAAACGCATACAGAACAACCGGCGACACCGCGTTGGCGTAGCCGATCAGGTGCAGGCTGCCCGCGCCCAAAATACCCGCCACGATCGTCAGCCCGCGGTGCGACCAGGCGGTCCAGGCAATGCCGGCCGTCAACAGGGCGCAGCCCGCGACCAGCGCGTGCTGCAAAAACAGCAGGCCGGCAGCGCTGTCCGCCTGGAACACCGTGAACACGCCGGCCAGCATCAGCGGATAGCCCGGCGTGCGGTACTGGGCGTACGGATGCGAGAAGTCCAGGCCGCCCGCAATGTTGGCCGCCAGCGTGAGGTACTCCGCCGATTCCGGTGTCACCCAGAGCTGGGAGGCCGACCAGGCGATCGACTGCACCACAGCCACCCCCACGCCCACAACGGCCAGCAACCCCCACGGCAGACGGCGCGGAGAGCGGACGACGGACTCCAGAACCGGGCGATGCAGTCGCTTCATGACGGTCACGGGCCGAGCAACACCTACGACACCTGACCGTCTTATCGGCCCCGCTCCGCCCCATCTTTCGCTGCGGTTGTCAGCACGTTTTCGGACCTTCGCCCCGTGCCGCTGCTCTTGAGGCAGCGCTCGCCCATCTCCCCCTCGCCGCAGGCAGGGCGACCTTACCTCATCCCTCGCCGGCCGGCTCCCATCATCCGCCCAGCACAAGCGAGGGGCCCGGGCCCCAACCATCTTGTCCCGGCATCACGGATCAACGCGGCCCGGGTGCGGCTGCGCGAACAAGGGCCAACGATTCGCCGTTTCATCTGACCTGCCCTGGTGCGTGACGGCGTCGCCGATGCCGGCGTTTGGCGCGATTTTCCACCCGGATGATTCGGAACCGGCTGGGAGATCACCACGCCGCGACGTCCGCAAGATCCACGTCCAGGTCCGTGTCGAGATCGCCGGTCAGGCACAGGTCGCCGGGGGCGAAGGTCGCTCCGGGACCATTCAGGCAGGTGAGCAGGGCCGCAAAGTCGGCCAGGTCCAGAACGCCGTTGCCGTCGAAGTCGCCGTTGGGCACGGGGTGGGGAGCGATCTCGTACACGCGTACCTCGCCCGCCCCTACCGATGCGCTGAATCGTGCCCGAGGCGGGTCGTCCAGCAACGTCAAGCTCACCGGCTGGTCGGCAAGCACGTCACGGCCGGTCAGTTGCCACGAGGCCGTCCGCAGGCCGCACAAGGCAAGGTCCAGCGTGACCTCCGCCGCAAGCGGCCCCCCGTCCGGCGTGCGAACGGTGAGATACACGGGCCCACGGGAGACGTGTCCGAACCGCTCCATCTCCAGCGCGGGTTCGGCCGTTGCCGCGGTGATCGGCTCCCACCCGGCCGCGCTCAGCGTTTTGATCACCGGCATGTAGAGCTGGAACAAGGGTCGGTCGCGGTTGTACAGCTCCGGATGCGAGAAGTAGCGGTTGAGCGGATCGTCGCCTTCCATCCCTCCGCCGGTGCTGACGGCCGGGAAGAAGCCCCAGAAAAGCTGTCCCCGGATGAACTCCTCCATCTGCGCATGGGTGATGTACGACGGCGATTCCCAACCCCATTGGAGCAAATTGGAGACGACCCGGTGCCGGGCCAACGTCCGTCGCACACGACTGTCGGCATTGCTCTCGACGAGGTGGAAGACTTCCGAGCCGAGGATGTCGGCGCTGTGACCGTGAAACCGCATGGCCTCCGGGAAGATGTTCAGCATCATGCACTTGCCGAGGCTTCGCACCTCCGCGGAAATGGCCTGGAAGAACTCCGCATGCGCCTGTGGACCGATCTGGACGGGATCGCCGTTGTCCCACGAGAACGTCAACGGCCAATCTGCAACCGCGAGATGGTCGGCCCGGAAGTTCTGCCACGCTGAAATCGAGCCCGTCGTGACCGAATCGAGGTAGACGCCGGCGTTTCGGTCGAGCCCGTAGTAGATCCAGTGGTCGCGAAACAGATTGAACGTGTTGAGGCCCGGCAGATCCGGGTCGGAGTTCACCGGCCAGGCCTGCCTCCAGTTGTCGCTCCAGAAACTGTTCCACAGGTAGCTGTGGACGTCGATGCAGTAACGCCCTTCGGCATCCAAGGGCGAACAGTTCATCACGGCCTGGGCGGCCTCCTGCCGCGGGACGCGGTACCAGGTCAGGGTGGCATCGTCCCAGTCCGCATTCAGTGCAGAAACACAGAAGCCGTCGTCCACGTCGAAGTCTTTCTGCACGTACGTCATCGGCGGGGCCACGGCGTCGATCTGCAGGTTGTCGACATGGACCCAGTGATCGCCCCCGTTCCAATGACGCAATGAGATGCGCATGGCCGCGGCGTCAAGCGGAAGCGCGTACGTATACGAGAAGCGTTCCCAGACGCCTGGCGCTGAGACCGCGATGCCGGCAACGAAATGGGCGTTCGAAGCGCTCGACCAGCCCCAGCCCGCCGGCGCACCCGAAGCGTAGGTGATATCCTCCCCGGCCGCGTTGAAAACACGCACACAGAGGATCTGGAGCGTCTCGGCATCCGCCACGAGAGCATCCCAACCGATGGTAACCTGCTGTCCGCCGGTCACGGCAAACGGTTCCGCGAGGGCCATGCCCGCCCCGAGCATTGCGCCGTCGCCCAACAACAGATGCCCCGAGTCGTCGACGCCGCCGTCGGGAAGCCACGTCACCAGTTCTTCGCCTTCACCGGCCGCCCAGGACTCCAGCCTGGCCACGCGCTCCTCGTACGACGGCTTCTCGGACACGTCGCCCCAGGATTGCCAGGGATCCCACGGTGACGTGTAGTAGAACACGCCGATGCCGAGCGCGTCGCACAGGTCCAGCTCCGCCTCGCTCATCGGGTGTGTTTCGAGAAACGCGAACCCGAAGTCCAGCGGGTCTTCAATCTGGCTCGGATGAATCGGCCACATCCACGCCCCCTCGCGGGTGGTGCGTTTCACGAAATACTCGGGGTGCAGCTCGTAATACCGCTGCGTCGCCGCCCGGAAGCCCCAGTCGGGATCGTGACGGGCCAGCGATGCCGACACCGAGGCATGCCCCGGGCCGATCTTGGCGGTTACCGGCGAGAGCCCGATGTCCCAGACCGAGCGGAAACCCGTGGCCGGGTCGTATTCAAACCGCTGCGTCTGCGGGACATCCTGCGGCACGAACAACGACAGACCGTAGTCGGCCCCGGTGATGGAACCGTACGGATAGAACGAGATCGGGTGGCGTGTGTGATTGAACGTGTTTCGGTAGAGCGTGCCCGAAGCAATCGTCCGCGCGGTGTCAATGTCGTCCCACCACGAGTCGCCCTCCGCGTTCACCGGTAGCGTCCAGCACAGTTGAACGCCGCGGCCCACCAGGGGCGCGGCGGTGTCCTGCAAGGCCACATCCACCTTGAGATGCCCTCTCGCAGCGGTAACGGTCGTATCGACGTGCAGATCCTGCCCGGGCACGTCGACGCTCTGCGTGAAACCGCCGGCGGTTGGCGAGATCGCGCCGAGGATCGGAATCCGGCCACTCCACTGCATTCCGCCAACCACGTCCAGCCTGAAATCGTCGATATGCAGCAGGTGGTCGCCGCCGGTCCAATGGCGCAGCGACACGCGAATGGACGCGGCATTCGGTGCGACCGGGTAGAAGCGCTCGAAGGACTCCCACGTATCCGGCTGACTGCAACCGAAACCCCACACGCCGTGTGCCAATGAAACCGCGGTGTAGCCCCAGCCGGTCGGGACATTCGAACCGGACGTGATATCCTGTCCCTGGGCGTCATAGATCCGCACGCAGAGAATGTGCGTCGTCTCCACGGAGGCGGAGCGCGCGTGCCATGAAATCCGCACCCGGCTTCCGGGCGTCACGGGGACGGCCGAATCCATCGCCATGCCGGCCCCGGTTGTCACCCCGTCGCTCAAGAGCAGATGCCCGCTGTCATCGACACCCCCATCCGCCAGCCACGTGATGTACGATCCGTGCCCGTCCCAGTACTGGTTCCGCGCCGAAGTGACCGGTCCCACACCCGCATCGAAATCGACGTGCAGCAGGCTGCAAGGTGCGATTGGCGCGCTCACCAGCATGGACAAGCCGCCGGGCTCGCCCGGAATCAGCGGCAGGTCGGCGCCGTCGACCGTGACGCCCGTCACGGAGCCGTCCGCCTCGGAGAAACTCACTTTGAGACCGTCGCCGATATCCAGAGTGACGGCCAGGGCCGGCGCGGAAACGCCGACAAGGGCAAACGCGACCAGAAGCACCCGGATGGAGGCCCGTACGAAGACGAGCCTCCCTGGATCCGTGGACAGGCCGATCGTGATCGGGGGGATTCGTTGGTGCAGGCTCACTGGACTATCTCCGCTCGCAGATACACGCGAACCACGTCCTCCTTGACGCATCATATCAGAATCTGCCGCCGGAATTGGCCCGCGGAGCGCCCAAAACCTCGTCACAGCCCCAATTTCACGCGCTTTTCCCCCGTCCGGGCCATCGACTATGATGCCCGCCGCCAGGCGGGATAGGCCCGCGCAGCCAGGAGAACGGATTCACGGGTTTAGGTGGTGAGTCGCGTGCCGTATCCAGACCTGCAATCATTTGTGGCCGAACTGGAGCGTAAGGGGCAGCTCTGCCGCGTGCGGGCGGAGGTGGATCCCGTGCTGGAGGTCACCGAGATCGCCGACCGGGTGAGCAAGTCGCCCGCGGCCGGCCACGCGCCGCCGCCGGCGACGGACCCCGTCCACGGTGGCCGGGGCGGGTGCGGGTTGCTGTTCGAGCGGGTCAAAGGGTCCGGCATCCCGCTGGCCATCAACCTGTACGGCAGCTATGAGCGGATGCGAACTGCCCTGGGCTGCGAAAGCTTCGACGCCCTGGCCGACCGCATCCAGGCCCTGCTCAAGCCGGAAGTCCCCGCCTCTCTGATGGACAAGATCCGCAAGTTGCCCGACCTGGCCCGCCTGGCCGGCTACGCGCCGAAAGTCGTGCGCACGGGCCTGTGCCAGCAGGTCGTGCATACCGACGACGCGAACTTGCTTCACCTGCCGATCATTCAATGCTGGCCGGAGGACGGCGGGCGGTACATCACGTTCGGGGGCATCTACACGAAGGACCCCGACAGCGGTGAGCGAAACGTCGGCATGTACCGCGTGCAGGTGTTCGAGCCGAAGCGGACGGCCATGCACTGGCACATGCACCACGACGGGGCCCGCCACCATCGCAAGTACGTGGCCCGGGGCGAGAAGATGCCGCTGGCCATCGTGCTGGGCGGCGAGTCGGTGTTGCCCTACGCGGCCACGTGCCCCCTGCCGCCGGACGTGAGCGAGTTGCTGTTCGCCGGGTTCCTGAACGACGGCGGCATCGAGCTGGTGCCCTGCCGGACCATCCCCCTGGAGGTGCCCGCCCACGCGGAGATCGTGATCGAGGGTTTCGTAGACCCGAAGGACACGCTTCTGGAAGGCCCCTTCGGCGACCACACGGGGTTTTACTCACTGGCGGATCGGTATCCCGCGTTCGGGGTGACGGCCATTACGCACCGCCGGGACCCGATCTATCCGACCACGATCGTGGGCAAGCCGCCGCAGGAGGACTACTACCTGGGCAAGGCCACGGAGCGCATCTTCCTGCCGCTGCTGCGGGTGCTGGCGCCGGACATTGTGGACTACTCGCTGCCCATGTTCGGGGCGTTCCACAACTGCATGTTCGTGAAGATCCGCAAGGAGTACCCCATGCAGGCCCGCAAGGTGATGTCGAGCATCTGGGGCGCGGGCCAGATGATGTTCACCAAGCTGATCATCGTGGTGGACGAGCACGTGAACGTGCACGATGAGCAGGACGTGCTGTTCCACGTCGGGGCGAACTGGGACCCGCGGCGGGACACGGTGATCGTGGACGGCCCGCTGGACATTCTGGACCATGCCGCGCCGTTCTGCGGCACGGGCGGCAAGATGGGCATCGACGCCACACGGAAGGTCCCCGGCGAGGGTGCGGTGCGGGAGTGGCCCGCGGAGCTGGAGATGACGGCTGATGTGAGGGAGCTGGTGACGCGGCGGTGGGGGGAATACGGAGTAATGTCAAATGGCGAATGACCAATGGCCAGTGAAAGAGCCTCAGTGCGGGGCAGCCTTTGACATTAATCATTGGACATTGGACATTGCGGAGCAGTGAGGTGGGTATGCAGGCTGAGGGAAGACTGGGCTGGCGTTTTCCGCGGACGTTCTGGTATGCCAACGGGGCGGAGCTCTGTGAGCGGGCGGCGTATTACGGGATGTTCATCACGCTGCTTCGCTACCTGAATGTGGACGTCGGTTTTACCGACAACGAAACCGGACTGATCACGGGGCTGTTCGCCGGGGGGCTCTACCTCCTTCCGACCTTCATGGGCATCATGGCGGACAAGATCGGCTTCAAGCGAGCCCTGATGATCGCGTTTGCCGTGCTGACGTGCGGCTACGCTTTGCTGGGCTCCTTTCAGCTCAAGTGGACGGCCGTCACCGCGCTGGGTCTGATCATGTGCGGCGGCGCCATCATCAAGCCGGTCATTTCGGGCACCGCGGCCAAATGCAGCACGGACGAAAACCGGGCCCGGGCGATGTCCATCTTCTATATGGTGGTGAACATCGGCTCCTTCTCCGGCAAGGGACTGGCCGGCGTGCTGAATGAGCGCGTGGGTCTGGACGCCATTAACTTTTACGCTTCGGGCATGTCGTTTGTCGCCCTGCTGCTGATCGCGTTCTTCTATCAGAACGTGGACACGGAAGGCACGGGCAAGACCGTGGCCCAGGCGTTGCGCGGGCTCTGGACGGTTGTACGGAACTTCCGTTTTCTCGGTCTGATCGTGATTATCGCGGGCTTCTGGCTGATCCAGGGCCAGCTGTACGGCGCGATGCCCACCTACATCGAGCGGGTGCTGGGAAAGGGCTACAAGCCCGAGTGGCTGGCGAACATCAATCCGCTGACGGTGGTGCTTCTGGTCGTGCCGATCACGCATGCCATCCGGCGTTTCAAGCCGCAAAGCGCCATCGGCATCGGCATGTTCATCATTCCGTTCACGGCGCTGGTGATCGCGCTGGGCACACTGCTGGAGAAGTACACGGGCAAATCGGTGAACCTGGGCCTGTTTTCGATCCATCCCATCGTGTTGTGCATGATCGTCGGGATTGCCCTGCAGGGTCTGGCGGAGTGTTTCCTGTCGCCGAAGTTCCTCGAGTTTGCCTCCAAGCAGGCGCCGAAAGGGGAAGTGGGCCTATACCTGGGATACCAGCACCTGGCGACGTTCTTCGCCTGGCTGGTCGGCTTCATCGCCGCAGGATTGCTTCTCAACCGGTACTGCCCCGATCCGCGGACGCTCGACCCTCTCACTCGCCACGAATGGAGACTGGCGATCGATCCGCAATACCGCTTCACGCTGGACCCGGCCGACACCGACGCGCTGAGGCAGGCGACCGTCGTGCCTCCGGCACTCCGCCACGTTCTGACAAACCGCGGCCTGGAGGTTGCGGCGGACGCAGCGATCCGGGAATTGAAGCCGCGTGACTGGTGGCGAAAGGATCCGGAGCGGTCGTGGGTGATCGAAGCTCCTGTGCGAACGGTCGCCCGATCCGACCTGCCGGTTGAGCTTCATCGTCAGTTGAAAGACGACAACGCCGTGTCCGAGGCGCTGTGGAAGGCCGTTGCGGAAGACGATGCGCCGCTCCAACCGCATCTATACCTGCGTCGCGACCAACAGGCCGGGCATGACGAGCGGTGGGAAATCGTGTTGCGACAGGTCCGGATCGACGAATCCAAGCTGGAGACGGACGCCGATGCCCAGAAGGACGGTCGAGACCTCGCCCGGCGGGATACCGTGGTCCTTTCCATGGGGCCCCGGGCGGGCGAGTCGTGCCCCCTGCCGACGGAGTATGCACACGCAGACCGGATCTGGTACGCATTTGCGATTATCGGGTTCAGTGCGTTCGGGGCCATGCTGCTGTATATCCTCGTCACGAACACGCTGGACAAGAGGTCCGCGGGGCAGACCATGCCACCCGCTTGAACGCTCGGCCGGTTCGCATCGGCGCCGCAAACACGCGCCCCAAGACGGTAGCGCCGGGAGGCCCGACCGGTGCTCCGATGCGTCTTCGTTGACTTCGCGAGAGCCCGGACGTACCCTTCGCATCGCGTGGCGCGGTGTTTTTGAGAAAGCAGGTGCTCTTGCGCATTGCGTTGATCAACCCTATTACGCGGCGAACCCAGGGGTATCACACCATCGGCAGCAAGATTCCACAGCTTGGCCTGCAGGTGCTGGCCAGGCTGGTGCCGCCGCCGCATGAAGTGGAAATCATCGACGAAATATTCGGGGGTGACTTCACCGAAGACGCAATCCGCACCCGCGGGTACGACCTGGTGGGCATCACGTCCTACACGAGCGGCGCGACCCGGGCCTATGAGATCGCCGCCCTGTGCCGCCGGCGCGGGATTCCGACGGTCATGGGCGGCCCGCATGCCTGGGCCGTGCCGGACGAAAGCGCCCGGTACGTGGACTCGGTGGCCGTCGGCGAGTGCGACGAGATTTGGCCGCAGATCGTGGAGGACGCGGCCGCCGGCCGGCTCCAGCCGCGCTACGAAGGCCGGCTGAGCGAGTTGGGCTCGCGGTTCGGGGCGGGTCTGCAGACGCTCCAGCCCGTCAACGGGCGATACGACGTGTCGAGCGTCCAGACGTCACGCGGCTGCCCGGTGGGCTGCGACTACTGCAGCGTAACGCTCTTCAACGGCGGGCCGATCCGCCGGCGTGACATCGGCTCGATCATCGAGGAGTGGAACCAGACGCCTCGGCGGTTCATCTTTGTCACGGACGACAACTTCTTCGGCGTCGGGCCGAAGCACGCCGAGTGGGCCAAGGAGCTGCTCAAAGCCATCATCAAGCACGGCAAGCGGCGGCTCTGGTTCAGCCAGACCACCATCAACATGGGCGACGACGCCGAGGGCCTGAAGCTGGCCTACAAGGCCGGGTGCCGAGGCATGCTGGTCGGGTTCGAGTCGCTGAATCCGGAGTCGCTCAAGGATTTTCACAAGGGCGTCAATCGCAAGAACGCCGACCGGTACCGCGAACTGGTCACGGGCTTCCACCGCGCGGGCATCAGCGTGTTCGGCGCGTTCATCATCGGGGCGGACCAGGACACCGTGGACACGGTATCGCAGACCGCGCTGGAGTCCGTGCGGCTCGGCGTGGACACCATCCAAATCACGAACCTGACCCCCCTGCCCGGCACCCGGATGTACGACCGGTACATGGAGGAAGGCCGCATCTTCGCGACGAGCTACCCGGAAGACTGGGAGCGGTTCACGTTCGTGGAGACGGTGTACCATCCGAAGAACGTCTCCGCGCAGCAATTGGACGAGGCGATCTACGAGCTTCGCCACACGGCCGCGACCGTGCCCTGGGTGTGGCGCCGCACGCTGCGGACGCTGATCCAGACGCGAAGCCTCACGTCCGCCCTGTTCATCCACGGCATGAACAAGGGATGGAAGCGCATGGCCCGCATCCAGACCCATTACGACGAAGCGCGATTCGGAGGCATCTCGGCGAACGCGGCCGAGCGGATCGCCCGGCTGCGGCAGGCGTTTGCACTGGGGTAGTCAGGGTCTCGACCCGACCTTCACAGCCAGCGCATACAAACCAGACAATCCGGCCAGCAACACGATCAGGCAGACGGGAACGACCTCCAGGGAAACCCGGCGAGCCAGAATCCCCACCAGACCGGGGATGAGCGCCATTCCCAGGCTGCCCGCGGCTACCTGCATGCCAATGGTGTTCGCGGCATGGCGCACACCCACACGTCGGCTCGTTCCTGAGATCAGCGCCGGAAAAATGGGGGCTATGGCACAGCCGATCAATGCCACCGCAACCAGGTTCGCAACACTGGCCGGATTCCACCACAGCAGCACGGCGCCAAGCAGTGCCGCGCTGAGGCTGCACCGCATGAGCAGTTCGACTCCCAGTCGCCTGGCGTACAGGCCGGCCACGCCGCGACCCACGGTGAACGTGGCCCAGTAGCTGCCCGTCCACAGTCCAGCCATCCAGGGGTGGGTGCCCCGCGACTCGACGAGGAGAGTGTAGGCCCACGTCCCGAGTGAGGCTTCGCAGCCGGTGTACAGCAGAAACAACAGCACGCTCAGCCACACGCTGGGCCGGCGCAGTGTTTCACCCAGGGGCGTCTTGTATTCCGTCAGACGCTTGGGCTGCTCGCCCCCGCCGGGAGCGTCCTTGCGACCCCACATGGGCAGGGTCAGCACGAAGCAGGCCCCCAGCGCAAGCTGGAAGACGCCCACAACAGCATAGCCCACGCGCCACGCGTTCAGCCCCGTCACGGCGAGGGTCATGAGAACGGAGCCCAGCGTCACGCCGACCCCCCAGCTTGCGTGGAGCCACTGCATCAGCCCTTCGCCGAAATGTGCGGCCACATACGTGTTGAGACCGGCGTCAATGGCGCCGGCGCCCAGGCCGGCCGCCACGCCGAGGACAACCATCATCCACCAGGCCGGGACCAGGGTGTAGCCGATCAGGCCCGCTCCGGTCACGGCGCAGCTTGCCGCCAGCAGTTTTCCAACGCCCAGCCGCGCGGTCAGCGGGCCGCTCAGGAAGCTGGTGGTCAGGTAGCCTGTCACGGTCGCCGCGAGCAACAGGCCAACGGCGTCCAAAGGGATGGAGAAACCAGCCCGGATCGAAGGCCACGCGATCCCCAGCACGCCATCCGGCATTCCCAGCGCGATGAAAGCAACGTACGCCAGGACAACCAGACTGGTCTTGGGATGGTCCTTGATCCGGGTCCAGATTCTCATGTTTGGGGCTTCCTGACGGTTTCGCGGTCAACACGTAACGTCGGCGTATCGCCACGGGCGACGGACCCGTGCCGGCCGCTCCGTCCGTTCATCCCTCCGGTGTGGCGAAGGAAGGCGGGACGCATCGCGTCCGCTTCCTCTCGCGAAACACGCCAAGGAGGAAGATCGCCAACCCGCCAAGCAGGCCGGCGAAAAACATGTCCCAGCGGAAGGGATTCGGCACGCCGCCCGCCTGGATGTTGCGCCAGTCCAAGCAGAAGGACACGATCACAACCACGCCCGCAACGATCATGCCCAGCCAGCACCACAGGGAGAGCCGCAACGGGCAGCCGCGTCCCTCGCGGATGATCGCCCAGAGGCTGCCGAAGACCAATCCGCACGAGACCAGAACCGGCGCGATCACCGGGCCCGTCCAGATGACCGGCAGCAGGAAGAGAATGTCCCAGTCGAAGAGTGTGGCGGGCCACCCGATCGCCAGCCGGAGGAAGACGTAGTAGAAGATGTCCCACACCGCGAACATCAGGGCGAAGAAGGCGAACCACTCGCGGCGTGACCGGCACATGCCCCATGCCACCGACGCCAGCATCACCAGCGTGGCCAGCTCCCGACCCAGCTCCACGTACAACTGCCGCTCCACCTCCCAGCCGCGGGCCCTGAGCTGGTCCAGCGTGATGGCCGGCAGCAGGTCGTGCGCGGAGATGCCCGGATGAAGCTGCAGACGGATGGGCTGGTAGACGGCGCGCAGGTACACCACCACGGCCGCCTCGACGTAGCCGAAGGCGGTTGCAAAGAGGACCGAGGCGATCAGACGAGTCTTCCAGGAGGTCATGGGCAGGTCCGCAAACGGCGAGACGAGCAACGTCAGGGCTGCGGACCCGGTCCGCAATCGTGGATCGGGGCGGCGTCCGCATCCGCCGCCTCCGCCGATTCGTCGAGCCCTTCGGGCCCTGACGAATCCTCAGCAAGTTCGGTCGTGCCGGCCGGCTGGCGCTCCAGCCACGCGTGCAGGTACCCGAACGGGTCGGCGGTGTTCGCCGCCGCGCGGAACACCCGGATGGAATCGGGCCAGCTACGCCCCGTAGCCGCGTGGACGTCCTCAAAGAGGTCCAGGTCCTGGTTGTATCGCACGTTCGCGAGGATCCAGGCGTTGTTTGTGGGCAGGTCCGCCACGCCGGCAAAACTGTCCGGCCGGTTCATGAGCGGAAGCACCTCGTTGACGAATCGATCGCGGCCCGCCTGATACACGGCCTCCCGGCCGTCCACCTTGTCCTTCCACGGCATGTCCTGCGCGTAGAACTCACGCAGGCCGTCATACAGGCTGAAAATGAAGGTGTTGTACCGGGCCAGGTCGTCGTACCATTCCACGGCCGTCTGGGCCGCCTCCGGCTCCTCCGGATACCGATCGCGGAAGAACTGAACGGCGCCGGTCTGTCCGACCCAGGTGGCAAGACTCTCGTTGAACGTGGTGTTGCTGGGGTGCCAGACCGTGCGGTGCAGCAGCTCGTGACAGATGGTCTCCACGATGGACAGCGGGTTGCGGCTCAACATGCCGGAGAAGACGGGGTCGGGCAGGAAGCTGAGCGTGCTGTACGCATCCACCTTGTAGTGAAGCACGTCATATCCCTGCGCGGTGAGCTCGTTCACCTTCCGCGCCGCATGCTTCCAGGTGAAGTATCCGAGGTACGGCACGGTCCCGACGATGGGAAACTCCCAGGTCTTCGGTACAAAGGCGTGTTTCACACAGGCCGACACGTTGTAGGCAACGGGGCCGTCTCCCGTGTCGAAGTACAGCTTGTACGCGTTCTCGACATTCAAGGCGAGGGTGTCTTCGGCGAAATCGCGCGCCTCGATCAGCAGTTCCATGCGCGCGACCTGCTCTTCCGTTAGAGCGCCGTTCTGAAGGGCCTCTTCGATTGGAATCGCATTCGCAACGATGTCGAGCTGACCGCCGATTTGCGGCAACAGATAGCGCAGATCCAGCGCGCAGCCGGACACTGGCAGCAGACACACCCCCATCGCACAGATGCGGGTCGTGATTGGATGACGGTATCGGCAACCCATCAGCCCCGCTCCGCCCCGGTGTCCCCCCTCGCGCAGCAGATACCCTTGGCCCTTCCCTCGGCGAAGCTGCGAACCCGCGGGGATTCTAGCACGCTCCAGGCGTCTGGCAACTCCATTTGAAGCCACCTCTGCCGCCGGATTGTTTACGAACCCGCCGTACGCGGATAGAGTGGTCAAAGGGGACGGGCGATCACGCACGTCTCGCACGTGAAACAGCCGCAGCAACCGGGATGACCATGACCAAGGACTGGGTTCTTCAGGCATTGCCCAACGGACAACCGATCCCCGGCCGGTGGAATCTGCCGCCGGTGGTCGTCCAGCTTCTGCAGAACCGAGGGATATCCACGCCGGAAGCCGCCCGGGCCTTCATCGACCCCCAGCTCCGGGATCTCCACCCGCCCGACCTGCTGCCGGGAGCCCGAGAGGCTGCCACCCTCATCGCAACCGCGGTCCGAAGACGCCAAAAGATCGTTCTCTACGGCGATTACGACGTCGACGGCATCACGGGCGTGGCCGTCCTGTGGCATGTCCTCCGGGCCGCCGGCGTGCCGCCAAGCTTCTACGTGCCGCACCGCCTGGAGGAGGGGTACGGGCTCAACAGTGCTGCCGTCCGCAACATCGCGGCAGACGGGGCCGCCCTGCTGGTCACCGTGGACTGCGGAATCGGATCGGTCGATGAGGCACGGGTCGCGGCCGAGTGCGGGCTGCCCCTTATCATTACGGACCACCACACGACCACCGGCGTCCTTCCCGAGGCCGCGGCCATCGCCCACCCGACGGTGAACGGCGCGTATCCCAACCCGGCCCTCTGCGGGGCTGGGGTGGCCTTCAAGGTGGCGTGGGCCCTCGGGCAGGAGCTGTCCGGCTCCGACCGCGTGGCACCGGCCTACCGCCAGATGCTCATGGATCTCCTGCCGCTGGTCGCCCTGGGAACGGTGGCGGACGTGGTGCCGCTGGTGGGCGAGAACCGAATCCTGGCCCGGCACGGACTGGCCATGCTCAAATCCACGAACAACCCCGGGCTGGCCGCCCTGCTGGAATCAGCCGGGTTGGCCGGTGCCAACGTCAGCGGGTACGACGCCGGATTCAAGCTGGCCCCGCGACTGAACGCGGCCGGCCGCATGGGCCACGCCCGCCTGGCCGTGGAAATGCTTACCCGCGCCGACGCCGGCCGTGCGAAGGAGATTGCCCTGTACCTGGAAGAGCACAACCGGGCCCGCCAGTCGAAAGAGCGGAGCATCTTCCGGGCGGCCTGTGAGATGATCGAGGAACGGCGGCTCAATTCCGACGCCGGTCGAGGGATTGTGCTCGCCAGCGACAAATGGCACGCCGGGGTCATCGGCATCGTGGCGTCCCGGATCGTGGAACGGTACTGCCGACCCACCGTTCTGATCGCGATCGAGAACGAAGTGGGACAGGGATCGGCGCGCAGCATTCCGCCGTTTCACATGCACGATGCGCTGGCGGCCTGTGGCGAACACCTCCTGCAATTCGGTGGACACGCCATGGCGGCCGGACTCCGGATCGACGCTCAACACCTCGATGCCTTCACGACGGCCTTCACGAAGGTTGCGAACACCCGCCTGACGGGTGCGGACATCCGGCCCAAGCTGCGCCTCGATGCAGAAGTGTCACTTGAACAGCTCGACCTGACCACGGTTCAAGCCATGCTGAACCTGGGACCGTTCGGCCCGGGCAACCCCACCCCGCGGTTGTCCACCGGTTGGGTTGAGCTGGCGGGTGAGCCGCGCTGCGTGGGCAAGGGCGGGGAGCACCTGTCCGCAACGTTTCGGGAGGGCTCCGTCCGGCTGCGCTCCATCGGGTTCGGCAAGGCTTCGCTGGAACAGCCGCTGAAGGAGAGCCGCCGCTGCCGACTCGCATTCGAGCCGACGATCAATGACTTCAACAACCATCGCACCGTGGAGATGCAGGTGCTGGACATGCAGTTCCCTTCTGGGGCCAACGGGCCGGCGCCCACGGCGGACGATGGCCCTTCACTCCTCTGAGCCGAGGCCCGTGTCGTGCAACCCCTTGCCATCGGTCATCATGCCACGCTGAACCCGGACGAACTGGCGTTCGAGTTCACGCGCAGCGGCGGACCCGGCGGGCAGAATGTCAACAAAGTCAACACGCGCGCCACGGTTCGGTTGGACCTGGCCGCATGCACCGCGTTCACCCCGGAGCAGACGGCCCGCATCCGGCGCCGGCTGGCCACCCGAATCAGCCGGGACGGCGTGCTGCGGGTCGTCGCGTCACGCCACCGGACCCAGGGCGCCAACCGTGACGCCGCGGTGTCTCGATTGGTGGAGTTGCTGACTGCGGCGCTGGACCGACCCAAACCCCGTCGAAAAACCCGCGTTCCGGCCTCAGTGAAACGCCACCGCCGCGAGGACAAGACTCGCCGGTCGCAGCAGAAGCGGGACCGGGCCTGGCGATCGCAGGAGTGATTTCCCCTGCTATTCGAGCCATTCCGTGTCGTCGGACGGGCGGTCCGGATCGAAACCAAGCCGGCGAAGCCACGCGTCCGTCTCCCCGGGGGCGGGTTCCTCCGGCTTCTCGTCGCGGTCCGGGGCGTCTGGCGCGGATTGATCCGCCCCAGGCGGACGAAGCAAGTCGCGAACGAACGCCTCGCTATCGATGGCCGTGGCGCGATGGTAGCGAGCATCGTGCTGGATGGCATGATCGCTGGAAACCACCGTGTATTGCCCTGCCGCTGACGCCTCGTCCAGCGCGTCCAGAATGGCGTCATCCGCGCTTCGGCTGCCGGAGAAAACCACGTGGACGCCGAACGCCCGCATCTGCTGAGCGATGGCCAAGGAGGTGGATGGCCCGTCAAACACGATCGTGACCTCCGTTCCGGCCCCGGAGGCCCATCGGCCGAGCAGACGGCAGAGTCCAAGCCGGTCGATCTGACGCAAACTTGCCACATCTCGTGCAGCGTACAGGAGGTTGTTTCCATCAATGAGAACGGGCACGGCCAAAGCTCAGCAGGCGGAATGGGGATCAGCCGTGTTCTGCGGATCGGGTCTGCGTCAGCGCTTGCGTTTTTTCCGCCCGCGCTCCCAGGGGGGGATTCGCGACTCACGAATCCGGGCCCCCAGCCATATCGTGGAAAGCACGCACAACATGACCGCCACCACCCCTAGAATCATGACAAAGGCCGGAAGACTCATCAATTGCTGCTGCCCGACGGCATCCGGCTCGGGTTGGTCACCCACCCCTTCGAGAAACACAGACAGGACGAACAGGAGGACCGCCGCTCCGGCACAGCTCGCCGCCGCCACCGCGATCTTCCAGATGGGCCATCGTGTCGACTTCATCCACAGGCTCCTCATACGGACGAAACACGAGGGACGCCGAAGACGACCGGTCGGGGGTCGGCTCGACCCCGCCCAAGCTACGGCCGCTACTGCGGAAGTCAAGCCGTGAACGAAAGACGGGCGGAGCGGGCGACTGCCGGAATCAGCGCGGCGCGTGCCGGCGAGGGCCGCGGCTCCCGGTGAATCGTTCGAAGGCCGCCAGCGTCTGGCGGCTGATGTGGTGCTCCATCCCTTCGGCATCCAGCCGCGCCGTCTCTTCCCCCACGCCGAGCTTTCGCAGGAGTTCCACGACCACCCGGTGCCGACGCCGACACTGGGAGGCCAGTCGCCGCCCGGCGGGGGTCAGGAAAATCGCTCGATAGGGACGGCTGGCCACCAGGCCCGCCTCCTGGAGCCGCGCCACCGTCTTCGTCACGGTGACGTGACTGACGCCCAGCCGCCGGGCAAGATCCACCGCCCGGGCCTCGCCCTGGACGTCGAGGAGGTCGGCGATGGTCTCCACGTAGTCCTCCGCCACCTCGACCAGGTGGGCCCGCCGGGTACGATGGTGACCGCGGGCCTGGACGTCCGGCCCGGGCACGTCCGGCCGCGGGCCGCCCCGACGGCCGTTCGCCTGCGTGGATTTGCCGGATCGAGCCATACAAGCCCATTATGGCAGGGATTGGACTTATTGACAACCCCTACTATACAATTTAGCCTGAGCTACACGTGAAGGAGAGCGCCCCCATGCAACCGACGACTCGCCATCCGACCGTGTCCGTCCTCACACGGATTCCCCTTGCCGCCCTGCTTGTCGCGAGCGGCTGGCTCACCGCCGGCTGCCGCAAGCCGTCCTCTTCCGCAGAGGGGAACGGCAAACGGCGCGTGGTATGCACCATCGGGATGATCACCGACGTGGCCGGCATTGTGGGCGGAGACCGAACGGTGGTGGTCGGGCTCATGGGCCCGGGCGTGGATCCGCACGGCTACGCCGCCTCGCCGGCCGACATGCGTGAGATGTCCCGCGCCGACCTGATCCTCTACAACGGCCTGTTCCTGGAGGGCCGCCTGGCGGAGCAGTTCGAGCGTCTCGCCGCGCGCCGCCCCACGGTGGCCGTCACGGACGGAATTGACCGCGCCCTGCTGCGTGCGCCCCCGGACTTCGCCGGGCAGTATGATCCGCACGTCTGGTTCGACGTGTCCCTCTGGGCGAAGGCGACGGAGCGAATCCGCGACGCCCTGATCGAAGTGGACCCCGCGGGCCGGGCGGAATACGAGCAGAACGCCGCCGCGTACCTGGAGCAGCTTTCCGCTCTGCACGAGGAGACCCGCGCCCGCATCGCGGAGATTCCCAGGGACAATCGCGTGCTCGTCACGGCCCACGATGCGTTCGGGTACTTCGGCCGGGCGTATGACATCGAGGTTCGCGGCCTGCAGGGCATCAGCACGGAGAGCGAAGCCAGCCTCCGCGACGTGAACGAGCTGGTGGACACCCTCGTCAGCCGCCGGATCAAGGCGATTTTCGTCGAAAGCAGCGTGCCGCGCCGGAACATGGAAGCGCTGATCACCGGGTGCCGGGCCCGCGGCCACCAGGTGCGGATCGGCGGGGAGCTGTATAGTGATGCGATGGGACCGCCCGGCACGCCGGAAGGCACCTACATCGGCATGGTCCGACACAACGTACACACCATTGTGGATGCTCTACGATGACGCAGACGCCGACCATTATCGAGTCGCCGCATCCGACGGGGTTGCCCGCCGACGCGAGCCCGCCGGCCGTCCACGTGCATGACGTGACCGTAGCCTATCACCGCAGGCCGGTGTTGTGGGACGTGGACCTGGAACTGCCGGCGAACCGGCTGATCGCCATTGTCGGTCCGAACGGCGCAGGCAAATCGACGTTGCTGAAGGCCATACTCGGGCTGGTGCCGCTGGCGAGCGGTCGGGTCACGATCCTGGGTCGCTCGCTGCACGAGGCCCGCTCGCTCATCGGATACGTGCCGCAGCGGGAGTCGGTGGACTGGGACTTCCCCGTCAGCGCGCTGGACGTGGTGCTGATGGGGCGTTACGGGCGTGTCGGGTGGTTGCGCCGTCCGCAACCGGCCGATCGGGACGCGGCGCGGGAAAGTCTGAACCAGGTCGGCATGGGCGAGTTCGCCGACCGGCAGATCAGCCAGCTGTCAGGCGGGCAGCAGCAGCGGGTGTTTCTGGCTCGCGCTCTCGCCCAGGACGCGGCGATCTACTTCATGGACGAACCGTTTGCCGGCGTGGATGCGGCCACGGAGCGGGCCATCATCGAGGTGCTACGCCGCCTGCGGTCCGGCGGCAAGACGGTCATCGCCGTTCACCACGACCTTCAGACGCTGACGGATTACTTTGACCACGCGGCGATGCTGAACATGCGCGTGGTGGCGGCGGGCCCGGTGCGTGAGGTTGTCACACCGGAGAACCTGCACCGCACGTACGGCGGTCGGCTCACAATTCTGGAGGAGACCGCGGAGGCCATGCGGCGTTCGGGACAGCCCGGACGGGGGTAGCCAGTCATGGAAGACCTTCTTCGCCTGCTCCGGCTCCAGGACGTCAACACGTGGATCGTGCTGATCGGCACGGGTCTGCTCGGGTTCAGCAGCGGCATCATCGGCAGCTTTGCCGTGCTGCGGCGCCGGGCCCTGGTGGGGGACGCGGTGGCCCATGCCGCCCTGCCCGGCATCTGCGTGGCGTATCTGTTGTTCCGCGACGCCGGTTTCCCGGTGTTCATGCTGGGCGCGCTGGTGTCCGGCGTGTTCGGTGTGCTGTGCGTTTCGTTTGTTCGATCGCAGACGCGGATCAAGGAGGACGCGGCCATCGGGCTCATGCTCAGCGTCCTGTTCGGGCTGGGCATGGTGCTGTTGCGCCGCATTCAGAATGATCCGGCGGGCAGCCGGGCCGGACTCAAGACGTTCATCTACGGCAAGGCCGCCGGGATGACCTGGCCCGACGTGGCGCTGATCGCATCGGCCGGCGTGCTGGTTGTCATCGTGGTCGTGGCGCTGTTCAGGGAGTTCCAGGTCCTGAGCTTCGATCGCGAGTTCGCCGCGGCTCTGGGCTGGCCCGTGTTCCGGCTGGACGTTCTGATGATGTTCCTGCTGTGCGTATGCACGGTGGCGGGGTTGCCGGCGGTGGGCGTGGTGCTGATGGCGGCGCTGCTCATCATTCCCGGGGCAGCGGCCCGATTCTGGACGGACCACCTGGGGTGGATGCTGATCCTGGCGGGGGGATTCGGCATGTTGTCGTGCGCAATGGGGACGGCCCTCAGCGCCAACGTCGCCAGTCTGCCCGCCGGCCCCACGATCGTCCTGGTGGCCGCCGGGGTGTTCGTACTCTCGATGCTGCTCGCTCCCCGGCGCGGACTGCTGGCGGAGGGCCTGCGGCGTTGGGGGATGCGTCGGCGGTACGCCATGCAGAACCTGCTTCGGGCGATGTGGGAAGCGGGCGAAGCCAGCGGGGACTTCTCCACCCGCGTGACGTTGGGCGACTTGCTGCAGGTTCGGTCCTGGAGTGCCGGCGCGCTGACCCGCCACCTGCGTCGGGCCGCGGCCCGACGATGGGTCCGGCCCGAGGCGGATGCGTACCGTCTCACGCCGGCAGGCGTCGAAGAGGCGGCCAAAACCGCCCGGGCGCATCGTCTCTGGGAGGCCTTCCTGCTGGAAGAGGCGGCCATTGCACCCGAATACGCCCACCGCTACGCCGATCAGATCGAACACGTTCTGCCGCCGGACGTGCTGAACCGCCTTGAGGTTCGACTGCGAGCCCAGGGACGCATTCCGGACCCGGACAGCACGGACCGCCTGAAGGGAGGCACACCGGCATGAGTCCCTTCGAACTGTACGCGGAAGACGGCTGGGTGATGCTGACGGCCACGCTATGCTGCGTCTCCTGCGGGCTGCTGGGCTGCTTCCTTGTGCTGCGCCGAATGTCGCTGCTGGGCGACGCCATTTCGCACGCCGTGCTCCCGGGCCTGGCCGTCGCGTTCCTGCTGTCGGGCAGTCGGGCCGCCCTTCCGATGCTGCTGGGCGCCATGCTGGTCGGCATTCTCACCGCGTTTCTGACGGACACGCTGGCCCGCTGGGCTCGCGTCCCGGAAGACGCCTCCATGGGCGTGGTCTTCACGTCCCTCTTCGCCCTCGGCGTCGTACTGATCAGCTACGTCGCACCCCAGGTAGACCTGGACCCGGACTGCGTGCTGCACGGACAGATCCTGCTCGTGCCCTACGACGTGCGCAGCGTCTTTGGGATCGAGATTCCGTACGCCACGCTGGTCCTGGCGGTTGTGACCGCCGTCAACATCGCGCTGGTCGCCGTCTTCTACAAAGAGCTGAAGGTCGTCTCCTTTGACCCGTATCTCGCCACCACGATGGGGATCAGCGCCACGGCCGTTCACTACGGCCTCATGGCTGCGGTCGCCGGCACGACGGTGGCCTCATTTGAGTCCGTCGGGGCCATTCTGGTGGTGGCCATGCTGATCGCACCCGGCGCGACGGCCCACCTTCTCACGGATCGCCTGTCGCGAATGCTCGTGCTGGCGGCGGTGTCCGGCGCCGTCTCTGCCGTGGCCGGCTATCTGCTGGCGGTATACTGGAATACGGAGGTCGCCGGGATGATGTCCGTCGTTGCGGGCGGGCAGTTCGCGCTGGCCGCAGTCTTCGCGCCGCGCTACGGCTATGCCAGCCGGCTCGCCCATCAGGCCGCCCTGACCCTGCGAATTGTGCGGGAGGACATGCTGGGGCTGCTGTATCGCTGGCACGAAAGCGGAGGCCGGCCGGCCCTTTCCGCGCGGGACGTGAGGTCCGCCCAGGGCCACGGGTGGATACCGATCGTCGCACTGTGGTTGCTGTTTCGGCGTGGAGAGGCCCGCCGAGAGAACGGAGATCGGGTGGCCCTCACGGAAGCGGGCCTGAGCAGCGGCCGGACCCTCATTCGCTCGCACCGCCTCTGGGAGAGCTTTCTGGCCCAGAACCTTCCCCTGCCGCCGGACCACCTCCACGAGCCGGCCATGCGGGCGGAACACTTCGTCACGCCGGCGGTGGCCGACCGACTCGATGCCGAGTTCGGCAGCGATCCGGACCCCCACGGGTCCGCCATACCGCGCGAGAACTCAACGTAGCGTCACCGCGTGTTCGGCAGAATCGACCGCGACCCGCTCCGCCGCGGCCAGCAGCCCGCGACGAAACGCCAGACGCTTCAGGGGCAGGTGGGCAACGTACAGGGCCTGCACGATCTCATCGCAAACGCCGGCTGAATCCGCCAGGTCTGTCGTGGGGCGGCCGCAGACCACCGCCAGGCGCCGTCGGAGTTCCTCTTCGCGGCGCCCTTCGGCAACCACGTACCGGCGGGCGTAATCCAGGAACGCCGCGTCCAGATCGGCACCGTATGTCGATCGAAAACAGCCGGGATTGGCGTTCCACAGTCGCACCGCGGCCTGGCCCAGCGCGAATTCCCGCTCGAAATACCCGTCGAACGTGTACCGATGGTCATGGACGGCCACCGCCTCCGGTGCATACCACACCCGTACGCCGGACTCCGTTTCTAGCCGCCACGCCAGTTCCAGATCCTCGAAGAAGAACGGTCCCAGGGCCTCGTCAAACCGCCGGTCCCCGAGCACCGAGCGAGGGATCGACAGGTTCAAGTTCCACGCATGACGGTAGTTACACCACTCGTGCGGCCGCAGTTGGTCGTAGAAGAACACCATGGACGTGCTCTGAATCATCCGGTCGAAAACAGTCTCGTCCGGATACGAACGCCACGGGGACTGCCCCAGCACCATCGCTGGCCGCGCGGCTCGGCGATGGGCCTCCAGGTGGGCCGAAAGGAACCCGGGGTCGGGCAGCACGTCGTCGTTCAGCAGCAGGATCCATGCGCCTTGCGCGCGGTCCAGGGCCCAGTTTTTGGCCGCTCCAATGTTGGGAGCCGCCAGGTGACCCACGCGCAACGCAAACGGCCAATCCCGCGCCAGTTCACGTTGCGCCGGCGCCGCTCCGTTGTACACAAGCAGCACCTCCATGTCGCGCTCGTGGGCGGTCTGCTCCGCGAGCGCCCGGAGGCACGGCTCGATGACGGCCCAGGGGCGATTCGTAGGGATGATGACGGAGACAGCAGGCACGTCTGCAAATCCTTCTGCGACGACGGAACGCTCGCCTGGAATCACGTGTTTATCGGTCGTTCCGCACCGGGGCTTGAGGCAAGCGCAGTCAAGGCGGCCCCACCGAACGACCGATAAACCGGGGAGCCCCTGCCCGTGCCGGGCGGGGCATTTCCGGCCAACGGGCGGGACGACGGGAGTTCACATCTCCCGCGGTCCCGGTTCTTCTGAAAGGAGCCACCCCGAACGGCCGCCGGCAGGGAGGCCGACATGACGAAGGTTCTGCTGATCCAACCGCCGCCACCGATGCCGAACTTCGGTGACGTGCTGTCGCTGGGACTCTGCTCGATCGCGGCGTTTCTGCGCGGGCAGGGCATCAAGACGCGGGTGGTCGATCTGGCACGGCATTCCCTGCCCGAGGATTGGGTTCCGGACATCGTGGGCATCGGGGCCGCCACACCGTACGCGCGCAAGGCCATTTCCACGGCAAAGGACGTTCGGCGGCGGTTTCCCGACGCGCGGATCGTCTTCGGCGGCCACCATTTCACGGCGATGCCGGAAGATGCGTTTCCTCATGCGGACGCCGTGGTTCGCGGTGAGGGCGAATTGGCCATGCTGGACATCTGTCAGCAGGGCATCCGTCACCGCGTCATCAAGGGGACGCCGCTGCCCGACATCGACGACGTCCCCCCGTTTGACGACGAGCTGATGGACGCGCTGTACGCCGGACGACCGGGTCGCCTGAACATCGTCGGTGCTCGGGGCTGCCCGTTCTCCTGCGTGTTTTGCGCCGAGCACACGAAGAAGATTCGCTACCAGAGCGTGGACCGCTTTGTGGACACCGTGGAGCGGATGGCCCGGCGGTACCACAACGAGGTCTTCATTTCGGACGACATCTTCACGCTGAACAAGGCCCGGTCCACGGAAATCTGCGAGCAATTCATCCGGCGGGGGCTGAACCTGCGGCTCACCGTGCTGGGGCACGTGCAGTGCTTCGACGAGGAACTGCTGAACCTGCTCAAACGGGCCGGCGTGCATACGCTGAGCTACGGGATCGAGTCCGGCAACAACGAGATCCTCAAGCTCGTCCATAAAAAGTTCCAGACCGAGCAGGCGGCGGAGGTCATCCACCGGACGGCCGCCTCCGGCATCATGGTGAACTGCCTCTACATGGTCGGCAACATCGGCGAAACGGAGGAATCCGTGGCCGACACCGTGGCCTTTGCCCGAGCACATAGCGACGTGCGCTGGTGCTCGTACGCCCTGCCCTTCCCCGGCACGCAGTTTCACAAGGTGGCGGACAGGTACGGCACGGTACGGACCCGAGACTGGGAAAAGTACACGAACCAGAACATCGTTTTTGTTCCACACGGGCTGACGGAGGTGACGATGCGTACGGCCCGCGACGCGATCGTACAGCGGCCCCCCGTCGTGGCCGCCCGCGCCGCCGCGAAACCGCAGCCGGCAACCGTATGAGTCAGACGACGAGACAACCTGTTGCCGAACCACGCGATGCCCCCTCGCAAGGGATGCGCATCCTTCCATTCCAGCGGAACGACCGGCACCGCCTCACCCGGCTCTGCGCGGGGCTGGGCGACCATGCGAACCTGCGCTTCGGCGATTTTGTGGATCACTATTACGCCGGCAGCGAATGGTGCCGGCTGCATATGCTGCTGGACGACCGCGACGAAACCCTCGGGCTGATCGGCGTGGAACGGATGCCTTTCGCCACACCGGAAGGCCCGATCACGCTCGGGTTCGGGACGAACTACCGCGCATATCAGCCCGGAGCCGGAGGCGTCATGCTGTTGCACTGGCTTGACCAGTGCGATTTCGGGCTGGTCTTCGGCGGCAACGAGCTCACGCATCGCATCCTGAAACAGCAGACGTGGACGTGGTATCCCGGCATCCGGCAACTGCGGCTCGATGAAGCCAGGAGGCTTCGCAGGGTCCCGGACCTGCCACCGGTCCAGCTCCGGGAGGAAAGCGAGTTCACGACCGACCTGCTTCCGACCCGATCGCCCTTCGCGTTCCGCCTTGCGCCGAACTGCGATTACCTGAATTGGCGGTACGGAACGGCCCTGCCGTTCGTCCGCTACCGCGTGTTCCGCATCCTCTGCGACGGCCGGACGGCCGGCTACGTCGTGCTGAACCTCAAGCTCGACCTCCTGCTTGTCGCGCAGTGCGACGGAGACGACCCGCAAACTCTCACTGCGGGCATCCTGGAGGCGATTCGGACCGCGGCGGAAGGCGATCGCCAACGGCAGCCGGTGTCCATGGTGGCCTCGCACACGCCCATGATCGACGCGCTCTGCCGGGCCGGCTTCCGCGGGCATCCGGACGAGCGGCCCTTTATCGTCAGTGGCCGGAACGGCCCGCCACCGATTCCGGCGGACACCGGCACGTGGCTGGTGAGCCTCGATTGGGGCGACAACGGACTGCGATACCCGTTCCTGGGGCAGCCGCACCTGTAACAATCGGACTGAGCCGAACCACGAAGGAGCGAAATGAAACTGGCAGACGCATTGCGACAGGCAAACCAGCAGGCTTCACGGCCCGGAAACGCCCTGCGCGTGCACCTCACCTGCGGCATCACGCCGCTTCATCTGCAAACCTTTCTGACGGCGCATCTGGCCAATCGAGTCGCGGAGCGACCGGTGACCGTCGAGACGGGCGCCTTCGGTGACCTTCTGGGAAATATCGAGCGAGCCCGGCGCGATCCGGCCGACGGCATTGCCGTGGCGATCGAGTGGTCCGACCTCGACCCGCGACTGGGATTCCGCACCACAGGCGGCTGGGCGCCGGACGGCCTGGCGGACATCGTCTCCGGGGCCGCCTCCCGGTTGAACGCGCTGGAATCCGCGATTGTAGCCGTGGCAGACCGTGTGCCGGTGTCCGTCTCACTGCCAACTCTGCCGCTCCCGCCCTGCTTCCGGCCACCGACAGTCCACGCCGCGCCGCACGCGCTGGCGCTACGCGAAGCCGTCTGGGCATTTGCCGCATCGCTCGCCGACCACCCGGGCATCCGAGTCGTAGATCCCCAAAGCCTCGACGCCGAATCTCCGCCCGGGCAACGGCTCGACCTGGCGCGCGATCTGCAATGCGGGTTCCCCTATCGCGTCGAGCACGCAAATACCCTGGCCGAACGGCTAACCGCCCTTCTGTGGCCTGCCACACCCAAGAAGGGCCTGATTACCGACCTGGACAACACGCTGTGGTGCGGCATCGCCGGAGAAGACGGAGTGGACGCCCTGTCGTGGCACCTGGACCGCGGCGACCACGCGTTTGCCCTGTACCAGCAGATGCTTGCGTCGCTGGCGGACCTGGGCGTACTGATCGGCGTGGCCTCCCGGAACGATCCCAACGTCGTCGAACAGGCGCTGGCACGCGAAGATCTCCTCGTGCCCCGCGACACGTTCTTTCCCATCGAGGCCGGCTGGGCTTCGAAATCGGAGAGCGTGGCCCGCATCCTGGACGCCTGGAACATCGGCCCGCAGGACGTAGTCTTTGTTGACGACAGCGCGATGGAGCGGGCCGAGGTGGCGGCAGCGTTCCCGAACCTGGAGTGTCTCGCCTTTCCCAGCGATGATGACGAGTCCGTTCTGGCCCTGCTGAACACGCTCCGTGACCGGTTCGGAAAGGCGTCCGAGTCAACAGAGGACCGGCTCCGGCGAACGAGCCTCCAGGCCGCTTCCGCGCGATCCGCCGCCTGCCCCGAAGTGTTTCTGGCCGCCGCGAACGCGGAGCTTCGGATGTCGTGGAATGTCCCCGACGCCCGCTGCCTCGATCTCATCAACAAGACAAACCAGTTCAACCTCAACGGCCGGCGGCAGGACGAGGCCGAGTGGCGGCGACGCCTGGCCGATCCGAGCACGTTTCTACTGGCCGTCTCGTACCGCGATAAGTTCGGCCCCCTGGGCAAGATTGCCGTCGTGCTGGGCCGTCAGACCGAGACGGGCGCCGTGCTCGATTCCTGGGTCATGAGTTGCCGGGCCTTTGCCCGTCGGATTGAGCATCAAACGCTGATGGCCCTGTTTGAGCGTCTCGAGGCGGACGCCATCCGACTTGCGTTTGAGCCGACGAATCGCAACGGCCCCATGCAGGAATTCCTGACGGCGGTGACGGGCCAGGCCCCGACCCGTGATCTGACGATTCCGCGGGGGGTATTCGAAGTTCGGTGCCCGCGTTGCTATGGCAAGGTGATATGGGATGAACGAACTGAACGAGCGGCTGATACGCTGCTTCTCGATCGTGTTTCCGGATTTGCCGGCTGACCAGATCCCACGGGCCTCGGTAAGCGCCGTCGCCCAGTGGGACTCTCTGGCCACGCTCAATCTGGTCGGCGTGCTGGAGGAGGAGTTTCAGATTCGGCTCGGCGCGGATGACCTGCCGAGCCTGCTGTCGTTTGAACTGATTCGCGACCGCCTGAGTGAACGAGTGTATGCCCAAAACGCTTGACATGCCGCGGGGCACCGATCTGTCCGTCGGCCGCAGCGCCGAATTCGAGCGGGAGGTCACCGCGGACGACGTACGGCGGTTCGCCGAGTTGTCCGGCGACCGAAACCCGCTTCACGTCGATCCCGCCTACGCCGCGACCACGAACTTCGGCGGCTGCATCGTCCACGGCGCATACCAGGTGGGACTGGCCTCGTGCCTGGCGGGAATGCACCTGCCCGGACAGCGCGTACTGCTGACCTCCACGGACGCTCGCTTCCCGGCCCCACTGCATTATCCCGCCCGTGTACGCGTCCGCGGTGAGATCACGGCATGGAACCCAGAGACCGGCGCGGGGCGCCTCCGCGTCACCGTCGGTCCGACCGGCGGCAGTATTACCGCCGACATCCTCCTGGGCTTCACGCTGCACGAATTCAAGACAAGCCGTGCGAGAGCCTCCTCCGCGACCGCAACCTCGCGACCTGTGACCGGCGCGGCCGTGCTGGTCACCGGCGCGTCGGGCGGTATCGGCCAATCGCTCGTCGAGTCGCTGGCGAAATACTATCCGGTGCTCGCGGCCACGCACACCGAAGGAACGAACGATGCAGAAAAGCAACAGCCGCGCGTTCAGACGCTAACGCTGGACTTCTGTGATCCCGAATGGATGGATCAACTGCGCGCGGTCATCCCCGAACACGGCCTGTATGGCATCATCCACTGCGCCTGGCCGGGGGCCGCACAGGGCGGACTACTCACCACGCCATCGGACGTGCTCACCCGGCAGATGGCGTTCGGCACGACGCACCTGGTCGAATTGGCCCGCCTCATGGTCGATCGAATCGGCCCGGACGGCGGTCGGCTCATCGCCATCGGGTCGACCTACGGCACGCGACAACCGCGATTGAACCTCGCCGGCTACTCGCTCGCCAAGGCCGCACTGGAGCACACGGTCCGGCTGCTCGCAGCCGAGCTGGCCCTGAGAAACGTGACTGTAAACGCACTCTGCCCGTCCTTTGTACCGACGGGCATGAACCGCCACGCCGACGAACGACGGCAGAAGCTCGAGGCCGCATCGATCCCCGCAGGACGACTCTGCCGGACGAGCGACATCGCCGCCGCGGTGGAGTGGCTGTTGTCGCCGGGAGCGTCCTTCACGTCCGGCCAGGTCATCGCGCTGAACGGCGGGCAGTTGTAGCGAGGCGCCGGAGGAACGGCAGCGAATGGACTTTCTGCTGACCATCGATACCGAGTGGGACCGCCACCCGACCAAGGACGGCCGGGTAACGGTCGAGAACCTCTCCAGCCTGCCCTTGTTTCACGCGTTGTGCGTATCCGAAGGCATCCGGCCCTGCTACCTGTGTGCCCAGGAGGCGGCTGACGCCCCGGCGTTCGCCCCGCTGGGCGAACGCGTGGTGACCCGAAACGAGGGAGAGATCGGCACGCATCTGCACCCGATGACCTCGCCTCCCTATTGGGTCGATCCCGTCGAGGAACGCAAGAAGATCCCGTTTCCCAACGAGTACCCGCTGGAAATTTTCGAGGCAAAGCTCGATCACCTCCGCCAGACGCTCGAAGCTCGCTTCGGGCCCCAGCACACATACCGGGGCGGGCGGTTCGGGCTCGCGCCGGAGCACGTGCCGATTCTGGTGCGGCACGGATTCAGGGCAGACTCCTCCATCACACCCCTGGTGTCCTGGTCCCACGCAAACGGGCTTGCCGAAGCCGTCGGGCCGGATTACACGGATCATGATGCCCATCCGTTCTGGTGGGACACGAGGGACGAGGACCGTAGCCGCCTTCTGGAGCTGCCCATCACCATCGTGAAACGCAGTCCGCGTCTGATCGACATGCTTCGTCGCTGGACCACCGGCCGCCGGTTGGATGCGCACGCCCCGGACGGCGTGCTTTGGCTTCGTCCCATGCCCGGCCGGTTGCACGAGCTTCAGACGGTTGTTCAGATCGCTCGCCGCCAGGGCATCCAGGTCCTGAACCTGATGATGCACTCCAACGAGCTGCACCCGGGCTGCAATCCGTATTTCGACACGTCGGAGAAGGTGGAGAGCCTGCTGGCCGGGCTGCGGTCGCTCTTCCGGAGCCTCAACCGCGCCGGAATCCGAAGCCTGACGCCCCGCGAGTACACGGAGGAAAAATCCGGGACCATCAAGCGGACCCGGCCCGCGATCTCATCGGCGTGGACGGAATGCCGGTGCGGCACGGAATGCGAAGAGCTCACTGCCGGAGGGACAACGGCATGAACAGACCGAAGGTGTTTCTGACCGGAGGCGACGGCGGCGGCTGGGCGCTGGATGACGACCTGGCCCTGACCCGCCGCGCCCTGGCGGACCGCGTCGAGGAAGTGGACCTCGACACGGCGGACGTGATTCACTGCGTCTGCTGGGAAGGGCTGTTCAAACTCCCGCCGGAAAAGCTGCAAGGCAAGCGAATCATCTGCCACGTGCCCGGCGAGCCGTTCCGCTACTTCGCCACGCCCGCCCATCGACTCCTCATGCCGCTCGTCGGCTGCTGGGTGAATCGTTCCACCCTGGCCGTCGAGGAGTTCGCCCGCATCGGCGTCGAGACCCGCTACGTGCCGTACACGACGGACGTGGACGTGTTCCGGCCACTGCCGGCGGACGATCCGGGCCTCCAGGCGATGTGTACACAGTATGGCATCCCCGCCGACCGCTATCTGATCGGCAGTTTTCATCGGGACACGGAAGGCGGGGCCCTCGATCGACCCAAGTTCGTGAAAGGGCCCGACATCTTCGTGGAGACGGTCTCGCGGCTGCACGCCCAGGGCCACCCGGTACACGTCGTGCTGGCCGGTCCGCGCCGACACTACGTTCGCGCCGCGTTGGCCGAACGAGGCATCCCGTTCACGTTCGTCGGGGATGTGCAGGACGGCGACGACGTCAAGGTCAATACGCTGCCGCGGCAAACACTGAACGTTCTGTACAACCTGCTGGACGTATACGTGGTGTCCAGCCGCTCCGAAGGCGGCCCCCAGTCCGTGATGGAAGCGGCCGCCGCCGGCTGCAAGATCGTCAGCACGCCGGTAGCCCTGGCCCTGGACATCCTGCGTCCGGCCTGCGTGTATCGATCGTTCCTGGAGGCCGCGGACATCCTGGGGCAAGACATCGCGAACGGACTGCTTGACGGCACGGTGCAGCCCAACCGCGAACGCGTGCGGACGCGTCACACCTGCACGTACGCCGCCCGGCGTTTCTCGGAACTCTACGACAGACTCGACACCATCCGTGTCTGCCACGTGGACGAGCCCATCGCCCGCATGGTCCACGGCACGACGCCCAATTGGATGGCGAAGACGCGCGATCCCAAGCCGTGCGTCAGCCGATGGGCGGACGATGCAGGCTGTGAGGGGTTTCTCGACGTCCTCTGCCGTGCTCTGCGCGAAGGCGGTCTGACCGTCGACGACAATCAGTTGACAGACCGGCACACGGTATGCCTGGTCGACGGATATCGGTTTAACATGGGCGCCTTTCTCACGGCCTGGCGCGATCATCCGCTGCCCGTCGTCCACCGGCTCGAGGCCCCCTGCTCCTGCCCGCGAGGGTACGCATCCGAGCGAGAGGGGCTGGCCTACGCGTTCAATCAGCAGTTCGCGACGGCGACCATCGTGCCATCGGCCCAGGCATACCAACGCATCGTCGAGCGGGGCTACCAGCCCGTGGCCCCGGTGATCGTATACGAGACCGCCGACCCGGCCCTGTTCAACGACGCCGACCGCACGACCACGGAAGACGGAAGGCTGCGCGTCATCTCCATCCGGACCGACTCGGAGGCCGGGTGTGCAAGCGACTTCGCGGACTGGATGGAGCAACACCTGGACTGGGACCGGTTTGCCTGCACAAGCGTGAACGGCGATGAGACGAGAGACGGTCGGATTCGGCGCATGGTTGTGAAGTCGCCCGCGGAACGGGCCGACCTTCTTCGGCACCATGACATCTACATCGCGTCCGACGGCGACCCGGAACAGGAAGCGGCCGTGGTCGAGGCCATGTGCTGCGGTCTGCCCGTGCTGTACTCGATCGGCGGCAACTGCGCGGCCCTCGTCAGCCACGGCGGACTGGGATTCACGGACCGCGGCGACCTGCTGCGGCAGCTTGACCGCGCCGCCGCGAATCTCGATGCGCTCCGCCGTCTGATCACGCTGCCGCGTCTGGAAGACGCGGTGAGCCGGTACTTGTCCATCCTGCGGAATGCAGCCCGGTTGGCCCCGGACGAGCGGAACGGACAAACACGGAAGGTGGTAGCGGCGGTTACGGTTTAGCCCGGCGCACGTATCGCCCGGCGCCAGACGAAAGGGAATTGCACAGGAATGAGAGTCCTCGGCATATCGCTCGGACATGACACGAACTTCGCGCTCGTCGAAGACGGCTGCGTCATCGCCATGATGGAGGCGGAACGCTACTATCGCCGCAAGCGGTACAAGCTGATCTGCACAAACCTCAAACGCGGCCGCCAGATCAACACATACCAATACATCGATCTGGCCGATCTCGAGTTCTTCCTCGATTTCGTCGGCCGGCACTGGGGCCGCCGGTATGACGCCGTCGCCGTCCAGAACCAGGGCCGCAGGCCGGAGTTTGTGAATCTGCAGATGCTGCTGCGCCAGGCCGGCTACCAGATCGGCGGGGCCCACCACGTGGATCACCATCTCAGCCATGCCGCCCTCGCGTTCTACACCTCGCCCTTCGACGACGCGCTGGTGCTCAGCTACGACGGAGCGGGCAATGACGGCATCACCGTCCTCTTTCACGGCCGGCCGGATGGGCTGGAATATGTGGAGCGCAGCCCGATCCAGTTCGGCCAGAACTACAACAACCTGGGTTACATCATCGGCATCACGCCCAACGCCGCCAACGACACGGCAGGCAAGCTGATGGGCCTGACCGCGTACGGGCAGATACGCAGCGAGTGGATACCATTCGCCCGACGGTACGTGCGGGAATACCGCGGTCTCGTCCGCAAGCCCGTGGCCGAACTCGACAGCTACGGTGCCGGCCACCGCATCAACGCGATCGGCCTCGAAGATATCCCGGACCTCCAGGACTGCGTCGCGCTCGTCGAATCCGTGCCCGGCGTCGGTCCCGCTCGACTCCGCAACGGCCTCCTGCCGGAGATTCACCTTTCCGGGCCCGAGCACGACCTGGCGCAGGACCTGGCCCGGACCGTTCAGCGCGTCTGGACGGAAGAAGTGCTGGAGGTGGTCCGCCCCTTCTCGCAACGAAGCCGCAATCTCTGCATCGTCGGCGGCTGCGCCTTGAATGGAATCACGAACTTCGCGTTCCAGCAGACCGGCTGGTTCGGCGGCACGTACATGGTGCCCAACGCTTCGGACTGCGGCCTCTCCGCCGGCGCCGCGCTTCTCGCGTACCACCGCGTCACCGGCTTGCCGTTCGGCGGCACAAACGAATACTTCTCACCCTACCTGGGCCTCGAACCGTTCGACCGGGACGAGCTTCCGAGCCTCCGCCAACGGTATCCGCACCGCATCCTCAATGACCCAGAGGTGCCCGAAACGCTCGCCCGGTTGATCCACGACGATCTCATCGTCGGCGTCATTCGCGGGCGCTACGAGATCGGACCCCGGGCGCTGGGCAACCGATCCATCCTCTGCAACCCGCTCAACCCGAACATGCGGGACATCCTCAACCAAAAGGTCAAACACCGGGAGTGGTACCGGCCCTTCGCGCCCGTCGCCCCCGCGGAGGATGCGTCACGCTATTTCACAAACGCCGCGGACATCCCCTACATGTCCGTGATCTGCCACACCCGACCGGAGTTCGCCGAGCGGCTGCCCTCCATCACCCACGTGGACGGCAGCGCCCGGCTCCAGACGGTGCGGCGCGAGCAGAACGCGTTCCTGTACGACACGCTGCGGGCGTTCGAGAAGCTGTCCGGCATGCCGATCCTGCTGAACACGTCGTTCAACCCGGCCGGCGAGCCGATCCTGAACTACTGCGCCGTGGGTCTGGAGATGCTGACCACCACAGACCTGGATCTCGTGCTGATCGACAACACGTTCTTCTGCGCGCCGGGCCGGGAAAACCTGCTCCGCCGCTGCGAGACCACCTCCGACCGCCACCCGGTCGCTGAACCCGTGGAGGCAGGCGCATGATCAGTCGGCCCAGATCTTGCAGGGTCCGCCGTGCGGACCAAGGTGCGCGTGTGGGAACCGCCCCCACGAACCATCGTCGAGGGAGGACCTGACGTGCGCATCCTGCTTCTGTCCGTCAATTCCTACAAGATCTACTATGACCAACTGGTCGTCCCGTTCGGGCTCGCCGGCCTGGGGTCATACGTGCAGGCCGACGGCCACACCATCCACGGCATCGAAATGAACAGCCCGCCCGAACGCGGGCCGGATCGCTACCTGAAACTCGACCGCGAGCTGCTCGGGGCAATCGAGGACTTCCGGCCCGACCTGGTCGCCATGACCACCTACGCCTCGAACATCCACAACGTGCTGTTCTGGGCCTTCGTCATCAAAGACGCGCTGCCTAACGTAACCATCGCCGTCGGCGGCAACCACGCCTCGTACATCGGGCGTGAAATCATCGAAACCTGCCCGGCTGTCGACGTCGTGATCCGCTTTGAAGGCGAGATTCCGTTCAAGGCGCTCTGCGACACGCTGGCCGCCGGCAGTCGCCGCTTTGACGGAGTTCCCAACGCGGTCTTCCGCAGCAACGGTCAAATCGCGGAAACGCCGCTGGTGCCGCTGGTCCCGGACCTGAACGCCCTGCCGCCCCTACGACGCGATTTCTTCGGCGACGTACACTGTGGCGATCACACCCACGCCGACGTGATCAGCGCCCGCGGCTGCCCCTACCACTGCACGTTCTGCAACTGCAATCACTACTGGAAGAAGAAGTACCGCACCATCAGCGCGCAACGCGTCGTGGACGAGCTTCGCCAACTCAAGGCCGCCAACCCTCGGCTTCGGACTGTGCGATTCCGCGACGAAGCAATCTCTATCAGTCGCAAACACTGCCGGGAACTCTGCGACTGCCTCATCGAAGCGAATCTCGGGCTGGAGTTTCACGCTCACTCCCGATTGGACGGGCTGGATGACGAAATTGCCGCCCGGTTGGCCGCCGCCGGGTTCCGGCAACTGTACGTTGGACTGGAGTCCGGAAGCCAGGCGGTGCTGGAGCGGTTGCAGAAGGGAATCCGGTTCGAGAACGCCCACCGCATCACTGAGTCACTCCGGCGGCACGGCATCGCGGTCCGTTTCTCCCTCATGCTGCGCACCCCCGGTGAAACGCTCGAGGAAGCCGCCCAGACCATCGAAGTGCCCAATACGCTTGATCTTGACTTCGACGAGTTCTACTTCGGCCAGGGAATTCAGGTCTACCCTGGCACGACCGACTGCGAACGCTTTCTCCAAAAGTTCCCCGGCTACCGCTGGCTCGAAACCCGCGATCTGGGCGAGGGGTACCGCCAGGTGCGCGACCCGTTCGGCCATGCGACCGCCGTACACTATGACGGGGCCGAGTACGACCCGGCGTGCCTGAACGCAGAGATCAGTCGCCGACTGGCCGGCCGTCTGGCCCGCCACGGCGAGCATGATTACCGCGCTTTTCTGGAAACGCGCGGCGTCGTGGACCGAATCTGCAAAAGACACGGCTCGGTCGAAGCCGCTCGCCGGCGCGCCCAGGCCCTGATCGACAAACTCGACGGTCGGGGTGAGCCGTGGGGCATCATCGGCGACGGATACTACTACCGGCAGTTGCTGGCACCGGCGGTGGAGGCCGGCTGCTTCGCCGGGTATGCAGGCCGGGCCGAGACTTGCGAAATCAGTCCCGGCAGACCTGTACGGCTGGATCCACGGCTCCGCCGGACCCGGACCCTGGTCTTCGCGCTGTCCGTCGGCCGCGTCCGCTGTGCGGAGATCGCCCACGAGCTCTGGGCCGCCGGGCAGTATGGCGGAACCGTGATTCTGCTCCACAACTGGCTGAGCAACGCAGATGACCGAATCGAAACAGCCGAACTGAACCCGACGGACCGTGTGCCGGCAAGTCGACCCGTATAATCGCATGAGCCTGCTGACCAGCCAACCAGACCTGAAAGCCACAGCCGCACCCGCGACGCTTCCGCGCGTGGTACGGCTGGTTCGTCGCGCGGAAAACAGCCGGCTGGCGTACTACACGTCGGCCGCCGATCCGGCGTTCTGGGACAATCACTGGGATGCGGACCTTTCGCCCCGGGATTACGCCGCGGCGTTGCAGGGCTCACTCGGGTTCTTCAACGACATCTTCCCCAGGCACCTTCCGCGCACGGGACGGATTCTCGAAGCGGGCTGCGGATTGGGAAAACTGGTCGTGGCGCTTCGCAAGCGGCGATATGAGTGCGAAGGCGTGGACTTCTCCGATCGGACGATCCGGCGTGTTCGCGCCGTCCTGCCCGATCTGCCCGTCCGCACGGCAGACGTTCTGCACCTGGACGTGCCCGACGGATACTACGCCGGCTGCATCTCCCTGGGGGTCATGGAGCATCACCAGGCCGGGCCGGAACCGTTCCTGCAAGAGGCCCACCGCGTGTTGGCGAAAGAGGGCGTTCTGCTCGTTTCCGTGCCGCACTTCCACGGGCTTCGACGGCTCAAGAGCAGGCTCGGCCTGTACCGGGGCGAGCCGGACGGCCTGGGCTTCTATCAGTATGCATTCCGCGAAGCGGAAATGACTCGCCTGCTCGAAGCGTGTAGGTTCCGCGTCGACGCGGTGTACGGATACGACCCTTTTAAGGGACTCAAGGACGAGATCCCGTCGGTCTTGAAGCTCTTCGCGTGTCCGGGCATCGGGCGGCGGCTCGAACGGGCCTGGCGCAGCAGCGCATGGGCCCAGCGGCGCCTCGGCCACATGATCCTGTTCGCCTGCCGGAAGGGACGCGAGCCGCAATGAGTGACCCTCGGCTCAATCTCGTGCTGTTCTTCACCCGCGGCGTGAGCCTGCGTACGTGGCACGAGGCCGGCATGTTCAGCCGCGAGGTGGCCGTCTACGAACGTCTGGCCGAGCACGATGTGCGGACCACTTTTGTCACGTATGGTGACGAATCCGACGGCGAGGCCGCCGAGCGCATCCCGGGCATTCGCGTCTGTCACCGGCGGGCCGATGATCCTCCGCCGTCGCCCGACAACCCCATCCCGTGGGTGCCGGACGACCTCCTCGCCGCCGCGGACTTTTTCAAAACAAACCAGACCCGCGGCGCCGACGCGGCCCTGGCCGCCGCACGCCGTTTCGGCAAGCCGTTCATCGCCCGATGCGGCTACATGTGGTCGCAAGTCGCGATCAGCCAGCACGGGAACGACTCGGACGCCGCCCGCGAAGCAGTGGCCGTCGAGGCCGAGGTATTCTCCGCGGCCGATCGAGTGATTGTCACGACGGAAGCCATGCGGCAGGACGTCGCCGGCCGACTCCCTTCCGTCGAACCGCGTGTGCGCGTGGTTCCCAACTATGTCGATACGGACCGATTCTGCCCCGGCCACGCCTGCGGCGGCCGGCGACGCCGCCTCTGTTTCGTCGGCCGTCTGAACCAGGACGAGAAAAACCTCCGAGCACTGGTGGCGGCCATCGACGGCCTGGACGTGGAGCTGGACCTGATTGGCAACGGCCCCCTCCGAGATGAGCTTCTGCAGGCTGCCGCCCGGGACCCTCGCCTGCACGTCCTGGGCAGCGTGCCGAACGAGCACCTGCCCGAGCATCTGCGGGCCGCCGACGCCTTCGTGCTGCCCTCGTTCTACGAGGGCCACCCCAAGGCCCTTCTGGAGGCCATGGCCTGCGGGCTGCCCGTCATCACCACGAACGTGCCCGGCGTCCGCGAACTCATCCAGAACGGCCACACCGGCTGGCTGTGCGACACAGACGCCGAATCCCTGCGGGCCGGCATCCAGGCCGTGCTGAGCGATGCCGCGCTGGCTGACCGGATGGGCGTCAACGCACGCCGCTACGTCGTGGAGCACTGTTCGCTGTCGCGCGTGATCGAGCTGGAGCTGGCCATCTACCGTGAAGCCTTGTCCCATGCGAGGAGGAGCCCTCATGCCGTGCTCGCCTGACGCCGCGGCCGCAACCTCTGCACCACCCGAGCCCGCCGTCGCCGCCGGTCGACTGGCCGAGGAGGCCGCCCGGATCGTCTCCGCCCTTGAGCCGGCCGACGCGCTGCGATTCCTCTTCGAGCTGGACACGCGGCTGTACGCCATGCAGGGCAAGGCGTCGGTCGCCTATGGCGGCGGCATCCACACGAAGCACCGGCACATTCGGTACCACGATTTCTTCGTCCAGCGGATCGCCGCGCACGAGACCGTGCTGGACATCGGCTGCGGGCACGGGGCCGTGGCCCTGGCGGTCGCGTCGGCTACCGGCGCCAAGGTGACGGGCATCGACCTGAGCGAAGGCAACCTGCGCATCGCCCGCGAGCGGCACACGCATCCCAACGTGACCTACATCCACGGCAACGCCTGCCGCGACCTGCCGGCCGGGCACTACGACGTGGTCATCCTTTCCAACGTGCTGGAGCACATCGAGCATCGCGTCGAGTTTTTGCGGCAGGTCCAGGCCGCCGCCACGCCGCACCGCTGGCTGGTCCGCGTCCCGCTGTTCGAGCGAGACTGGCGCGTCCCCCTGAAGAAGGAGCTCGGCCTCGACTGGCGCCTCGACCGCACGCATTTCACTGAATACACCCACGAGAGTTTTATGGCCGAAACCACCGCCGCAGGGCTGGCCCTCACCTACCACGAGACCCGCTGGGGCGAGATTTGGGCGGAACTTCTGCCGAATTGCGAATAGCGAATCCCGGCGCGCCGGGATTGCGAGAGCCGGCGCCCCGGGCGCTTCCCGCCCGGCCTTCAACACCAAACAGGATAACAACGAGCGTCGGATGCGGTAACGCCGATCCATTCGCTCAATGGAGTGAGCGGGTCCGGCGATGCACTTCTTGCCATACGGCATTCATCCAGGCCGGAACCTGCGGCCGGCTTCAGCCGGCCAGACAGTGCCCCCGGCTTCGTACGTGTTTAGCGTACGGGGGTGGGCAGGAGGGTCAAGTACGGGCGTAGGGTCTCGACGAAATCCTGGCCGCGTTGGTGGCAGGTGGCGGCGAGGCTGGCGAGGATCTCGAAGGTCGTCTTGCCC
>Ga0334890_1001143_pt1 | contig 38096 bp, 24 predicted proteins | sample GraSluR1_MG_3_FD_207220 | JGI IMG/M metagenome (GOLD analysis project Ga0334890, IMG submission 207220) | Sludge microbial communities from methane-producing bioreactor in Wageningen University, Netherlands - Granular Sludge_31_08-R1 | ecosystem: Engineered > Bioreactor > Anaerobic >... | reverse complement strand
CACAAGATACGCCTGTGTCGCGAAGCTCCAGAGGTCGCCTGCCCACGACTCGTCCTCCTGGACGGCGTTGACCTGCCAGTAGTATGTGCTGTCGAGATTCAGCGCGCCGGGGGCGTAGCTGGCGGCAGTGACGGTGGCCGCCAGATCCAGCGCATTCGGATCGGTGCCGAAGTACACCTCGTGCGAAACGGCCTCGCGTCCTGCACGCCAGGCCAGCGGGCTCTCCACGCTGACGTTGGTTGCGCCGTCGGCCGGTTGCGGCTCGCGGGCATGCGCCGGGATGAACAGGAAGCGGACCTCGCTGAGGCCGTACTGGTCCCTTGTACCCCATGGGCTGTGCGCGGTCAGGCGGACGTGCCTGGCGGCAACCCCGCCGAATGCGACAACCGTGTTGGCGGTATAGGTCGCCCGAGCCGTCGCCTGGGCGAACTGGACATCGTCCAGAACGGTCCACTCTTCGCCGTCCACTGAATACTCCACGGTGACGTCCTTGAAACCAAAGCCCAGCAGCAGCTCGAACTGGACGTTGTAGTTCCACACGAGCATCTCATGGAGTTTGTAGACGCGATCGAATTCATACTGAATCCAGAGCGGCTCGTCCTCGGGGGCGTCGGCCAGGAACATGTGTGAGGCCTCGGTCGAGTGCTGATCGGCTGCCCCGATTCCAGAGCCGTCGACCGTATTCTCCGGACCCGCACTCTCTTCGAACTCGCCGTTGGTCGTGGCGATGATGTTTGCCACCGGGTAGGCAAACGGCTCAGCGGTGAAGCTCCAGACGTTGCCTTTGAAGGCGGTGGAGTCCGGCGGGGCGTTGATCTCGTCAATTCGCCAATAGTAGGTGGTCCCAAAATCGAGGATCCCAGGCGGATCGAACGTGGTCCCGCTCTGTCCCTGGCTCAGGAGCACGCCCATCGGATTGGCGCGATCGGCATCGTTGACGTCGTCGAAACTCGTCCCAAAGTACACATCGCGCGTCGTCGCCGTCTTCATTGGATTCCAGCTCAAGACGATGTCTCTGGGTACGTCGCTGGCTTCATCGGCCGGGCTGGGATTGGTGGCGATGGTTCCGGCATAGCCGGCCATCACAATGAGGACTTCTGCTTCCGACAGTGCTCGGTTGTACAGACGTACGTCATCGAGAAGCCCGTGGAGAAGGCGCCCGGTGTTCTGAGAGTTACTGCCGATCCAGAAGTCATAGGTGCTGGTATTGATCTGACCTGTCCCCGGGCTGGCTGTATCCAGAACCCCATCGATGTATATTCTGCCTTCGGCGCCGTCATAGGTTCCGGCAAAATGGTGCCACTCGCCGCCGGTCACAATCACCGTGCCATCGAAGTAGCCGTTGCCTCCTCCCACGCTGGTTCCCGACAGGCCGAAGTGGGTGGCATTCCCGGTGCCCCCACTGCGGCTGGCGCGATAGGAATTGTCGCCCTTGGCCAGGAAAGCCTCCCATTCGTTCTGGAACGCTTCGACCTGGAACCAGAAGGCAATGGTGATCTGCTCGTTGATGGTCAGCGACGGATCGTTGCCGCAATTGACGTAGTCGGCACCGCCGAATTGCAGGGCTCCGCCGAGTATTCCAGTGACCCACTGGGGACTTCCGGAGAATTCAGCGTGGTTCTCGTTGCCGCTTGCGTCGAAGGCGGTTGTCCCGGAGCCTTCGTCAAACGGCCACCATCCGACAAGCTCCGGCTGGGGTCCCGCATCAAAGGCGACGGCCGCTCCGGTCAGGCCCAGAAGAACACAAACAGTTGTGCACAAGAACAGGTGTCTACACATGGTCGTCCTCCTTCATAGAAACGGTGAATTGTGGGTGCGACGGGGGAGTCAGAAGGATGCGATTCGAGCGTATCGATGCCATGGCGTATCTCAACCTCCAACCGATATACTGGAACCTTTGCTCTCGTCGTTTGTCAGCGGGGAACGGCCTCGCCGCTACAGACGGCCACGCAGGTTCCGATTGTATAGCATCAGGATACCAGATGCAGGTCGTGCAGGCAATTGCTTTCTTCTGCCGCCGCTTGCCATGGGTGTTGTGCGGAAGTGGTTGCAGGGAGGGAGATTGGCGTCGGTGCTTTTGGAGCCTTCCCCCCTATGGCGTTGATTCGGGCGAGATCTTGGGCCCCGTTTCGTCTTATTGCAGGTCTTTCGGCCGGAGCAGCCTTGTTGTGGGGGGGCGGCTCCGGTCATCGGCGCGCCAACGAACCGACGGCTGCACCCCCGGGCCGTCCGCGATCGCAGACGAAAAAATGCGGAAATAGCCGAAGATTCTCGCCTTGCTTGGGCCGGCGCTACGTTGCCTTTTATTGGACAGTGGACAGGCGAAACACAGGCCGGCCGTACGACTTTCAACATCTTGTGGTACCAGCCGTTTCCACCCATGTATATCGTGTACCGCGTTATGGGGCATTGACGGTTCGCGTGGGGCGGGCCCTAAAGAAATGGGGTGACTTCTGCCGATATGCTCCACGTCTCTAACGAGAGTTCTGTTCGGCATTCGAGGATACCTGGAGATGGACAAAAACGAACTGATTGACCGCATCCGTCAGATCAATGCGACCGCCAAGAGCGAGTTCCTCGCCACGTTCTCCGAGAAGGAACTGGCCGCTTACCTCGATCATCTGATGGAGCTGGACCTGGAGGAACTGGCGGTCTGCAACTGATCTCCAGGCGATGCCGCGCTCGCTGTCGGCTGTCACGTCCGGCGCACCGGCAGTTCGCAGCGACGCATCCAACGAGCTCCGCCCCGACAGGAGAGGTGGCGGCACCGATGCGGCGTCATCGTTCGGCGTTGTCGGTCCGGGGCGCAGGCGCCGGTCCTTCGAACGGTATCGGTTGCGGGGCGTCTTCTCCCGAAACAGGAGCCGAGACTCGTTCCACATTGTTCCGCTTGAATTGGACGAGCGTAGGCACCAGGTTCGCGGGGACATAGAAGGCGAAATCGATCTCCTTGACGTTGTCCGGGACATCTTCGCTCTGGATACTGATGATGTCGGTCAGGGTCTTATGCTCCAGACGGCCTCCTCGACCGATATACCCGATGGCATACACGGCCTGGCCTTGTCCCGCCAGGGGGTGATCGCCGGTGGCTCTGGGGGTGCAGATCAGGCGCAGTTGCGAGAGGGTGAACTTGCCCGCATCGTTCAGTGCGCTCTTCCTGATCCCAACACGAACGAGTATCAGGTTCTCGCCCGGTCGGGCAGGAAGCGGGTTTCCATCTGTGTCGCGAAGCGTGCTGGCCGCGTCCCAGACGCCCCCTCTCGACGGCAGGCTCAGCGCCGGCGAGCTTGTCATCAGCGAGACGTCCCGTGAACCTTTGATGCGATTCAGATGGATCTGGTCGAGGAAGTTCGCGTGGAGCACCGCGAAGCTCTTGGGCTCGCCCAGGGGGGCAAAACTGCCCTTGCTGACCGCGCTGAACAGGGCGGTGACGAATCCATCGGGACCCAGCAGCGCCGTATTCGGCCTCGATGGGTCCGGATTGCGTTCGTCGAACCTCGGGTAGGGATACTGGCTCTGGACCGGGGCGTTGGCCAGGGCCACGAACAGGTGGCCCGTGACCACGTATCCGAGCATCAGGCCACAGACGACCCTTCCCACCCGTTCGGGCCACAAGCCCAAATCGACCTTCTCCTTTCCGATTTGGAGAGCGAGCGTCTGGAGGACGGCAAGGGTCAGGACAAAGAGCAGAAGGAAGCAGATCGTCGGCGCCCAGGCGGCCATGCCCGACGCATAGTTGGCGAGCATTACGGAAAGCCTCTCGAAGAAGGCAAACGCCACGAAGCCGGCGATGATGGCGTTGAAGACCATGGCGATTCCCTGCGTCAGGGTCCCTTTAAGGTACAACAGGGCCGCACAGCCCGACAGGATTGCAAGCATTACCAAACTGGCCATTCCGAGTTCTCCGATTATCCAAAGGGGGTCGACTCCGGTCGGGCCGACGCCGATCCGTTGCTATTGTGATGCGGAATTCCCCTGCTTCTTCGCGCTGGCGAGTACGCGCAGCACTTCGTTGATCGAGGTCTTCCCCGCCATCACCTTCCGCAGGGCCTGCTCCTGGAGGTACAGCATCTTGGCCCGCCGGAACTGCATGCCGAGTTCGGGCAACTGTTTGACCTGACGGATGGCGGCCCGCAATTCGTCGGTCAGGATGATCATCTCGAAGACGCCGGTTCGACCGACGTAGCCGGTCCCCTGGCAGTGCTCGCACACCGACGCCTTGCCGCGCTTGTCGTAGACCTCCTTGCCGGGACGGTACAGGACCTTGACCTTCTCGGCGGGCAGGTTGAACTTCTTGAGGAGCTCCTTGTTGGGACTATACCCTTGCTTGCACTCCTCGCAGAGCGTCCGCATCATACGCTGGTTGCAGATGCCCAGAAGGGTTTCGGAGATCAGTCTCTTGTCACCGACCGTCTTGATCCACTTGCCCAAGGCTTGAAGGACGCCGTCGGCGTTCAGGACGACGTAGGCGAGCTTGCCGTCTTTGGCGGCGAGGCTGGCGACCTTGGCCGTGTCGGCGTCTTCGCATTCGCCGACTCCGATGATGTCGGGTCCCATCCGAACGATCGACTGGAGCTTTTTGGCGTACGTGGTGGTCCCTGTATCCGTCAGGGCGAACGTGTTCTGTGTGATGTTCAGCAGTTCGGCGGCCGGTTGCTTTTCGAGGGTGTTGATGTTGTTCAGAAAGGCGTCGTGGTTTCTCAGCAGCGCGTAGAGGGTGGTCGTGACCCCGCTTTTAGGGGGACCCGAAATGAGGACGACACCCTGATGCACCTGAGTGAAGCGTTCGAAATGCTCCTGCTGGTCGGGCGACAGGCCCAGTTCCTTGATTCGCAGGTCGTGCTCCTTGGAGAGGTGCTTGAGGCGGACTTGTTCGCCGGCCGTCGACCCGGCGGTGGTGACCTCCCAGTTGGCGCCTTCCTTCTTCTGTTGTGTGTGGAACTTGCCCTTTTGGGGCTTGCGTTTCTCGTTGGCATCGAGGGCCGCCAGCTCTTTGGCGAAGTGGATGAAATACTCCATCTGCTCCCGCGGAACCGAGGGCTGCTTGGTGGCGGCGCCGTCGATGTAGTACGTCACCTCGTAGCTGTCGCCTCGCGGCATCAGCGCGATCGTGCTGGCGCGGCGCCACATGGCGTCCGTGAGCAGGTCGTAGGCCGTGCGATAGCCGAAGAACATCGGAGTCCGCGGCTCGGGCGTGGGCACTTCGTTGTTGTTGGCGGTGATGAACAGGAAACTCTCCATGGCCTCGAGCTTCTCCGACCTGCTGAAGATGCTCTTGATATGCTCGAACGTGAGCACGCGGTCGAAGTCCAGGACGCGCGTATTCCGGTGCCGGACATACGCCAGGCCGGTGCCCCCGACGGCGGCGAGGAAGATCAGCAGACCCACGATGAACACCGGGATCAACCACCAGAGCAAGATACCCAGCGCCCCGGCGCCGAGGATCAGGCCGATCCAAAGCCCGATGTTGGTGTCGACGGCCTTGGCGTCGGCGGCCGACCAGCGGACGAGCAGGAGCCATAGAAAATACAGGAGGACAAACACGGCGAGTTTGACGATTGAGATGTAACCGCCATACTCGATGGACATCAACAGAATATCCGGCATTGAACGCTCCATTACCATAGAGTTACGATCGTCCGATCCGTGGCAGACGTGAGATTCTCGACCCTACAAGATCCCTCCGGCCGTCGTTCGGATGCCCTTCAGGGCCATCTTCAATTCTTCGGTGTTCGGTGCGGCGGGATAGGCGTCCTTGGGGTCGACCCATCCATCCTGAATGAGGCGGCAGAGGCTGTCGGTCAGGTCGACCATGCCCTCTCTCTGGGCCCCGCGGATGACGCTGGGCAGGTCGGCCTCGCGGCCTTCGGCAATGAGTTTCCGCACCGATGCGTTGGCCAGCATGACCTCCATCGCCGGCACCCGGCTGATGTCTTCTCGAATGCACGGCAGCAGGGCCTGGCTGACGATTGCCTTGAGGGCCAGCGCCAGGGACTGACGAACAAGCTCTCGTTCCTCCTGCGGGAACAGATCAAGAAGGCGATGGACCGCTTGTGAGGCATTCGTCGAGTGCATGGTGCCCATCACGAGGTGGCCCGTCTCGGCGGCTCGCATCCCGGCCGTCACCGTCCGGGCGTCGCGCATCTCGCCGACGAACACGACGTCGGGGTCCTGCCGCATCAGGTAGGTCAGCGCTTCTTCGAAGTTCGGCACGTCGATTCCGATCTCGCGCTGCGAGACGATCGCCTTGTTGTCGTTGTAGAGATACTCGATCGGGTCCTCCACGGTCACGATGTGGCAGGCCCGCGTTCGCGTGATGTAATCGAGCATGGAAGCGATCGTGGTGGTTTTGCCCGAGCCGGTGGCGCCGACCACGAGGATCAAGCCCTGATGGGCCTCGGCAATCTTCTCCAGCACCGGCGGAAGGTGTAGACTCTCGAAGGACGGCACCTGCGCGCTGACCCGTCTGGCCACGAGACTGATCAGACCTCGCTGACGAAAGACGTTGATGCGAAACCGATGCTCCTTGCCGATCTCATGGGCGAAATCGAGCGTTCCGTTTTGCAGGAAGAAGTCCTTCTGGGCCGAACTCATGATCTCGAACGCCAGCTCCTCCATACGCTCGACGGTGAGAATCTCGCCGGTCGTGTTCTTCAGCGTGCCCTGTAGCCGGAGCTTTGGAGGCTGGCCGACCTTGAGGTGGATGTCGTTGGCCAGGGTCTTGATGGCGACTCGGAAGTATTTGTTGATCTGAGGCTCGTGATCGAGGGTCCTGTGGGCGTCCAGAGGTTGGTCTGGTGTCATCGTACTGCGTGCTCCAAATGACGAGAACACCGACTCTCACGCGGCCATCGCCGCAGCAGGCGGACGGGGCACTCGCCGACTCCTGTGTTACGGTAAGATTTGTGGAAGCAAACCCTTACAATACCCTATTATAAGACAATGCCGTCGGTTGTCAAGCTTGATGCTCTGGCGGTTTTTCGGATTCCTCACCTGTCTTAACAGGGGGAGGCCCGCCGTCGGTCGGCGACCGTTCGATGCCGCAGAGCACTGGCCCCATAATCACGCGCCGGGTTCCCCATTAGGGCCGGGTCGGTCCTTTTGCTTTGATCGCTTCCCGGTGGAAGGCTATAGTAGGCCCGGACACCCGATCGCGAAGCCCGAAAGGCGATGTACACGGGCGGCATGATGTACGAATTCTGAAGGGACATATGGCCGGCAGCCTGTTCTACCATCTGGGCCAGAAGGTCGGTCCCGGCCTCCGAAAGGCCAAATGGCTTTGGGGGTCGATGACTGCGACCGACGGCGAGATCATCCAACTGGAGCGGGATGTCGGCGTGGACCTGGCCCGCCAGGCCCGCGATCAGGTCCAGTTGGACGCCGATCCCGACATCGTCGAAGCCCTCGACGCAATTGGCGCTCGACTGGGGGATCACGTTGCCGACAAGCGGCGTTCGTTCCGTTTCGAGGCGTTTCAGGCCGGCGACCCGAATGCCTTTGCGTTGCCGGGCGGTTTTGTTTTCGTCAGTCGTCCGATCATCGCTCTGTGTCAGAACAGCCGGGACGAACTGGCCTTTGTTCTGGGCCACGAGATGGGCCATATCATCAGCGGCCACGCCATGGAACGGATCGTGACCCATTCGGCTGTGTCCGTGGCCTCGCGTGCGGCTCCCGTGCGAGGTCTTCTTTCCGGATGGCTGCGGCACGTGGGTGTGCAGTTTCTGGAGACGGCCTATTCACGAGACCACGAGCTGGAGGCCGACCGGTTGGGCGTGCGGCTGGCGGCAGCCGCAGGCTACGACCCCGAAGGCTCCATGCGGCTGCTCTCGCGCCTGGCGGAGATCAAAACGCCGTCCGGGCCGGCCGATTTGGGCAAGTATTTCTCCACGCATCCGACGTTCGATCTGCGTATCCGGAGCATTCGCCGGTTCCTGGAGCAGCGGGAACGTGCTTGAGGTTCTGCTGGATCGGCAGCGATGGGGATGGCCAACGAACCGATCAACTGGCCAGCGTCACAGCGAGCGTCATGAAGATCGCCACGCTGATCGAGTCGTTGGCGGTGGTGACCAGCGGGCCCGAGCTGATGGCCGGGTCGATGCCGATCCTCCGGAAGACAAACGGCAGGAAGAGACCCAGCGTCGTGGCCACCATAATGGCGGAAAACATGGCGCCACCGAACGCGAAAACCAGACGAACCGGCTCGATCGTGTTCTGAGCGGGGCGATAATGAATCAGGACGCTGCAAATCACGGCGCCCACAAGGCCACAGGCCACGGCCACCAGCAGGGCGATCCGCACCTCCCGACTGAAGACGGTGCTGAGCTTCAGGGCCACCAAGTGGCCGGTGGCCAGGCCGGAGACGACGATGGCCGACGTCTGTAGTCCCGCGTTGCCGCTGATGGCCGCGATCATCGGGACAAAGGCCGCCGCCGCCAGATAGACCCGCGGATCGTAGGTCCCAAAGAGGTTCATCACGATCGCGGTCACTCCCGTCCCCAGCAGGCAGGGCAACAGCCAGGTCATGCGGATGCGGGCCGCCCGCAACGCGGAGAACGTATCCAGCTCCTCGGGATTCGTACCGGCCATCGTGTAGATGTCTTCGACGGCTTCTTCCTCGGCCACCTCGATGATGCGGTCGGCCGTGATGCGGCCGGCAAGCTTGTGGTTCTCGTCCAGAACCGGAACGACAATCAGGTCGTTCTTGCGGAAGACGTTGCGCACCTGTTCCTGGTCCGTGTCGGTCCGGACGTAGATCGTGTCCCGATCCACAAGATCGCCGATCCGCGTGTTCTCCCGGCGTGTCAGCAGAAACCGAAGTCGCACTTCCCCGATGAATCGCCCATCGCAGTCCACCACGTAGACCGAATAAAAATCCTCGTCGATCTCGGCCATGCGAATCCTGCTGACCGCCTCGGCAACGGTGGCGTCCTCAGGCACGCTGATCACCACCGGGTCCATGATGCCGCCGGCCGAGTCCTCCGAGTACCGCATCAGCTTGTGGACCTGGAGGCGATCGGCCAGAGACAGGCTGCGGATCGCCTTGTCCGCGATATCCTCGGGCATCTCAGCCAGAAGGTCGGCGGCGTCATCCCAGTCCAGTTCCGAGAAGACCCGATGGATTTCCTCCTCGGCGAGAATCTCAAAGAGGCGATCCCGCGTCGCCTCGTTGACCTTCTCGAGAACCTCGGCCGCGATGGGGGGCTCCAGGACGTCGAAGATCAGCCGCCGGCGATCGTCGTCGACCAGCTCGACGATTTCCGCGATGTCACTGATCCGCCAGTCGTACAGCAGTTCGCGCAGTGTGGCCAGTCTCTCCCTCGCCAGCAGGGGCGCGATTTCCCGGAGCAGTTGTTCCTGTGTCTCGGCCATCGTATGAGCACACCCCTTGCCGTTGCCAGCGGCCGAATAACGATACGACAGGAGCGCGACGGACGCCCCAGATTGGGCCGAGCGTAATCGAACGGACGGTGGGGGGCAATCGTTTTGTCGCAAGGTCGAAGTCGGGTGGGTGTGAAGATTTCCGGGCGAGGCCCCTTCGGGCACAGAGAGCCGCCGGTGGCCGCCTGGGAGCTTGCGCCCAGCGAAGTCGCATGGGCCCGCAGCGCTTGGCGATGGTGGGCCGTTCGCAGTGTGCCCGTCAGGGCATACCCCACCACGGAAGGGCTGACGCCTTACGGCGTCACTACAAACAGGCTCACCACAAACGCGCGAGGGAGCCCCAGACGACGCCAGTACAAGTGGCCACCCCCATGCCAGGAAATCTTCACACACACAAGCCCAAGCCGGGGACAATGCGGATGGGGCTCGATTTTCTGCGCCTGGTTTGGTATACTCATAGGAGTGTCTGCATCATCCGTGAGGAGACGTGGTAACCGGTCGGGGGCCGTGGGATGCGGCTCGACCGTCTGATATTTCTCTCCGGGCGAGCGTTCTCACGGTTGGGGTGGGGCCTCTGACATCGAGTTCTAACGACGCAAGGATCGAGCCATGCTGAAACCGATTGCGACGTACTTTTGTGTTGGACTGCTATTTGCGGGTGCGACTGGATCGATTGGGGCCGCCCAGGGTTCCGGCGGTCTGATGCAGCAGGTGCGCCCGGTCGAAGCCTCGCTGTTCATCAACGAGGTCATGGCCTCGAATGCAACGACGGTGGCGGACCTCCGGGGCAACTACAGTGATTGGATTGAGATCTACAACGCCGGGCGGACACCCGTTGACCTGGGAGGGATGTACCTGACGGACGACCCGGACAACCCCACGCGATGGCGGTTCCCCGATGACGAGCCCCACAAGACGGTTGTTGCCGCTGGAGAGTACCGTATTGTCTGGGCCGACGGCGGCGCCGGCAACACGTGGCTGCATGCGAGCTTCAGGCTCAGTTCCGCCGGAGAGCAGGTGCTCCTGTTCGCCGCCGACGGCCGGACGCTCCTGGACCGCCTGGATTTCGGGCCGCAGACCCCCGACATATCGTTCGGACGTTATCCCGACGGCGGCGAGACGCTTCGCTTCTTCGGCGAGCCAACCCCCGGGGCGCCCAACAATGAGGGATACCTCGGCGAGGTGGCCCCACTGCATTTCAGTCACGAACGCGGCTTCTACGACAACCCCTTCGTCCTGACGATCACGTGCCCCACGGAGGGCGCCGAGATCATTTACACAACCGACGGCACTGTGCCGGATGACGAAGTCAATCGCCGTTTCGCTCCGGGGCGGCCGTATACCGGCCCCATGCTGGTCCGCACGACGATGTGCCTGCGGGTCATGGCCGTCAAACCGGGCTGGAAACCAACCCAAGTCCATACGCATAGCTATATCTTCGACGCTCCGGCAACCGTTCGGTCGCTCCCGGTGATCTCGCTCGTCGGCGACCCGGGCAAGTCGCTCTACGAGCCCGACGGGGTCATGGCCATTGTCGGCGGCAGTTACGTCAACGGGGTGTGGACTTCCGGCGGGCCCGACAGCTACAACCACCCGATCCAGCGCGGGCGAAGCCTGGAGCGGCCCGTCTCCTTTGAGTGGATCCTCCCGGAGGACAACAGCGGGTTTCAGATTGATTGCGGCCTGCGCATTCACGGCAGCAACTACACGCGGCCACGCTACGTGCGGCAGGACGGGTATTGGTCGGGGTACGGCAAGTTCAGTCTGCGGCTCTACTTTCGAGGGCGGTACGGTGCGAACCGGCTGGAGTACCCACTGTTTCCGGAGTCCGACATCGAGCGGTTTCGCAGCGTGGTCCTTCGGGCCGGGCACAATGATCGGACCAATCCGTTCGTCAAAGACGAACTGCTTCGTCGCCTGCACAAGGACATGGGCAGCCGGGCGGCCGTCGGCCGTTTTGCCAACCTCTTCATCAACGGCCAGTACAAGGGGTATTTCAACCCCACCGAACACATCAAAGAAGAGGCGTGTCAGGAGTGGTTCGGCAGCGATGCGCCGTGGGACGTGATGACCATGAGCGGCATTCGCGACGGCAATGCCACGGCGTGGAACCAGATGCTCAACTTCGCTCGCACACAAAACCTCAGCGTCCCGGCCAACTACGCCGAGATGGCTCGGCGACTCGACATTCCGTCGTTCATCGACTACCTCATCATCCGACTCTGGCCCAACGACTGGGACTGGCCTCAGAACAACTGGTCGGCGGCCGCCGAGCGGTCTGAGACCGGGCAGTGGAAGTTCTTCGTCTGGGATGCCGAAGGCACCTTCGAGTCCGGCCAACTTTACGTCGATCGGCTGGGAGAGTTGAACAGCCAGAGCAACGCCAATGGCGTGCTCTTTCGGGCCTTGAAGGCCAATGACGGTTTTCGCCGGCTCTTTGCCGACCGCCTCTACAAACACTTCCACAACGGCGGCGCCCTGACCGAAGAGAACGTTCGCGAGCGCTTCCTGGAGATGCGCGATGAGCTGCGCACCGTCATCCCCAACATGAACACGTACATTATCAGCGGCTGGACTCCCAACCGGCAACAGGTGTTCATCGACGCCTGCCGCCGCGAGGGGTTGTACACGTTCGACGGTCCGACGTTCGCCGTAAACGGCTCTTATCAACAGGGCGGTCACGCCGCCGGTGGCGACGTGCTGTCTCTGGCCGCGCCTCGCGACGACATGAACGTCTACTATACCGTCGATGGGACGGACCCGGCAGGCGATTCGGCCTCGGTCGAGCCGGAGGTAACCACGCTGGTCAAGCGGGGCGACCGCAAACGGATCCTCGTGCCGACCGGCCCGGTGGCCGACGGCTGGCGAACCCACTCCCGTACCTTTGATGAGTCGGCATGGCTGTCGGCTGTGGGGCTGCCCGGCGGCGTCGGATACGAGCGCAGCACGGGCTACGAGCCCTACATCAGCACCGACGTGGGGGCGCAGATGTACGGCATCAACGGTTCGTGTTACATTCGGATTCCGTTCCAGTTCGCCGGTGACCGAGACAGCATGGGTACGATGACGTTGAGAATGCAATATGACGATGGGTTCATCGCCTATCTCAATGGGGCCGAGGTGGCCCGTCGGAACTTCCAGGGGGTGCCGGCATGGAACTCTCTGGCCAGTGCCGCCCACGCCGATGAGGCCGCAATCGTCTTCCAAAGCATCGACATCTCCTCGCATATCGACAAGCTGCAGAGCGGCACCAATCTTCTGGCCATCCACGGATTGAACGTGTCGCTGACCAGTTCGGATTTCCTGATTGCGGCCGAACTGGACGTGGCGGAGAAGACCGCCGCGGCGCCGCCGGATGATGCGGTCCTCTACACCGCGCCGATCCCCTTGACCGCCAGCACGCACGTCAAAGCCCGCGCGCGGCTCGGTAGCGTCTGGGGCGCATTGAACGAGGCGACCTTTGCCGTCGGCCCGGTCGCCGAGAACCTGCGGATCAGCGAGCTGATGTACCATCCCGCCGACCCGAACGCCGAGTTCGTCGAACTGACCAACATCGGCAGCGAGACGATCAATCTGAATCTGGTCCGGTTTACCGACGGTATTCGGTTCACGTTCCCCAGCGCCGATCTGGCGCCCGGCGAATACGTGCTGGCGGCCGAGGACGTCGCCGCGTTCGAGGCGGCCTACGGGGCCGGCCTTCCCGTCGTCGGAGAGTATTCGGGCAAGCTGAGCAACTCGGGTGAGCGGATCGAGCTGAAGGACGCCGCCGGCGCCACGATTCAAAGCTTCACGTACTGTGACGACTGGTATCCCATCACCGACGGGATGGGCTTCTCGCTGACCGCCGAAGATCCAGCCGGGACCGCCGCGGGTGATTGGAACCGTAGGATTGCCTGGCGGCCCAGCGCCGCTGTGGGCGGTTCGCCCGGTTTCGACGACACCGGCCAGGTCCTGCCGCTCGGGACGGTGGTCGTCAATGAGATTCTGGCCAACTCCCGGGGCATCGGCCCCGATTGGATCGAGCTGCACAATGCGACCGGTCAGGTCATCGACGTCGGCGGCTGGTTCCTCAGCGACAACCCGAACGACCCGATGCGATACGAGATCGCCCAGGGGACCACAATCCCGCCGCATGGATTCATCGTGTTCACCGAAGACGAGCACTTCGGCAACGAGGACGACCCCGGATGTCACAGTCCCTTCGGTCTGAGCCGACACGGCGAGAGGGTCAGTCTGCATTCGGGCTCGGCCGGCGTTCTGACCGGCTACAGCGAATGGGAGACGTTCGGGCCCTCCGAGATCGGCGCGACCATCGGTCGGTACCGCACGAGCACTGGAGCGGTCGAGTTCGTCGAGATGGACGAGCCGACGCCCGGACAGGCCAACAGCGCCCCAAGGGTCGGCCCGGTCGTGATCAGCGAAGTCATGTACCATCCGAACGTCTCGCAGAGAGTCCAGTATGCGGAGTTGCTCAACATCAGCGACGCCGACGTGACGCTCTACGATTTCGAGCGGGACGCGCCCTGGCGGTTTGTCGGCGATGGAGGCGCTGCGATCGAGATGCTCTTTCCAAAGGAGCCACCGGTCACGCTGGGGCCGGGAGAATACCTGATGCTGGTCAGGGACCGTGCGGTCTTTGAGGCCACCTATCGCGTCACGGCATCACCGGTGATTCTTGAGTGGGGTTCCGGCTCGCTCGACAATGCCGCACAGACAATCCGGCTTGACAGGCCGGCCGATCCCGACGACGACGGACATCGCCACTGGATCGCGGTGGACCGTGTCAGCTACAGCAACGGCTCACGGCATGACGCGTTCGTCGGCGGGCACGATCCCTGGCCGGCCGACGCGGCCGGAACGGGCCTGTCGCTGACGCGCACCGAGACGGGCGGCCACGGCAACGATCCGGCCAATTGGCACGCGGCGGTCGACTCGGCCGGCGCCGCACGACGCCGGCCTACGCCATAGGATCGACGGCCAGCACGCACATCTGGTGCCGGGCCAACGACAGCGGGGCATCACTCGCTACGGCCCTGTCGCGTGCGGTCATCGGGTCGAGAAGCGTCCATCGGCCTTGCACCGAGAGCTTCAGTCGCACGTTCAGATCGCCCTCGCCCTCGTTGAACAGCAGGTAGTAGTCCGTCCCCTGTTTGCGCATGTGCCGGATTCGCAGGTCGGGTGTGGCGGGCGTGACCTGAACGTCAGGCGGGATCAACCTGTCGATAGCCTCAACGAGCCTGGCAGGCCTCATCGTCTCGTCCCAGCGGATGATGCGTCCGGCCCGGGTCAGGACGTCGATAGCGTCCTTGGCCTGTGAGGGCGGATCGTCCTGGACGATCAGGGCCCGGTAGTGCATCCCGGCCAGATGAATGCCGTCGGAATCGAAGCGGGCGTCTTCCCACAGATGCCGCGCTTCGAGATAGTTGAAATCGCGCTGATGCTGGAAGCAGACCTTCGCCGCTTGCCAAGGCAGATAGTCGTTCCGGCCCAGGATGGCCAGTTCGCAGACGTGCACGCCGTCGGTGTTCAGCCAGCACAGTCGTGACGTGGCCCGCGCAAAGGGCTTGTATTGCGACCACCATGGGCTGTTGGGCCCGACGTCCGGCGGCCGCTCGTCGATTCGGGGGCCGCGAATGGAGTAGTAGAAGGCGTGTGGAACGAGCAGGTTGCACCCGCGAATCAGCAGCCAGTTCGCCAGCCACTGCATCTCCTCGAAGGTGAAGTTGTGCCCGTAGGCGCCGCAGAACTCGTTCAGGTTGCGGCGACGCTTGAGGTGGATCATCGCCGACGAGGCGCACTTGCCCTGCGTGGACTGGGCGCCTTCAAGCGCGTTGGGCTTGCCCGGCTCGATGTAACGCCAGACGATGTCCTGGCCGGGGATGTGGAAGTGCCGCAGATGGCCGATGTCGTCCGGGCCCATCGGATGGCCCGTCAGGGCGACGCCGTGCGCGCCGCACCATTCGGATATCTGCCGATAGAATGTCTCTTCCAGCCTCGCTTGGATCGCTCGGTTGTAGTCGCGCCGGCGCCGTTCGGCGTCAGGCTCGTCGGCATACCACAATGTGGGCAGGTGCTCGGTGAAGTCATAACCCAGGAAGCGATTGATGTGCTCCAGAATGCCGGTGGTGCCGGGGACCATGCCGCGCTCGGCGCGCCGCGCCAGCAGCGACGGCTCATCGGTGAAGATCGCCTGGATGGTCTTGCCGAAATGGTTGCCGAACTCGTCGTAGAATCGCTGGTAAACCAGTCGAATGAAGCACGCCACCGATTCGGGATTGAGGATGTCCGCTCCGGGCGGCTCGTTCTCCGGGACCTCCCGGCGGTCGGCGCGGCGGGGTGGATCGTCCTGGACGAAATGGAGGCCCCGAATGGTCGAGCGGCCCTCGCGCGCCGGACGGTCGACGATGGCGAGGCGATGGCCGTTGCTCTTGCGACGGGTGACGGCCACGAGCGTCTGGTCGGCCGCCAGGTCGGGCTGGCCCTCGGCATCGATCCGCACGCCTTGCACCTCAGTCCCCGGCGTCGCTTCGTCGAGGTCGACGCACACCAGACCCCGCGTGCGGAAGGCCGGGTTCTCCGCGACCACCTGGCCGCTCGATGAGCCGCTGGGATACATCCCTTCATCATAGAGGATCACCCACATGTCGCGCTCGGCGGCCCGCTCGATGCTGAATCGCATGAAGTCGATCATCCGCTCGCTCATCCAGCCGATGGATCGGGGCAGCCCGGCTCGTGGATGGATCACGAAGCCATGGACGCCGTGCGCCCGGAAGTCGTCCATTTGTCGAAGCAGTTCCTTTTCCGACAGGTCGTCGTTCCAGAACCAGAACGGCGCCTGTGCGAACTCGACGGGTGGATCGAGCCACTCGGCAGGAACGCCCGTTGGGGCGCCTTGCGCTCGCAGGGTCCCGGCCAATGGCAGGCCAAGCGCCACCGCGCCGGCCGTCCCGAGAAAGTCACGGCGATTCAATTCTCTGGTCATCGTCCTATCCTCACGAGAGTAATCGGGCAGGGGCGAATCATCGCTCGCCCTTACGTATCAACGCTTAGCTCCTTTGCGACTTCGGTGAACTTTGCGACGGCGAAATCGAGATCGTCCCGCGTGTGGGCGGCCGAGACCTGCGTGCGAATCCGCGCCTGGCCCTGCGGCACCACCGGAAATGAAAAGCCGATCACGTACAGGCCCTTGTCCAGCAGTCGCCGCGCCATCTCCTGGGCGAGCGTCGCTTCCCCGAGCATGATCGGCGCGATCGGGTGGTCGCCGGGCAGCACAGTCAAACCCGTCTCAGCGATGCGGTCGCGGAAGTACCGCGTGTTGTCGGCCAGCCGCTTGAGTAGGGGCGACGCATGTGTGGCCCCGGTCTGCGCTGAGGGGCTCAACAATTCAAGCGCCTTGAGTGAGCCGGCCGCCACCGCCGGGGCCAGGGTGTTGGAGAACAGATATGGCCGGCTGCGCTGCCGGAGCATCGCGATGATCTCCTTTCGTCCCGACGTGAAGCCGCCGCTGGCGCCGCCGAGCGCCTTGCCGAAGGTGCCGGTGATGATATCGATGCGCCCCATCACACCTCTGTACTCCGCTGTACCCCGACCGGTTCGGCCGATGACCCCTGTGGCGTGGCAGTCGTCGATCATCACCATCGCGTCGTAGCGGTCGGCTAATTCGCAGATGGCGTCGAGCTTGGCGATATAACCATCCATCGAGAAGACGCCGTCGGTGGCGATCAGCCGGAATCGCGCGGATCGGGCCGCCTTGAGCTGCTCCTCCAGATCGGTCATGTCGCTGTTGGCAAAGCGAAGCCGCTGGGCCTTGCACAGGCGGACCCCGTCGATGATGCTGGCGTGGTTCAACTGGTCGCTGATGATCGCATCTTCAGGGCCCAGCAACGTTTCGAACAGGCCGCCGTTGGCGTCGAAGCACGAGCCATAGACGATCGTGTCCTCGGTTCCGAGAAATTCGGTGACGGCGGCTTCGAGGTCCTTGTGGATCTGCTGCGTGCCGCAGATAAACCGCACGGAGGCCAGGCCGAAGCCCCACTTCTCGTAGCTCTCACGGGCGGCTTGAATCACCTCCGGATGGTTGGCCAGGCCCAGGTAGTTGTTCGCACACATGTTGAGCACGGTCCGGCCCTCGCCGGTGGTAATGCGGTTGCTCTGCGGGCTGGTGATGACCCGCTCGGGCTTTTCCAGGCCCGCCTGGCGAATCTCGGCCAACTGCTGCGAGAGGTGGGTCTTCATATTCCTATACATGCTTGTTGCCTCCTGCCGAGAGGGCGAACGATTCTCCGCCCCTACTCGTCGTGCCAGCTCAGAACGACCTTGCCGGAGTTGCCCGAGCGCATCGCATCGAAGCCCTTCTGAAAGTCGGTGTAGTGGAACCGATGCGTGATGAGCGGCTCGATGTCCAGGCCACCCTGGATTAGCATCGTGACCTTGTACCACGTTTCGTACATTTCGCGCCCGTAAATGCCCTTGATCGTCAGGCCGTTGAACACGACGAAGTCCCACTCGATCTCGGTGCGGGGCAGGATGCCCAGGAGGGCGATCTTGCCGCCGTGGGCCATGCTGGCGATCATATCACGAAGGGCCTCGGGACTGCCTGACATCTCCATGCCGACGTCGAAGCCCTCCTTCATGCCGAGCTGTTTCTGGGCGTCGGCCAGCGAGGCGCTCCGAACGTCGAGGGCCAGCGTTGCGCCCATCCTTTTCGCTAAGTCCAGCCGGTAGGGATTGACATCGGTGACGACCACGTGACGAGCGCCCACTTGTCTGGCGATGGCGGCGGCCATACAGCCGATCGGGCCGGCCCCCGTGATCAGCACGTCCTCGCCGACCAGGTTGAAACTCAGGGCCGTATGCGCCGCATTGCCCAGCGGGTCAAAGCAACTCAGAACGTCCGTCGAGATAGACGTGTCGCAGTACCAGACGTTGGTCACAGGCACGGCGATGTACTCGGCGAACGCGCCTTCGCGATTGACCCCGATGCCTTTTGGAGAGGTGCACAGATGGCGACGGCCCGCCAGGCAGTTGCGGCAGCGCCCGCAGACGACGTGCCCCTCGGCGCTGACCAGGTCGCCCACGGCGAAGTCGTGGACGTTGTTGCCGATCTCCACGATTCGCCCGACGAACTCGTGTCCGATCGCCATCGGGACGCGGATGGTCTTCTGCGCCCAGGCGTCCCAGTTGTAGATGTGCACGTCGGTGCCGCAGATCGAGGTCTTGATCACCTCGATCAGAATGTCGTTGATGCCGATGTGGGGCGTGGGAACGTCTTGCAGCCACAGTCCCGGCTCGGCCTTGCTCTTGACGAGCGCTTTCATAAACGGCTCTCCATTAGATCTTGATGAACGTTCTCTTGCGGTACATATGGAGCAGGATCAGCCAGATCACCAGCACGCCGGCCGCGGCGCGGACGAAATCGTGCCAGTCGCCCGTCCACCGCGACAGGCCGGAGACGAGGATATCGCCGATCTGCCGAAAATCATACACCTGCGTAGCCATATAGACGGCAATGGCGTTCATCCCGATCACGACGAAAGGAAACGCCAGAAACCGCAGCCGCAGGACGTCGAAGAGCAGATAGAAGACCCCGAGCAGCACGAGGCTCCAACCACCTGCAAACAGCACCATCGAGCTGGTCCAGAGGTGCTTGATGATGGGAAAGACCAAGCCCCACGCCCAGCCGATCCAGATGCAGGCGACGCCCGAGGCCAGCAGGAACAGCGTCCTTCGGATCTTGCCGAAGTCGGAGCGGAGCAACTGTCCCGCCAGGGCGCCCATCATGACGGTGCAGCCGAACGTCATGCTGCTGAGGATCCAGGTGTAGGAGGTGCCGTCCTGATAGGGGCCCAGGATCAGCTTGTCGATATAGATCGCCAGGTTGCCTTCCGGCGTCAGTTGGCCGGGCCCGTACCCAGGCACCGGGACCAGCATCAGCAGGGCCCAGTACAACAGCAGCAGGGCGACCGTGACCGCCGCCTGCCACCTGATCCGAAGGTTCAGCAGGAGGATCGAGGCGATCAGATAGCCGGCGGCGATGGCCTGGAGCGTATTGCTGTAGAGACGCAGCTTCGAGAGGTCGTATTGGAGCAGGCGGCCCTGGGCGATCATGCCGAGGATCCACAGCACGACCACACGGAAGAGGATGTGCACGTAGAGGCGGCCCTTGGGATGCCCCTGTTCGAGCCGCTTGGCGAAGGAATACGGCATGGCCGCTCCGACCACGAACAGAAACAGCGGCATAATCAGGTCCCATGCGACGAACCCTTCCCAAGGCACGTGCCGGGTGTGCGGGAGCACGTACTGACTGAACCAATCGTCCTGGAGGCCCTTGGCCAGACCGCCGATGATCCAGCCGCCGCCGATGATCCAGAACATGTCGAAGCCCCTCAGAGCGTCGAGGGAGACGAGGCGTCCCTGGGTTGCTGCGATGGGTCTTTCCGGCGGAAAATCCATGTCGTTTTCTCCACTGCCCACATAGAAGAAGAAGCCTGGGCCTCGGTGCCTGCCCGGACCGTCGCCGAGGACATGCCAGCCATGTCATCCGTAACGCCCTGACACGATACCGTCCTTCTCGTTGGAATGCAATCATGCATGATGGCACTGCGGTGTTCGTGTCTGTGCAGATTTCCGGGCGACGGCACTTCGGGCACAGAGAGCTGCCGGCGGCCGTTTGTAGTGTGCCCGTCAGGGCATACCTACCACGGAATGGGGATAACGCCTTACGCGTCACTACAAACGCGCGAGGATCGCGTCAGACGACGCCACCCCAAACGACCATCCTCACGCCAGGAAATCCTCACAGACACCGGTGTTCCGTTGCGCCGGAGGCGTGCGGCGTGTAACCGCCTCGCGCTTCGGGGCCACTAACCATTGACCGGGCAAGGATTTCAGCAGATGTGTCCACCCGTGAAATGGTACGAAACCTCGGTTTCCATGCAATGGCGGACGAGTCTCTCGCGTCTTTACTGGGCCCGTGCTGCCGACAAGAGGATCGGTACAGTCATTCCGGATGGCAGGGCAGGCCGGCACCGGTCCCGCATTTCGGGGGAGCTTAGGTATTGACTCAAGGCGCGAAAAAAGAGAAGATACAGTATTTAGGCGTATGTATGAATCACTGCCATCGTAAACGAGGTTCTCTGTGTCGCGGCGGCGTGGCAGGCGTGTTGCTGGTCGTGCTGTTCCTGGGCCTGACTGGTTGCAGGTCGCCCGAGCAACATCGCCGTAAAGCCGATGAGGTGGGCGCGGCGATCGTGGCTCAGAAGCAGAGCGAAGCCATTGGGCGAACGGAGCCGTTCACCGTTGAACGGCCGACCGACACGCTTCGACGGCGGCTCTTGGAAGGGCAGGATCTGCCCTATTCGGGTCCGGCCTCACTGGGGACCGATCGGCTCGAACCGATCGCGCACTGGCCGGAGGAGAGCCATCCACCGCAAACCGCATCGAGCGAGCCCGCCGTTGCGGTCGTACCGAACGAGCCTGTCAAGCTCTCGTTGATCGATGCCCTTCAGGTCGGCGCCGCCAACAGCTTCGAGTACCAGTTGCGCAAGGAAGAGGTCTTTCGGGCCGCGCTCAGTCTCGACCTGACCCGGAACGATTTCCGCAACATCTTCCGGGCCCAGGCCGACAGCCGGCTTTCCACCGACACGACCGGTGACGAAACGGTCACCACGCTCGACAGCGGCGGGACGCTCGGATTGACGCGGAACTTCATGAACGGCCTGACCGTCAGCTCGGCCATCGCCGTCGATCTGTTGAACGTCCTGACGCAGGGCGGTTCATCGACGCTGGGGCTCAGTTCCGACACGTCGGTTTCTATCCCCTTGCTCCGGGGCGCCGGCCGACACATCGTGACCGAGCCGCTGACTCAGGCCGAGCGGAACGTCGTCTACGCGATATGGGAGTTCGAGCGATACAAACGGACGTTCGCGGTTGGCATCGCCCAGGACTATTTTGGTGTCCTCCGCCAGATGGATTCGGTGACCAACGCCCGAGACAACTATCGCAGTGCAATTACATCCGCCCGCTGGACGCGCCGACGCGCCGACGCCGGTCGGATCACGCAAGTCGAAGTGGATCAGGCACTCCAGCGCGAGTTGGGCGCCCGAAACAGTTGGATTTCAGCCCAGGAGCAACTGAAGAATCGTCTGGATTCGTTCAAGAGCCAACTCGGTCTGCCGCCCGACGCCCTGATCGAACTTGACCCGGACGATCTTGTTCAGCTTCGAACGCGGTCCGACGAGATCGTCGAGGAGATGCGGGCGGAGGCCGGATCCGAGGGCGAGGAGACTCCCCCGGCCGACGCCCCGGTGGAACTTCAGGAGGCGACGTACGATGACGCCGGGCCGTATGAGATCGACGTAGCTGCGGCGGTCCGCTTGGCCCTGGAACACCGACGCGACTTGCAGAGCGCCAACGCCTCGGTTTACGACGCGCAGAGAAGGGTGGTCGTCCGGGCCGACGCCCTGCGAGCCGGTCTGACCCTGGGCGGTGAAGCCCGTTTTGCCGACACCGACGACGACGGCAGTCTCCGATTCGACGGCGGCCGCTACGCTGCTCTGCTGTCGTTGGACCTGCCGGTCGAACGGACCGCTGAGCGAAACGCCTATCGGAACAGCCTGATCGATCTGGAGCGGGCTACGCGCAACGTCCAGCAGCTTGAGGATCAGATCAAACTGTCGATCCGCAGTCAGTTGCGGACGCTGCTGGAATCCCGCGAGAGCATCAAGATCAACGCCCAACAGGTGGTGGTGGCCGAGAAGCGGGTTCGCAGCGCCACGCTGTTTCTGGAGGCCGGCAGGGCGCAGATCCGCGATCTGCTCGAAGCCCAGGATGCATTGCTATTAGCGCAGAACCAGCTCACCGCGGCGGTCGTAAACTATCGGATAGCGGAGTTGCAGCTTCAACGCGACTTGGGTCTGTTGGACGTGAACGAAAAGGGGTTGTGGCAGGAGTTTTCGCCCGAGGAAATCAACTATGACAGCTAACAACAGCAACGGAGCGACGAACGGCAGACGCAGGCCGTTCAGGTGGATCGGTGTTCTGGCGGTCGTGGCCGCGATTGCCATGGTCGCCATCTGGCTCACGGTGGTTCGCGCCGCCGATTCACCCGCCTCGCAGATGCCCACATTCACCGCCCGGCGGGGGCCCTTGACGATCAGCGTGCTGGAATCCGGCACCATCAAGGCGCGCGAGCAGGTGGTCATCACGAACCAGCTTGAAGGACGCACCTCGATCATCTACCTCGTCCCCGAGGGGACGAGGGTCCAGAAGGGCGATCTGCTCGTCGAACTCGACGCCAGTTCGATGCAGGACCAGCGGATCGACCAGGATATCCGGGTGCAGAACGCCGAGGCCGCGTACATCAATGCCAAGGAGAACATGGCGATTGTTGAGAACCAAGCCCAGAGCGACGTGGAAGTGGCCGAGTTGACGCTGGAATTCGCCAAGCTGGACCTGATGAAATACCAGGAAGGCGAGTATCCCAACCAGTTGGAGAAGGCCGAGAGCGATATCCAACTGGCTCGCGAGGACCTGACGCGGGCTCGGGACAAGGTGGAATGGTCTCGGACGCTCCACGAGGAGAAGTATCTTTCGACCACCGAACTCCAGGCGGACGAACTGGCGTACAGCCGCGCCGAGGTCAATCTCCAGGTGGCCCAGAGGGATCAGCAGCTTCTCCAGCAGTATACGCACCAGCGGCAGATCACGCAGCTCGAAAGCGACGTGCGGCAGGCGGAGATGGCCCTGGAACGCACCCAGGCCAAGGCCCGCGCCAACGTGGTGCAGGCTCGGGCCGAGTTGATCGCGCGAGAACAGGAGTACAATCGGCAGAAGGACCGATTGGACAAGCTCGACGACCAGATCAGCAAGGCCAAGGTGTACGCCCCGGCCAACGGGATGGTGATCTACGCGACCAGCGCCCGGCGCGGCGGCTGGCGCGACAACCGGGAGCCGCTGGACGAGGGGGTCGAGGTGTTCGAGCGTCAGGAGCTGATCTACCTTCCGACGGCGGCCGCGTCGAAGGCCGAGGTGGATATTCACGAGGCCAGTCTGGAGAAGATCCGGCTGGGGTTGCCGGCAATCGTCACGGTCGATGCCCTTCCCGGGCGAAGGTTCTTGGGGAAGGTCGGTCGGATCGCCCCGTTGCCCGACCCGCAGAGCATGTGGATGAATCCCGACCTGAAGGTCTACAACTCCGATATCTACCTGGAAGGGGACGATCCCGCCCTGCGAACGGGCATGAGCTGCAAAGTCGAGATCATCGTCGCCCAGTACGACGACGTCGTCTTCGTTCCGATTCAAGCGGTCATCCGGGTCGATGGCAGACCCGCCGTCTACATCGTTCATCCGGACGGGACGGTGGAAGAACGAGTCGTGGAGATCGGCCTGGACAACAACAGCATGGTTCGCGTCATCAGCGGTCTGAGCGAGGGCGAGGTGGTCTGGCTGGCGCCGCCGCTGAGAGCGGCCACGTTGCAGGAGGGCTCACGGCGGAACGACTTGGATTCGAGCGATGAGGCCGAAGCCTGGCAGCGAAGGATCAACGAGAAGCTGCAAAGCGCCAACGAAGTTTGGGATGGCGACCCAAGACCCGGCGATGGGATGCCCGGCGAACAGCCGGCGGCGGGGACCGGGCCGCAGGCGCCCGACTCTCAGCGAGGGCAGGTGCCAACCGGTCCAGCAGGGCAGGGCGAGTCGCGTCAGCGTCCACAGGGCGGGCAAGGCGCCCCCGGTGGTCCCAGGCCGGGGGGACAACAGTAGATGGCCGCAGAGAGTTCGACAGGCAGTGCGCACGAGATCGTGCGATTGGAGAATGCCCGCAAGATCTACCAGATGGGGGCCGAGGAGGTCCGCGCCCTGGACGGTGTGAACGTGTCGTTCGAGAGGGGCAGTTTCTGGGCGATTATGGGGCCCAGTGGCTCCGGCAAGAGCACGATGATGAACGTGCTCGGATGCCTCGACCGGCTCAGTTCCGGCGCCTATTACCTGGACGGCAAGGACGTCAGTCAGCTCGACGACGATGCGCTCAGCGAACTGCGCCTGTCGTATCTTGGGTTCATCTTCCAGAGCTTCAACCTGATCCCCCAGTTGACGGTGCAGCGAAACATCGAATTGCCGTTGTACTACCTGGGTTGGGATGCCGTGCGAAGCGCCCGGCGCGCCAAAGAACTGGCCGAGGTCGTCGGCCTTGGCGATCGGCTCAACCACCGCCCGACGGAGCTTTCCGGGGGGCAGATGCAAAGGGTGGCCGTCGCCCGGGCGCTGACCAACGACCCGCAGATCATCTTCGCCGACGAACCCACCGGCAACCTCGATTCGGCCACCGGCGAGCAGATCATGGAATTGTTGGACAACCTGAACCGGCAGGGCAAGACCATCATTATGGTCACGCATGAGCCGGATATCGCCGCCCACGCCCGCAACCGACTTCACATGATGGACGGCGGGATCGACCGAATCGAGATGGAGACCCATGAGACAGACGAACCTTATCAGGAATATCTGGCTCGGCGTTGAGAACCTGCTGCTGCACAAGCTGCGCTCGTTTTTGACGATGTTGGGCGTCGTCTTCGGCGTCGGCAGCGTGGTCGCCATGCTCTCGGTCGGCGAGGGGGCCAGCCAGGAGGCCCTCGAACAGATCCGCAAGCTCGGCAGCAACAACATCATCCTCTCGTCCCTCAAACCCGTGGAGGACGAGCAGGCCAGCACGACGCGCAGCCGCATGAGCATCTACGGATTGACCTATGCCGATCTCGATCGCATCGCGTCGAGCTTCAAGAACATTAGCCACGTCGCGCCCGTCAAGCTGATGCGCAAGGAGGCGCGCCTGCACGACAGGGCGATGGAACTGCGCCTCGTGGGGACAACGCCCGATTGGTTCGAATTGGTGCCCCGCGAGGTCGTGGCCGGAAGGGTGATTGTCCCATCCGATCAGGACAGACAGGCCCCCGTCGCGGTCCTGACCGAGTTCGGCGCCAGGAAGATCCTCGCCACCCGGAGCACCATCGGTCAGACCGTGCGCATCGGCGGCGATGCCTTTGAGGTCATCGGTATCGTTCGCAGCGAGACCAGCCAGGGCGAGAGCATGCAGATCCCCGACCAGAATGTGGATATCTACATCCCCATCGAGGTCGCGCGCAAATACTTCGGGGACATTGTCTTCCGCAGAACCGCAGGCGCCCATGAGCGGGAGAAGGTGGAGTTGCACCAGATCATCATTCGGGTCGATGACGCCGAGCGGGTCGAGGCAACGGCGGCCGGTATTGAGAGCATGCTCGAACGCTTCCATGCGCGAAGAGACTACGCCATGAGCGTTCCGCTGGCGTTGCTCAAGCAGGCCGAGGCGACCAAGCGGACGTTCAACATCGTTCTGGGCTCGATCGCGGGCATCAGTCTGCTGGTCGGCGGCATCGGCATTATGAACATCATGCTGGCCTCGGTGACGGAGCGGACGCGTGAGATCGGCATCCGGCGGGCCATCGGGGCCAAACGCCGGCAGATCATCGTCCAGTTTCTTATCGAGACGGTCGTCCTGTCTACGTTCGGCGGTCTGATCGGCCTGGGTGTCGGCGTGCTGATTCCGTTCCTGATCACCTATTTCTCCGGCATGGTCACCGTTGTGACGTTGAACGGGATTCTGTTGCCCTTGTTCATCAGTATGGCGATTGGCATTGTCTTCGGCCTGTATCCGGCGATGAACGCGGCCAAGGTCGATCCGATCATCGCGCTGCGGCATGAATAGGCGAGGAAGGGGCCGGCCGAGCACGAGGCGCCGGCGGGCGTGTGGCGAAGCAGGGACGAATCGTGTCTCCGGACTGTAACGTGGGCCGAGCGTGGAGCCACCTACTCCGGGGGCGAGTGCGTTGGGCCGGCCGCAGCGCAGCGGCCGAACCCCTCGAGGAGGGATGGACCGGCGGGAATGGGCCAGAGGCGACCCGTCATGGAGCAAGTGGATATGAGACAGACCAGGATAGTCAGAAACATTGGGCTCGGGATGGAGAACCTGCTGCTGCACAAGCTGCGCTCGTTTCTGACGATGCTCGGTGTGGTCTTCGGTGTCGGCAGCGTGGTGGCCATGCTGTCGGTCGGTGAGGGGGCTAGCATGGAGGCGATGGAGAACATCCGCAAGCTCGGCAGCAACAACATCATCATCTCATCCGTCAAGCCCTCGGCCGACGAGCAGCAGCGGTCGACGCAGTCATTCATGAGTGTGTACGGCCTGACCTATGACGACCACCGTCGGATGACCGAGTGCTTTGCCAATATCAAGCAGGTCGCGCCGGTGAAGCTGGCGCGAAAGGAAACGCGCCTGCGCGAGCGTGGCATGGAACTGCGGATCGTGGGAACGACGCCGGAGTGGTTCGAGCTCGTTCCCCGTGAGGTCCTCGCCGGACGGGTCATTATGCAGCTCGACCAGGCGAAACTGGCGCCGGTGGTCGTGTTGACCGAGTTCGGCGCCAGGAAGATCCTCGCCACGGAGGCGGTCCTCGGCCAGACCATTCGCATCGGGGGCAAGGAATTCGAGGTCGTCGGCATTGTCCGCAGCGAAGGCGGCCAGGCCGGCAACATCCAGATTCCCGACCAGGACGTGGATGCGTACATTCCGATGGAGGTCGCCCGCCGCTATTTCGGCGACATCGTCATGAGGCGAACCGCCGGAGCCGAAGAACGCGAGAAGGTCGAGTTGCACCAGATTATCGTTCAGGTCGAAGACCCGACCGGCGTCGAGGCCGTGGCGGCCGGCATCGAGCGAATGCTCGAGCGATTCCACCGGAGGAAGGACTACACGGTGAGCGTCCCGCTGGCGCTGCTCAGGCAGGCCGAAGCGACCAAACGAACCTTCAACATCGTTCTGGGCTCGATCGCGGGCATTAGCCTGCTCGTCGGCGGCATCGGCATCATGAACATCATGCTGGCCTCCGTAACGGAACGCACCCGCGAGATCGGCATCCGCCGGGCCATTGGCGCCAAACGCAAGCAGATCATTGTCCAGTTCCTCATCGAGACGGTCGTCCTGTCCACCTTCGGCGGTCTCATTGGGCTGGGCGTGGGCATCCTGATCCCGCTGCTGATCACGTATTTCTCCGGCATGGCCACGGTGGTAACCTTGAACGGGATCCTGCTGCCGTTGTTGATCAGTATGGCGATCGGCATTGTCTTCGGCCTGTATCCGGCGATGAATGCGGCCAAGGTCGACCCGATCATCGCCCTGCGGCACGAATAGAAGGAACTCGTCGCAGCGCCCCACGAGACGCAGCGACGTATCCGGTCGATCGGCCTGGCCGTACAGCAGGGGGGGCGGTCCTGGACGCCGCATGTGTTGCCTCGCCTGAATGTGACTGATCGTACGTGTTGCAGCAGCCGGGGCTTTCCTCCAGAGAGACGTTCTGCCGAACTCCGGATTGCCTGTAACCGTACGGCGCGGCGCACCCCCACAATAAGGGGATGGTTGCTGTGGGGCTCCCGGACAATCCCGGGATCCATGACCTAATGTGGTTGTATTGCGCAAAAGGAGAAGGCAATGTCAACGAGGATGCAGATCAGTTTGGTGACCGCTACGTTGTTGATCGCCGGCGGCCTGATTGTGGCGCAGCCCGGCCCGGGTGGCCGGCGCGGGCAGAGACCTGGGATGGGGCCGATCGGCGGGCCGAGCATTGAGAACGCTCCGCCCCAAGCCCGCAGTGCGACCGAGGAGCGAATGCTTGCCGTTCTGGACGATATGGACCGCAACCAGCGCGCCGGCATGATGAACGTGCCCGTCGAGGACGGCCGGCTCCTGCGGGTTCTCGCCGAGGCGATCGGCGCAAAGCACATCGTGGAGATCGGCACGTCCAACGGCTACTCGGCGATCTGGCAATGCCTGGCTCTCAAGGCGACCGGTGGAAGGCTGACCACCTTCGAGATCGATGCTCGACGTGCCGCATTGGCCCGGCAGAATTTCCAACGGGCCGGCGTCGAGGACATTGTCACACTCGTCGAGGGCGACGCCCATGAAAAGGTCGGCGACCTGGAGGGTCCCATCGACATGCTCTTTCTGGATGCCGACAAAGACGGCTACGTCCACTACCTCAACGCGCTGCTGCCGAAGATCCGCCCGGGCGGGCTGATTGTCGGACACAACATCAGCCCTCGCCAGGCCGACCCGGCGTATCTCGAGGCCATTACAACGAACCCGGCGCTGGAAACGCTGATCCTCGACCACACCGGAGGAATCAGTGTGACTCTGAAGAAACGAAGCCTGGAGTAGCCATGCCGGCCATCCTCACCAGTGCGGCTGGTTGCCTACCTCCACGCCGGTGACGTCCTCGGCGGCCATCAGGGCGATGAAGGCATGGGGGTCCTTCTCGAGCACGATCCGTTTCAGAGGCGAGACGTTTCGCCGGCTGACGACCGAATACAGGATGGTCCTGTCGGTCCCCTGGTAGCCGCCCTGGCCGCTGATTCGGGTGACGCCGAAGCGATGCACATTCGTCAGCTCCCGGGCGATCTCCGGCCACTTGTCCGATATGATGAGCGCGGCCTGTCGCCTGGACAGACCGTGAAACACCATGTTCGTCATCTGGTCGGTCACCGCCACATACACGAGCGTGTACAGTATGTTTTCAAGCGGAAAGAGCATGGCGGCAACGGATAGAACCCCCGCATTGAGGGTCATGGACCCCGCTCCCAACGTGATCGAAAAGACTTTGTGCATGATGACGCACAGGATCTCCGTCCCGCCGATCCCGCCATAGGAACGCAGGATCACCGCCACTCCCGTTCCGGAAATTGCTCCGGCGATCACCGCAGCGAGCATTTTGTCGTTGATCTCGATGGAAACCGTCATGACGTACAGCATTGCCGAATAGACAGCCATGCCCCACAGCGAGTACAACACGAATCGAAGGCCGACGAAACGCCAGCCCAGTGCAAACACGGGGATGTTCATCAGCAGATACAGCACGCCGATGGGCAGCACCGGATGCGTGTAATGCACGATCAACGCGGCCCCCGTCATGCCGCGCCCCAGAAACCCTTGCGGGACCAGGATGGCGTTCACAGAAAACGCGCACAGAGCGCTGCCCAGCACCAGCAGCGCGGTGTGATACACGAATTCACCGACCGTTTTCTTCGCCACAAGGGTCTCCTGAGTCACGCGCGTCTGGTTCTGCATGTCCGCATACGGTTCTGTCAGGCATGCGTGCTGTGTCCGCGGCGTCGCACCGGTGCGCTGGCCTTCAACCGGCACGGCAGGCATCGGTGTCCTCGATATTTCTCCGCTCCGTGGCAGCCACACGAGCGCAAATCCGCTTGTGCCGCAGACGATGGTCGACATGTCGCACACCCACGTCGATGCTGTGAATCCAGGTCATCCACGATCAAATGCTCCTTTTCCGTCGCCTTACGACAGTCGTTGCTTCAGGTTCTTCGGACGGGATCTACCGGTCGAAATGTCCGGCCGCCTCCGGCTGGTAGAGCAGATCCTGGATCCGGACGCGGCCCTCCACGCTGTCGCCGACGCGCCGTCCCAGAATGGCCAGCCCGATGGGCGTGAGTACGGAGACCTTCATCGGCTCGAAATCGCCGTCCCGGTCTTCGTCGCCGGGGAAGACGAGAGCGACGCGCATCTCGTCGCGCGCCTTCTTCAGTCGCACCTGTGAGTTCATCGTCACCACGTTGTCCGGGACCTCTTCAGGCGGCACGGTGTCGGCCGTCTCCAGCAGCCGGTAGAGCCGCTCCAGATAGGCGTCTTCAGAAGGTCGGGTCGATTCGCCTCCGGGCAGCAGCCGCCGGAGACGCTCCGCGTCGAATCCTGTCAGCTTCAGGCCCTGCCGGGCCGCACGCATGCGTCCGTTGCGCCCCTGTGTGCGGCCGTCAACGCCGATGCGGCGGTTCTGAGCGAACGCCACGATGCGGTCGGTCAGCAATTGCCACTGACGCTCGTTCAGCGCGTTGGCAAAGGTGTCTCCAGGCGCCGCGAAGAATACCGGGTGAATGTCTTTCGTATGGTGAACGTGAAGGCAGCGGAGCCGGCCTTCCCACCAGCACATGTGATAATACTTCACGCGATCGATGTCGCTCGAAGCAATGGCTTTGGCGATGAGTTGCTGGGCTCTCTTGTCAGTCATAGCATCATCTCCCTGGCGGGCTCGTTCGCCCGCATCAATGGCGGTGCATGTTGTCAGCGTCGCCTTCCGTTCTTCCGTGCGCTGGGCGGCTGTTGGGCGTTATGTCAGCGATTGAGACGCCTGAACCTGCGGCCGCTGCGACCGATGGCCGGTGCGGGCATCCAGACACGTCATTTGGACCACGCCGCATTCGTCCATGTCATGAATGACCAAATACCGGTAATGGCCCTCGGCCTCGAGGTAGATGCTGCCGGAAGGCAGATGACGGCGACAGGCCCGCACGGCATGGACCTTCGCCTTGACCAGGTTCTGCGCTTCGACCACAAAGGTTTCACCGGCTTTGTCAGGTCCTACGTTCTCCAGTTTGATCTTCCAGGTTGCCATCGTTCGCCACTCCTATCCAGGATCATTGATTCTTGTCGCGAGGCCGCGCGCGGACAGCCCCCGGCAAAGAGACAGGACATGTTCCAAGGATCACACGTCGGCCGAACCACACACATGCGTTGTGCGCCGCATGACGATCCTCTGCGGGGTGCTGGTCTTACGACATCTCTGCCGCAGATGCAATGGGCGGGGGCAGATCCTCGTTTCTGGGCAGATGCGGGTGCTTGTTCTCGAGGGCGGGTCGTGCGGGGTTGCACGGAAAGGCGCAGTTCATCCTTCGATGAGGTGCTGTGCCAATGGCCGAGAGGAGATCACCTATGCAGGTTTCCATCGTTGCACCTCGCTGCGTCAGAAGAAACACCAATCAACATTGCGGTCCGTTATGCGGCGTCCTCGCTCACTTTCAGCAGTTCTCAACGTCATCACGGTCACCTGCCTTTCCTGATGTAGCCTCAATCATGTGCAGCCATCGGCGCGGCGCTATACGGAGCATACCATAAACGCAAGAGAAGTCAAGCCCTCCGCGCTGTAGGCTGCATTGGACAGCCCTCGAACGCAAGATCGCGGATGTTTGGGTGAAGATGTACCTCTTGCGTGCGCCTTCTCGAACCTATACGATCCACACCGGTTGAAGGTTCGACAGAGGCATTGAAAGGGCTTGTGGATGTACGCTGCGAACATCGTACTGTTATCGATCTTGTCGGCGATCGCCGCTCAAACGGGCGGGCACAGCACCGATCCCGATCCGAGGCGGTTCGCCAAGGACATCGACGCCTTCGCACAATGGGACAGCAAGAATGCGTTTCCCGCCGGACCGGTTCTGTTTGTCGGCTCCTCCAGCATTCGCATGTGGCGCACGCGCGAGGGCTTTCCGGACCTGCCCGTCATCAATCGCGGGTTTGGCGGGTCCCATATCTCGGATGTCGTGCATTTCGCCAACCGCATCGTCCTGCCCTATGAGCCGAGCGTGATCGTCTTCTACGCCGGGGACAACGACGTCGCCGGCGGCAAATCCGCCGAGCGCGTCCGCGATGACTACCGCACGTTCGTCGATCTCGTCGGCGCCGTACTGCCGCAGACGCGGCTGATCTTTGTGACGATCAAGCCCAGCGGGCAGCGTTGGTCGCTCTGGCCCGAGATGGACAAGGCCAACACACTCATCCAGACCTTCTGCGACGAGAACGACCGGCTGTTCTTCGCCGATCTCGCCACGCCGCTATTGGATTCCGACGGCAGGCCTGACGATGACCTGTTCCTCGGCGATCGGCTCCATCTCAGCGCGCAGGGGTATGTGGTCTGGAACCGGACCCTGTCGCCCCTCCTGCAACGAGTCTTTGCGTCCGCTCCGGCCGCTGCCGGCAGCCAGTAGACGCCCTGCGCCGCCATCGGCCATTGGTTCAGTACGTCGAATCAGACCGATCGGACCTGTCGTGTTTGTGACGTGTGGCGGCGAATATACTGGACAAGGGCGGATGGATTTGCTACAATGTGGTTTTTGGGTGGGTACGGTCGTTCAGACACGGCCTCGGAGCAGGGATGGCGGATATCAACGGCCCAACAGGGCTGATGGTCTGTTCCGATGGCGCATGCTGGGGGTGAAAAAGGCGAAAAACGCCGTTACGAATTTCAGATCGGATGGCACTAATCACCAGAACATGAACCATCCGACGTTCAAGGTATTCTTGGAAGGAGGGCTACGCATGATTTGCCGACCCCGCTGTGTGTTTGTGGTAGTTGTGTTGACGTGTCTCTTCGGTGTCTCGGTCTCTTCGTTGGCGGCCACATTGTACGTCGATGCCAGCGGCCGGACCGGCTTCTCCACGATCCAGGCGGCGGTGGACGCCTCGGCGGACGGGGACGTCATCGTGATTCAGCCGGGAACCTATGTCGGACGTGGCAATCGAGACATCGAGTTGCAGCGAAAGGCGATTCGCATTCAGAGCACCGACCCCGAGGACCCTGCCGTTGTGGAGGCGACAGTCATCGATTGCGGTGGGACACACGAGGATCCCCATCGCGCCTTCAACGTACAGGATTTTACCGGCGAGATTGCCGGTCTGACGATCACCAACGGTCTTGCCTCGGCCGGCGGCGCCGTCTATTGCCGCAGCAGCGAGCTGACGTTGAGGCAGTGCCGCATCGTCAATAACGCTACGTTGCCCGGCGACGAGAGAGGCCGGGCCGACGGCGGCGCCGGTGGCGGCGTCTATTGCGAGGCGTCCATGGTCGAGATCATCGGATGCCACATTGCCGGGAACGCCACCGGGTCGGGCGCCGACTCGAGGGGTTTGCCGGCCGGTTCCGGAGGGGATGGGGCCGGCGTCTACTCGGTCAGTTCGCTCCTGTATGTGCGCGATTCCACGATTGCCGACAACGCAACCGGCGCCGGGGGTGATTCGGACGGGATGGCCGGACGCGGGGGCAACGGCGCAGGCATACACGCCGATTCGCTGATCGTAACCCATTCCAGGATCGCCGACAACGTCTGTGGTCGTGGCGGCGCCGGACGCGAGGGTGGCCGGGGCGGCCAGGGCGCCGGCATCTACTGCTCGCGCGCAACGATTGCCGCGACCATCATTGAGGCCAACCGCGCCGGGACCGGCGGGGACAGCACCGGCGCAGACAAAGGCTCCAGCGGCCACGGCGGTCACGGCGGGGGCGTTCTGTGTCTCGACTCGCTCGATCTGCGCAACAGCCTGATCGTCGGCAACCGCGCCGGAGCGGCGGGCGGGGCGGACAATGCGAGTGCGGCGTCGGCCGGTCGAGGCGGTGGGATCCTGTGTACGTACGGCATCATCGACCACTGCACCATCGCGGGCAACGCCGCGTTCGGGCAACTCCTGGACGACAAGAGCGCAGCGCTCGGCGCCGGCGGGGGCGTGGCCTGCACGCCGCAGACGAGCATCACCAATTCGGTTCTCTGGGGCAACGCCTCCGACCAGATCGCCGGTCACGACTGTGACAACATTCTGTACTGCGATATTCAAGGGCAGATCTGCCAGGAAGCTCGCACCAACATCAGCGCCGATCCTCTCTTTGTCGAACCCGGCTACTGGGCCGATGCACGCGATCCGGAACTGGTCGCCAGGCCCGACGACTTTGACGCGGTCTGGATCAGCGGAGATTACCATCTGTCCCAGGGCTCGCCGTGCATCGATGCGGCCGATCCCCAGCACGCCTACGACCCCGGCCAGACCGATCTCGATGGAAGGCCTCGCGTCGCCGGCGCGGCGCCGGACATGGGCGCCTACGAGGCGCAGGACCTCGTGCCCCTCTACCGATTCAGCTCGAGCCGGACAGGCAAGTATCTCTTCACGGCCAGCGAAAGCGAGAAGGACGCATTGCTCAATCGAGAGTCTGAAGGCTGGGAATTCGAGGGCGTTGCCTGCTACGTCTATTCACGCGCGGCTACGGAGGATCTCACACCGGTCCATTGCTTCTGGTCCGACCGGCAGGGCAGCTATCTATACACCATCAGCGAGTCGGAGAAGGACCGCCTGATCACGAGGTTCTCGATCGATCGATGGAGCTATCAAGGCGTCGCATTCTACGCGTATCCGGAAGAGAGCCGCCCGGACGAGGCCAAGGGCGTCTATCGCTTCTGGTCGGACCGGCTCGGCAGTTCGTTCTATACGATGGATGAGGTCGAGCAGCAGGAGTATCGCGCCGATACCCGCACATGGTCCTTCGAGGGCGTCGCTTGGTATGCGTTCGAGACGCCGTCCCCATCCGACGACCCGCAGGTCCCCTCGACCCCCGAACCCTCGGCGGTCTATGAGTTCACCGGCGGCAGCGATGCGGCCGTGTACGTCGTGCAGTTGACGGCCTATGTCGACGGCCAGGAGGCGCAGCTCGACAACGCGACGATCGAGTTCGTGCCGGCGCTCGGACGGATGCAGATGGCGGTCGACTTCGATGCGATGACGGCCGAAATGACGCAGTTCGCCGTTGAGGCCGAGTTTGTCGAACACGGGATGGCCGTCACGGAATCGGACATGGGCCTGATCGCCTTCCCGGTGACGTTGTCGCTGACCGCATTCTTCGAGGCACTGACGCCGAGAGGGCCCTACGAGATTGAACCTCGCAGTCTGTCGCTGCTGACGACCGGCGCCGCTGAGGCGGCCGGGGAGGCCGAAACGTATACGATTGTCGGATCGGCGGTCGTCGACGGGATCAAGAGCGACGTGAATCTGACGCTCGAGGCCACGGACTTCGAACTCAGCGGCACGGCGGTGCTCGACGACTCGGCCTATCCGGATCGCGTGGACGTCCACATGGACGGTCCTTTCCAATGGGATCGCCGCCAGACGGACCTGCTGATCGCGACGACGATCAAGGGCCGTACACTCGAATTGTACGTCAATTCGCTCCAGGTCCGGACGGCGGGATTGTGGCGAGGCAAGAACGTCGCTCAGACGCAGGAGCAGCGCAAGTGATCGGCGGCAGGGCCGTACTCGGACATCTCAACTGAAGCTCGGTTTTTTTGTGCCAAGCGGCTTGCGACCAGCAGGCCGCTTGGTGTATATTCGGGCGCCGGCGCGGATGCGAGGGGACTATGAATGCTGATGCGGATGGTTGTTCGCCACTGTGTCGATGGCCTCCGTTGAGGAGAATCCGACATCATGACGCGTAGCGCACGAGCTTTTACCCTCATCGAATTGCTGGTCGTCATTTCGATCATCGCCCTGCTCATGGGCATTCTGATGCCGGCGCTGTCCCGTGTCCGGGATCAGGCGCGGGACCAGGCCTGTCGCTCCAACCTCAAGGGGGTCGGTCTCGGCGTCACGATGTACCTCCAGGACAACAACTACACCATGCCCGACATGTACACGCACACCGGCAGTTCCAACGGGCATCTGTGGTGGGATACGGCCGGGACCCCGCTCAAGGCCAACGCCCACAACGCCTACTGGGGGATCGCCTACATCGACTACGTCAAGGAGCGGGAGCTTTTCGGCTGTGCGGCATTTCGCAACTTCAGTCAGATGCTGGCGACCGAACTGCTCTACGGGGGAGACCACGAACTCATCCGCACGTCGGCCTTCGCGGGCAACGGCTGGCTGACCAAAGAGAACACAATCCGCATCCCTCGTCACGCCGAGGTGATTGTTGCTCACGACCACGTCGAGCCCCGCATCGAGAACGGCAGCGCCGACATGCTGTTCCCCGGCTCCGGAGGCGTCAACTTGACCCACTATCGGGAAGGCGGGGGACGCGGCAACTGGTATCGGGGCATCTTTCGCCACAACATCCGTGCTTCGGGCGACTTCCGGACCGACGGCACCCTGAACGTCCTCTGGCTCGACGGGCACGTCTCGAGCATCCGAGAGACCACCGGCGAGGACGTCCGCAAACGCTGGTACGACCCGCTCGACAAGAACTAGAGACACCCGCCGCTGTGTGCCCGTTTCGCGGAATTGTCTTGGCACAGGGCGGAGGCGGGCAATATAGTGCATCCGCGACATGCGGCGAATACGGATCGGACCGCATTGGGTTTTCGCAGAACCCTGGTCGACACGGACTGCACGGCCCAACGAGTTACATGGGAGGCGTCGGATGGCTACATCAGCTCACAGGATCAGACTCAACAGAGCATCCTTGTCCCTGCTGCTTGTTGGATTCGCCGTTGTCGTCTCAGGCTGCGCGACGTCTCGGCGCGCGATTCCCGCCGATCTGATCTCGGATGCCCATCTCGGCGACATGCGGAACGTCCGAACCGAATACCTTCGCTATCATCCGGATATACGAGAGAGCCTTCTTGCTTCGTCCGAATGCGGCTTCCTGGCGCTCTCGGGCGGCGGGGCCAATGGAGCCTTCGGTGCGGGGGTTCTGTGTGGCTGGTCGGAGACGGGAACACGGCCGCAATTCCAGATTGTCACCGGCGTCAGCACGGGAGCGTTGATCGCGCCCTTCGCGTTTCTCGGCCCTCACTACGACGACCAGTTGAAAGAGGCGTACACGACCGTTGAGTCCAGGCACATTCTCAGGTTTCGCGGCCCGATCGGCATCGTCCGGCTGTTCTTCCGCGAATCCTATGTGGACACCAAGCCGTTGGAAGAGCTGATCGAGCGGATGTTTACCGAACGTGAGCTTGCCGCAATCGCCGAGCAGCACGTCGCGGGCAGACGCCTCTACGTGGGCACGACGAATCTGGACTCGCATCGATTCGTCATCTGGGACATGGGGGCCATCGCCAACAGCGGCCATCCCGATGCCATCGAGATATTCAGAAAGGTGCTGCTCGCCTCGGCCGCGATACCGGGTGCGTTTCCGCCGGTCTACTTCAACGTGGAAGTGGAGGGACAGACGTACGACGAAATGCACGTCGATGGTGGCGTGATTGCGGGTGTTTTCGGCTATGGCCCACTGCTGTTTCAGACGGCGGAGGGATCCGACGTGGTTCCGGACAAGCCGTGCGGCATCTACGTCATTATGAACGGCAAGCTGCACTTCGAGTACAAGCAGACGGACCCGCGCTTCATGACCATTGTGGATCGTTCGGTATCGACCTTGATGCAGAGGAAGTCGTGGAGCGATTTGAGCGAGATTCACAGCCAGGCCGAAAGAGATGAGGTCGATTTCAGGTACATCGCCATTCCGCAGAGCTACGCGCTGTCAAAGAAGCGAGGGTTCGACAAGGAGGAGATGAACAAGCTCTTCGAACTCGGCTTCGTTGCCGGAACATCCGGGCCCGTGTGGGACGAGTCCATCCGCATTGGCCCTTGAGGACGTTTCGCATCGGGTGGTATTGTGTTTTTGAATCTGCCCCATCGAGTTGTGTGGCCCAGCCGTTCAATTGGGAGAAGGCAGATGGCAATCACAGGTCGCAGGACCAAACGCAATGGAGTCTGGTTGAGGATCCGTTTCTGCGCGAGAATCTTGTTCCATGGCCAAATTCACATGCGACTCGTGCGATGGGTCCAAGCGGTCCGGCGGCCGGGCGCATGCCTCTGCCTGGCGGCGCCGATCCTGTGTGCGGGCTGTGCGTTCACTCGACTCAAGCGCGATTTGCTGGTCGCGGAAGAGAAGGCCGCTTGGATCGAAGGAAGGGTGACAATTGATTCAACAGGGTCGTATCCTGTCTTCGTCGTCGTCCGGGACCTAAGGACTCGTAAGGCAATAGATTCGGAAATAGCTCACGTTTGACTGCGGCCCATGCCGATAGAACAGGCATGGAACGAAAATGGCTGCAAATTCGTGTTTTGCCGGTCGGCGAGGATACGACTC
>Ga0334890_1001142_pt1 | contig 38099 bp, 40 predicted proteins | sample GraSluR1_MG_3_FD_207220 | JGI IMG/M metagenome (GOLD analysis project Ga0334890, IMG submission 207220) | Sludge microbial communities from methane-producing bioreactor in Wageningen University, Netherlands - Granular Sludge_31_08-R1 | ecosystem: Engineered > Bioreactor > Anaerobic >... | reverse complement strand
GAAATGCTAAAGTTTCTTTCTCAATATTATTTCGCTCGAATCTGTAACAGATTCGCTCAATATCCTTATTACTTAACTTCATAATATCAATATTGTAGATATTACGAAAAAGTTTTGGGAAACCACAGCAACCAACTCATAGCAACATAGAAATTCTAAAGATTCTTTACAAAAATTTGCATAAAAAATAATATAGAACTTACGAAAAGCAGGGTTTTTTAAATTATCAATAAAGTTTTAGATATAACTTGACATTGTAAGGTTATCTATGTCTTTTCTTGGGTTTTTCATCTCTTTTTCAATATTTTTATATTCTTCCTGAAGCCTTGGGTTAACACTTGGTTTAACTGCCTCTAAAGCTTCCATAAAATCTTCATATAAAACTTCATCTGCATTAGAATTTTTCCTTAATGCAATAAGTGCAGCCTCTCTTACCAAAGCCTCAATGTCAGCTCCAACATAACCCTGTGTTCTTGCAGCTATATCTGAAATTATCTTTTCTTTATTTTTTACAGGTGTTTTTGTAAGATATATTGATAAAATATCTTCCCTTGTTTTTTCATTTGGAATATCTACAAATATAAGTTTGTCAAACCTTCCTGGTCTAAGCAAAGCAGGATCTATAAGGTTAGGTCTATTTGTTGCAGCTATAACCTTAACATTTATAAGATCTTCAATTCCGTCCATCTCAGTTAATATTTGGTTTACAACACTATCTGTATTTTTCCCCCTATCTCCTCCAAGACGAGTCTGTGCTATTGCATCAAATTCATCAAAAAATAAGACAGTAGGAGAATTTTGCCTTGCCTTTTCAAATATTTTTCTTATTGTTTTCTCACTCTCGCCTAAAAACTTGTTAAATACTTCAGGTCCTTTTACATAAATAAAATTACATGATGTTTCTGTAGCAACAGCTTTTGCAAGTAAAGTTTTTCCAGTCCCAGGAGGACCGTAAAGTAATATTCCTTTTGGTGGTGTTATTCCTAATCTTTTAAATGCATAAGCTTTTTTAAGTGGCCATTCAACTGATTCTATAAGTACTTCTTTTACTTTTTCAAGCCCTCCTATTTTATTCCATTTAACGTTTGGCACTTCAACAAAAAATTCTCTCATTGCAGAAGGCCTTATTACCTTTAGTGCATCAATAAAATCATTTTTTTCTATTTCAAGTTTGGAAAGTATTGACTGGGGAATTTCCTTGTTTTTTTCAACACTAAAATCCATTTTTGGAAAGTTTCTTCTTAACACATTAAAAGCCGCTTCTTTTACTAAAGCCTCAAGATCAGCACCAACAAATCCGTGTGTAATTGCAGCTATTTCTTTTAATAGTTTATCTACTGATTTTTCATGATATTCGCAAGCTTTAACAAAAGTTTTATCTAATATCTTATTTTTTATCAAAAATTCAAAATCAGCATATATATCATCATTTTCATTAACATCAATTTCATTTAAATGTTTTTCAAAATCAAAATCTTCAATAATAAGATCATTTATATATGTTAACAGTTTTGTAAACTGATTCCTATTCTCTGAAAATTCATTTCTTTTCTCTTTAAGTTTTGCAAGTATTTTTTTACCATCACCTGATTCAGAATCATTTATTTTTTTTATTATGTCATCAAGTCTATCCATTAAAACAAATTTTAAAACAGATTTTGTATATACACCTTTTACTGGCATTGCTCTTGTATGTATCTTTAATATTTCAAATCTATCATCTTCTTTAGGAACACCTATCTCAAGCTCTCTATCAAATCTTCCAGGTCTTCTTAAAGCTCCATCTAAAGCATCTTGTCTATTAGTTGCTGCAACAACTATTATTTTCTTATTTTTCTTTAAACCATCCATTAAAGTCAATAATTGTGCAACTATCCTTTTTTCTGTTTCTCCCTGTATTTCATCTCTTTTAGAAGCAATAGCATCAATTTCATCTATAAATATAACCGCTGGTGAATTTTTTGATGCCTTATCAAATAACTCTCTTAACTGTTTTTCACTTTCACCATAATATTTATTAACTATTTCTGGAGCATTAATTGAAAAAAAATTAGCTTCTGTTTCAGATGCAATAGCTCTTGCAAGCAATGTTTTACCTGTTCCAGGAGGTCCATAAAGCAAAATTCCTTTAGGTGCATCTATTCCTAATCTTGCAAATATTTCTGGATGTTTTAAGGGCAATTCTACAAGTTCTCTTATTTTAATCAATTGTGATTTTAATCCACCAACATCCTCATAAGAAACAGATTGTTTTTCAGCATCATCTAAGACTTTATTTGAAATTTCAAGTATAGTATTTGATCCTATATATAAAAAGCCTGTAGGTTTTGTGGTCTGCACCTTAAATTTCATTGATCCTATATTAAAACCTAAGAAATCTCTTTCTAATGCGTTAAACAAATCTATTGCAAAAGCATTAGTAGAAGAAAATGCAACTTTTTTTTCCTGAACATTACTTGATATTGCAACAATATCACCTTCAGTAACCGGTTTTTTATACAATCCTTTTTTAATATTAGCAATAACCCCTGAATGCATTATAACATCCTGTAAAGGAACAAGAACAATTTTTTCAGCTTCTTTAATATCAACCTTGTATATATCAACAGATTCACCTATACTTGTCTTTGCATTTTTTCTTATGGTTCCATCCATTCTTATTATAGGATTACCAAGATCTGAAGGATAAGCCCTGTCAACAATTGCCAATGTTTTTCTTTCTCCTTCAATACAGATTATATCGCCAATAAAAGCTCCAATAGCCTTAACAAAAGAACTATCTATCCTTACAATACCTTTATTCACATCATCCTGATGTGCTTCTATAACCTTTAATTTTACAGATGCTGTCATTAATAAGTAATATAGATAATCTTTTTTATAAATTTTATGTAGCAAACATACATTAGAATATAAAGAGAATTTTAAAAAAAATTCAGTTTTTCTTAAGATTATTTAAAAGATTACATTGTAAAACACCCATGTTTTAGGTTTTTACTACATTATCATTTGTAAAACCTCAAAAATATAGGTTTTTTCATAGTCCTCTAATAATATTCTCTCACATTATTGGTTTGCATGTAAAAAAAATCAATTATCTAAGTTTGATAATTACTCTTTTGTTTTATTTTTTAATGAATAAATTTTTAATGGTAGAGAGTTTTATTGAAAAATATTCTGTAATGTATAAAAAAAAACTTTGTGGAAAAATATACCTAGAAAAATGAAATATCAAACTTTTAAGGTAATATTAGATTATTTACAATACTTATCTAAAATTGCAATCGATACATAAGGAAAAGTTGTTTGGATTGGTTATGAATCAATTTTATTAAAAAACAGTGTATGGTTAGATGAAGAATGATTTCAAAACCAACAAAAATTAATTTTAAAAATTTAGATATTAAACCGTCAGACTTCGGACCTGTAGCTTTATTACGAATGTATGTCAATTCTGTTTAATAGCTCGCATCAAGAGTTGTTGTTAAACAACTACCGAGCACAACAAAGTTGTGTGACTGTATCGCTTTAACAATTCCACAATTCCACAAATCGTTTTACAAACGATTCCACAATTTCTTAAAAAGGGTTACCCACTAAAATCTCAAATCAAGGATCATATGAGCAACGAAACCCGAGGTAGCTGTACAAGCCCGAAGGAGCATAGCTCAAGTCCAAGGTAAAAGAACCAGCAGAAGCACCAGTGTGCCAATAACCGCCAGAGAGGAAGGCATGTATTGTTCCGCTTGGATGTGCATTGTCAACATCAGCATAAACTTGTCCTATTCTATTAGATGATGTTAAAGATGTATTGTATGGTTTAAAATGATTGTAAGATGAACTTATAGATGTCCATTCATACCAATTGCTTGTACCTTGACCTAATGAACTTTCCGCATTAGTATTGTAAACATCACTGTTCCATTCCCATACATTACCACCCAAATCCCAAATGATTTCGCCATTATATAATTTTAAGGTTCTTCTTTGTTCTGATGTCCCACTTTGACCTGTTCCAATATAACCATCATTTACATCTGTTATTAATAAAGCATGACTAGGTTCACTATCACTATGTCCTCTATACATGCTTCCTGAATATATTTCACTTGTATTCCAATTGTATGTATTGTTTTCTGCTTCTCGTGCTGTTGTTACCCATTCAGCACGAGTTATCAGTTTGTAACCTGCACCCAAAGAAGAACATGAAGAAATTGCCTGAGTCTGAGTAATATATGTTATTGGTTCAGGTGTTGGATGTGATCTTATACTTAAATCACCTCCAGCAGTATCATATCGCCAACCTTTACGTGTTGCATCCTGTGTTTTACTTGCTGTATTTACAAATTTTGCCTCGTATTTCATGACATAAAAATCATTGTTAACGCCTAAATCTTCATTTGCAAATACAAGCACCCATTCTCCACCCTGTGTTGGTGCTAAGCTATCATTACATGATAAATATGAATATTCATTTGTGCCACTTAAAACACCACCAGAACATGTTCTTTCCTGTGAAATTGCAGAGCATCCTGACATACTATTATATGGTTTGTTATATTTATAGAATGTTTGTGATGTTTGTGATTCAAGTGTAATTCCTCCAATTGAACATGTTTTAGGTCTTGGTTTGTAATAAATTTTTTTTTCAACCAAACCCTTGTCTGTAACTATCAAAATCTCTGGATCATAACTACTAACATTGTCAAGGCATAAACTGACATCTATTTCAAAAATTCCTTTTTCATAAACCGTATCATTATCATAACAACTAACACCATCAATTTTTATATCTTTAATTGTAAAATCTGAACCAATGTTCTTTAGATACAAAACATTTCCAACAACTGTTTCTATTAAAAAAGATGAAACATCATTATAAGAAGATGTTTCAACTCCTGTAAAAACATTTGCTGAATACATCAATACCCAATTCTGAAAACCAATAACAGCAACTACTGCAACAACTAATAATAAAGCTGTTGCAACAACTGGGGATATACACTTTTTATATCTTCTAGAATTAAAACTCAACAAAGTAAACAGACAGGAAAACTTGAAAATTCTATTCTTTGCCATCTTTCCTGATCTCTGTTCCTGATTTCTGTTCCTGATTTCTGTTCCTGATTTCTGTTCCTGATTTCTGTTCCTGATTTCTGTTCCTGATCTCTGTTCCTGATTTCTGTTCCTGATTTCTGTTCCTGATTTCTGTTCATAAAAAGCAGGTCTATTTTTAAATTTATAACTATGTGTTACTTTGTTTTGTAGTAACTTTGTGCATAATTTTTTTATTAAAAAGGGATTGCATAAATCACAATGGTTTGTGAATAACAAACTTCCGAACGAATAAGATGAGTGACTGAAACCTTTAAAGCTAATCAAAGCATTAACTGTATCCTCATAATTCTTTTTTTAATTTTAAGAAAAACTGAAGTTTTTTTTCAACTTTAGCATAATTTATTCAGTTTTAAATTTATGTTCTCAATTTTAAATACAATATGTTCCTTAAAAACACCTTAGTAAAAAAAACTTATAAAGCATAAATGATTAATAAATTCCAATGAGTAGATTAGAACTGCCTGTTTATGAAATGCAAAATATTCATGAATTGGCAAAAAATACTGGTTATATTGGTTGTGGAAATGAAAGTAAACCAATAATAGCAACATGTGGAATAGGTTCATGCATTGGTATTGCTGGATATTGCAGTAAACCAAGAATAGGATTTTTAGCACATATAAACGATACATCACCTAATCCTACATATACAAGAAAAAAGAAATTACTAAGTAGTCTTGATATAATAACAAAAACAGCATCTAAATGTGGATTACTTGAAAAGGGAATTGTATTTAACACAATAATAGTACAAGGACAATATTGTCCAGATTTACCTTTAAAAGTTTTAGAATATCTTTATTCAAAAAAAAATGGAGTAATTTTTAACATAGTAGAAGAAGATTTAAAACCATTAGAAGTGCCAAATACAAAAAGCATAGCTTTAGATTTAAGATCTGGCAAATTATATTCATATAAACCAATCAAACAAAATGAATCACAAAATAACACAAACACAGATATTAATAGTATAAATTTAATCCACTGGGAAATAAGTCATTCATTAAAAAGATAAATTTTATATCATTATAATCCTAATTTAAGCAAAAAAGAAACTAAATTATTATTTATTAAAAAGGTAAAAAATATGCTATAAAAAATAAACATGGAAAATGGCGTAGAATATTTTTCATCAGAACCTGTATCAATGAATTCTATCATATTAGATATAAAATCTGCAAGTAACCTAAAAAATAAAAACATCAAAAAATAAACAATAATTGAATACGAATTAATGTTTATTAATAAAAAAATGAACATAAAACCAAGATTTATAAGTCTTTTTTTAGGCCTGCTACATCTTGAAAAAAAAATAGCAAGTCTTGGAGAAATATATCTGTAAAAAGTATAAACAAATATTATAAAAACTGTGCTAAAGACCATTTTAACAGACAATATATACTTAATAAAAGGTCTTAATATAACAAACAAAACAACCATTTGAAACAATATCATTTCATAATCAATTTTTTTTTTAATTACATTCAATTTAGACTTTAACGAGGTATATGTAATTGCTATAAATATTATGCAAAAACTATAAAAAAGTAAAAGATTAATCATAAAATCAACATAAAAATCAATACCCATAACAGAAGCTATAAGAAAATAGCTTATCATAAGTATCTTCACATCAGCACCACCTAATAACTTTTTTGAATAAAAAACAAAATAAAAACTAAATATTATCAATAAAACTAAATAAAATCTTAGCTTAAGAGTCCATATAAAAAAACAAAAGAAAAGCAAAGATACAAATAAAAATCCAAGAACTATATTGTTTGATATCTTTCTTGTTTTTATATCACTAAAAATACATAAAACAGCAAAAATAAGAACAACAATCAACAATAATGCCTGTGATAGATAAATCATAAAAAACAAATCACTTAATGTTTTATATCTTTTTGTATAATCAAAAAAATTCTGTTTAAAACTATTGAGAATTTAAAAAAACCTTGTTTTTCTTAAGCTCTCTATTTTTTCAAATAATAAAACAGTATTTATAACAATTCTATTATTTCTGCCTTAATAGCAGCCTTAGCGGACCTTGGGATACTTAGAACTTGGCCACATTTAAGACATTTAACTGTTGTTGATGCCTTACCAAATATAACCTGTTCATTGCCACATCCATGACATTTAACTTTTACAAATTTTTTTTCGCTAACCATTTTAAGTATTTACCTGTAAGATTTCTGCCTCTTAGCTCTTGCTTTTGAAGTATTAGGTTTTCTCATCTCTTTGAATCTTGTATCTGTAATCAACATTGATCTATCATATTCAAGAAATTTTTTTTTAAGATCATCATTCCCTGTTTCTTCTACTAAAGCTCTTGCAATTCCTTGTCTTATTGCATCAACCTGAGAACTCTGTCCTCCACCACAAACATTAACTTTAAAGTCGTATTTTTTATCAAGACCAGATATCATCAATGGTTCTCTAACTTTAAGGTTTAACAATGCATTAGGAACATATGAGTTTAAATCCTGATTATTAACATTAATATTTCCAGAACCTTTCACAATCATAACTCTTGCAACAGCTGTTTTCCTTTTTCCTGTTTTTAATATAATATTGTTCTTTACCATCTTTATCTCACCTTATCATAACCTAAAACCTTGCATATGTCTCCAACTTTTGTATAATAGAAAACAGAATCAATGTCTATTTTTGCATTATCAATTATTTCTTTCTTAACACTTAACAATGTACTTGGCACAGAATTGTAACACTTTAATCTCTTAAATGCCTCAACTCCTCTTTGATTCTTGTAAGGAAGCATATTTCTAAAAGATCTTCTTACAATATCAGCAGGACTCCTTGAATAATATGGACCCTGTTTTACAACTCTATTGCTTAACTTGTTCTTATATCTTTCAACAAGATATTTTTTTCTTCCAAGTATTACAATATCCTTACAATTAACTAATCCGATGGACTCTCCCATAAGAAGTCTTTTGGATATATTACTACCAAGTCTTCCTAAAACTAAATCCTTTCCATCAATTACAGTTACTTTCTCATCAATTTTTTTGCTAACCATTTTCTTCAATTCTTTAAATTATTTTCAAGAACAGTTATCTTATCACACAAAACATCTAATGCTTTATTGAATATCTGTTTTGATGATAATTGTCCATAAGGCTCAACTATAAGCTGTAATCCCTCTTTGTCTTCTTTTAAATATGCATGTGCAGCAGACCATTTAATATGTTCCTTGCCAATTCCTAAAACAGCTTTCATGTTAAGTTCAATACCTTTACCATTAAACAGTTTTGTAATCGGAATTTCTGTATCAACAGGAACAATTGCAGGATCATCTGACTTTATCAAACCAGAATAAACATAACCATCTTTATCCTGTTTTAGGTACATCTTAACCTCACATAAAGCACAACCGATACCACCACATTTACACTCGCTTTTAAAATTATAACCTTCAAAATCTGTCTTTAAAGGAATAAGACCCAGCCTTTGAGCAATTGTCTCATCATATAAAGGTGATTCATTTTTTACAACTTCTACATCTTCTATTGCAAATGTTGGAACTTCTTCGATTATAATTCTTCTTATAGCATTTACTATTGTATTATGCACATCCTTTTCAAAAACAAAAAATGCCTTATCCTGTTCTTCTTTTAATTTAACCATTTTACTAACCTTATGGTCTTCTACCTCTCTTTCCACCTTTCTTTCTACATGAATCATGTGGAACAGGTGTTACATCCTCAATTCTTCCAAGTTTTATTCCATTTCTTGTAAGCATTCTTATAGCAGCCTGAGAACCAGGTCCTGGATTCATTGGACCATTATGTCCACCAACAGCCCTAAGTTTAACATACAATGCGTTAACACCAGCTTTAAGACAGGCTTCTGCAATCTCTTTTGATGCAGCCATTGCAACATTAGGAGCAGCTTTAAGTCTATCAGATTTTGTAACCATACCACCAGTTCTCTTAACTATTGTCTCAGAGCCTGTTATATCTGTAACGTGTAAGTGTGTATTGTTGTAAGAGGAATAGATGTGTAAAACTCCCCAATTAAATGAATCGTTTGATGCTTTTTTTACATCAACAGTTTTCTTGGATGAAGAATCTTCTTCTGTTTTAACAACTTCTTCTTCTGAAATGTCAACCATATCATCAGCATTTTTAACCATTTTACTCTTCTACCTCCTCTAAAACCTCTTCATCATCCATCTGTTCTTCAACATCATCAAATGATTTTTCATTTTTGTTTTTTAATGGAATCTTTTCCATTTCCTCTATTTCAACCATTCCTCCCATAGCCTGAATTCTATCAGGATGTGATTCATCAGCCAAAGCTGAATTTGGTAAAAACTCAACACTATCCTCATCACCAAGAGAAACCATGTAAGATGGAGATGAAACACAAACACCAGCAACCTTTACATGTCCATGAACAACAAATTGCCTTGCCTGTTTAGGAGTTCTTGCTAATTTTTTTTTATAAAGTATGTTTGAAAGCCTTCTGTCAAGAATATCTCTCATTCCTATATCTAAAACTTCATCTAAAGAAGTTGCATCCATCTTTAAAAAACCCTTATTTTTAAGGCTATTTATAAAATTCTCAGCATCAGAACTCTGTTTTGTTGCAACAGTCCTGTTTAATGATTTTGCAATGGATTTGTATTTAGAAAGCATAAGTTCTATTTTTCTTATTTCTTTCTTATTCTTTAAAGCATAATCGTTTACAAGTACTGCCTCATCAACTATTGTCTGCTTGTCCCATCTCTTTTTATGGGAAACAAATTTTTTTCTATGTTTTATTGGTAATCCCATTTTTTTTATTTGTTAGCCCCTCTTTTAGCTTTCATTGCTGCAATAGCTTTACTCTTTCTAAAGTTAGATTTTGTTCTCTGACCTCTTAAAGGTAACTTTGCTTTTGCCCTTAAAGACCTATAAGACTTTGTTTTTGCCTCTCTTCTTCTCATCTGCAACAAGTTAAAGTCAATATCTTTTGAAACAAGATGCATATCTTCTCCAGTCTGGTATTCCTTTCTTTGATTTAATAACCATACAGGTAAATCAAATTTTGTAACATCAGACAGAAAAGATTCTATTTTTTTCTGTTCAGTTTCAGTTAAAGATCCAATCTTTCTGTTCTTGTCAAGTTTTAAAGTAACGCAAATAGCATTAGAAAACATATAACCAACACCTTTAATTCTGGCCAAACCATAAGCCATATTATAATTTGTGTTGATATCTGTGTTCATAATTCTAATCAAATTTGTAACTTTTTTTTCTTTTTGATCCATGAATAGAAATAAAAATTGAATTCCCTTTATAAAGGTTTTGTAGTTCCATCCTTTATATATTTTGTGTTACTACTGTATATTTTTTCAATAAAGAAATGTATTTTGTAAAATATGATTTTTAGAAAATATCATAGAAATACAAATCCTAAAAATATAATTAATATGAATAGAACAATAAAGACGGATAAAAATGATAAAGTCATTTTTAGTTTTGATATTTCTAAAAACTTTGAACCATAATTGATAAGTAAAAAAAGATTTAAAACACCTAATAAAAATAAAGGCAATAATACAAATATGGCAGAAATTACATAAAATGCAGTAAAAACAAAACTCTGCATATCTGAAAAAATCAAAACAAATAAAGTATTGAAAATACAACCCAAGGCATAACATGGAAAAGATACAAGTAAGAATATATTATACAATGACAAAGAGTCCTTTTTATCAAATAATTTTGAAAAAACAAATGCAAACAAGTACAAAACAAAAAAAATCCCTAAAATATAACTAAGAGATGTACTAAATACTATCCATGGCTTATATGCAATGGATTTTGTGTTTAACACATCTAATGATGCAGGAATCATTTGCAATATTAAAAAAAGAAAAAAAAGAAATATAAAATTCCTTTTAGATATTTTGTTTTCCTTAATATAGTCATAACTTTCATCATCAAGAGTCAAAAGATTAAAAGAAGCCTTTAAAGTATTTATAAATTCCATTACAATAATATTATCATCTCCATTTAAAAATTTTTAGTGTTTCTTGATAATTAACAAAACGGTGAATGTTAAATGCAAGAATTTTTAGTGGCTAAATTTTAAAATATAAACAATCAAACAGAAGAAAAAAAATAAAAAGCATAGTTCCGATTCTCAAACTATGGATGTTTTTTTCAACTATCTGTTAACTCCAATTGAACCTACTCTATTTATGACTTTTACTGGCATTAATAAGAAGTTATAATACATGATTTTGATATATTACAATGTTTATCATATCCTTCGATCAAATTATATTTAACAAGAATTTAGAAAAAAATCTATCAACCCAAAATTTTCACAAAAACCTCTCTAAATCGTGTCTATCTAATAATCTCTATTAAAAAATTCAAATAAAGACTTTGATCTTATTTTTCCTAATCCTTTACACTCACAAAGTTCGTCAGCCGAAGAATTTACTATTGTTTTTATATTTTTAAAATGACTAAGCATCTGTTTGGATGTTGCAATATTAACTTTAGGAATTGATGCTAAAAAAATTTCCTGCTCTTGTTTTTGAGTTATTGCTGATTTTTCACAACCAAGATTAATTTCTTTTTTTTCTTTATTATAACGCTTAACAAGCACAGATATCATTGTTGCAGTTTCGCTTATAGAATCTGTATAAAGAATAGGAACTCTAAATTCAACGCTTATACAACACAAAACAGAACGAATAACCGCTGGATTAATATTTCTTAACGAATATATATTTTCACTGCCCTCAAGAATTAGTAAAGGTCTTTTATAGTTTTTTATAAGATTCATTATCTGTGGAAAAAGTCGTTTATCTATTATAGAATCAACAAAATCTTTCTTTGATTTTCTTTCTATTGCAACATAATCTGATATTACTATATCTGCAACATCCAATTTTTTAACTTTTACTTCTATATCTTCAAATTTATATAATTCTTTTATAAGATCAGAATTTTCCCTGCTATCAATATAAACCATGTAAGGATTTTCAATTACTATTTCTTCTTTTTTTGTATTTTCATTTATATAATTATTAAGATTATTCTTTTTATTTTTTAAATCTGAATCTGTTGTTTCCAGTTTTTTTTTATAATAATCTAAAACTTCATACATCTTTTTTTCTTTTGCTTTAGATACATAAGATGTTAAAACATCCTTTGTTCCCTGTGTTATTAAGACATATGCAAGACCTCTTTGAAATCTTCCGGTTCTTCCTATTCTTTGTATACTTCTTATTGCACTTGGAACAGGTTCATAAAAAATAACAAGATCAACCTTTGGAATATCAAGTCCTTCTTCACCAACAGATGTTGATACTAAAACATTGTATTGATCACAACGAAAATCATTTATTATTTTTTTTTGTTCTTTTTGTGATATGCTAATATCTCCTTTTTTCGACTGTCCAATGAAAAGAACAGGCTTTATTTCTTTTATTTGAGATAATTCATTTACAATAGTACTTGCACTATCCCTATACTGATTAAAAATTATAATCTTAAGATTTTTATTTTTTTCAAGTTCATTACATACTATTTCAATCAGTTTTAATAATTTAGGATGCTTAACATTATTTTTTTTCAATTTGGTTATTATTTCATAGGCTAATCTAAAATCTGAATCAATAAGAAGCAATTCTACTGCTTTTGTTTTATCTTTATTAAAAAAATTATAAAAATAAGAATGAGCTGATTCTACTTGTTCAGTTTCAAAAAGATCTATTCCATGACCTAATTTCATAAGGGATGCACATAACGATATTGACTTAAAAATATTTTCATCAGCAAGGCCTCCTGAAATGTCTAAACGAAGTTCCTGTTGTAATGCAAGAATATCTTTTTTTGTTATCAAAGAAATACTCTTACCTTTAAAATACCCATTCTGCTTTAATGATTCAAGTTTTTTATCATAAGTTTTTCTTAACAATGTTAAAACAGTTTTAAAATCATCTGAAAGATCAACAAAAATTTTATTTATATCGGTTCCTTTAACATATGGTTTAACATCCTCATCATCATAGGTTTTAACTTCTAAATGTTCAATTTTAAGATTGGCAAGTATCTTTTCAAGATCTTTGCTATTTGTTGCAGGAGATGCTGTAAGTGATAACATCTTAATATTTGCATTAGAAAATTTTTCTGCAATAAAACAGTAAGAATAATTACCAACTGCCCTATGTGCTTCATCTATAACAACAAAACCAAAATTATTTACATCAATTATTCCATTGATAATGTCATTTTCTATAATCTGAGGAGTAGAAAATATAAAATCATTATCAAGATACATTTGAGTTCTTTTCTGCGGAGAAATCATTCCTGTTAAAACAAGAAATGAAATTTCATCATTGTTTTTTATAAATCCCTTAAAAGATTTTTCCTGTTGTTCAACAAGTGGTTTTGTTGGAGCCAAAAATAGTATTTTTTTATTTGACTTATTAAAGTAATATACACACAACATCAATGCTATAACTGTTTTACCCAGACCTGTTGGTAAAACCACCAATGAATTTTTCTCTAAAGAATTAGCAAAAATAGACTGTTGATAAATTCTTGAAGAAAAATCATCAGACAATCTTATTTTCTTAACCATAATTTATCAATATAACATGTATTTAAAAACATGATTATTAAAAACAGTAGATTTTAAAAAAAATTAAATTTCAATAAAGAGTTTACGAAAAATCCCATAGTTTGAGAAGGAAACTATGTAAAACCTTGCAATATGAATATTTTACAACGCTATCTTTCTAAAAAGCTTACAAAAAACAAGGATTTTTTAAATTCTCAATAATTTTTAAGAAGATCTTTTAAACAAAACTTTTCTCTATTATTCTTATATTCTTTTGCAATATCATAAATTTTATAACAATCCAAAAAAATCCCCTTATCATTTAATATTTTTGAATTTTTTATAAAATAGTTAAGAACCTGATTAACATTCTTAGGTTTAACAGAGTAATTACATCTTTCATAATCTATCATTTTAACATCCAATGATTCATCTATAAAAATATGTTTATAAGGATTGGTCATCTCAAATTTATTTATTCCTAAATCATCAAGCCTAAAACAGATATTTAATATTTTATTTAATACAATCAATGTGTCCTTTTTGTTGGAAAAATTAAGCCATTCTCTTATCATTAAGCCATTAAGTTTCTCTCTTACAAGATAATTGGCAGATGATTTAATATATTTTGGAACAAAATCTTCACTGTTAAGCTTTTTGTTAAATATGATTTCTTTTAAAATATGTTGTTCTTTACCATATTTGATTATAACATTTTTTCCTTTAATCTGTCCTTCTAACACTTTTGAATGCTTTCCTTCTGCTAAATATTTTATATTATTGATGCCATCATCAACCAAATTTTTCAATAATTTTGATTTAATGATCTTAAGGGCGATTATTTCTTCAAAAAAAATATTCACAGAATCTATTTTTTCATATTCAAAACAATTATGTTCTAATGTTAGAATAACATGTTCATAATCTGATAAAGAAGATAATATGATTACACACAAGCCTTCATTTAAAAGATTATCATTAATCTGCAATATAAATTTTTCAATAACTTCATATCCATGTAACCCTCCATACAAAGCCCTATCTTTAATGGATAGGTCTTCGATATTTTCATCATCTTCTGTCGGCAAGTAAGGTGTATTAAAAATTATCATATCATATTTTTCAACAGATTTGTCAAAAAGATCTGATTCGTATAGCACAATTTCTAATCCTGCCTGTTCAAATACTGATTTTGTCATATCTATTGCATTACTATTTAAATCAAAACCGAAATAAATGTTATTTTTATATTCTAATGCTATATTTTTTATAACAAATCCAGAACCAACTCCCATCTCACAAATTTTTTTAGAAGATAAAAACATATTATTTTTAATTTGATCCAAAGCAGATTTTAACAGTAAAAAACTATCCTCCTGCGGTTCATACACTTTATCATAATTTAACAAATAATCATTCATCTTCAATTTTCAAAGCCTTTTTTAATGCACCTAATGGTAAAATTGCACAATTAACCTTTCCAGAAGATATTTCAATTTTTAACATTTCAAATATGTCATCTTCACTAAGTTTTTTTAATTCATCTAATGTTAAACCTTTAATGTATTCTGTAAATATTGAGAAAGATGCAGTAGATATAGCACATCCTTGTCCATTAAAAGCAACCTTAGAAACTTTATTTTTATCATCAAATTTTAAAAACAAATCAAACTCATCTCCACAGGATCTGTTTTTCTTATGTGCAAAATAATCAAAATCATCCAATTTCCCAAAATTTTTAGGATTTTTGTAATTATCTATAAGCTCTTGCAAATATATTTCTTTAAGATTTTCATCAGTATAATCAGACATAAAAATATTAAGCACTAAAATTTTAAAAACATACCGCAAATTGTATTTTCAAAACTCTCTAAAAACATTTATTAATCAACAAAAACTAACCATAATATGATAGTTTTAGGAATAGAATCAACCGCACATACCTTTGGAATGGGAATAATTGACTGCAAAAACAAAAAAATTCTTTTTAACGATAAAATACAGTTTAAAAATGACGTTGGTATGGACTTAAGAAAATTAACAGAATTCCACATAAAACATTTTGATGAGATCCTTACCAAAACAAAAACATTTCTTAAATCAATAAATAAAAATTTTAACGATTTAGACCTAATATCTTTTTCAATAGGTCCAGGAATAGGTAATTCTTTAAAGATAGGAGCACTTGTTGCAAAAACACTAGCACTAAAATACAATTTAAAAATTGTTGGGGTAAATCACATAAAAGCACATCTTGAAATAGGAAAAATGCTTACAAATCTAAACGATCCACTTTTTTTATATGTTTCAGGAGTAAACACTCAAATAATTGCAAAAGATGAATCAAATAAATACAAAATATATGGAGAAACAGAAGATATAGGGCTTGGAAATCTTTTTGATAGTTTTGCAAGATATGCAGGAATGGACTTTCCTGGAGGTCCTATAATAGAACAAACAGCATTAAAATCTAACAATTTTATAAAATTACCATATACAATAAAAGGTATGAATGTAAGTCTTGCAGGACTCTACACAAATCTTAAACAAAAATTTGACAATAAAATACCAATAGAAGATTTGTGTTTTTCATTACAGGAAAACGTTTTTGCAATGATGATGGAAATAGTTGAAAGAGCAATGGCATATACAGGGAAAAAAGAATTTCTTATAGTTGGAGGAGTTGCATCAAATAAAAGAATAACCCAAATGGCAAATCAAATGTGCAATGAAAGAAATTGCATTTATTCAAGTTTTAGTATGGAATTTGCAATGGACAATGCAGCAATGATAGCATGGCAAGGATTTATAGATAATAAAAAATCAAAAAAAGACATAAAAAATCTTAAACCTATGCCATACATAACAATAGAAAGTAACGTTTAAAGAAAAGATACACTATTCACACTTTATTTCTATTTATAAAGACCAGACTAAATGAATATAGAAACATGGATTTTTTAGCAGGTATATTTAGCACCAACATATTCAACTGGATAGTTATGCCATTATTAATATTCCTTTCAAGAGTATTTGATGTTAGTTTTGGAACTATGAGAGTTGTATTTGTTTCTCAGGGTTTTAAAAGAGTAGCATCTGTTTTAAGTTTTTTTGAAGTTATACTTTGGGTTCTTGTTGCAAGACAGATACTTACAGGACTCAATAATTACGTATGGATGATTGCATACGCAGCAGGATATGCAACAGGAACATATTTTGGTGTTTGCATAAGTGAAAAATTCAACAACTCAAAAATTGCAGTAAGAGTCATTGTAACAAAAGATTATGAGGATATAATTGAAGAACTAAAAGAAAACGATTTTGGTGTAACTGTCATTGATTCACACGGCAATAACGGAAAAACCAAAATACTGTACTCAGTAATTAAAAGCAAGGATTTAACTGATGTGCTAAAAATAATAAACAAGTACAACAAAAAAGCTTTTTATTCAATAGAAAGCATTAAGTCTGTAAATGAAGGAATTTTTAGAGAACAACACAATTACAAATACATAAAAAAACAATTATTTCCAATGTTTTCCAAAGTAAACAAATAAAAAAACATTGTGTTTTTAATTCAAAAGTTAAAATAGATCCATTACAAGATTTTTTATATATATTATAAAAGAGTAAATAATATCAAAAAAACTTTTCTCAAGTTCAATATTAAATTCATTTGAATCAATTAAATTATCTCCAACCTCCATCTTCAATGTTATATTATTATGCCCTTTATCAAGAGGTATTACTATATTCTCTTTTTGGTGTGAATTAAACGATTTTAACAAAACATTTTTCTTATCATCATATATATTCACCTTTATTTTATTATTAAAATTCTGTATAGAATAATTTATTATTAAACTTTCATTTTCAATAGAATAATCAACATTAATCAAAGGTTTTGCAAGATTTAGTATAAGACTATTTGTAATATTTGAATATGAATAAAATATTTCTTCACTTTCATTCTCTGTTTCAAAAGCAACAGAAGCCATTTCATTTATTTTTAAGGCAATTTTTGTACAGGTTTGGCTATTTATACAAACATTCAGATTATTTATTTCAAAATTGTTTGGATTTTTCATGCTACACAATATAAGATTTTTTGGCATATCATAAATAAAGTTACAGTCAAATATCAAATCATTATTACTGTAATTTTTTTTAACTTCATATTCTTCAGGCAAAGCTATTTTTTTTATATTGAGAAAATCCTTTTGTGTTTTTACAAAAAAATCCTTTTCTATTTCATTATTGTACAATTTAAAAGGAATAGTATATGTATAATCATCCTTCATTTTGTCAGACAAAAGTTTATATCTAAAATACATAGTTTGCTCTTGATTAGGTCTAAAGATATGCATCTGATAGTCTTTATCAAGTATTTCAACCTCTTGTGTTGATATTATGTTAAGGAAAAGTATATTATACTCATCAAGTTTATTTTTAACATCAATCTTAAGATATCCATAACTATCAAATCCTATCTCATTTGGACCAGTTATTTCAATTGAAAAATCATATTCATTAGAATATTTCATTTTATCGAGTATTTCAAATGAATTATTTACAAAAGATTGTTTTTTAAAAGAATAACCGTATCCAAAAGTATCTATATATAAACTATTTTTTTTAAGTTCAACTCCTTTATACAAAGCAATGTGAGTAGAATCTACATACCCATACTGATTATAAGTAAGATCAAAAGGAACCCATTGATCTCCAATAAGAACTTCAACCCAAGCATGTCCACCCCAATTTGAATTTATAAATTCAACTATTTCTTTTGAATCTGTATATGCATAACCAGAAACAACTCTACAAGGAATTCCAAGAGTTCTCATCATAGATATATATAAATTACTTATCTCCTTACAAACACCAGTTTTTAATTTAAATGTTTCAGATGATTTTTGGTTAGGATTATTGGTTATTGTTGATAAATCATATATTACATCTTCTCTTATCCATTTAGCAATTTTTGAAGCTATTATAAAAACATCATCCTCGCCTTCTGCAAGTAAAGATGCTTGTTTTTGTATTTCATAATCAAAATCTATCAATTCTGTAAAATTTAAATACTGTGTATATTCTTTATCAATACTAATCAGTGGATAATCAATCTTATCTTTAATCAACGGTTTTTGATAAGTACTTTCAACAACAAACTCATTAAGTATATAATTATTTTCAGATAACTTATTCTTTTTAATATCAAATCTTAAAAATAACTCATTGCTATCATTTACAATTACATACTCTGATGATGAATTAAAATTATTAAGATATTGTGACCCATTATAGGTTATAGGAAGAAAAAAAGAATCAACACTAAATTTTTCTACATCATACTTATCCTCAAAATCAATATAAAAACTTATATCATTTTTAATTTTCAATTTGATATAATCATAAGAACTAATATCTTTTTCTTCTGCACTAAAACCAAAAATCAAATGGTTTAATAATACAAAAAAACCAATTGTCACCAAAAAAAATTTTTTATTCATTTGATATTAATATTTTTCTTATTGTTAAGATTTATAAATTTTTATTTTTATACTTAGTTATGAATGATAAAAAAAGTCAGGCAGAAATCTTTGGAGTAGCTTTAATGTTTGTAGTAATAATCTTAGGAATCTTGATATATGGTAGAATACAAGCCTTAAAAAGTCTTAATGATGATGATAATGCTCAAGAATCAGAATACAAAATATTAGCAGAAGGAACTCTTAACTCAATGATAAAAATGAGTACTGGTTGTTATGTAGAAAGAAACAGAGATACATTAAAAGATTTAATAAATTACTGTCTTGACAACGAATTTGCAGGAAACGATATAGAAATAACGTGCAATGACAATACTCACATAGGTGCATGTGCAAAATCAAAACAAATAATTGAACATTCTTTAAACACCCTCTATTCAAATTCTGAAAACTCAATAATAAATGCACCATTTAAACTTACAATATCAATGCCACAAAATAAAGATGCAATATTTAATAATGTAACAATAAGCAATTTTGGATCTTTTAAATACAACAATGTTATAATAACAGAAGATAACAGGCGTTCATACAAATTTAAAAGAGCACCATCAGGTTTAATAAGTTGGGCAACATCACAAAGAGAAATAAATTTTGAATTATACATCTACTACAGGTGAATTTCAATTTTATCACCAATTTTTATATTATTAAACTTGCCTTTAAAGCTTTCTATAACATATCTGCATTTTTTTTTAGGAACATAACATACTTTAAAAGGTCTTAAAGTTTGCTTATCAACAACATTAAAATTAGAATCAACAAAAATAATATCCATACTATAAAAACAAAACAACATAGTAACCGAAGAATTAATCCTTTCATCCATTTTACTAGGAATAACAAGACACATTCCCTTATTTATCTTTTTTTTTCCTGCAAACATTAAACCTTTAGATATCTGTAATATAGATGTTGCATAAACCATATCAGACAATATTTGATCATTTTTATGAAATAATTGTGCCATTTATCTAATCATTAAAATACTTTTCAATTTCAAATTTATAATATTTATGTTTTATAAATAATAATTAAAAACTAACAATATTGTTTAAACCATTACCTATAAGAACATCTAAATCCGATATGATAAAAACTCCCTTCTGGTGCAATATCTACCTGAAGATTAAATATTCCAGCTCCACTACCACTATTAAAAGCTCCACCAGATAAGAATGCATGTTGTGTTCCTGAAGGATATGCATTATTTGGATCTGCATAAAGCATACCTATACCATTAGCAGAAGTCAATGATTTATTCAAAGGTTTAAAAGAATCATAAGACTCAGAAACCGTTGTCCATTCATACCATGTCTCAGAAGGTTTACCAAAAGAACTTTCAGCATTTGAATTAAATTTATCATTATTCCATTCCATAACATTTCCTGCAAGATCCCACACAACCTCACCACTAGAAATAAACATAACTCTTCTTTGTTCAATTCCTTCAGCATTTACAATATCTGAATAATAATCAGAAATATTTGATACACCTATGACTCTATTTGGAGAATTACTACTATGTCCTCTATATAAAAAACCTTCTCCAACAACTAAATTATTCCAATTGTTTGCAATATTTTCCACATCTCTTGCAATTGCAACCCATTCTGAACGATTTATCAATTTATATCCACTACCTAAAGACTCACAAGCATTTTTAGCTTCAATATGACTAACATATGTTATAGATTCAGGTAATGGAGCCGAAATTATACTTCTATCACCTGTAGATATATCATACCTCCATCCATTATAATCTATATCTTTGGTATTTCCGGTAGTTGTTTCAAACTTTGCTTCATATTTCATTACATAAAAATCATTGTTAACACCTAAATCTTCATTTGCAAATACAAGCACCCATTCTCCACCTTGTGTTGGCGCTAAACTATCATTACATGATAAATATGAATATTCATTTGTGCCACTTAAAACACCACCAGAACATGTTCTTTCCTGTGAAATTGCTGAGCATCCTGCTATGTTATTGTATGGTTTATCATATTTATAAAATGTATAAGAATCTCCTGTTTCAAGAACTAAATTTCCAACAGAACATGCTTTAGGTCTTGGTTTGTAATAAATCTTTTTCTCAATCAAACCCTTATCTGTTACAACTACAACATCTGGATTTGAAATGCTAATATTTTCAAGACAACTACTTATATCAATTTCAAAAACTCCAGTATTGTAAACAGTATCATTATCATAACAACTATAGCCACCAACTTTTATCTCTTTAATACTAAGGTTAGATCCACTATTTTTAATATATAAACTGTTTCCTGCAACTGTTTCAATGTTTATTGATGAGACATCATTTACTGATGAACCCTCAACTCCACTTAAAACATTTGTTGAATATGTTGCAAACCAATTCTGAAAACCAACTACTGCTACAACTGCTACAACTAATAATAAAGCTGTTGCAACAACTGGGGATATACACTTTTTAGAATGAGAATTTATTATCATAACATTCAATTTTTATTTTTAAATATAAATATTTGTAAAATATTTTCACAGTATCATAAAATTAAATCCTTAAATTATGGATTATAGGAACAACGAAAGCCTATACTAAAACCAGAACCAGATGGAGCACTATTTAATATCAATGAAAAAATACCAACTTCAACTCCAAGGCTCCAAGCTCCACCAGAACGAAAAGCATGCACTGTTCCACTTGGAATAGCATTCCCAACAGATGCATAAACAGTACCTATCCCATTAGATGAAGTTAAAGATGTATTGTATGGTTTAAAATAATTATAGGATGTATCAATATTTGTCCACTCATAATAATTACTTGAACTTTGTCCTAGTGAGCTTTCAGCATTGGTATTATAAACATCACTGTTCCACTCATGAACATTACCTGATAAATCCCATATAATTTCTCCATTATATAATTTTACAATTCTTCTTTGATTAGATGTCCCACTATTAAGTGTACCTGTATAACCATCGTTTATATCTGTTACAGATAGAGAAAAAGAAGGTGAATTATCACTATGTCCTTTGTACATACTTTCTGAATATATTTCACTACTGTTCCAGTTATATGTATTATTTTCTGCCTCTCGTGCAACTGTTACCCATTCAGCACGAGTTATCAATTTATAACCTGTACCTAAAGAAGCACATGAAGAAATTGCCTGTGGTTGAGTAATATGTGTTATTGGTTCAGGTGTTGGATGTGATCTTATACTTAAATCACCACCAGCACCAGCATATTGCCAACCATTATATGTTGCATCCTGTGTTTTGCTTACTGTATTTGTAAATTTTGCCTCATATTTCATAATATAGAAATCATTGTTAACACCTAAATCTTCATTTGCAAACACAAGCACCCATTCTCCACCTTGCATTGGTGCTAAGCTATCATTACATGTTGAATAACTGTAATTATTTGTACCATCCAATGTGCCACCAAAGCATGTTCTTTCCTGTGAAATAGCAGAACACCCTGCTAAGTTGTTATATGGTTTATCGTACAGATAAAATACATGTGATGAACCATTATCAATGGTTGTACCATTTAAAGAACAACTCAAATCCACTACTGGTGGCAAACCACCACTACCTGTTTCTGTAGTATTAACACTTTTAACATAAATCTTTTTCTCAATCAAACCCTTATCTGTTACAACTACAACATCTGGAGTATTTGTATTTAAATTTAATATACAATCTGTTATGTTAATTTCTAATACACCTTTAGAATAATTTGTTTCACTATCAAAACAACTGTAACCATTTACTTTTATGTCTTTGATTGTTAAATTATCATAATCATTTTTTATATACAAACTATTGCCAACAATTGTTTCTATTCTACTGGTTGCAACATCATTTACTGATGAACTCTCAACTCCACTTAAAACATTTGTTGAATATGTTGCAAACCAATTCTGAAAACCAACTACTGCTACAACTGCTACAACTAATAATAAAGCTGTTGCAACAACTGGGGATATACACTTTTTAGAATGAGAATTTATTATCATAACATTCAATTTTTATTTTTAAATATAAATATTTGTAAAAAAAAATCATAGTATAAAAAGTTGATATCCTCTTTGCCTAAATTATTTGCCTTTCTCAAACTCAAAGCAAAAACTCGTAGCACGAATTTCTATTAACTTTACAATCTAACAAATTTATATTGTGCCTTTTAGAAGATTCATTAATTAGCATTTTCAAATGTTATTATATTTGACATTTTACAATATATGTATCTTCAAGAACATACTAAAAATAAAACTTTAAACAAATAAAAATCAACAATGACAATTTTAAAAAATTAGAGTTTTTATAACTCTTATACAATTTATAACTTTAATTTATTTCTTCTCCAGCTTCTCTTTCTTGATATCTGGGAAGGATGTACTTTTTTACCTGCACCAAATTTCTTAAGTATTGCAAAAACTGGTGCCCATTTTGTCTGTTTATTTGCCTTAATCAAACTTTTCTTTCTGCTTGGATGTTTATATCTTGACATTTTACTCCTCACCCTTATTTTCTTTCTTAGGACTATTTCTTTTTATAAGATGTGGTCTTGCATTCTTTTGTAAAACCTCTAAAGAGTCATAAACCCTAGCCTCTATCTTGATGTTTGAATCTCCAAATGTATTTGAAATATGCTTTACAATTATAAGATTCTCATCAATTTTCAACTTTTTTGCAATAGCAGATTTTATCTGCATCCTTGTTAAAGTAGCAGAATCATTCTCAACAAAACATTCAAGTTCTCTTCTACCCATTAACTTATTTTCAACATCTTTTACAATTTCCATTTTAACTTTTTATAAATTCAGTTTTTAATATTTTTGATTCAACTGTTTCAATAACACCTTTGTCTGTTACTATTTTTGCAATAAATCCTCCTCCTGAAGCATTATCATTCATAAAAGAAGTTTTAAAAGCCTTCTCTACAATTTCTAAAGCTTCTTTTCTTGATAAATTTGGATTATATTCATTATCAAATATAGCTTTTATATATACACTTCCAGACCCATCAACAACATACCCATCATGTGGTAATATGGTTCCATCAGGACTAAGATTATACAATGAAAATCCTTCTTTTGAATCATATCCTCCAAGTATAAGACTTACAATTCCTCCCTGAGTTCTTATTATAGAATACTGCATTGAATTTAATATCATAGCAGCTTCTTTAACCTTAGGAGTCCTCTCTTTTCTTAATTCTAAAAGTTTAAGTTCACCCTTTATTATCCTCATGACTTTTTGATTATCAGCAGCATGACCAGCAGTAGTTGCAAGTATAGCAGATGAAACTTCATAAATTTTTTCTGCTCTATCACTTGCAATATAGCCTGCAGTAACTCTTCTGTCCGCTGCAAGCAAAACGCCATCCTTGAATAATAACCCTATGCATGTTGTTCCTGTTTTTATCTTATCAGTTGTCATCTTATTTTTTTATAAAATCACTATCTAAAGATTTTTTTATTTGGCTGCTGCAGCCATTTTTTCAATCTCTATTTTTTTGGACAATGCCATTGATTTTTTTCCAAGATTATAACAATCCATTATTTCTTCAAATAAAGCATCCTCTAACAATACACTACCATTAAAAGCTCTATGACCTGCTCCTTGAGCTAAATATCTAAGAACCAAATCAACTCTTCTTGTTGGTGACATATCTACAGCCTGAGCATATCTAGCACCACTTCTTTCAATAGTAATTACTTCTTCTCTTGGAGATGCATTCTCAATTGCAGTAACTAAAACCTGTATAGGATTCTCCTTAGTTTTATGTTCTATCTTTTCTAAAACATTTCTTACAACATTAGACAATGCTTTTGCTTTACCAGTATTATGTCCAGATGAGTATCTATGTTTTTTACCCTTATGTCCTATTACCTGTAACCTATTTGCAAGTCTTTCAACAATGTTAACTTTTGTTTTATAAAATGGAGTGTTGTGATAATAACCATTTGTTCTTGGAACAACTATTGGTCTTAAATTTATATAATCTTTAAGTCCTGCATCTTCAACAACAACGCCTGAAAAAGACCATTTATTATAAAGTTTTATTTCCATATCAGCCATTTTACTTTCTTGCCCTCTCAATTCTTCCTCTAACTAAAGCATCCAAAGATTGTCCATTAACCTGAATAACTTTCCATCTAACTCCTGGAATATCTCCTTTAGATTTACCTTGAATACCTCCAATTCCTTCAACAAGAACTTCATCGTGCTCGTTTATGAATTTTGATGCATTATTACCTGGCATAAATGCAGTAATTGACTTACCATTTTTAGATAATTGTACAACAGCACACTTTCTTAAAGCTGAGTTTGGTTGTTTTGCTTCCTTTTCTTTCTTTTCTAAAACAATACCTTTTGCCTGATTAGCATTCTCTAAAGGATCGTATTTAGCTTTAACTAATGGATTAACCTTTCTTATCTTAAACTTATTTCTATTTTTTATAAGTTTCTTTGCAGCAAATAAACCGTTTGTTTTTCTTCCCATTTTAATTTCCTACAACTCCAACAACATTAACCAAAAATGGTTTTGCTAGTTTTAGAGACAGATCTGAACTATCCAAATCTAAAACAAGAACTTCTACATTAGATATTTTTGCATAATGCTTTATTTTTCTTAATACAAGTTCCTGACAATTTGATGCTAAAAAAACTTTACTTATTTGATTGTTTTTCATTTTTTTTTCTATTACCTTAGCACCAATAACTACCCTTTTATCCTTAACAAAACCCAATAATTCCTTAACGCTTACATCTTCTGTTTTTTTATCTTTTTTTCTTTTAACAAAAGATTTTGTAAACCCTTTTATTTCGTTTGAAGGACTTGTTTCTTCTACATACATCTGAGTAAGATTATCCATTTTTAATTGAAATGGAGAGAGAATAAAAGCAAGTTCTTAATATAGAGCATACTCCATGGTTACAAAGCAACCACTTCTCATCTCTCTTTATAATATGGTAATCAAAAAGCCTTTATAAAGCTTGACTAAAGAGAAGATTTTTTAATCCTTGGCAAAGTAGCTATACTATTTATTTTCAAAAAGTTTTTTATCAATTTGATCTTTTATATAACCATAAGGTTTTATACCCTCTATTTTAAAATCGTCAATAAATATAGTTGGTAATACAGTTATACCATAGTTTTCAGCCTCAATTATATCTTCCTCAACACTATTAATTATAAACTCATTATTAATGCATTTTTCAAATTCAACATAATCTATATCTAAGTATACATCTTTTAATAAAGAAACAACCTGTTTGTTATTATTTATCTTAGATTTTAGTAGAACATCAAGATAATCATCATAAGATTCATTTTGCATATCAATGCATTTCATAGCAACAGCAACCTCAATGGATGCATTTTTAAAATGATATTTTGGATAATTTTTAAAGACTATTTTTAATTTTCCATTATCAACATATTCTTCTTTTATTTTATCGTATGTTTTTTTACTAAATTTTCTGCAGAAAGATGAAGTATAATCATAATAAATATAAACTGTAACATTTGCAGATTTATCTCCTATTATTATGTCTCCATTTTCTTTAAAGTATAAAGTATCATTAATCATATCATTTAAAAAAAAATCATCCTTGTGGATTTTTTTCTCAAAAATGAAACCACCAAATACTATAAGAACTATTATATTTAACAATATCAAATTAATCCCTAAAATTTTCCAGAAAAATTTACTAACAACCAATATAATTGAAAAGAATCAATTATTTATATATTTAATTACAAAAATCTATAACTCTTAAATTATAAAAATTATCTTAACCACATTTGTCCCCATCCATTACAATAAGGATGATAACGATTACAATACCCAGCATTATTCCTTATAAGTCCATCATGATTTATTATAAATGTATCATCTGAAACCATACCTTGATTTCCAACATAACCTATTATTGTTTGTCCTCCACATGTATAACCACAATCATTCCAAAACTTAAGTACTCCTCCAGGAGCACCCCACCAGGAAACAACAGTAAGATTAAAATTATCTCCAGTATTTAGACATGCACCAGAATCACTTACAAATTGAGCTTTTGAAGCTCTTGCAAAAGCATTAGGACAATCAGACCATGTAAAAACCATATAACTCCAATTTATATCTTGATATCTTACATCACCTCCACATGCAGATGTTTTTGATGAACAAACTGTTTCACTATAGGCATTAACATAATTATGATGATTATTAAAAAGCAATGTCCATCCTCCACCATCCATATTCATATCGCAATAAACATTAAAAGGTGTATTAGGTCCCTGTCCATCTGTATCTATAACATATATCCCATCATCAAGAAAATAAAATCTATTTTTAAGATCAAAGCAAGAATAAGCAGGATCATTATCAACAGCACACATAGAATGTGCATAACTTCCATTTAATGTACCATTATTACAAACTCTTAACTGACTATTTAATTCACATGAATTTGCATAAGGCAATTGTTCAAAAGCATAAAATGTATAATTTTCACCATCTCTTAATTCAACATCAGAAAAACTACATCCATTAGAACAATTTATATAAACATATTCTTGATTACCCAAAAGCACGCCATTATCACATATTCTTGATTCACTTTGACAAATTCCACCCAAAGGATGTTCATCATTATAGAAAATAAAACTTTCCTGATGATTTAAAATAACACCATAACCTATGTCACAAGAATTATTATAAATTGGTTGATTAGAAATATCATGTTTTACATAAACCATTTTTCTTAAAATTTTATCATCTGTAACGATTAAAATCTCAGGATTTTTTACTGAAATATTCTTAATGCACTCAGAAATATCCAATTCAACAATACCTGAATAGTTTATTTGTTCAACAAAACATTCCTCTCCATCTACTTTTAACATCCTTAAATGTGTATTATTACCCGCATTAAAATAAAGTATATTACCAATAAGTTCTTCTATTCTTACAGAGTTTTCAAAATTATAATTAGAATGTTTATTTTCAATATCAACAGAAACATTTGACATGTATGTACTAAACCAACCGTTAAATGCCATTACTGACAAAACAGAAACAAGAAACAAAATTAAAACACTAATAAAGACTGATACTCCTTTTGATGAACTAAAAATTTTATACATAATAAGTTATGCAAATTATTCTTTTATAAAAATTATCCTAACCACATCCGAATCATAAACATAAAGAAAAATTACCTCTATTTTTTTAACCCCTAAATAAAAACAACAAATGATTTTTAATAAGCATATATATTTTTAAGTATGTACAATCAAAAAGAAATAGAAAAAGCATTAAAAAAACTGGAAACTAAAGGTAAAACGCTGTTTTTAGCACAAGACCAAGGATTAGAGCATGGAACAGATGAACTTGATTCAAATTCAATAAATCCTGATTACATATTTAATATAGCAGAAAAAGGGGAATTTGATGCCTTTATATGTCAAAAAGGTTTGGCTGAAAAATATGCACACAGTTATAAAACTAATATAATACTAAAAGTTAATGGGAAAACACTTATAGGAGATAAGACAGAAGATCCATACTCACCAATTTTATGCTCTGTTAAACGAGCAGTAGATCTTAATGCTAAAGCAATAGGCTTTACAATATTTCCTGGATCAAAATATCAGGAAAGAATATATGATGATTTTAGAAAAATTCAGGAAGAAGCACACGATTTTGGACTTCCTGTAACAGCATGGATGTATCCTAGAGGAAAAGAAATAAAAAATGATCTTGATCCAAAATTATTAGAATACTGTAGCAGAATAGGACTCGAAATAGGAGCAGACATGTTAAAAGTAAAATATAATGGAAACATACAAGACATGAAAAAACAAGTAATCGCAGCAGGAAAAGCTAAATTATTAATGGCAGGAGGCCCAAAAGCAGAAAGTTCAAAAGATTTTTTAAAACAAATAGAAGAAGTAAATAGCTGTGGAGCACAAGGTTTTGCAATTGGTAGAAACATCTGGCAACATGAAAATCCACTTAAAATAACACAAGCAATACGTGACATACAATTAAGAAATAAAAATGTATACGAAGCGTTAAAACGCCTTGAAAATTAATTAAAAGATTTTGATTTAATAATATTCTTCTGTTGAAGTTAAATCTTCATCTTCTTTTTCTGTCTTCCTTTTTTTAGCAAATGTGAATAGCAACGATAAAAGCACTATAACAGCAATTATCAATAACACTATTAATAATATGTCAACCCAACTCATACTTGATGATGCTTCAACATATGTTTTAACAGTCACATCACTTATTTTAGATGATCCTTCCTTTATTACAAGGTTTAACTCTTTTTCACCAGCAATATCTTGTTTAGGTGTAATTGTAACTTTAAATACTACACTGTCTCCACCACTAACCATTGCAAGACTTGGAGAAACAACTAAATCTTCTATCCATGTTTCCTGCATTCCTGATATTGATATAGCCTTAGAGGCTGTATTTGGATTTGCAACAACAATTTCAAATGAAGTTTCTTTTCCTGCTTTCAAGTTTATATTATCCCTAAAACTTACCATAAGGTTTTTTTCAGGAACTTCTCTTGGAGCAATTATATTCATGTTAAATGACTCAACACTTGTTGTATAACCATCATTGTATGCCAACTGAACAAGTACTTCGTACTGACCAGCCTTTGCTGTATCTGGTACCATTAATAACATATCATCTGATGTAATAACTTCTTTATTATCAAGGTTACTTACATAACTTGATTCATGAACTCCTAATGCAGGAACAGATATCATAACTTTCACAGAATCCTGTGATTTCTGACCTCTATTTTTAAATCTAACATTAGCAATTATATTCTGTCCAGGTTCAACACCAGTACTTGGTGTCATTACCATATCTATTATATCAACTCTATGTCTTTGTGTATCAACATATAAGCTATATTCTTTGTATGTAATTCCTGACAAATCATTTGCTCCAACTATTCTTAATTTGTATTCTCTTTGAGAATCCATGTCAGCTGGCAAAGCAAGTGATATGATCTTTGAATATGTTACTGATTCTTTAACTGCAAATATTGGTGTTGTTCCAACTAATGGAGAATGTTCATAACCTTCTATAAAGAACATCAATCGTGCATCATCAAAATCAGCCAAAGCCTTAAATCTTAAATCAACTGTTAAAGTTTCACCGTTAATAACATTTAATTTATCAGCTGTTGTAACAACTTCACCATTAACTTTAACTGAATCTATAACTAAATCCAAACCTGTATTTGTCTTTTCACTTCCAAATAAAAAAGAAACAGCCTTACTACCAGTGCTTGTTGAAGCAACTAATGTATAAGTATTTCCACTTTTTAATGAACTGTAAGATTCTACAATCTGGTTAAGATTAAAAGAAACAGTCTTTGAAGAAACATCCACAGTCTGAGGTCCAACACTCTTTGTTGTACCAAATTCCTCGATTTTAAAGCTTAAATCATCGTATATTCCTGTTGCAACGTTAGTATTAGCTAAAGTTACCAAAACGATGTATTCACCTTTTACTTCCTGAATATTAACGTCAGAAACGCTAATAGGACTAGCAGAAACTGCTCCTGCAAGACATACAACCGCAAGGATTGCAAACATTAATACTTTTTTTATCGCATTCATCTTTCTAACCATTTTGACAAATGATAATTACATTAGTTTTCCCTTATTTATAAACTTTTCGAATTTGTTGCTATCTTTTAGTAATAATTACCCTACACTCCAAAATAATCATGTTTATGGTTTGTTACAATATGATGAAAAAGTTTAATCAGAACCAAAGAGTTTTAAATAATAAAACACTAATAATAGTATGAAAGTACTAATAAGCACTAAAACAGGTCTTTTTTATTATTACAATGGAAGTGGAGAATTACACACAAAAGAAGGTTTTTTTAAGGAAGAAGATTTAAAAGATAAAACTGGAATTGTAATAACATCAAATAGTGAAAACAAAAAAGAATTCTTAATATTTGATGCAAACAATTACGATATTACAAAAAAATTTTTAAGAGGTCCACAGATAATAACGCCAAAAGATCTTGGATACATAATATCAAGAACAGGCATAAACAAGTTCAGCAAAATAGTTGAGGCAGGCGGTGGTAGTGGATTTGCAACAACATTTTTTGCAGGAATAGTCAAAGAAATAACAACTTATGAAATAAACGAAAATAACTGTTCAATCATAAAGAAGAATCTTCAAAAATCAGGTTTTGACAATTGTAAATTGATAAACAAAGACATAAACGAGTGCATAGAAGAAGAAACTGAAATAGATATGCTTTTTTTAGATATGCCAGATATAGACAAATTATTAGAAAAAAATCTTAAAGGAGTAAAATCTGGCTCATATGTTGTATGTTATGTTCCATCAATATGTCAGATACAGGATATACATAACACGATAAAATCAAATAAAGACTTATATATGGAAGAAATTTCAGAAATAATAATAAGAAACTGGAAAGTAACAGATAAAATCTCAAGACCAGAACATAGAAAAGAAATAGATCATACAGCTTTTTTATGCTTTATAAGAAAAATTTAATTAAGGTTTTTTATAAAATTTTCAATTTCTTTAATGCTTTTTAATGTATGGACAACCTTCATGTTAATCTTTGTTTTATAATCTTTTAACATCCAAAAAACATGTTCTCTTAGTTCATTAACAGATTGCCTGTTTTCATGAATAAGATAAAGTTCAATAAACCTTAATATTTGTTTTTTAACATTTTGATTGTTTTTAATAAAATCCTTGTTAAAAACCCATGGACTATGTTTTGCACATCTACCAATCATAACAAAGTCAGCCCCTGTTTTTTGTTTTAAATCAAGTCCTAATTCATAAGATTCAACATTACCATTAGCAATTATTGGAACATTTACAAGTTCTTTAACCTGTTTTATCAAAGACCAGTTAATTTTTCCAGAATACTTTTGTTCATATGTCCTTCCATGAATACAGACCAAATCAACTCCACATTTTTCAAGCAAACGAACAACTTTTACCGCATTAATAGTTTGAGAATCCCACCCTATTCTTATTTTAGCAGAAATAGGCTTGTTAACATTACTTTTTAGTGCTTTTATTATTTCTTCAACTTTATCCAAATCATTTAAAAGAGCAGCCCCTGAACCTTTGTTTACATAATCATCTAAAACACAACCCATGTTTAAGTCGATAAGATCTGCAATATTTTCTACTTTTTTTGCAACATTTAGAATATTTTTAACATCAGATCCTATCAACTGTACAACAACAGGTCTTTCACAATCTTTTATGTTAATAAAATTTTTCAACTCATTTGTTGTTTTATCTTTCATAAGATCACAATTTATCATTTGTGTATATATTAATGATGCACCATTTTCCTTACACAACATTCTAAAGGCAGTACAGTTTATAGCAGCCATTGGTGCTAAAACAAGAAACCCCTGCTTTTTTATATCTTCAATCAAATTCATTATTATTAAGAATACTTTTCCATTAATAAAAGTTAAGATTTATTTTGTTCACAATTCCAAAAATATATAATAAACAAAGAAATATCATAACTATATGGATCTTACCACATTCACAAACAAGAAAACAGAATCAAAAGAAATCATACTTATTGAAAATAAAGATTTAAAAATAACAAAAATTAATGATGAGTACGAATTTTTAGCAAAAACAGAAAAAGGATTAGACATAATGCAAGATTACATGTTTGCAGGACCAACAAAATCAATAATAACAAAAGACATAGAAGAAGCAAACAACTTTTTCATAAAAAGCATAAATGATAAAGTTGAAGGAGTAATGATAAAAAATCTTAATAGCCCATATGTTTCAGGACAAAGAACAGGAGCAATGGCAAAACTTAAAGAAATACAAGAAGATCTTGACCTTGTAATAACAGGTGCAGAATATGGACACGGGAAAAGAGCAGGATATTATTCTTCGTTTATAGTCTCAGTAAAAAATGGTGATGAGTTTTTAACAATTGGTAAAGTTGCATCAGGAATAACCGAACTTGAAAACAAAGAACACAATATGACAAATCTTACAAATCTACTTAAACCATTTAAGATAAAAGAAGAAAAAAATCAAATATTTTTTGAACCAGTAATAATAATACAGGTAAGATATCAGGAAATACAAGAATCAAAAATATACTCAAGCGGTTATGCGTTAAGATTTCCAAGAATAATAATGCTAAGAACTGATAAATCAATAGATGAAATCAATTCATTAGAAGATATAAAAAAATTTACTTTAAAATGGAGCCATTAATGATTGTAAAGTTTTTCATAGTAATAAAATACTTTATAAAAAAATTACTGTTTTAAATATAACTGTGTTTCATAAGCTTTATATAATCAAATATACATATATAGAATGTAAATGGAAATACAAAACATATTTTACGCTACAGCAATCATATTTTTATTTCTTACGCTAGGTTACTTTGTAAGCAGTTACCTAAATTACATACCACAGGAAATAAAAGTAATACTAAGTTTTATGTTAGCTGTAATCCTTTTCATATTAGGAGATTACTTAAGGAGGTTAGATAAATAAAATGGCAGGAGTTGCAGGTTGGTCAATAGTTGCAGGCTTTTTCACTTTTGTGATAGCATTGATTTTTACAGTAGTATACTATGTAAGATACAGAAAATTATATCTTATAGCATTGATTGCATCAATTGCCACATATCTATTCTCAGTATTTTATTTCTGGGATGTATTTAATTTATCAAGAAACATAATACTGATATTGTTGCTAATATCTACCGCAATAATGTTTTTAATAGGAAAATACATATCAAGCTTTGATCTTGTACCAAAAAAAAATGGAAAATAAAAAAAATTTAAAACATCTTATAGCTATTTTAACATTAGCAATCATTTTTTTGGCATTGATACTATTTACTAGCAATACCTCTGGATTAAATATCAAATACGAAATAAACGATGAATATACTTTAAAAACACTAAATTACTATGATGCAAGTCAGGTAATTGGAACAATTCATGTAGAAAATAACCATTTTATGCCAAAAAGAGCATTCGTAAATAATATTGTTTTATGTCATATATCACAAAGTTACAGTAATACTGCAATACAAACACAAATAAATATAGATAAAATAAACAACGTAAACAAAGACTTGTTTAGCTCATATGATAATAGAAACTTTTTAGATTTAAAATCTAAAGAAAGTGTAACATTAAAAATAATACCTCAAGTATATAAGTACGATTTAAGGGACATAATCAACAGAGACAAATTAAATGGCAAATATATTGAACTAGATGTATTTATGTTAGGACCTAATGATTATGCATATAATTTTTGTGCAAATGCTCAAAAAGCAAATAGTTATAAAACAATAAAGGTATTTTTAGATATACCTGAAAAAGAATTATTAGATGATGAATACCAAAAAGCCTATGCAACAACAGAGAAGTAAATATAAAAAAGCAGAAATAAGTGAAAATCTTATAGCAATAATCGTTATATTTTTACTTATAATCATTGCTCTTACAATAGGTTTTTCAAAACTATCTTTTTTTAAACAAGTATTAGGGTTCTAATTAAACATGAACAAAGTCTATGCTCCACTATTTAATTTAAAAGCAACACTAGAATCAGGACAGTTTTTTCTTTACTACTTGATAAATGATTTTTATTACATAATAAACGGTAAAAATATATTCAAGGTAAAACAGGAAAATCTTTTTTTAATATATGATAATATAGATGCTAAAGATATTATTGAGTTTTTTTCATTAAATCAAGATTATCAGCAAATATACGAATCATTTAAAAACGATGTTTATCTAACAAAAGCTCTTAAAGAATATACAGGATTAAGAATAATTAATGCAAATTTATGGCAAACCATAATATCTTTTATATGTTCTTCATGTTCCAATATCCCTAAAATAACCAAGAATTTAGAACTAATATGTCAATTTTTTGGTAACAAAATAACATATGATAATATTGTTTTTTATACTTTCCCAGATCCATGCCAAATCAATAACATATCTCTTCTAGAATTAGCAAAAACAGGTTATAGAAAAGATTACATAATCAAAATATCTGATTTTTATTGTAAAAATCCAGAACAATTAAGCAGATTATATTCATTAGATCTTAAAGATTTAAAAGAAGAACTTAAAAAATTTAATGGAATAGGAGAAAAAGTTGCAAGTTGTATAGCACTTTTTGCCCTAAAACACAAAGAAGCATTCCCAGTAGATACATGGATTAAACAAATTTTTGAAACCTATTATTTAGAAAACAAAACAAATAACAAAGATATAGAAGAATATGCAAAAAAAATATTTAAAGACAACATTGGAATAAAACAACAGTATTTATTTCATTATTTTAGAAACAATAAATTATGAATAATTAGTCTATTTCATAACGAATTATTACAACACCTGTAGAACCATCACCAGCAACAGGATTTATGTCAGAACCAGATGTTCCCTTGCACCAACCTCCAGCTCCACCTGAACCAGTACTAGGTAAAGCATTTCTGTTATCGTTAAATCCTCCGCCACCTTTCGCCTGAATACCATGAGTTACATGTGTATAACTAGTTCCAGCTCCACCACCTGCAAACCAAACATCATTCTCTATAACATGTCCAATATTTAAAGATAAAGCCAAAGAAACAGGAATTATATTAGATATTTTTCCATCTCCCCCTTTAGAATTCCCATTTACAGGTGCTGGCAATCCAGTCATTGAAGCACCACCACCACCTGAACCAGCACCAGCCTGAACAGTTCCACCACTATGTCCTTGTGGAAAAATACCACTACCTCCAACAGTTGTACCAGAAGAACCACCAGCTCTTACTGAACCACCACCTGAACCACCTAAACCACCAATATAACCTGTTTCACTTCCTCCACCTCCACCAACTGCAGTCAAAGATGATAGTGAAGAGTTATATCCATTTTCACCCACATATAATGGATTTCCCATAACAACATAATGATAACTTCCCCTTCCTCCTAAACCAACTGATACAGGATATGTTCCATATACTAAAGATAATTTATCCTCTTCTGTATTTCCATCTTCACCTTCTACATGTTTTAGAAGACCACCAGCTCCTCCGCCTCCACATTGATAAGTATTATATCCCATACCGCCTCCGCCACCAGCAACAACCAAATAATCTACATCTAAATTATTTGTTTGCACAATAAAAGAATGTTCACCTGCTTGTGTAAAAATATGTGCACGATAATTAGTACCATCAATCTCAAAATCTTCAATATAATCTCCACCTAATGCTAATTCTGTACTGCAATTAGTATAATTATAACTTCCACTTAAAACTCCATTATTACATGTTCTTATTTCATTAACACATCCTAAACCTGAAAATTCCTGTAAATAAAAGGTCATGTTATCATTATGGGAAATATTAATCCCTGAAAAAATACAATTATTATATGAAAATGGTACTTGTGATGATGTAGTATTTATAATTGCTGTTTTTATGTATATGTTCTTGCTTAATACCTGATTATCTGATACTAAACTAACCGAGGGATTTGATCTTGTTAGATTATTAAGACATGTGCTTATATCTATCTCGTTTATGCCTATTGTAAGGTTTAAGTCTAAAGAACATATGTTATTATCTAATTTTATGCTTTTTATTGTAGTATTTTCATTGCTTTTTACATATAGAACTGAACCTGCTATGGTTTCTATAATTATTGAATTACCTTGCTTAACAGTTGATTCTATTTTTGTATTAAGATTACTTTCATAAGAGCTATACCAAGATAAGAAGCTTGTAACTGAAAGAATGGTTACAACTAATATTAAAATTGTTGATATTATAGGACTTATGCATAGTTTGGATTTCATAAAATTGTTTTATATTATGTTTTTATAATGTTTTGGTATTTTTAAAAGTTAAAACAAAAAATTAGTCTATTTCATAACGAATTATTACAACACCTGACCCGCCATCACCACCTTGACCGCCACCACCGCCTCCAGTATTAATAGTCCCATTCTCTGCATCTGCAATGCCAGTCAAAAAACCACTTCCACCGCCTCCAGTTCCTCCAATACCTCTTGCAACATTTTCTCCGCCTCCAGCTCCTCCACCAGAAAACCATACTTGATTATTATAAACTTCACCTATGTTCCTATTTTCTGCAACATTTAAAGGAATTATGTCAGCTACCAATCCAATGCCTCCATCTCCTGCCTTAGCCAAAGTACCAATACCACCTATAGAACCAGCACCACCACCGCCTCCGCCACCATAGTTTCCACCATAAGTCATTCTACCACCTGAACCATCAAATCCCTGCCCCAAAACACTTCTTCCACCTAATGAGGTAGAACTGGGCGTAGTAGCTCCACCACCACCACTTCCACCATTTCCACCTGTAGTAATATCACCTAAATGATGACTCCCTCCTCCGCCACCACCAATAGCAATTATATTATTAAAAGAAGAATTTCCACCTTGTTCACCTTTAACACTAAGATTATCTGAATGATTTCCACCCAAACCAACAATAACAGAATATAACCCATTAGAAATAGTAACATTGTAACCTTTCAAAAGACCACCAGCTCCACCACCACCAGGTCTACCACCAGACAATCCACCACCTCCGCCACCAGCAACAACTAAATAATCCACTTCTAAATTATTTGTTTGCACAATAAAAGAATGTTCACCTGCTTGTGTAAAAATATGTGCACGATAATTAGTACCATCAATCTCAAAATCTTCAATATAATCTC
>Ga0334890_1001141_pt1 | contig 38100 bp, 27 predicted proteins | sample GraSluR1_MG_3_FD_207220 | JGI IMG/M metagenome (GOLD analysis project Ga0334890, IMG submission 207220) | Sludge microbial communities from methane-producing bioreactor in Wageningen University, Netherlands - Granular Sludge_31_08-R1 | ecosystem: Engineered > Bioreactor > Anaerobic >... | reverse complement strand
CGCTGAGCGGCGTGAACCTGTCGCGCGTTCGAGAGATGACCATCGGCCTCGGCAATCGGGCCAACCCGACGCCCGGCGGCACGGGTCTGCTCTATATCGACGACGTCGCCTTCGGCCGACCGCTGGCGACCGAATAGCGTCACGCATCACCGTTGATTGATGTACTACTGCTTGGGGCCCGCGCCCACACGGTGCGGGCCCTATTGCACATCTCCGCTCATTGGAGGAGCAGTCCTGCTGCGGCTTTGGCGCAGTATGTGATAACGATGTCGGCGCCGGCGCGTTTGATGCTGGTCAGGACTTCCATCATGGCGGCGTCGCGGTCGAGCAGACCCCGCTCAGCGGCCGCGTGGAGCATCATGTACTCACCGCTGACGTTGTAGCCGGCGATGGGACAATCGAACTGCTGCCGGGCCCGGCAGATTACGTCAAGAAAGCTCAACGCCGGCTTGACCATCACCATGTCGGCCCCCTCTTGGATATCCAGCCCAATCTCGCGGAGCGCCTCGCGGGCGTTGGCCGGGTCCATCTGGTAGGTCTTGCGGTCGCCCAGCCCGGCGGCAACCATCTCGGGCGACGGCGCCGATTCTGCGGCGTCACGGAACGGGCCGTAGAAGGCCGAGGCAAACTTCGCGGCGTACGACAGAATCGCCACGTGATCGAAGCCGTTCTTCTCCAGCACTTGACGGATCGCACCGATCCGGCCGTCCATCATGTCCGACGGCGCCACGATGTCGGCGCCCGCCTGAGCGTGCGACAGCGCCATCTTCGCCAGCAGCTCGCACGTCGCGTCGTTATCGAGCCGGCGGTCGCGAATCACGCCGCAATGGCCTGTGGTCGTGTAAGCACACAAACACACGTCGGTGATGACGAGCAGATCGGGGACCCGCTTCTTGATCGCGCGAATTGCCTGCTGGACCGCCCCGCCTTCCGACCAGGCCTCCGAACCCTTCTCGTCCTTCGCTTCCGGCAGGCCAAAGAGCAATACCGCCGGGATGCCGAGATCGGCGACCTCGGCCGCTTCGTCGGACATCCGATCGGCGGACAGATGGAAGCAGTCGGTCATCGAAGCGATTGGCTCCTTGACATCGCGCCCCGGGCAGGCAAAGAGCGGATTCACCAGGTCGTCGACGCTCAACGTCGTCTCGCGCACCATCCGCCGCATCGCAGCGCTGCTGCGAAGCCGTCGCATTCGAATTTCGGGAAAGCTCATGTCAACACCTCTTCAAGTTCGGGTCTCCGATACGTCCGCACATATATCCGCCGACACCTCATACGTCAAGATTCAGCCGGCGTCCGGGCCGGCGCGGAAGTTGCCGATGGCTTCACTGGTGTGCAAGGATCGATTGTAGATGCGCAAGTGGCGGATGTGACCGCCGAATTCTGGGGCAATCCGCAACGGTCCACGTTGTCGCTGTTGTGGTTGTAGAAGGCGAAGATGCGCCCGCTCGGGGCCTTCAGCAAGACGACGTACGATGATTCAGAAGCATGCGCCATCCTGTCACGAGCCGTCGCCCCTTTCGACCGCCTCGATGGTGTCCAACAATCCATCGGTGGTGTACTCGGCGGCCGTCAGATCGACGCGCACGCCGAGCTTGTTCAACTGCTCCGAAGTCACCGGGCCAATGGAGGCGACCTTCGCGCGGCCGGCGTTGGCCAGCTCCGGCGGGATCGCATCGAAGAAGTTCCGCGCCGCTGACGGGCTGGCGAACGTCAGCCAGTCAATCTGCCCGTCTTCGATCTGGCGGCGCAGGGGCTCGGCATCGCCTGTCGTCGGGACCGCCGTGTACAGCGGAACGTCCTGAACGATCGCCCCACCGGTTTCCAGGACCTCCACCAGGTCGTTCGTCGCCAGTTCCGAGCGCAGCGACAACACCTTCTTGCCGTTCAGATTGGCAGCAGCGACGAGCTGCCGGCCCAGTTCGCGCCCGGTGAACACGGTCGGCACGAAGTCGGCCTTGATCCCATACTGCGCCAGGGCCGCCGCCGTCTTGACGCCGAGCGCCGCCAGCCTGTTCGAGGCAAACACCCGCGCATCCTTGCCGAGGGCCGCCATTGCCTCGAAGAAGACGCGGACCCCGTTGGGGCTGGTGAAGATCACCCAGTCGTAGTCGCCCAGATGCGTCAGGACGCGGAGGAACTCGTTGCCGTCCGTGAGCGGCTGGATCGCAATTGTGGAAAAGGCCACCGGATTGCCACCGCGATTGAGAATCTTCTTGGCGAACTCCACATTGCCCGCCGCATCGCGCGTGGTGACGATGGTCCTGCCGAACAGCGGCTGTGTCATGAACCAGTCCAGCTCGCTGTCGCCCTCGGCGGCGGCGCCGATGATAATCAGGGCGGGCGGTTCGATCTTCTCGGCCCGGCACGCTTCGACGATCTCGTTGAGCGGCGCTCGCACGACTCGCTGATTCGGAAACGTCGCGTTGGCGACCAGGGCCACCGGCGTCTCGGCGGCCCGACCGCAGGCCATCAGCCGCTCGGCGATCCGCCCCAGCGCACCGATGCCCATGTAGAAGACCAGCGTTCCGGGAAACCGGGCAAGCACCTCCCAGTCGATATTGCTGTCTTCCTTGCCATCGGCCTCGCGGCCCGTGATGAACGCGACCTGCGAGCTGTACCGCCGGTCGGTCAGCATGATCCCGGTGTACTCCGACGCCGCGATCGCCGCCGTGACGCCGGGCACGATCTCGAAACCCACGCCCGCCGCGTTCAGCGCGACCACCTCTTCCGTGACGCGGCCGAAGATACATGGATCGCCGCCTTTGAGCCGCACCACGGTCTTGCCTTCCAGCGCCTTGGCGACGAGGGTCTGGTTGATCTGCTCCTGCGTGACCGAGCCCGGGCCGATCCGCTTGGGGACGTGGACGATCTCGGCATCGGGTCGCGCCAGTTCCAGCAACGCGGGGTTGGCCAGTTTGTCGCAGAGGATGCAGTCGGCGATGCGGATCAGCTCCGCCCCGCGCAGGGTGATCAGGTCCGCCCGGCCCGGACCGGCGCCGACCAGGTACACAAAGCCCTTCTCAGGTCGTGACATCGCCCTTGTCCCTGTTCTTTTCCAGTTCGTCGAGGATCTCTCTTCCGCCGGCGTCGAGCAGGTTGCGCGCCACCTTCTGGGCCAGTTCATGCGGCTTTGCCGACGGCCCGGCCATCCGCGACCGCAGCAGGCGGCGGCCGCTCGGCTCGGCGATGAACGCCTCCAGGACCATCTGATCGCCGGCCACTTCGGCGTACGCTCCCACCGGAGCGTGGCAGCCGCACTTCATCGCCGTGAGCACCTCTCGCTCGGCGTCGGTCGCCGCCCGCGTCGGCGGATCGTCCAGCGTTGCGACGATCTCGTTGGTCGCTTCGTCGTCGCAGCGGGTCTGCACGGCCAAGGCGCCCTGGGCCGGGGCGGGAAGGAAACGGTGCGGATCGAAGACGAAAGAGATTTCGGCGGCCAGACCCAGCCGTTCGATCCCGGCCCGGGCCAGAAGGATCGCGTCCAGGTCCCCGTCCCGCAGTTTGCCGATGCGGGTCGGGACGTTGCCCCGGATGGGGATCAATTCGAGATCGCCCCGCAGGTGCCGCAGCTGGGCGCCCCGCCGCAGACTCGACGTGCCCACCCGCGTACCGACTCCAAGCGCGTCCAGCGAATCGGCAGGCTCCCGGGCCAGCACGCAGTCTTCGGGATAGCGACGCCGGCAGACGGCCGTGACGACCAGACCCTCGCGTGGGCGCGTCGGCAGGTCCTTGAAGCTGTGGACCGCAAAGTCCGCCTCGCCGGCCAGCAGCACATCCTCCAGCCGGGACGTGAAGAAGCCGGTGTCCTTGAGCTGCCAAAGGATCGTCTGACGGTCGCGGTCGCCTTCGCTGGTCACCTGGCGGATTCGGACCTCGACATCGGGATGTCGCTGCCGGATCGCGGCGATGACGCTCTGCGTCTGGACGACGGCCAGGTCGCCTCGACGCGTCGCAACGGTCAGCACCCGACTCATTGGCCGCCCTTGTCTTGTGCGAGAAACATACGGTTGATCAGATCGACGGCCTGGAGTTGCTCAACCGTCGGCTCGCCGGCGCCGTCCTTGATGATACTGATCGGCCCGTGCAGAACCTTCTTGACCAGCGACTCGGCAAAGGCCTGGAGCTTGTCGGCGTTGGCATCGCCGAAATCGCCGGCGTAGCGTCGGGCCTCGCTGCGGGCCAGATCGAGCCCGGCCTGCGTCAGTTTCGCGATCACGGGAACCAGATCGAGTGACTCGTACCACTGCGAGAACACACCGACGAATTCCTCGACGATGGCGCGGGCCTTGGGCACTTCGCTGCTGCGTTTGTCGCGGTTGGCATCGATCTGACCGTTGAGGTCGTCAATATTGTAGAGCGTCACGAAGTCGAAGCGTTCCATCGCCGGATCGATGTCGCGCGGCACGGCGATATCGACGATCAGCAGCGGCTTGGTCCGTCCGGACAAATGCCACGCGGCGTTGTCGTACGTCAGGATCGGCTCGGCCGCCGCCGTCGAGCCGACGATCAGATCGACGTCGGCAAGCTGGCCACCGATCTCGGCCAGACCGATCGCCTTGGCCGTGCCGAAGCGGCGGGCCATCGCCCGGGCCTTCTCCACGTCCCGATTGGCGATCACCAGATTGGACAGCCCGGCCTTGATCAGATAGCGGACCACCAGCTCGGCATTTTCGCCGGCCCCGATCACCAGCGCCCTGGCGCGGCGAAGATTCACCTTGTTCCGGGCCAGCTCGACGGCCGCCAGACCGATGGAGACGGCGCCGCAGTTGATGTCCGTGTGTGTACGCACGGCCTTGCCGGCGCGAAACGCATGGTGGAAGAGCCGGTGGAAGATCAGCTTGCTCATCCGCGCTTCGAGCGATTCTGTGTAGGCGGCCTTGACCTGGGCCAGGATCTGGTTCTCGCCGACCATCTGGGAATCCAGCCCGGCGGCGACCTCGAACAGGTGGCGGGCCACGTCGATCCCCGTCGTCTCGCGCCCGTGCTCGGCCCAGACGCCGGCCGCCCCGGAGCCCTGCGAGGCGAGCAATTCGCCCAGAAGGGCCCGACAGTCGCAGTCCCGCCTGGCGTACAGGTAGAATTCCAGCCGGTTGCAGGTCTGGAGGATCACCGCCTCCTGCACGGCGTCACTGCGGTGCAGAGCCTTGAGCAGCCCCTGCCGCTGCTCGGGCGCGAAAGCAGCTTTCTCCCGCACCTCCACAGGGCAGTCGTGATACGTCAGATTGTCCAAAACCAGCTTCATGCGACGGTCGAATCCGGGAAGAGAACCATTACAGAGCTATACAGTGTAGCAGCGAGAGGGTTCTCCATCAAGCGCACAACCACCGCCGGGGTGTGAACGTTGCCGACAGACTATTGACAGCCGCTCATCGAAGGGGTAATTATCAGGCAAATCGACTACCCCTTTTTGGAGGAACGTAACATGAGACGCGGAACGTTTTCCAGAACCACCCTGTGTTTGTACCTGCTGACAGCCACCCTTGTGGCGGCGCCTGCCTGGGCTCAGCCGCCCGGCGGACGCGGCATCTTCGGCGACTGGCAGGTCAGGATCCCGTTCGGCGAGCGGCAGATGGACGTGATCCTGTCGTTCGCTCCGGCCGGTCAGGGCAATTGGGCCGGACAGTGGATCAGCGCCTGGGGCATGAACGAACTGAAGGACATCCGATTCAGCGACGGCAACCTCCGCTTCGTGCACGTCGCCCGCTTCGGTGACGACGAGTTCACTTCGACCTTTAGCGGCGAGATCGACGGTGACAGACTGACGGGCGTCCTGTCGAGCGAGCAGGGCGAGTCCGACGTCGTCGGCCGGCGCAGCCCGCGCATCAGCCCGGCCGTCGGCCGCTGGCAGATGAAATTCACTCTCGGCGACCGCGAAGTCACTACCCTGCTGGTGGTCACACCCGACGGGGAGGGCCGGCTTGGCGCCCAGTGGGAGAGCGAGTGGGGCGAGCACGAAATCTCGGATTTCACCGTCCAGCGGCGCACCATCCGCTTCCGGCGAAAGAGCACGATCCAGGACCGGCAGTGGGAATCGACCTTCGAGGGCACTCTTGAGGGCAACGCCCTGACCGGCACGATCAAGTCCGAGATGGGCGAGATCGAAGTGCGGGGCGCGCGGCTCGGCGCCGCGGCGATCGGCACGTGGCACCTCGATGTCGCCGGCGAATGGGGCACGGTCAAGCAGAGGCTCGTCGTCCATCCCGACCTGAGCGCCCTGTACGGGACGCTTCCGGTCAAGAGGGTCGAACTCAAGGACGGCAAGCTCACGTTCGGCATGATCGTCCCATTCGGCGACCAGGAGTTCACGATGGACTTCGCCGGCAAGATCGACGACACCAAGCTCACCGGCGAGATGACCACGTCCATGGGAAGCCAGAAGGTCAGCGGCGTCAAGGTCGTGCGCCTGCGCCAACGACCCGGCAGCATGTAGCCGGGACAATGCACCCGAGCCCGTCGGTCCTACCTCATCGGCGGGCTCGTTGTCTTTCGTCGCCCCCACAGCCAGCCGGGATCAAGCCCACGCGGCTTGGGATCGGCCTATGTCTGCACGTCAAGGGCTCGATGAACTTCGTGCACCGACGCAGTACAGGTGCCGCGTCGTTCGGATGAACAGGTTGCCGGATGCGGCGACGATAGATGCCCGGACGACTTCACCTCCAGACGGATCATCCATGGGAATGACCCGAATCACATCCCCGGTGGCGGCGTCGATCACGGCCGCTTCGCCGGCATGGTTGATCAGGTAAATCCTGCCGTCGGCGGCCAGAGGCGAGGCCTCGTATTTGGCCCGGCCCGGGGTGTCGATCGTCCATGTGACGTTGCCCGTGCGCGGTTCGACGCGCGAGAGCTTGCGACGCAAGTCGTTGAGTATGAAGAAGTCCCCGTCGTAGAAGGCCGGCGTAGGGACATCGGAGGAGACATCACGCGGGTCCTGACCGCTGATCCAGGCCAGATCGCTGTCGTCCAGAACGCCCTGATGGCCCAACGGGACACCGTAGACGGGACTGCTCTTGGGCGCGCAGGCCAGAACGACGCCGTCGCCGGCCACCGGCGATGGCACCAAGCGCCAATGCGTGATCCGCCGGGGGTTCCAGGTGCCCCAACGCCACAGCTCTTTGCCCGTCTGCGGGTCGTGGCCCGAGATCGCGTCGCCTCCGACGAGCACCAACTGCGGTCTGCCCTCGTGCCAGACAGGAATGGGCGTGGAGAAGGCCTCACGCGACTCCTCCCTGGCCCGGCTCGGGCGAATATGGCGCCACAAGGTCTTGCCGGTCTCGGGATCGACGGCCAGCAGGTAGGACTCGTTGGGCCGGCCGGCCAGGCCGCGCCCGCTCACCGGAACATCTCGCTGGAGAACCTGCACATACAGCTTGCCGTCGAGCAGGGTCGGACTGCTGGCGAACGTCCAAAGAAATGCGAACGTTCCGTAGTCCTCCTGGATATTCCGCGCCCACAGACGCCGCCCGTCGAAATCGAAACAGACCAGATCGCCGGTGCTGTAGAAGAAGAACACGCGCTCGCCGTCCGTGACGGGTGAAGGCGCACCGTATGTGCTCCGCCTGTCCCTGTGCGTTTCGTCGCCGACATCTCGCAGCCACATATGTTTGCCGCTGGTCCGGTCGATGCAGATTGCGACCAGCTTTTCTCTCTCGGCATCGACGCTTCCAATGAAGACCCGGTCGCCCCAGATGATGGGCGTCGCCGCCGAGGAGCCGGGAAGCTCGGCCCTCCAGGCAATTCCCTCGGTCCGGCTCCAGGTCGAGGGAAGGTTCGTCTCCGCGCTCGAGCCGTCGAAGTGCGGGCCGCGCCAGTGCGGCCAGTTTCCGGCCTGCGTTACGGAGATGCACGTCAGCAGCAACAGGGTGAGGATGCAGTGCTTCACGGTGGGACCCCCTTTCTGGGATTCGTTACGATCTTGTCCTCATCACGGATCGGCGCCAACGGTCGTGAATCGCGCTCGGCAAACCGTATCGTAACGCAACAGCCACGCCCGGTCTACCTTGATCGTGCGAAAAGGCGCATGCGACGCCCGGCCTTTCCCACCCCAACTCAATTGCCCCCCATGCCACAGGTCATTCCTCCAACAGAGAAGGCCAACCGGCAGATGCCAGACGACGATCCTTACACGCGTCATACCCTCCCAACATGCAAACTGTTCAACGATTCAGCGATCGGATATCGTGATGCAGCAGCAGGCCACATATTCGGTGAACGGAAAGGAATCGCATGACCGCCTACAGTATGGCGCCCACGACCGGGCTACCCGGCCTGGATCGGACGCTCAACGGCATCCTGCCCGGTGACAACATCGTCTGGCAGATCGACGCCATCGAAGACTACACGGCGATGGTCGCTCCCTATTGCGAGGCGGGCCTCCAATCTGGTCGAAGGGTGGTCTATTTCCGCTTCGCCAGTCACCCGCCCGTGGTCCCGGAGGGCTGCCAGGTCGAGCTTCACGAATTGGACCCGGCCGACGGCTTCGAGACGTTCATCGCGGAGATCCACGCTGTAATCGAGAGCACGGGCCGCGGGGCCCTGTACGTCTTCGACTGTCTGTCGGAACTGGCCGCCGACTGGTATTCCGACTCGATGCTCGGCAATTTCTTCATGCTCACCTGCCCCTATCTCTACGATCTGGAGACCGTGACCTATTTCGCGTTGTTCCGCAACTACCACAGCGCCCAGGCGATCCGGCCTATTCTGGAGACGACCCAGTTATTCCTGGAATTGTACCGCCATGACGAGACCCTCTACGTTCACCCGCTCAAAGTGCAGTTCCGCTTCTCGGCTACGATGAACCTCCTGCACGGCCGGGACGGCGATCAGTTCAAGCCCGTCACATCGAGCGTGCTGATTTCTCGCATTCTATCCTCGGTGAACTGGTCCGATCTACACACAGACATCCGTCCGGGCTTCTGGGAACGCGAGTTCGACAGGGCCCGCGAGGTTCTGGACGCGGTGAAGGCCGGCCGGTGCGCCCCGGAGGAAGAACAGGAGATGTTCCAGCACCTCAGCCGCATGGCGATCTCCCGCGACCCGGGAATGCTCAAACTGGTGGCTCGTTATCTCTGCCTCGAAGACGTCCTGAGCATCTGGAAGCGTATGATCGGCTCCGGGCTGATCGGCGGCAAGACGGTCGGCATGCTCATCGCCCGCAAGATCCTTCAGCGGCATTCGGAGCGTTTCGCCAGTCTTCTCGAAGAACACGACTCCTTCTACGTCGGCTCCGACGTGTTCTACACCTATCTGGTCCGCAACGGGGTGTGGTGGCTGCGCCAGAGGCAGCGAGACCCCGACAGGCTTCTCGAAGGCGCCGTGCAGGCCCGACAGAGAATTCTCACGGGGCAGTTTCCCGACGACATCCGGACACAGTTCGAGCAGATGCTCGACTACTTCGGGCAATCGCCTTTGATCGTTCGTTCCAGTTCGCTCCTCGAGGACAACTACGGCAATTCCTTTGCGGGCAAGTACGAGAGCGTCTTCTGTCCCAACCAGGGGCCAAGGGAGCGTCGTCTGGAGGACTTCCTCTCGGCGGTCCGGACGATCTACGCCAGCACGATGAGCGACAAGGCGCTGCTCTACCGGGAACAGCGTGGGTTGCTCAATCACGACGAGCAGATGGCTCTTCTGGTCATGCGGGTTTCGGGGGCCACACACGGCCGCTATTACTATCCGCATGCGGCGGGAGTGGGCTTCTCGTTCAATCCGTACGTATGGCACGAGAAGATCGACCCGAACGCCGGTGTGGTGCGGCTGGTCTTCGGACTGGGCACGAGGGCCGTGGACCGCTCCGACGACGACTACACGCGGGTCGTCGCGCTCAACGCGCCGCAGACGCGCCCGGAATCCAATTTCGACGAGGTCCGGCAATGCGCGCAGCGGCGGGTCGATTACCTCGACCTCCAGGCCAATCGGCTGGCGTCGGGCCACTTCCTCGACCTCGTGGCCGAAGGGACCGACGTGCCCATCCAAATGTTCGCCTCAAGTGACCGGCTCAGCGGCAGCGGCGCAGGCCGTGCGGGCAAGGACTGGGTCCTGACCTTCGACGCCCTGCTGTCGCAGACGGACTTCGTCAAGGACATGCGCGAGATCCTGCGGACGCTGCACCAGGCGTACGACCACGCCGTTGATGTGGAGTTCACCTTGAACTTCGCAGACACCACTTCTTACAACATCCATATCGTTCAGTGCCGCCCCCTCGGTGTCAAAGGCACCGAAGCCCCGAGGCCGCCCGCCGCGCGGGTCTGCCCGAGCGACGTAATCATCGAGGCCGCAGGCGCCGTGATCGGCCAGAGCCGCCGAATTCGAATCGAGCGGTTCGTGTACGTGGTCCCCGCAGCCTACGGCCAACTGGCGTTGCAGGATCGATATGAGGTGGCCCGACTGATCGGCAAGATCAACCGAACCTCCCAAGCCCCCCGCACACCCTGCACCATGCTCCTCGGACCGGGTCGCTGGGGCACGAGCGACCCGTTTCTCGGCGTCCCCGTCGCATTCGCCGAGATCAACCGCGTCGCGGTGCTCTGCGAGATCGTGGCCATGCGCGAGCACCTGGTTCCCGATGTCTCACTCGGGACACACTTTCTCAACGAACTGGTCGAGACGGAGATGCTGTACCTGGCCATGTTTCCACAACAGGGCAGCAACTCCCTGCGCGCAGAACTGTTCGACGGTCCGCCGAACCGGCTCGCGGAACTGGCGCCCGGCGCAGACCGATGGACCGACGCGATCAAGGTCGTCGATGCCTCGGACATCGCAGGAGACGACCGCGCGGTCCTTCTCGACGCCGATGCCTTCACGCAGAAGGTCGTCTGCTATCTCCAGCCCGTGAAACGATAGCGATCAGGCATCCGCCAGTCGTCGGCAACAAGCCACAAACAGACGCCCTTCGACATGGACACGCTGTCGGATGACGCTTCCGCGACGCCGCTACGGGTTGACGCTATGGGCGTAGCTGTACGAACTGCTGGAACTACCCGGAGCGGTCGCAAACCCCGAGTTCTCTGCCGTAGCACTGGAACCAGGCCCGCTGGCCATCGCGATGCTCGTGGAAGAGGAAGACGTTGCAACGCCACCCCACGGCCAGCACCAGGTGGGCCAATGGGGCTGGCAGACCGGTTTGCATGATGGGGGCTTCGGCTTGCTCGGGCCACACGGATCGGGAACCTCGCCACAAGGTTTCTGGCTGCCGCAAATGACAACCACATAGCGATTCATCATGGCGTGAGACATCCCGATGTAGACACCGACGTTCCTGCTGCACATCCCCGACAGAGGCACGCCGCCAACCATATGGCTGCTGGTCATGCCAATATGGCCACCCGAAGTGGCGACCATCACACCGCCCCAACTCGTGGTGCCGATCCCGAGAACCGCCAGAAATACCCACATGTGCCTCTTCATACGTTACCTCCCTGTAAGAACCCATTGGGCCAACGCGCGGCCGACTCCGTTGCGGCAGACCCGTTCCGATGGCGAATTGCCCCGACGATCGGAAACCAGGCTGTCGCACGGCCGCGATCCTCCGTTACTGAAGCCGGCGAACTGATGGGCAGATGCAGTGGCGCGCTCGTTCGAAGGGACCCTCAATCCGTATCCCTGAGCGACGAGAATCAACCGGCCGGCTCCGTCCGGCAATCGTCCATCTGGTACACCCGACGAGGCCAGTTGTCAAGGGAAAAGCGGGCCGTTACAGAAAACAACGATGAAATAGGGGCGTCACTTTTCGATCAGCTTGAGAAGCTCATCGGCCAGGTCCGCATCCAGTTGTCGCAAGGTCTTCTGTTCTTCAATCGCCAATGCCCTCTCACCGGCGCGCAAGTAGGCCCGGCCGAGATTGTAGCGGGCCTGAGCATGGCCGTGGTCGCACAGGACGGCGCTTTGGAAGCGCACGATCGCCTCGCCGTAGCGGCCGGCTTCAAGAGAGGCCTTCCCGGACCGAACCTGTGCCTCGCTGATGTCCGGATCGAGTTCTCTGGCCTGCCGGAAGGCCTGCATGGCCTCCTCAAAACGCCCCAGATTGGAGAAGACCAAGCCGAGGGACACATACATTTGTGCCGAGTCGGGCCTGATATGCACGGCTCGCTCATACGATTCCAACGCCTCGGCATACTCACCCAAAACGGAATGGACCTTGCCAAGTCCGACGTACGCCTCATAGCAATTGGGGTCCAGATCGATGGCCCTGATGTAGCAATTGAGGGCCACCTGCGGCCGGCTGGCGGCAGCATAGGCATTGCCCAGCAAGACGTGGGCTTGCGGATCGTCTGGAGAGATGCTCACGAGCCTCTCGCAGGCGTCTACGGCGTCCCTCGGACGACCGCTGGTGCTGTAGTGCCTGCCCAAGAAGGCATAGGCATCCGCCTGATTGGGGCAGACCGTGACGATGTGTTTGAGAACGCCGGCCCGCACGGCGTCGAGACGAATGAACTCCATCTGAACCGCCGAGAACACCACCAGCAATACCAGAGCGGTAATGCCCAAACTGCAAGTGACGCGTCTGCGATGCGGGGCACGCCCTCTGGAACGGACCACGCGGCTCGACGTCTTCCTGCTCTGGGCCGACACCTCGGGCCCAGCCGAAGGAGACTCGGGCCGGTCGAAAGACAGCGGCCTGGGTCGTTCTGGCATTCTGTCCGGCATCGCACGTCTGCTTTCCATGAGAGAAACTCCTCCGGTACCGCCGCGAGCCCAACGAGGGACTCACCGCAACCTGCCCGGTACCCGATGAAAGCATACGGAATGTCGGGCCTGCTGCAAAAGGCCTTCGAGCGGCCGAGGATGTCGCCGGTGGCGTACGTTGCCGCCCATTCCCAACAAGTCCTCGCCAAGCCCCCTCACCCGGCTTGCGATGAGCCGATTCACCGCTTGGAATTCGAGAAGTAGGGTCCGAGAAGAATGGAGTGACTGCGTTTCTTGGCCTTTTTGTCGGAGGTCTTGGGCCTGACCCACAAACGATAGCAACCCAGTTGTTGTTCCTTCAGATCCGATTTCTGCGGTGAACCCATGTACTCACCTCTCTCCAAAGACTTGTTTCTCTGCTCTGCCCTGCTCCCGGACCGTCAAACGGCACAGGCCGCGTAGTCGTACACGGGGCAATCGCTGGTTTCCAGCGTATCGAGGGCACTGTCGAGGCCCATGCGTTCGGCCTCGTGCTCGGCCCGGCAGTAGTCATCCCAAATGTAGTCGGCGTTGGGGTGAATCTCGAAATACGGCCGGGCCGTGTTGACGATCGGGAACTGCACCATCTCATGCACATCGTCCAGCCGTTCCCGGATCTGCCGCAACACGCGCGTGATCTCCCGATCGTCGCCGATGTCCAGGGCCGCCTTCAGGTCGCCGTAGGAAATCCTCGTGATCCCCATGCTCGCCTGTGCCGCCACCCAGGTGCACACCTGCCTCTGCTCGCTGCTCACGTCGAATCGGAATGCATCGATTGAACCGTATCTCATAGCCATCGTCTCCATTCTGATGATTACTTGCGGCTCTTTGCCATGAGATGCTCGTCGGTGGAATGAGAAAGAGACTTGAGCGGAGATGAGCGCAAACGATCGCGGGGACTCAGCGTCCCTTAATCTCGGTGAGCACTGCCGAAGAAGCGGTCGTCAGACCCGCGCGATCGAAGCGAACGAATGCCGCGTGCATGTTATCGGAAACAACGCACGGCCCCGGCGACCGAAGCGATCGCCGGAGAGAGTTCGAGTGCGCGCAATGCGTTGGTCGGACGAGACGCGACCCGATCTCAGCAGACCCACAGTGCCATGCGACACGGGAACCCTGGACGCATCCGCGTTCCGCTCTCCAATGGGCCTCGGCCGACCGACTCCACGCGGCGAGCAGCCGAGAATGGAATTCACACCTCGTCGCTGCCAGCCGCACCAGAACCGAACGTCGCCGGGGCGTCGTCCGACAGCTTCGCGTCGTTCTCCCGCACCCGACTGAAGATATGAAGAATCAGTTCAACACGATCGTTCAGTTCGAACTTCTGAAAGAGTCGTCCCAGGTGCGTGCGCACCGTCGGGATCGAGATCTGCAATTCCTTCGCAATCTGTTTGTCAGACTCGCCAAGCAGAAGATGCCTGACAATCTCCGCCTGTCTTGGGGACAATCCCAGGGACTGACGAACCTGAGCCCATTCACGGTCCGAGAGAAAAGACCTCTGTGTGGTTACTGCCATTGCGCCTCCTCCTAAGGCAGGACGTAACCAGCAAGGCGCGAACCCATTCACATGGGGGCCACATCCTTCTGGCCGTGTGCCCGTTACCAGCACTTGATCTGGCCGTGATTATAGGCAAGAACCCATCTACGTCAAGACAAAAACTTCGACACTCTGCGCAAAACAGGAAATATAGCTATGTTGCCGCCGCCTTCTACGGTGACTTTCGCTCAAAGTTCCCTCAGGAGCGCTTCACGAACCACAATTTTCATGGGTTCGAACTCTTGACCCGCATGAATCTGGAACCCGATCTTGCCCACGGCGGTCGTATCATCATGCACATCCGCAACTTGCCGCCTGTTTAGCCAAATCTGAGTGTGATCGCCTTCACAGCGAATCTCAAGAGTGTTCCAGTCATCGCGATTGACGAGGGTCTTGTCCGTGTTCATCGCCAGGAACATCTTGCCGGGGCAATACAGCGTCCCGGAATAGCACTCGGGATTCGTGTACTCGAGGATGTCGGCCTGGTACGCCTTGTCGGGCCCCTGATAGCGGAACCAGACGCCACTGTTGCACGGCCATTCGGCCCGCCAGGTCACGGTCAGGTGGAAGTCGTCGTAGCTGGCCGTCGTGAACAGGTCGCCAGGCGCGTTGTTCTCGCCCTGCGTGCCGATCAGAAGCCCGTCTTCGACGACCCACCGAGCACCGCCCTCGGCCTCCCAGCCGGCTAAGTTCTTGCCGTTGAACAACTTCACTGCTCCGCCCGGCGAATCAACCGAAACAGGCGCACCGTCATCGGAAGACTCCCGACAGCCGCCGAGCACCACAAGCATCATCGACGCCACCGACACGATCAGGAACGTTCGCTGCAACATAGTCCACTTCCTTTCGCTGCATGGGCCACGTGTTATTACTTGTTGTCTTGCCAGATGTTAGCCGTCCGCTCGTCCACGCCTGGCATCGGCGACAGCGGCTCGCTGGGAACCGGCTCGTACCAGAACGTGGCGGTCGACCAGTCGTCCTCCGTCTCGACCAGGCCGTCTTTCCATGCAATTTGCTGGATTGCGATCCGGCATTCCCGTTGCCAGTAGACCGGATCGGGCAGGTGCCAGCGATACATCGAGATGAAGTTGTTCTGGTTGAGGTTGCAGCCGTTGTACAAGTACGGCGTCTGCTGGATCCCGTAGGACAGGCCGACATAGTCCTCGCTGCCGGTGCCGACAATGGTCGGGAATTCGGTATCCCCGTCCATGAAGATCTTGATCTCGCCTTCGCCCCACCATTGATCGGGATTCAGGTTGCGGACACCGATCAGAGCGCCGATGTAGCGTCCCTTGCCCGTCCGCTTCGGCAGCAGCTCGAAGTCCTGCTTCTCGGTGGTCGGGTTCTCCCGGGCGAACAGCACGTGTAGCCGTCCCACGTCGGACGGATGCCTGTCCTTGAGGGTGTAGTCGATCTGGTAGTACAGCGGGACGTTGTCGTTGCCCTCATTGGTCAGGGTCATTCGGGCGCGCGTCGTAAACGGCATCGGCAACCAGATGTTCATTCCCGCGTTGCGGCCCAGCGAATGCACGGCCGAGAAGTATGGCGTGACTTTGCCGTGGGCCGTCCCCATGAAATCTCCGATAGGACACTCGATGCTGGGATGAGCCTGCCCGTCCCACCAGGCGCGAATGACGAGCGAACGCAGGTTCACGGGGGTGTTGGCCGTGGTCATCCAGATGTGCCGGATCGTGCCGGCCCCGTAGATGTCACAGAGCTGGACCTCCTGACCGGCCTTGAGCGTAATCGCCGGGGCCCCCTTGCGCCCTGGACCGAGGTGGCTGGCCGCCTTGCCGCCCTGCCCCGGTGCACCGGACGGGTTCTCGAAACAGATCGACCGCGAAACCAGCCCCGTATCGAGCCGATAAGGTTCGGTCACGAGATCGCCCTTGCCGGCGTAGCCGCCGCCCGACCCACAACCGACGCCAGCCGCCAGCAGGACGACGAGACAGCAGGACAACAGAACGCGTGACATAGCAGAACCGGTCATGATGATCCCTTTCCGTGACGATTCTCCGAATCGATAGAGGGATAGGGGCGAGGCATGCCTCGCCCCTACTGTGCGATCGTGCGGCTCAGAGATATCGCTGGATGAACTCGACGGCCTTCCCGACGGTCTTGACGTCGAGGGCCTCCTCTTCGTCCATCTCGATATCGAACTCTTCTTCAAAGGCCGCCACCAGCTCGACGCTTTGGATCGACTCGGCCCCGAGGTCTTCGACGAAGCGCGAGTTGTCCTGGATTCGTCCCGGATCGATCTTGAGCGTTCTGGCCGTCACTTCTCTGACTCTTCTTTCCACGTCCGACATAGATTCGCTCCACTCTTGTCCCGTTTCGATCGGCCGGCGCGGCTACTTGCGTCGCGTTCCGGAGAGGACCTTCTTCGGGTCCAGGTTGTGCTTCTCGATGTCTTTGAAGTAGTTGACCGTCCCGACCTTCATCTCGGCGGTCGCGTCATCGTCGCAGACAATGATCCCGTGGGCGTGCAATTGCAGACAGGAGACGGTCCACATGTGGTTGACGCCGCCTTCGACCGCCTGCTCCAGCGCGCGGGCCTTGTTGTGCCCGGAGACAATAATCAGCACCGTCCCGGCGTCCATCACGGTGGCCACGCCGACGGTCAGCGCGGTGCGGGGCACCTTGTTCAGATCCCCGTCGAAGAAGCGTGAGTTCGCGATGATGGTGTCCTGGGTCAGCGTCTTGATTCGGGTGCGGCTGGCCAGCGACGAAGCGGGCTCGTTAAAGGCGATGTGCCCGTCCGGACCGATCCCGCCGACGAACAGTCGGATGCCGCCGTAGCTCTTGATCTTCCTCTCGTACCGGTCGCACTCGGTCTGGAGGTTCTTCGCATTGCCGTTGAGAATGTTCGCGTTGGACTTCTTGATGTCGATCTTCTTGAAGAAATTGTCCCACATGAAGGAATAGTAGCTCTGCGGGTGCGATTTCGGCAGCCCCACGTACTCGTCCATGTTGAAGGTCACAACATTGGCGAAGCTGACCTTCTTGGCCCGGTTCAGGCGGATCAGCTCCTTGTACATGCCGAGCGGCGACGAGCCGGTGGGCAGGCCGAGCACGAACGGCTTGCGAGCCGTCGGCTTGAAGTCATTGATCGACCGGGCGACGTACGCCGCCGCCCAGGCGCTGACCATCTGGTAATCGTCCTGGATGATGACCCTCATAACCTGCTTCCTTTCCAATCAGAGATGGATTCGTTCCGTCCCCTGTCGCTGAGTAATGGCCTGTTCGATCCGCTCAATGCGTCGATGCAGCCGGTCGATACTGCCTTTCATCTCCAGCACAAATTGGTTCTCTTCATAGAGGCCCCGGACCTGCCGGAAGTCCCGCTCCACGTCGTCGGCCTCGCCGTCCTGCCCGAACCCCAGCCGGCTGGACTCGTCGAACTCCTTCTGGGCGTCGGCGGTCACGAGGTTCAAGAACTTCGATCGCACCTTCAGGAGCATCCGCGCGGCCTCGCAGGCCTCCTCATCGGCCAGGCTCGTCGGCGCGACGCCAAAGACCTGCTCGTATGCCTTCTTCACCCAGACCCATTCATCATGCCGATAGTGCTTCGAGATATTGGCGATGGCCGCGTCGAAGGCGTCGAGGGTCGCCACCGAACCGGTTTCCAGTGCATCTTCCAGATCGACCAGCCGCTTGCGAGGCATAAGCTGCCCGGCGACGTCCACCCAATCCTCGCTGTACACCGCATCATCCGCACTCACAGGGACACGCTCACCATCTCCGGCCGCGCCGTCCAGTGCCGCCTCGATTCGCTGGACCACCTCCTCCAGCAGATACATCTCGATCCCCGTGCGGTAGTATTTCTGGCTGGTGCGCAGGAGCAGTCTCTTGACCAGTGCCCCGCCGACGGCGACTTCCTCGACGGACCTGTCCGTGCAGTCCTGCAACTCCTTCAGATGCCGCCTCGCCTTGATCATCTTGCCGATCACATACGGACTGAAGACTTCGAACGAGACGGCGTCGCGCTTCGCAGTGCCCTTGCGGCGATCGCGCCGGGGCCACTTGGCCTCGTCGCGGACGGTGCCGACGGTCGTCAGGTGAAAGCCGGGAATCATCGCGCAACGGCCGTCCGACCGCGCTTCGAGATGGCTGAAGGGGTAGTCGCCCGTGTCGAACGTCGTATTGTGCTTGCCGAGCACGACGCTGAACGGGCCGACCCGGCAGGGCCACATCAGATAGCTGAACGAGCCGGTCTTGGTCCCGCGCAGCAGCTTGCCTTCGTGGGCCGGGCCCAGCTTGTACATGTGGTTCGACTCGTTCGTTCCGCTGCCGGCGTTGTAAAAGCTGAACAGCCCGGCAATCAGCAGGGTCGATTTGTGGTGCGTCACGGTGTATGGGCCCGCAAACACCGAGCAGGCCTCGCCGTGGAAGGCCTCGCAGTTGGCGAAGAAGGCGGAGTTCTCGGCCGAGTACTGCCGCCCGATCTGGCAGCCCTGGCCGACGAAGACCTTGCTGAGCATCGCCCCACCGGTCACGAACGAACTCTCGGCAACGATGAAGTCTTCGGCGATCACCTTGACGCCGATCGTGGTCGGGGCTTCCTGGGAGCTAAGGATGGTTCCATTCCGCAAGCTCGACGTGTGATTGACCGTCGCGAAGCGCCCGATCCGAACGTCGATGATCTCCTCGGCCGAGCAGATGCTCGCCCCCGTGCCCACCTGCCCGCGGTCGGCACGAATCGAATTGACATATTCTCTGGCGATGCCGCGAAGCCGCTCGATCAGCTTCGGGCGATAGCGATGCAGGCACATCAGGTAGGCGAACTGAGCGGACAGGCGGTCGAACAGCAGGATCTCCCGCCCGCCCGCCTCGTTGAGCACGCTGATCTCGATCCCATTGCCGAACGTCGCGCCCGGATTGGTCTGCATCGTCGCGACGTTCTCGATGCACACACGTTCGGCGATGTCGTAATTGGCGATGTGAACGCCGATGTTGGAGATGCGCGTATCGTCGCCGATCGTGCAGTTGGAAACCACCGCGTTGTAGACGCCGCTGGGCTTCTCGAATCCCCCCGGCAGCCGCACGCAGCCGGCGAACCGACCCAGGCGGACCGAGCCGGAGAAGTGCGAGTTCCTCACGCTTGCCGGATCGAATCCTTCGGCCACCCCGATCCGACCCCAGTCCTCGGCGAAACAGCCCTGCATTCGCAGCAACTCGATCTCACGTCCGGTCAAGACGCGGAACGTCTCGTGTCCGCTCATAGCTCAGCCTGTCCTGTTCCAGAATGTCATACGCCTTGGTCTCTCACATGCCCTACAGATGCTCATCGAACCCACTGAACGGCACCCAGGCGCTCTTCTCTGTCCGAATGACCGTGCTGTAGGAGTGGAGCATGCCGTAGTTCGAGCAGTCGATGGCATACCACTCGATGTTGCGGTTGCGGGCCAGCTCTTTGCGGACTTCGTCGACCACAACAACGCTGGTCTTCTCCTCCGAATGGACCTTCTCGATGATGAACCGCTGATCGTCCTCGCTGAGGAAGGAGTAGACCGAGGCCAGCACGTGCCGGTCGACCATGTCCACGATGTCCTCCGGGTAGACGTCCGCCTGGCTCTGCACGGAGATGTCCAGCACGCTCAACTGGCCGAACAGGCCCGTAGGACTGGCGGCGTTCGAGGCCGGATAGGTTGTGATGCAGGGCACCTGAATCTTGAACGTCACGGCGGCCGGCTCGTCCACCGAATGGGCCTTGGCGGCGTACTCGCACAGGTACCGCACGAGGCACATCTCGCCCGAAACCGGCGTCCGTTTCGCGATGAAGAACGGATAGTCGAACGCGATCTTCATCGCCGTCGCTTCGAGTTCGGTGATGTAGTCGCCCAGATTGTGGCGGAGCGTCCGGGTCCCGATGTTCTCGCGATGGCTGTGGAGCACGTGGATGAATCGGTCGATCCAGCGCGCTTCGAACGTCTGCATGATGCGGGCGTTGATCGAGATATTCGCCACGGTCGCCTGTCCGTCCGGCTCGGTTCGCGAGACCGCATGGATCGGAAACGGCATGTCCCGCAGACCCACGTCCACCATGAAACGTCGATCGTCTCTGTTGTCTGTCATATCAGGCTCTTTATTATGCAGTTGCGGCTCCGCCGTTGCCACCGACCAACTCGAAGGCGTCCCTGGCGATGGCCTGCTCTTCGTTTGTGGGGATCACCAGCACCTTGACGCGACTGTCCGGGACGGTGACTGCCGACTCGCGACCGCCCGCCTCGGCGTTGGCCTTCGGATCGAGCGTGATGCCCAGGTGGGTCATGTCCCGACACACCAGCTCGCGCACCAGCGACGAATTCTCGCCGATGCCGCCGGTGAAGACGACCGCATCGACACCATCGAGGGCGGCCGAGTACGCGCCGACGTACTTGCGAACGCGATAACAGAACATCTCGATGGCCAGGGCAGCGCGGTCATTGCCGCCTTCGGCGTGCTTCTGAAGCGTCCGCATGTCGTTCGAGACGCCCGAGATCCCAAGCAGGCCGCTCTTCTTGTTGCACAGCCCGTTCAGCGTCGCCAGGTCGTAGCCCTTGTCGGCCAGGTAGAACAGGATCGCCGGATCGAAATCGCCCGCCCGCGTCCCCATCACCAGACCTTCCAGCGGAGTAAATCCCATCGACGTGTCGACCGACCGGCCCTTTCGCACGGCGGCGACCGAGCAGCCGTTGCCCAGATGGCAGGTGATGGCGTTCAGGTCGTGCTTGTCTCGCCCGATCATCGCCGCCGCCCGCCGGGCGACGTAGCGGTGGCTGGTCCCGTGGAAGCCATAGCGACGCACGCGATGTCGCTCGTACAATTCGAAGGGCAAGGCGTACATGTGCGCGACCTTCGGGATGCTCGTATGGAAGGCGGTGTCGAAACAGGCGACCTGCGCCGTGCCCGGCAGCTTGCGCATCGCGGCCCGGATGCCGACGAGATTATGCGGGTTGTGCAGCGGCGCCAGCTCGGCAAATCGCTCGATCGAGTCCAGGACGCGGTCATCGATCTTCACGGACCCGGTGAACTCTTCCCCGCCATGCACCACGCGATGGCCCACAGCCCCGATCTCGGAAAGGTCCTTCACGATCCCTCCCCCCTGCTGGACAAGCACCTTGAGGATCAATTCCATCGCGGTCTCGTGATTGGGGACCGCCTCCTCCAGCGTGGTCGAATCGCCGGCACAGGTGTGCGACAGCCTCGATGTCGGCTCTCCGATCCGTTCGACGAACCCCTTGGCCAGGACCTCTGCGTGCGGCATGTCGTACAGTTGATATTTGATCGAAGAACTGCCGGCGTTGATCACGAGCACCTTCACGGAAGTCTCACCCCTGCCTTTCTTGGCCGGGAGCGGCGTCTTTGACCTGGGCCAGCGTAATGATCGCCGTAGTGACAACGTCTTCGACCGACGCCCCCCTCGACAGATCGGCCATGGGCTTGGCGAACCCCTGGAGGAACGGCCCGATCGCCCGCGCGCCGGCCATGTACTGCGTCAGTTTGTAGGCGATGTTCCCGGCGTCGAGGTCGGGGAAGATCAACACGTTCGCGCGGCCGGCCACCTCGCTGCCGTCCTTGACCTTCTTCTGGGCCACACGAGCGACGACGGCCGCATCGGCCTGAAGCTCTCCATCAATGGCCAGATCGCTCCGCCTCGAACGCACGATCCCCAGAGCTTGGCGGACCTTCTCGGCGCTGGGCCCGTCGGCGCTGCCCCGGGTCGAATACGAAAGCAACGCCACGCGAGGCGGCTCGGACAAAAGCCCCTCGGCACTCTGGGCTGAGGCCAGTGCGATATCGGCCAACTGCTCGGCAGCCGGGTCGATGTTGACCGCACAGTCGGCATAGACGAACACCTTGTCCCGCTCGTCGCCGAAGTGCGGCACGATCATGAGAAAGTAGCTCGACACCGTCTCGATGCCCGCCGCGAACCCCACGGTCAAAGCCCCGGCCTGGATCACCGTCGCCGTGGCGGTCGCGGCGCCGGCCACCATCACGTGCGCATCGCCACAGGCGACCATCATCCCGCCGTGAAAGAGCGCCTTGGCGACCATCCGCCGGGCCACACCTGGCGCGATGTTGTCCCGGCCCTCCATGTATCGCCCGACATACGCGTCCAGATGCGGGCTTTCTTTGGGGTCCAGGGTCTCGATACCATCCAGCGATGTACCCGCTTCCTTCGACGCCGCCTCGATCTGCTCGCGCGTCCCCAGGAGGATCGGCTCGGCGATCTGTCTGGCGCGAATCTCGCGGGCGGCCAGCACGATGCGAGCGTCACGTCCCTCCGGCAGAACCAGGCGAAGCTTACGACCGACGACCCTCGCAGTAAAGGCGTCGATGACATCCGCTTTCTCGCGGCTTGAATCCAACTCAACCATGGGCATTCTCCCATTGATGGTGTGTGGATTTCAATCGACGGCCCCACGATAGCGGCCCGACACCAATGCGCCAAGCAAGAAAAGTGACGTAAAGTGATTGCAGGGTGGGCTTTGGCCCATGCTGTATCGGCCGCATGGGCCAAAGCCCATCTTACGGCTGCTCGGTCTGCTTCAGCGCCGCGTGACAGAGTTCGCGGGACGCGTTCTGTTCGGTGGAACCGGGGGCGCCGGCCGCACCCAGCTTCCAGGCCGCGCGGGCCTGCTCCAGACGTCCGAGCGATTGAAGGGTCCTGCCTCGCCAGTACTGGGCCGTGGCCTCCTGCGGCTTGTTCGAACGTCCGACGCCGATGTTATCGGGGTAAGTCAGCGCCGCTTCGAAATGCCGCAGCGCCCCGGCGAAGTCCCCATCGTCGAAGCAGATTCGGCCGCGCGCCATGTGCGCCTTGTGGAACAGATCCCACGTAATCGTCTGGCCCTCCCAGTTGACAAAGTACGGCGTCGATTCGAGCAGGTCGATCGCATCATCATACTGTCGCTCGTCGCAGTAGAGCTGGGCCAGCAGGATGATGATCTCGGCGCGTTTGAGCTTGTCGACAGGGGTTGATTCGAGCAAGGCAATCGCCTCGGGTCGCCGATCCTGCTCCAGCAGGATCTCCGCCAGATCGCGGTAGAGCGTCTGGTCCTTCGGTCTGGCGGCAATGGCCCGCCGATAGGCCCGCTCAGCCTTGGGCAGATCGTCTTCCTGGGCCCGAGCATAGAGCCCGAGGTTGCGATGGGCCACGCTGAGCGATGGGTCGAGATCGACGGCCCTCTGCCACTGCGGGGCGGCCTCGTCCACCCGGCCCAGATGGGCGTAGAGATTCCCGAGATGCAGATAGGCGCAGGCATCGCTTGGATTCTCGCGAATCGCGTAGCGCAGGACCTCGACGGCCTCCGGACGCGAGGGGAAGACATAATCGCGCACCATCCGCGACGCCTGATCCAGATGCTTCCTCGCCGTGGCGGTGTCGCCTGCAAGCGAGGCATAGTAGGCCAGGTAGTACAACGGCAGCGGACTGCGTTGTGGTTCGGGCACGGCGTCCACACACACGGCCGACAGCACCCGCCCCGCTTCCCGCACAAGACGCACATCCGCAAACAGCAGGCTCGCCTCGATCATCTGGAAATCGTGTTCGCCGACGAACGCGCGAGCGTCCTCGACGAAGCGGGCCATCTCCCGGTCGCCCTGCATCGCCAGAATCGCGCGGGGCACCAGGTCGGTCGGGAATGCTGCGGAAACCTGCCGCGCTTCCTTGAATGCGGCGCCCGTCTCGCCGGCCGCATACAGGGCCAGCAGCCAGTGGTCCCGCGCCTTGCCGTCGTTCGGGTTCAGGTTCGCCGCCTTCTCGAAGGCGTCGAGGGCCATGCGCTTCTGCCCCAACGCGGCATGGGCCCGACCCGCAAGATCGAAGGCCAGCGAGGCGGTCACGGCATATCGCGCCGCCTGGCGGGCGCAGCGAAGGGCTGCCGATGCATCATGGCGTTTCAGATGGGCGATGCCCAGGAAGTACCAGGCCGTTCCATCGTCCGGATCGCGTTCAAGGGCTTTCTCCAATCGAGAGATTGCTTCGGTATAGAGCCCGGCCTCGATGCCCAGGACCGCCAGTCCGACCAGCGCCGGCGCGTAGCCGCCGTCCTGAGCCAGTGCTTTCTCGTAATACTCGCGAGCCTTCTTGCGGTCGGTCGCCAGATCGTGTTTGCGGCCCCGGAGCAGCTTCTCCTCCAACGTCAGCTCCGCATCGGGCTTGTCCAGCACCTTGCTGCGGGGCGGCGGCGTCACTTCGGGGATCGGCAGAGGCGTTGTGAAACGGGCCAGGACGTCACCCTGCCGCGTCCTGACCGTCACTTCGGCCGGCCCCTGCGGCGCAGGCGAGACGGTCACGGAGCGTGCTTGCGCCGGTGACAGGTCCAGCCGCTCGGTCAACAGGTCCCGGCCGTCCTGAGAGACCGTACACGTTGCACGAGCGAATCGTCCCGTCGCCAGCATTTGCAGTTCCAGTTGCCCATCCCATCGGCTCGTCTGGACGGCGATGTCCTTGGTGGCGAACTCGAAGCCGTCACCCAGTCCGTGGACGGGATACCACCACTCCTGCCAGGCGACCTGCTGCCGGGGCAGCAGCATGCCGTAGTCCGACTGCGTCGGCAGCGGCCCGCTCTGGACCTCGATGTAGGGGCCGTCGTCGTCGGTCAGGTTCTTCTGGCTGACCAGCCCGAAATCCCACGTCCCCCACGTCCAAGCCTTCTTGCCGCTCAGCTCGTAGTGGTCGGCCACCTGTACGATGCCGCGATCGTCATCGACGTCATAGGCGCCGAAGAAATCGAACGCGCAGTCCACGGAGAAGATCGACGCCCACGTCTCGTAGTTCTTCAGCCAGGAGAGGTCTTTCCCCTCATGGACAGGCCAGTTGAAGAAGTCGACGCCGTAATGATCTGTCCCCAGCGTCATCGGATAGATAAACCGCGTCCCGCTCTTGGCGGGAAAGGCGGTGCAGTTCCAGAAGTAGTACGGATTGACGGCGTCTACGGGGTTAAAGATGCGGATCTTCTCGTCCAGATAGGCCCGGCCGGGGTGCAGCGTCACGCGCACGGTCCAGCGGGTGCGCAGAGTCTTCTCCAGGTTGCTGACTTCGAGATAGGCCGAGCCGTCCTTGTTCGTACCGATCAGCGCATCGACGGGCGAGAGAATCGTGACGGTGTGCACCTGCGGGCCAGCGTTCCACTCGACGCCGCCGCTGATGAACGCCCCGCGCATCGCGATCATGCCCGGCTTGATGACGTTGTTGAGATGGAAGGTCTCGGCGCCCGTGGTCTTATCGAATACCGAGTGCAGCCGCCCGCCCAGTTCCGGCAGGCACGTCACCTTGAGATACTCGTTCTCCAGGAACAGCGCCTTATAGGTTCGGTCCTCCTTCTCGCGATAGAGATGATCCTGCATCGAATAGGGGTAGACGATCGCCCCTTTGACCGTCGTGGACAGCCTGATCCGGTCTTCCAGGGCCCAGAACTTCGGGTTGACGTCGTCGGCCCACCCATAGGTGGGAATCGTGATCGTGCCCTGCCAGGCCTTCGTCTTCGCCTGCACCCGGCTGCAGAACGACAGCGCCAGCACCACACACCAAAGGACTGTGAAGAAATTCCGTCCGCGTCTGTCGTCTTCCATAGCCCCGCCTTTCTCGAACTCGAATCGCCGGCTGCGAACCTGTCCGACCGCGCGAAACCACCCTCCGAAGTCCGCATTGCCGGACCACCCACTATCCCCGAGAGGATTCGAACCTCTAACCTTTGGCTCCGGAGGCCAACGCTCTATCCAATTGAGCTACGGGGACGCAACCCATCGGGGTCCTATCTTACCGCCGCATCGGGCCAAGTCAAGCGCGTACCTGTCTTTCGTTTTGCGCGTTGCGCCGATGTCCGACAACGGCACTAAACCGGTAGAGAACGTCGGCACGCGCCGTTTTCTTCACAGGACGAGTCCCGAATATGCTATAATAGGGTGCGAATTTGGAAAGGGCAGCACCGTGAAACGAACCGATCCGACAGCGGCGCGACGGACGTGCGCCGGGGTTTTCGTCATTCTGCTAACACTCACATCGGCCCTCTCGGCCGCCAATGAAGGCTGGCAGCGTCGAGAGGTCGATTGGCAGGCCGGAGGCGGCCGACGGATCAAGGGCGTCCATTACCCCAAGGACCGTCCCGTACCCTCACAATCGCGGCGACAGACACAGGCCGACCGCCCGGACCGCCAGGGCGCGACCCTCTATGCCGTATCCCCCACGCCGGCGACGGCGGATCTCGCCAACGAAATGCTCGTCGAGTCGCCCCCTGTCGCGGGTTTTGTGCCCTGGATCACGGTTTCCGTCACCACACGGCGCAAAGCCGAACTGGAATTCGAGGCCGATGTGGAAACCTCGGTTCGAGGCAGCTATCCCAGCGGCGTGAACCCGCAGACGGATTATATTATCGGGCTTTTCGACACCGGAGCCAGCGCCCACGTCATGGGCTATGCCGACGGTGTGCGGGCCGGTGTCTATCCCGGTCTGCTCACGCCGAGTGAAACCATCATCAGCGGAGTCACCGGGTCGGTGGTCGCCACAGTGACCCAGCCGCTGGCCCTCTTCATCGACGGTCTGGGCGCGATCGACCCGGAAACTCTGTTGCTTGACTCCTCCTCCATGATGGGGGAGAGCAACGTGGCGATTATGGTCGGACGGAATCCAGGGCCCCTTCCCGATCTGCCGACGGCCATCGGCACGCCGATGAGCGTCTACTATACCACGGTGATCCGCAGCGACCGGATGCTGACCGTAGAACGCAACGGCGAGACGTTCACGGCTCCGGACATCCGATTGTATGAGACGGGAGATCCGCAGGCGCCCCGCTTCTCCAACACGATCCCGCTGGAGCTGCGTCCTCTCGGCGGTATCAGCGTCCAATACATGCCCACCCTCGATATGGGCCTCGGTGGTCTGGGCGGCCTGGATCTCGGCGATATTTTTGGGGGCGGCGGCTTCGGGATGGATTTTCCGCCGGCCAGCCCGTCCATCATCATCGGGAACTCGTCACAGAGCCTGTTCTTCGTCCACAGCGTCGATCTGTATGAGGGCGAAAGAAGCGCGATGGACAAGAACCGTTTCATGCTGGACACCGGAGCGCAGGTCACGGTGGTCGGGTCGCGGATTGCCGCTCGCCTGCAGCTCGACCCTTCCGACCCTGAGTTCGAGGTCGAGATTCAGGGCGTCACGGGCGACGTCATCATGGCGCCCGGCTATTACATCGACGCCATCGACATCCCCGCGCTGGGCCAGTGGTTCCAGGCCCGCCAGGTTCCCGTGGTTCTGCTGGACATCTCCTCACCGGAAGGCGGGACGCTCGACGGGATCATCGGCATGAACCTGTTCGTCGACTTCAACCTGATCGTGCGGGGCGGCGGCCTGTTCCTCGACGACGACCCGGCGTTGGAGCTTCAGCGCATCGTGCCCGGCCAGGAAACCAATACGGACACAGCCCATTGATCAGCGTCGGTGATTCGGACGGCCCGTTGCTTGTACGATCCGTGCCGTTTGACACATCGGTTCCGTGGGGATATCATGCCGGCGTCAGTGCCAGAAAGATCCCCGGTTCAGGACCGATATGAGATTCGTCGTCGATTTGCTGTATTTGTTCGCCGGACTTCTGTTCAGCCCAGTCATCGTCTATCGCCGGCTCCGACACAACCGATACCGCCAGGGCTGGGCCCAGCGATTTGGCAATCTCAGCCGAAAGGACCCCCAGCGCCAATGCATCTGGCTGCACGCCGTCAGCGTGGGTGAAGTCAACGCCGCCAAGACCCTGATCGCTGAAATCGAGAAGCGATTCGCCGATTTCGAGATCGTCGTCAGCACCACAACGGACACCGGATTCGCCCGCGCCACCGCCCTGTTCGGCGGCCGATGGACGGTATTCTTCTTCCCATTCGATCTGTCCTGGGTCATGCGCAGGGCGTTTCGTCGGATCGACCCGACCCTTTGTCTGCTCATGGAGTTGGAGGTCTGGCCCAACTTCATCGGCACGGCCCACCGACGCGCGGTCCCCGTCGTCGTAGTCAACGGGCGGATCAGCGACAGAAGCTTCGATCACTATCGCCGATTCAAGCCGTTGATCCGAGGGTTCTTCAGCAAGATCGACCTCGTGCTGGCGCAGACGGAGGAATATGCCGGCCGGTTCCGTGCGCTGGGCTGTGCCGCCGAGCGCGTCGTGGCGACCGGTTCGCTCAAGTACGACACCGCCCAGGTGGCCGACCGGGTCGAAGGCGCCGAGACCCTTGGCAAAGAGTTGAATCTAGTCGGCCAGCGATTGTGGGTGGCCGGCGGCACCGGCAATGACGAGGAGAAGATCATTCTCGACGTGTATCGCTCGTTGAAGGAGGACCCGTCGCTTTCCGACCTGCGACTGGCCATCGTGCCGCGCAAACCCGAGCGGTTCGACGAGGTGGCGCAATTGATCGAGCAAATGAGCTTTGCTGTACTGCGGTATAGCCGGGTCAAAGGCAGACAGGAAAGCCCCATCTCAGATGGCAACACAGTGATCCTGGGCGACACGATGGGCGACCTGCGCAAGTTCTATTCATTGGCGACCGTGGTCTTCGTCGGCCGCTCGCTCGTGCCGATGGGCGGCTCGGACATGATGGAGGCCGCCGCCCTGGGCAAGTGCACGATCTTCGGGCCGCACGCCTTCAATTTCCGCCAGACAGTCGAGGCCCTGCTGAGCGAAAAAGGGGCCATCGAGGTCGTCGACGGCGATGAGCTGATGGTCGTCCTGACGAAGTGCCTCACCGACTCCGCCTACACTGAGGCTATCGCCGGTCGCGGCCGCCAGGTCATCCTGGACAACCAAGGCGCCACCGCCAGGACCATCGACCACATCACCTCGCTGGCCAGTGCCATCGACCGCCGAACGTCAACGTGAGGCGGCAATTGACTGCCGGCAGGCCGTTCACTTCAGCGCATCGGCGACAGCGGCGATGAAGGCCGGGGCGGTTCCGCAGCAGCCACCGAGGACGTGCACGCCGGCGGCGTGAATCTGCTTGACCGCGGCGGCGAATTCCTCCGGCGTCACCCTATAGACCGCTTCGCCATTCTCGAGCTCGGGCTTTCCGGCGTTCGGCTCGGCAAACACGATCACATCAGCCCCCGTCGAGCGGGCTGCCGAGACGTATCTCTCCGTCAAGACCACGTATTCGTCCAGCGTGGCTGTCCCGCAGTTGAATCCCACCGCGTCGACGCCCAGGGCCAGCATCTTCGTCACCGCCGTGGAAACGTCCACTCCCATCATGGTCCGGTAGTCTGACGCGGTCTTGTCGAACGACATCGAGGCAAACACGGGCAGGCCGCTGTCGAGAGACTTGACGGCGGCAACGGCCATGTCAAGCTCGTCCAGTGCAGTCATCGTCTCGATGATGAATCCGTCGGCGCCTCCGTCGAGAAGGCCCCGGGCTTGCTCGGCGAATGCCTCTCGCACGTCGGCCGCCTTGAGTCCGCCCAGCGGTTCGAGGAAATCGCCCGTCGGACCGATGTCGCCGAGAACGTATCGCCGTTCGCCCACCACCTTTCGGGCCAGTTCAGCACCGGCCCGACTGATGGCGTACGCCTGCTCGGACCGGCCGTGCCGTCCTAAGGCGTACCGGTTGGCCCCGAACGTGTTCGTGACGATCGCATCGCTGCCTGCATCGAGATACGCCCGGTGGATGTCTGCAACGATCTCCGGCGACTCAACATTGATCGCATCATTGCAGACGCCGGGCTCGATCCCGCGCGCAATCAGTTGCGTCCCCATCGCCCCATCCAGCAGGAACGCGCCCTCGCGAATCGCCGTCCTCAGGTTTCTTCGAGTCATAGTCGCTATCCATTCCATCAACGCGATTCGGAATCGTCACCGCTCGGATACCCAGGCGCCGTCGCGGTATCGATACACCTGCTCGAACCGTTCCATGTCCTTCGGATCGCGTCTGAACACCTGCCGGCGTGCCTCTTCGCTGAGTCGCCTGGCCCTGATTGACTGGAGTCTGATGTCGATGGTGTCCTCTCGCCCGTCGGGCCCCCTGGCGCTGACGACGATACTTGTCGGCACCTCAAACCCTTCGCCCACCGTCTGGTAGCCATCCAACTCAGCCACGGCGACCATCCGCTCGCTGTTGTCGAAGTACTCGATCTTCCGCACGAGGTAGTCACACGTGTAGATATAGATGCGTTTGAGGACACGGCCGGTCTCGCCGTGCCGAGTCAGCACGTCGAAAGCGCCCTCATTGCGCAGGGACCAGTCATCCGTATCGGCGCGGCCGTCGCGATACACGATGCCAAAAGCCTCCAGCACGACCTGCGGGCTCACCATCAGGCCCTCGACATTCTGGGCCTCGTCCCACGTGCCCCAGTAATAGGCGCTCATCTCTTTCGGACGCAGGGCCAGCCAGAACGCCTCGGCGTTGGAGCCGATGATCACCGCCTTAGGGTCCACCGCGATGCTGCCCTGCATGTACACCTCCGACGGAGGGTGGAACCAGAGCAGGATGGGCAGGTTGTGTCGTTTGACGCCGTCGTCGCCCGGCTCGTAATAGGCCAGACGGCACTGACCGCTGGCGCGGAACGCCACCGCCTGCTCAACGCGCGAGCTGACGGCCGACAGCGAGTCCTGAACGTCGGTCTTGCCCGGACAAATGGGCAGCTTCGCCGGCTCCTGCACCGCGCAGCCGGCCGCAAAGGCCGCCAGCACGGCACCCAGGTATCGGCACGATCTTGGCATCCGTCGCAATGTCGCCTCCTATAGGTCCGCTTGCAGAATCTGGCCGATCTGCGAGGTCAGCAGCTCGATCTGCTCGTCGTTCAGGTGCGGGTTGACCACTTCGACCGGGTCCTTCTCCCCTACCACGCGCAGCGACCAGACTTCCCTGGCCCCGTCCATCTTCGTCGCATCGTATTTGAGCTTGCGCTTCCGCATGAGCACCAGGGCCAGCACGAACCGGAAGTTGAGCTTCTCCGCGTCGGTTTCGTTGGCCAGTCGCTCGAAGAACGCCATCAGCATCTCATCGCTGACGAACAGCTCCTTCTTCTCATCCGGGTTCGCCAGCCGGCTCTTCCAGAAGCAGAACACGCCGGGCTTCTCCTTTTCCCAGTATTCCACACTGTAGTCGCGGCGTTCGAGCCCCTCTTCGGTCTCGACCAGCGCCCCGAAGTACTCCTCCCCCGGCTCGATCGTCCGGCCCGTGCCCGAGCATTCACCCAGGGGTTTGTTGATCGTCCAGTCGGCCATAGATATCTGTTCTTGTCCTGTTCCATGATTATCCGCAGCCGCCTCACTGAGCGACCACCCATCGTCGGCCAAGCATACCAGAGGCGCGCCCATCCGGCAAGACTGCAGGATGGGCTTTAGCCCATGCGGATTCCCCCGGGCGCACTTCCGCCTGAGGAAGACCAATGGAAAATGTGAAATTGACGAAGTCATCGCCGCAAGGCGGCGATTCCGCGGTCTTGACATTCGATATTTGATTCTTGCTCTCTCCTGATCCACCGGCCACGGCCGTCTTCTCCATACAGAAAAGACGCCAGGGCCTGCCCGTGCATGACAACGACCGCCCTGTGCAGGCGTCAGTTGATGGACCCGGGTGATGGAGCGACGGCGCGCCAGTTGGCGGGGTCGTTGCCGTAGGCGGTCGGGTCGATTCGCGACAATGACGAGCCTCGACCATCGGCCTGGACGGGCCAGGGATCGACGCCGGCCGGGAATCGCTGCGGCTGCGAACCGTTGCTGTAGGCCACGCCGTCAACGCGAATCCAATGGCGGTCGCCTTCGCCGTCCTTCTGGCCGGGGGCGCTGAGCTGGACCTGCCCGCCCTCGTCGGGTAGCTCGCCCGCCCGCCATTCAAAGACCTGTGTGCCCGGCGGCACAGTGTAGGCCGCACTGAAGGCGACGAAGTCCCTTGCGACGATGATGCACTCGCCCGGCACCATCACCACGGGCGCAGCCGTCGGGAAGAGCAACTCGATGCCGGAATCGGCGGCCAGGCGCCAGGGCGCGCCGGCATCCGTATCGTACAGGACCACTGCCTCGTCGCTGATGTTGAGCAGTTCGACGTACTCTGCATCCGTCGAGCGGGATGGATGGTACATGATCTCGCTGATGACCACGGGGCCGACCATTGCATCGGCATTGGCCTGGCCCGGCGTCGGCTCGCGCATTGACGTGAAGTCGTGCCGTCCGGTGCTGGTGAGAACCCGGCCGAACGACACCCCGGCCTGCGAAGGCCCAAACAATGCGCGTTCGCTGTAGCCCGTCAGGATGCCGGCCGAGCCGGAGTGCAGATATACGGCCTCACCGTTGCGGCTCAGCCCAAACGGCCCGTGGCAGCCTGGGTCGTTGGCATTGGCAAAATGCTGGTCCTCAAAGAAGACGAGATAGCTGCCGGGGCCGATCAAGGTGCCCTGAGCAATCTCGTACCGGGCCAGATCGCCGGCCCTGTCGCTGAGGAACCAGCCACCGACATCGATCGTCCGATCGGTCGTATTGTGCAGCTCGATCCAGTCGGGCCCCCCGGGCATATAGGCCATGACCTCATTGACAACCACCGCGCCGGGCTCGATGGCGTCGCTCGAATCATCGAAGCCGGCCGAGCCGCCGGCATAGGCGCTGGGCCGCCAGGCCTCTTTCCGGCTCAGCCCGTTCGGATCGACCGTTGCTGGATCGCGAAGCGTCAGCGAGAACCCCATGCCATCGGTAATCTCGTACCAGTCGTCGTCATAGCGAAAGTCGTGAATGACCTGTCCGGCTGCATCGCGCAGTTCGACGCGCTCGCCTGCGTTGTCGAGTTTGCCCGCATACTGTCCGGCGACAGGGAGGCCCCCACCGTACGCCGCCTCGAAGGCCTCGATGTCTTCAACCACCAGCAGATAGTCGCCCGGCGCCAGATCGACGTGTGGGAAGGTGAATCGCACACCTCTGGTGAACTGCACCAGATGGAGGTTGATCGTCTCGGCGCCGATGTTCGTCAGCTCGATGTACTCGGCGTTCGGGTCGGCCGGGTTGTACATGATCTCGCTGATCCGCAGATTCTCCGCCACCGGTCCGACCGCAAACATCGCTTCGTTCAGCGCGCTCCATTGGCCCGAGAAGGTCCGGGCCTTAACGTGGGTGCTGCCGGTCAGCAGGATCGGCCCGGTGTACTCGATTGCATCGGGGGAAACTGTGCCCTGGCTGATCTCTCCGGCGACGAGTTCGGCGCTGATGAGGAAGTCGGAGCTGTTGGTCGAGACATTCAGGCCATGAATGGCCAGCAGGTTGCTCCCGCGCCGCAGCAGACCGACGTGCGCCGAAATGTCGATGCCGGCCAGGACAATAGCCGCCTCATCGGCATTGGTCGTGCTGGCCGTCGAATTCCATGTCGGCTCGCCTGTGAAGTTGCGCCGGGCGACCTCGGCGCCGTTGAGGTAAGCAACGAATCCGTCGTCGTAGCGCATCCTCAGGATCATGTTGGAGAACTCCGCGTCGCCGACCTCGAACGGGATACGGATATAGCAGGAGGCGTTCTTGTTGTACATCTCGGATTGGACGTCGATGTCGAAATAGTCGGGATAGTTGCCGCCGCTCGCCTCGTACCCGACGCCACCGGTGCCGGCCGTCCAGCTCAAATCGTCGAAATGGTCCACGAACCAGACGTTGCCCTCTCCGACCTGGAGTCCACCGCGAGCGATGTCGCCGACGAGACGGAAGTGGGTCGCGCTGAAGCTGGTCCTTCGACCCGGCGCAGCGAACAGCTCCAGTTCGGCCCCGCCGCCCCGTTCGTAGTAGACCAGCCGTAATTCATGCTGTCCCGCCTGAGCGATGTTGAACACCTCCAACGTATCGCCCGGCGAACGTGGATCGGGATGGGACATCGCATATGTCCGGCTGCCGCGCGTCAGCGTCAGGCCGAAGCCGTCGTCGCTGTTGACGCCGAACGTCCACTCCCCCGCCGACGGGATCAGCACTGTACCCGTGACGAGAATGACGAAGTCGTCCACGTCGACGTTCATCTGCGTGCCGGGGAACGGTCGATCGTTGTCGAACTGGCCGGGACTGCCCGTGTTGAAGTAGTTGATCACCGTAGCCTGCTCGGTCACGGTGTGCAGACGCTTGCGCGGGTCGGCAATCACCTGCTCGGCCGCCGCCAGATTGTCCACCGTGCCGCTGGCCTTGTAGAACGTCACAGTGAACGCCGCCGGGACGTTGCCCAACTGATCGCCTCCGTTGGCCGGGCTGGGAACCAGCACCCGCTTGGGCGCATCCTCGGTCAGCAGCGTCACCAGCGTATCGGAAGCCGAGGCGCCGGCCGGCACGCGAGGATCGCTCCCGTCGGTCGTGTAATAGATCGTTCCTTCCGGCGCGTGCATCCACAGGTGCTGGTCGAGCGCGACGTACCCCCCGTGCTGCGGGCCGTCCCCCACGCCAAACGTGGGCGGGTCGACCGACGGATAGAGCCCGGCGTTGCGCAACTGTTCCAGGACGATCTGCGAACGTTGCGGCATGTAGGTGTTCAGAACGTAATCGCGCGTGCTCTGCCAGTGGGGCAATCCATAAGGCGTGCTGCTGGCCTGATCGCCCCATCGGGCGGATTCGGCGATGATAGCCAGTTCCACTTCTTCGGCCAGTTCCTTGTAGCGCGCATACACGGCCTCGGCGGTCAGCGGGCCGTCGTGGAACATCTGCTTCTGAACGTGGTCGCCGAAGCGCAGCCGGAATTCGCGATTGTCGCGCATTGCGGCGTAGGGCTGGGCGGCGCCGGCGGTGACACCGGTGACGTTGGCGTTGAGACTGGACCAGACGACGATGGCGCCTTCGGCGTCCCAGTTGAAGAACTTGAAACCGGTCGCGTTCGGCGGCCTGCGGCAGGCGGCGTAGAAATTGTGTCCCGGCCAGTCACCCGTCCCGCCCCAGAAGTTGCAGAGCATGTAGTCGATGTAGTTGCCCACGTCGAGCAGGTTGTTGTAGGACGAGTTGTTCGTCCCGTCCGGGTTGTTGCCCTGAATCCGCTGATACGAGGCGGTGTCGGTCAGTCCGGCTCTCGCCTGGCTGAGCATGGCGTTCCAGGTCGCCGTGCTGCTGTCGCCGGTGGGACTGCCGGCATTGACGGCGTCCCATTCCTCTCTCTCGCCGCCGAAGTACGCCGCGCAGAAGGAATCGACCGGCCGTTCCAGCACGTTGTACAGACCCCAATAGAGTCCGTTGATGTACAGGTGGACGAAGGTCCCGTGCGGCGACGGCCGGCCCATCGCCAGTTGTGTCCGGCGCATGTATTCGTCGATGATGTACTGGGTGTTCTGCCGGCCCCAGTCGTTCCAGGCGTCGTTGGCGCCGGCCCTCAGCACGAGCGTGTCAAACCTCGTGGTCGCGTCGGTGCCTTCGAACACGTCGAAGTTCAACTTGGTCGGACCGTATTGCCGCTTGAAAAACAAGCGGAACGACTTCTTTCGAGTCAGATTGAAGCCGCGAAAGGCGCCCCCGTAGATGCGAATCCCGGCGTCTACCTGGAAGGCGGTCGTGCCATCGGTGCGAATCCATTCCGCTGAGACGGGTCGCTCCCAGGCGTCGGTCCGTCCAGACGGGTTCGAATAGATGCCCGCCGGTCCGAACATGTAGTCCATCTCGGTCACAAGCGAAAGCGTGGGCAACGTTTGCAGCGATGCGCGCATGAGGTGGCGATAGGCCGGAGCGTCCACGACGCGCGGATCCATCTCGTAGTCGGCGGTCGTCCCGCCCCAACGGGCCGGAAAACCGGCCGGATTCTTGGGTTGTCGAAGAATCTGATCGACGAACAAGTAGCTGTAGGTCTGAACGGCGCTGGCCATCCACCCCGGCCGGAACGCGGCCGCCCGCAGGCACGTGGTGGCGTCGATGGTGATCGGACCGGTATACAGTGCCCCGCTGGTCTGCGTCGGGGCCGTGCCGTCGGTGGTATAGCGAATGACGGCGCCGGGCGTGTCGCACGTGAGCGTCAGCTCAAAGGGCGCATCGCAGAGCCCGCGAGGCCGACTGAACTTCGGCGCGGCCACCCAGTCGAGAGCCTCGGAGCTGTTGGGCCGCCCCGGCGTCGCAACGCCGAAGTACTGCGGAACGAGCACGTCCCCCGTGGCCGTCAGTTCGGGGCTGATGAAGAGCGTCTCACTGTTCTTGTCGTCGTTGATCGCGGCGACGGCCAGGACGTTTCGCCCGTCGCGGAGCAGGCCTCGCTGCTCGGACAGGTCAAACTCAACGGCATCGACCGCAAGCGAATCGGGCCGGTCGCCGTCGGCGACGGAATCCCACAGTGGCGCCCCGGTAACGTTGGCGCGCGCCACCTCGACGCCGTTCAGATAGGCCACGAACCCATCTTCATATCGCATGCGCAGGCGCAGCGAATCGAACGAGCCGGTCCCATCGGCGTCAAACTCGAACCGGGTCCACAGCGTCGCGCGGGTCCCGACCATGGCCTCGCGCAGCGCATTGTTCTCATGGCTTCCGAACGCCACGTCATCGAAGATCGCCGTACACGGTGTCCCCACTCCGTGTGAGGTGACACAGAGGCCGATGTAGACGTCCGGTCCCATCACGACCGTCTCGGCCGCCTGCTGCGTCCAACTGACTCCGTCCAGCGAATAGTGTCCGCTGATCGTATCGCCTCGTCGAATGACACGAAGCCATAACGGCAAACCGTGGCTGTTGCCTCCCTTCATGGTCGTCGCCGCATTTCTGTCCGTTCGGGCCTGGAAGACAACGCCGTTGGCGTAGGTCACGATCGAAGCGCCGTAGCGCGAGCCGGCCGCGAGCGTCTCACGGACCATCACGCCGGCCTTGGCCCATGCGTTGGCCGTCACCATCCCGGCCACGTTCACGGTCAGTTCGCCGTCGCCTCGCAGCGGAACATAGGCGAAGTGAAATGCGTCGCGCGAGCCGCCGATGTCGGCGCCGCCGCCCTGCACGACGTGGGTCTGATCGTGCACGGAATACGAACCCGGCACCGAGACGCTGCCGATGTCACGACTGCCGATCTGGGCTATGGGCGAGAACCCGAATCCACTTTCGCCAATCGCCCAGGCCGCATCGTCATAGGCCAGGGCCATCCACGCCGCCCCCGCATCGGACGGACCGGGCACATGGTACGACGCCAGAGAGCCGGGACCGACGAAGATCCCGCTGTGCGGGCCCAGTCCGTAGGAAATGTCGCTGAGCTGCTGCGGATAGTACGGGGCGTATTCGTGGGCGACCGTCCGCCCGTCGCCTTGGATCAGCCCCAGATACTCGCCGTCGGCGCTCAGCTTGAAGTTCGTGTGCAGTTCATCACCCGCGCGGTCCTTGCCCGAGGCGAAGACCAGCAGATAGCCGCCACGACCGAGAAACGTGCCGTCCGGAAACCGCCACTTCGTGAGATTGCCCGCATTATCGGTCAGATACCAACCGCCCAGGTCGATCGCCTGCCCGGTCGGGTTGTGAATCTCGATCCAATCCGATGCGTCGCCGTCCTCGTCCAGGATCTCTCCGGGTCCGAGAGGAACGGCGCTGCCGTTGCTGGCCATGAACTCATTGATCACGGGACCGTCCATGCTCGCCGCGCCGGCCCTGTATGTCGGGCCCCACATGAGTCCCACCGCAACCGCACAGACCAGCGCATGCGACACAGACCAGAATGCCACTCTCATCGGGAATACCCTCTACCTTAATGCGGTTCCTTCAAACGCGGAGGACACGGCATGGCACGCGCCCAGGGGGCCCTGTGCCAGATGCCGGTCCCGTCAATACCGGACAATCGCTCTATCGGCATGTGAGAGGCGAGAATCCTGCAATAGTTCCACGCTGATTGTAGCATTTGGCCCCCGGACCGTCAATGGCCATCGGGCGTCGCCCGGGGTGGAGGGTGCACTGCACGTTTGTGGGTAGAATAATCGGGCCCTTCTTGTAGGATCGAAGGATTTCAAGAGATTCCAGGAACCTGCAAAGGAAGGGCCCAATCATGGATAACCGAAT
>Ga0334890_1001136_pt1 | contig 38143 bp, 28 predicted proteins | sample GraSluR1_MG_3_FD_207220 | JGI IMG/M metagenome (GOLD analysis project Ga0334890, IMG submission 207220) | Sludge microbial communities from methane-producing bioreactor in Wageningen University, Netherlands - Granular Sludge_31_08-R1 | ecosystem: Engineered > Bioreactor > Anaerobic >... | reverse complement strand
CACTACGAACGGCCCACCATCGCCAAGCCCTGCGGGCCCATGCGACTTCGCTGGGCGCAAGCTCCCAGGCGGCCACCGGCGGCTCTCTGTGCCCGACGTGGCCTCGCCCGGAAATCTTCACACACACGTCAGGTCGCGACGGCGGCGCGGTTCTCGACTAATCCAGATTCATCGTCATCAGGAACTCGGCGTTGCTCCGCGTCTTGGATAGCCGGTTCTTGAGCAACTCGACGGCCTCGACCGGGTTCAGATCGCTCAGGACCCTCCGCAGGCGATAGACCAGTTCGAGCTCTTTCGGATCGAGCAGCAGCTCCTCTCGGCGCGTGCCACTTCGGCTGATGTCGATGGCCGGGTACACCCGTCGGTCGACCAGTCGTCGATCCAGGTGCAGCTCCATGTTGCCGGTTGCTTTGAATTCCTCGAAGATCACCTCGTCCATCTTGGAGCCGGTGTCGATCAGAGCGGTCGCGAAGATGCTCAGCGAACCGCCTTCCTCGACGTTACGAGCGGCGCCGAAGAACTTCTTGGGCATCTGCATGGCGCCGGCGTCCACACCGCCCGTCAGGATGCGGCCCGAGTGCGGTGTCTCGTTGTTGTACGCGCGGGCCAGACGCGTGATCGAATCGAGCAGGATCACCACGTCCTGGCCGTATTCGACGAGTCGCTTGGCCTTCTCGATCACGATCTCGGCCACCTGGCAGTGGCGCGACGCCGGCTCGTCGAACGTCGAGCTGATGACCTCGACGTCCTCGGCGGTCTTTCTGGCCATCTCGGTGACTTCTTCCGGCCGCTCGTCGATCAGCAGGACGATGAGCTTGACCTCCGGATGGTTCTGCGTGATGGCGTTGGCCATCTTCTGGAGCAGAATCGTCTTGCCCGTACGCGGCGGCGCGACGATCAAACCTCGCTGACCCTTGCCCACCGGAGTGACGATGTCGATGATCCGCATGCTCAGTTCGTCCGTACCGGTCTCGAGGATCAGACGATCCTCGGGGTGCAGCGGCGTCAGGTCGCTGAAGACGATCTTGTCGGCGAGCAGGTCAGGGTTCTCAAAATTGATCGCTTCGACACGGAGCAGGGCGAAATACTTCTCGGAGTCCTTTGGGGGTCGTATCTGTCCGGCAACCACGTTGCCCGTTCTCAGTCCGAACCGGCGAATCTGCGAAGGCGAGACGTAGATGTCGTCAGAGGACGACAGATAATTGTAGTTGGGATTGCGGAGGAAGCCGTAGCCGTCCGGCAGGACCTCGAGGACGCCCTCGCCGTACATCAAGCCGTTCTGGCGAATGCGCTCCTTGAGAATGCGGAAAATGAGGTCCTGCTTCTTCAGAGCGCTGTATTCGGTAATTCCCTCGTTCTTGGCGATCTCGTGCAGATCGGCAACGGTGAGCTTCTGGAGGTCCGCCAGGTAGAGGTTGCCCTTCTTGATTCGCTCATATTTGGCGTGCGTGGACTCGTCGTCGAGCCCCGCCGTCTCGTCAACGCCTTCAACGGTCGCGGTCGCAGCCGACGCCGCTTCCATCTCCTCGGCCTGTTCGACAGCGACGTCCCGCACAGGGGCCGACTTCTTCCGTGTCTTCTTCTTCTTGGTCGTTTTGGCCTTCGCCATTGCTGCTCCTTCTATTGCACACACGCGTTCTGTGGTTGCCCATGCCCGGGTTGCGCAGGTAAGAATCCGTCCCCCGCCGATGCGGGCAACACCCCTCTTGTCAATGTGGACGACCTTCTCTCCGTGGTTCTGCGGGATTGGAGCCAAGAATCGGGCGATCTCGTGCCTGCCGCTCAAGGGGACAACACCCACACGCGCGCCTTGAACGAACCACGCTAACTATTCTTAGTTATTTCAGAGAAGATAAGCTCGACTTGCCTGACTGTCGCCGAAAAGTCAGAATTGTTGTCTACTGTATTATCGGCAAGGGCTGCTTTGGTGTCCAGAGAAATCTGAAAATTTTCGCGATTTTCGACCGCTCGCTCGTCCATATCGCGTTCCCGGCGGGCGCGGTCGATTCGACGCGTGCGATCGCACCGGACAAACACGATCTTATCGCAGCGGTCGGCCCAGCCGACCTCGACCAGCAGGGGCATGTCCAGCACCACGGCCTTGACAGCGGGGTCCCGGCGGAACTGGGCGATCCGTTCTTCGGTCTGCCCCAATACGAACGGGTGGACGATTGTGTTCAGCGCCTCAAGCTTCGCGGCGTTGACAAAGACGACCTCCGCCAGGGCCCGTCGGTCGATCTGCCCGTCAGGGGTCAGAACGCCGGGGCCGAACCGTGCGGCAACGGCCTCGCGGATCGCCGGCGTCTCCAGCGCCTGTCGGGCGAGTGCATCGGCGTCGATGACGGCGCAGCCCAACCGGCCGAATTCTGCCGCCACGGCGCTCTTGCCGGACGAAACGCCTCCGACGATTCCGATCACCGGCTTCGTCCTCATGCCGTCTGGTTCACCCATGTGGGTACGCCTCTCCAGTCACAAGGGGTGGCGCGAATCCATATCAGGTGCGATCAACGGTCTCTTACGGGCGCCTGGCTTTGCTCTGCATGGCGCGGACTTGTTCGTCCGGGACATTCGTGCCAAGCTGCCTTGCCATGTTCATGTGGCTCCATGCCAGGTCATACTGCTGGAGCATGTAGAGACTGCTCGCCAACCCATAATGTGCATCGCCGAACTTAGGATCAATCGCAATCGCCCGCCGATAGGACTGCGCCGCCTGGGTATAATCGCTGTTGTTGGAGTACGCGGCTCCGAGGTTGTGGTGGATTGAGGCGTCCTTCGGGCGAACGGTGACCGCGCGGCGATAGTAGCCGATGGCCGAATCATAATCACCTTGCCCGAAATACAGGTTGCCGACGTTGACGAGGGCCATCAGCGTCTCGGACTGGATCTCCAGTGCGGTCTCGTAGGCGTCGATGGCGTCAGCGATCCGGTTGCCTCTGTGATATGCGAGGGCGAGCCCGCAGTAGATCTCGGCCGAATCGGGTGCAATGGCCAAGGCCCGGCGAAACGATGCGATCGACCCGTCTATGTCGTTCATGCGACTGTACAGGTCCCCCAGTTGGGCGTGGATCGTCGGGTTCTCCGGATGAATCTCGGCCGCCCGGCGACAGTAGGGCAGGGCCGCAGCGAAGTCTCTCTGGTCGATGTAGGCATTGGTCAGGTCCACGAGCGCGCCGAGCATGTCCGGCTTGAGCGCCAGCGCGTCCTTGTAGGCACGTATCTCGTTGTGCCTCTGGCCAAGCTCGCGGTAACACCGTCCCAGACCATAGTGGCCCTCGGCCGCGTTCTGGTCGAGGCGGACGGCCGCTTGATACTCCGAGAGGGCTTCGCGATAGTTGCCTGCCCGGTAGTACACGTCGCCAAGCTGCTCGCGGATGGCAGCGTCCTGTGGCGCCATCCGGATGGCCTGCCGCAGTTCGCGCGCCGCCTCGGGGTATCTCTCGAGCCGGGTATAGACCAGGGCCAGCCCCCGGTGGGCGTCGAACAGGTTTGGGTCCAGCGCCAGCGCCTGGCGATACGATGAAACCGCATGGTTCAGACGGTCGAATTCCATATACGCGTTCGCCAGATTGTGATACGCCTTGGCATCGTTGGGGTTCAGGTCGAGGGCCGCCTGGTACTGACGCATCGCGTCTTCGGCCCGTCCTTTCCGCAGGTAGGCGTTGCCAAGATTGGCGCGCGATTCCGAAAGCGTCGGATTGATCGCCACCGCACGTTCCAGTGCGAGCATGGCGGTTTCCATATCCCCGATGTCGATGTAGACCGTGCCCAGGTTGTTGAAGAAGCAGCCGAGCGATTGTTGTTTGGTCAGATTCCTCATATAGATCGTCGAACGGCGATTGTCGGGAACCTTGAACTTCTCGATGTAATGCTCATCGGAAGGCGTGGCGCCGCCGCTGGTCGTCTCGATATTGAATCGCGTCCGACCGTCGTCGAATCGGATGAAGAAATGGCCCGGAACGACCACGCCGTAGACCCTCAGTCCAAGACGCTCGGCCAGCGACAAATAGAGCACCGACAGGCTCAGGCAATACCCCTGTCGACGATCCATGACCGAGTGCAGAAAGAGATCGTTTGGGTCGTCGGCGTGTGGAATGGCCTGGAATCCAAGCTCGTTGAACAGATAATCATTGATCACAGGAATGGCCCGGTAGTTGACCTGAAGCCGTTGCTGACGGAGTCGACTTCGGATCTCCTGGGCCATGCCATCGAGTTGCTCGATGTAGCGCCGCCCGTGAACCATGTCGCTCCAGTACTCCGATGCGATCAGCGCCGCTGTGGCCAGGTCCACCTGGTCGTCCTGGAGGCGCAGCACCTCGTCGAGCGACCGTACGTAGAGCCCCGCCTTGCCTGCATTGGCCAAGCGAGTGCTCTGGGCAAGCACGCTTGTCAGAGACGCGATCAGGACAACAGCCGCCGTCAAGACGATCTTCTTCATGGGCCCTTCTCGGTTGTGTGCGACAAAAAAAGCCATACCCGATCGATCTGCACGACGCCGGGCGGGCTGCATGCCTCCGACGTTCGGTAAGTGTCTGTTCATACGTCGTTTATCGGCCGCAGGTTCTCCCGTCTTGTGTGTTTTGTCGCCATGACCGGAATCGCTCGGCCGAGCAGTTACCTCTTGTACAATTGTACCGGCTCGCGTACGCTGCTCCAAACGAATTTGAACTGTCAGGAGGACAATATAATGGCATTCATACAGGTAGACGTGAGCGGAAGGTGTTCTCGGACGGAGTCTTTGCATTCACTGTGTCGCGCCGTGATGCTGATTCTGGCCCTGTGGGTTCCGGCGGCGCTGTTGTCCGGATGCCGGTGTCCCTGTGCCGCCCCCGCCCCGGCGACCGAACCTTCGGAGGAGACGGACGTGGCCATGCAGACCATTCCAGAGGACGAGGTCGCCCCGGCCGCTCAAGAGGCTGAGGAACCACCGAAGGCGGCCCTCGACCTGGGACCGGGCGAGCAGGTGCGTCTGTTCGATGGGGTCAGTCTCGGGCAATGGAAGGTGACCAACTTCGGCGGACAGGGCGACGTACACGTGGACGATGGCGCGATCTATCTGGAGATGGGCAGCTACGCCACGGGAATCACCTGGACCGGTCCGGTCGTTCGCATGAACTACGAGATCACGCTCGAAGCGATGCGCGTCGACGGGAATGATTTCTTCTGCGCTCTGACGTTTCCGGTCGAGGACAACTGCTGCACGCTGGTCCTCGGAGGGTGGGGCGGGACCTTGTGTGGCCTGTCCACGATCGACTACTACGACGCCTCGGAGAACCTGACGACGACGTTCTATTCGTTCAAGAAACAGACGTGGTACCACGTGCGTCTGCGCGTCGTTGCGAATCGAATCACGGCATGGCTGGATGGCGAACAACTCGTGGACCTCGACACCACCGACCGCAGGATCGACATCCGGGCCGAGATGGACCTGTGCCAGCCGCTGGGGATTGCCACCTGGGTCACGACCGGCGCGGTCCGCAACATCTACCTGACGAAGTTGCCCGATCCGATCTTGTAGTGCGGGGTGGTGCCAGATCATCTGATTGGCAGGGGGGTCAACCGTCGGGCTGCTCGATCGCGACCACCTCAGGCACGCGACGCTGTCGGAACAGGTCGATCTGCATCCATCGTTTGCTCTTGAATCGCCAGCGGTTCGCGAGACCGACCACGGCAATGCTGATGGCCGCCAGCGACCAAGGCCCCAGGGCGCCAAGCCCGGGAAGGATCCAGACCACCAGCGCTCCACCCAGGCCGAGGATGCCGATCGCCCCAATTCCCGAACTGATCGCCAGCCAGGTCGTATCGCCGGCGCCGCGAAGGGCGCCGCCGTAGATGATTCGCGCTGCGTGGAACACCTGGTATAAGGCCGCGAGGACAAGGATCTGCGAACCGATCGCAAGGACCTCAGGGTCCTTCGACCAGAACACCATCAGTGAGTCACGCAGGAAAAGGAAGCATGCGCCAACGAGCCCCATGTAGATCAGCCCGATGCGCAGACAACCCTTGGTCTGTCGCATCGCGAGGTCTTTGCGGCCTGCGCCGATGGCCTTTCCGACCGCTGCCGTGAGGGCTGTGGATATACCGACGATCGGCATTGTAGACAGGTTGGTATAGGACAGCACCGCGCTGGTGGCCGCCATTGCTTCTTTGCCGAATCGCCCGACCAGGGCAAAGAGGGCAACACCCCAGAGAGCGACGTTGGTCATCAGCCCGATCCCGGCCGGGACGCCGACGGCGAGAAGCGCGCGCATCGCCGCGAGGTCCGGGCGAAGCGTCCTTCTCGATCCGAATTGCTGGTGGATTGCCCCGCTGAGGAACACCGCGAGGTTGATTGATGCGGCGACACTCATCCCGATGAATGTACCCCAGGCGGCCCCTGCAATACCCATGGCCGGAAGGCCCAGCTTGCCGAAGATCAGCACATAGTTGGCGAACACATTGGTCATCTGTCCACATAGCGACGAGTACATGATGACAACGGGCCGGTGGATGCCCATGAAGAAGTGGTTGCTCGACCAGTTGATGATCGCAACGAAATTGGCCAACAGCATGATCCGAAGATAGATGACCTCCATCGGAACCACCGCGGCCGGTTGCCCCAACAACGTGAAGATCGAATGGGCTGTCGGCCACATAATGGCCAGGACGAGCGCGCAGTAGGCCGTGGCCATGTACAGTGCCTGCCAGAAGTAACGGGAGCAGTTGGCCTTCTCACCGCGTCCGAAGCTCTGGCTGACGAACGTGTTCAGACTCGTCAGGACGCCCATGGCGAACCCGCCAGGGAGGAAACTGACGAATCCGGCCGGCAGGACTGCGGCCAGGGCCTCGGTCCCCAGACGGGAGACCATGAAACGGTCCACGAACTGCATGACGGTCATCGAGATCGTCGAGACGACCATTGGGCCGGCCAGCTTGAACATGTAGGCCAGAGACGTTTCGTAGTCGGTCCGACCCTCGCGATCTGACAGCGGGCGTGCCGTCATCGGCTTCCCTGTGGATTGAAGCCGAGTCTCTCCAGGCATGTTCGCGCGGAGATCCCTTCGATTCGCACGTGTTTAACCGGGCTGGTCTGCCCGGCGACGATGGCGATTGCGTTCTTCCGGACGCAGAGCCGTCGGGCCAGGAAGGCGACCAGGCACTCATTGGCCTTGCCCTTTTCCGGCGGCGCCGCCACTTTGATCTTGACCATCCGGTCAAGGACGCCCGCGAGCGCCGTCTTGCTGCTGCCGGGCACGATCTTGGCGATCAGCACGACGCCTTGCTCGTCTTCCTGGATCTCGGGTTCGGGCATAAAGACCCATGGGGCTGCAATAGTGTTCCACGCAGGGATCGACTTAGGCCGGTGAAACACAGGGCTACTCGACGTTTTCGCGCAGGTTCGTGCCGATGGCCAACTGCACGTACTTCTCGATCTGCTCGGCCAACTCGCCCAGCACGGGCAGTTGGAAATCCTCATAGAAGCCGGGAACGAACTCTCCGTTGAGGGCCTTCTTGAAGATCCGCACCCGGATCACCGAAGGCTGGGTCGAGCCCCGGCTGAAATCGCTGTCCTTGTGCTCGGTCAGTTCGACGCGCCAGTCCTCGCTGATGAGCACCAGGCACTTTCCGGTGAACACAGCGGTCGGGAAGTAATCGCATAGCAATCGAAGCGTTTCCATGATTGGCTCTATGGTTCTTGATTGATCCCTCAGGTCCAATAGGACCTATTGCTCTTTCGGCGGCCCGAACGGCGCGACGTCACCGTAGAGGACCCGCGAGTGTTTCTTCCAGGCCTGCATCGACCGCGTCAGGTTGTCGCGGGCATCGCCGCCGACGCCGTACCCTTGCAGTCCGATTGGACCAGTATAACCGGCCTCGCCCAGCATCTTCAAGAAGGCGGTCATGTCGAATGTGCCCTTGTCGAGCGTCTGGATCAGGGTGTTCCAGTCGCGGCCGTCGGAATCGGCCCCGTTGATAGAGATCGCGAAGAGCCGTGGCATCGCCTCATCGATCAGGGTCTTCGCGCTCTTGTCCGGGCTGACTCTGAGCCAATGGCACAGATTGAACGTAACACCGACGTGGGGCCGATCCACCTTCTCTGCAATACGCATGGCATCCTCGAAGCGTTCGAGCCAGAAGGCGTGGTGTGGGTACAGCGCGATACGCACGTTGTGTTGAGCGGCCAGGTCCGCCAGTTCGCGGAGGATCGCGACGGCACGCTCATCGCCCGCAGGAGATGATGGCTTGTGCTCCCGGCTCTGCATGAACAGCCAGAGGATCGTGTTGCGGCCTTCGAGTGTTTCGATGGCGTTTTTCAATGCGGCGCTATACGGCTCCTGCTCGGCGTCGATATTGACGCCGGCATAGACGCTGAACAGCCGCAGATCGCGCCGGTCAAGCTCATCGAGCATCTCGCGCAGGTTTGGACACCGGTCGAGCCCGACACTGATGCCGGCGTAGCCGAGTTCCGCAAGCGTCTTCGCCTGGGCGCAGGCCGTCGGATGCTTCTCGTCGGCGACGGCATTGTCGAACGCGAAGAACGGGTTGGCGCCGGCCGGCGCCAGCCGAATGTTGCGGTACGCCACCGGGCCGTGATCGCCCTGGAGCATCAAGGGGCCGAGCGGCCGCTCGTCGTCGAAGGCCGCCGCCCGCGTTGGGCCGGTTACCTCGACGTCCTCATGCACGATGACGCCGTTATGGACGATCTTCTCGAAGCGGGCATTGGCGACCTTGCGCCCGGAGGCGTCGAAGCGCGGCGCTCGGAAGATCACATCGAAGCTCTGCCACTGCCCCGGCGCCCGCGAGGCATTGACACGAGGGGAATGTCCCTCGAAGCCCTTGGGCGTACGGCCTTCGTCCCATCGTTCGTAGATTCCGCCACATTCGATGCCGGGATAAGGCGATTCTTTCTGCCAGCTATCGAAGATCTGCACTTCGTAGCGGCCCATGAAATAGACCCCGGAGTTGGAGTCCTTCGCCACCATGAACTCGATGTGGGCGTTGACATCGCCGAAGTGTTGCTTGCTGAGCAGATGCCTCGTTCGACCGGTCGGGCCGTTCAGGATCGCTCCAACGCCTGGCCTGCCCGTCAGCCGCTTCGGATCGTCCGCGCTCAGGTGCGCGTCCGCGAAGCTCTCCCACTGTCCTGTGTCGCCGTCCCAGGCGGAAAGGTCCCGACCGATCAGTTCGAGTGCATGGCACTCGCTGCAGTTGGCAGCCGGTACATTGCCCGCGATCAGTGTGGTGAGCAGGATCGCGATGAGTCTATGGGGCTTCATGTCGGAGACTCCCTCGTGGTTCAGAGCAGGTGCCATGGACTGCGTGCGGCGCGAGCGAGCATGCGACTGGCCTCATCGTCGTTGATGAAGCGTTCTTCTTGCGGGTTCCAGCGGAGTTTGCGGCCGAGGAGCATCGCGATGTTCCCGATGTGGGCGATGGTGAAGCACCGCTGACCGATCTCCGGCGGGAAATAGCATGCCTGGCGCGACTTGACGCAGTCCAGGAAATTGCGATGTTCGCCTTGCGGGCACGTGTACAGGTGGATTTCGTCGGGGCCGATGACGGAATTCAGAATAGCCGGCCGACTGGCTTCGAGCTTGCCGCGCCAGCCGCGATTGCCGACCCAGCCGTCGGTTCCTTCGAACCGCAGGCTGGGCGTTCCTGAGTCGACGAAGAGCTTGACGCCGTCGGCGTAGGTGTACTCCAGATGGTACTCGCGCGCGGTGTCGTAGAGGCCGCCTCTGCAGAACACGCCTCGGCCTTCGACCTCGATCGGCCCGGTGTGCTCGGTGTCGTTGCCCCACTGGGCGCCGTCGAGCAGGTGGGCGCCCCAGTCGGTGAGCATGCCGCCGGAGTAGTCGAAGATCCAGCGGAAGTTCCAGTGGCAGCGGTCCTGGGTGTACGGGGCCCAGGGGGCCGGACCGAGCCACATGTCGTAGTCGAAGCCAGCGGGCACAGGCATCGGTTCGGGGTTGCCCGGCGTATCGGGTCCGACCGGCAGCTCCACCCTGATCGTATGAACCTTGCCGATCCGTCCATTGCGAACCAACTCGCACATGCGGTGGTAGACGTCCACCGCCCGATCCTCCGTGGACCACTGGAACAGACGCCCGTAGCGCTCCATGACTTCGACCAGTCTACGGCCCTCTTCGATTGTCAAAGTCGGCTTCTCGCATTGAACGTCCTTGCCCGCCTTCGCGGCGGCGATGGACATCGGCACGTGCCATTGGTCGGGCGTCGAGATCATCACGGCGTCAATATCCGGACGGGCCACGATCTCCCGCCAGTCCTGCGTCGTCCTGCAGCCGGTGTTGCCGTGCCTGGCGTTGACCAGGTCGCGGGCTTTACGGAGGTTGACCGGATCGACGTCGCATAGCGCCACCGCCTGCGCGTCGGGCTGGGCCAGGAAGCTCTTGAGATTCACGTCAATGCCATGACCGCCGGTCCCGATGAAACCCACCGTGATGCGCTCGCTGGCGGCGACAGCGCCCGCCTTGCCCAGCGCCGAAGAGGGGACGATGTGCGGAAAGCCGAGACCAGAGACGGCGATGCAACCGGCATGTTTGAGAAAGCGGCGGCGATTCATTGGCACCCCTCCATCTTAGAACGACAGCAACATCTGCCAGATGTACATGTTGCCCAGGGCGTCGACGTCTTCCCAGACCTTCTGCATCAGGGCCTTGTCGCCCGTGATCTCGGGCAAGTCCTTGGCGCGCTGCTCCCACGGGAAGCACACGCCGGGTTTGGCGCGAGGCGCCGCCCGGCCGCTCAGGCCCGTGACCTTCTTGCGCGATTCGACGGAAGACGGCAGATTGCACGGCGGCGTCGCGACCGGCGTCTTGTACGTGCCGGAGGCATAAACGCCGTGCTCGCGGCAGACCTGGGTCATCGTCTTCATGTTCTCGACGCTCGTGTCGTTCTGCATGATTGCGCCGGCGTCGAGGATGTAGCCGCCGTCTTTGGCGACCTCCTTGATGACGCGCAGGACGAACTGCCGCACTTCCTCCGGCGTGCCCCAGCTCAGCAGCACATTGGGGACCCCGCCGCTGATGGCGAACCTGTCGTGCAGCTTGCGGTGGACCTCGAAGATGTCGTCCTGATCGCAGTGGAAGACGATGCTGCGCTCGGGCAGGCCGCGGAAGGTGTCGAAGTGGTGGCGCCAGCGGCCCTCGGCATAAAAGAGCGTCTGGTGGCCGTTCTTCCAGAATTCCTCGATGCAGGGTTTGAGCGTGGGCCAGTAGTGCGAGTCGAACTGCTGGGGCGTGACGAATGGCACGCAGCCCCGGTGCATCCAGAAGCCGATGGGCACCTGCTTGTTCGGATCGGCGGTGGTCAGGCCCACGTTGACCACGTGCGGCATGATCGCCTCAGCGGCCTTGAGCACCTTGTCCGGCTGCTTGTGCATGTCCATCGTCAGGCCGACGTAGCCGCGCATCTTGTCGGCGATGATATCAAACGGCGATTTGAAGATGCCCGCGATGGCCGACGCCGTGCCGCACTCGCTGCGAAGCCGCCCGACCTGAGGGCCGAACGCGTAGAAGTACTGCATCATGGCCATTGCGCTCTTGGTCAGCGCGATGTTGTTGCGATAGGTCGAGGCCTCGCCGATCTTGCTGACCTCCGTCGAGACGCGCGGCAGCCAGGTGTTGTAGAGAAACGCCGTCGGGTCGTCGATCAGCTCGTCGTATTCGTCCTCCCGCATGAACGCCTGCTCCTCGGGCGGCTCGATGTAGTTGAAGCCGGTATTAGCCGGAATGCCGATCCCCGGGATGCCGTAGTACCGCAGACCTGCCGCCTGGGCCAGACCCGTCCAGACGTACACCATGTTGGCGACGACCGCGTCCCAGTCGAAGTCCCTGGCGCACTGGACGGCGGCCTCGAAGGCCTTGGTGTAGTCGTGGGCCACGTCCTGGCAGGTCATCCCGGCGTACCTGGCCACGAACTCGGCCACGAACGGCCGGATCGGGATCATGTCCGGCTTCTCATTCCGCATCGCCGTCACATACCGATTCAGTCGCTGCTGGTATAGCGTCTCCATATCCCTGGCCATGTGCTATCTCCCCTTCAATAGTTCCAGGATCTGCGGAAAGGACAATGCCGGTTTCTGGCATTGTGATGCGATCGGATTGTGATGGGCCGGCATCATCGTCACTCTCGACACTCTACTCTGGCGAACACAACACACCCCCCAAACTACCCCAACTCCCCCCCGACATCAACTCCAATCTCCTTGCACGCTGGTTCGGACCATGTTACGATGTCGACAAGCAGGAACCGATGGGGTAGGGTGCCTGGTGAGATTACATCCTGCCATTGTTGTGTGGCCGACCCGGCCGCCGTTGTCCGGAGGGCACAGATGAATGCTATGGGGTACCTTGTTGTTGCGGCCGGTGTAGTTGGATGGCTGTGGGGCATGTGGTGCGGCAGGGGGGCCGCACGTTGCCTCAAACGGCGCACCGATCATCAAGGGCTGTGGATGGCGGCCTTCTGCCCAGAAGATCGACCGCGCGTCGATGCACTCCTCACAGCTATCTGCGACGCTTTTTTCATCCCGCTTCGATACCGGTTTCGAATTCGACCCTCTGACGATATTCACGAGTTCTACCGGCGGAACATGCGAGGTTCTCTGGCAGATTCCCTGGAGTATGCGAGTCTCGCGATAGACCTGGAACGCGATTGTGATATCGCGCCCGATGTCGTCGATGAGCTGCTGTCGGCCCGCTCCTGCACGGTTGGCACTCTCGTGCGAGTGATCGCTCAGCCTATGCGGATTCCTGCTGCCCCCACAGTACTGGATCGAACGAGACAGGGATAGAACCTTCCACATCACTTCTGCTCTCGGACCTCGAGGATTTGGGACTCGTGGCCGGGGCGGTCGAGTTTGAGTTGGATGGCGCCGGTGGTGCGGAGGCCCTCGGACTCCAACGTCGTCGTGTCGTCGGTGGGCAGCAGGGCGGTGAGCTGGCCGGTGGCCGAACTGGCGGTGAAGAGGTAGCCGCCGGGGATGACCTCGAAGCCGGAGGTGCCCATGTACCCTTGAGCGGTCCTGTACGGGCGGTAGACGGTGATGAACTCCATGTCCCTTGCCTTCTGCGTGGTCGTGGCTGTCAGGTGCCACTCGCGCAGCGTGATCCTCGGGCGCGGATTGGGGTCGTATTCGTTGGTCTGTTCGAAGGTCAGCGGGCTGCGGCAGTGCATGCTGATCGCACAGCCGACGTCGCCGCTCTTGACCGTGACGGTGTTTCCGCCGCCGATGTCAAATTCGTCGACGGCGTGGAGCCAGTACTCGAACGTTGAAGGCTCGCGCGTTTTCAGACGGTCGTAGACGACGATCAGGTCCGGCTTGACGAACAGGATCGCGCGTCGGAACAGCTCGACGCCCGCTTCGGACTCGTAGGCGTCGCCGGCGTCACCCACGACGACGTCGATGGTCGGCGTTGTCTCGAACGCGGTGATTCGCCCCTGAGCGGTGGGGGTGTGCTTTCGCTGGCCCCGGCCGTTGACGGTGATGCAGTTGGTCGAGCGTGTGCTCCACATCCAGTTCTCATGGTGGTCGCTGCCGTAAATGTCGCGGTAGCCCGAGCGGATCAGCAGCCGCTGGCCGTAGGCCCACAGGAGGAACGAGTTGTTCGCCTCGTAGCCGTGCGACTGGGTGCCGAACGGGCTGGACTTGAAGACCACCTGGACGCTCTCGGCGGCGTTGGTGAGGTCGGTGTTGAGATAGGCCTGGCCCGTCCCTGCGAACAGCCGAGAGGTCGGCAGGTCGTCGGGGGCCTCGGGTTGCACCGCCGGAAGCAGGCCTCGGACAAAACCGATGTAGCCTCCTGCCGAATCGGGTCCGCCGACCTGTTCGACGTACCATTGCCAGTGCGGGTTCTGGGCTTGCGCAGCCAGGACGGTCATCAGTTGCCGGTTCTGTGCGGCCGTGCGTCGGGCCGTCAGATCGCCGAAGCCGCCGCCGACCTTGCCCGGCGGCATCAGGTACATCGCGTAGTACCCCACGTTCGAGAAGAAGGGCTTCCTGTAGACGTCGATGCCCATGGCCTCGCGCATGATGTCGGCCCACCAGGTGAAACGGTTCAGGTAGCTGGCCCAGTAAGAAACGCCTTCGTGCCAGCCGCCGTCGTCGTCGCTCCATACGGGATAGACGTTGAAGAACACATTTGTCGCGAACCAGACCCAGTCCTCGGCCCCCTCGACCTCGCCCAGGAAGGCGATGCCCACCTCGCCGAGGAAGTGCCAGGCGCGATTCGAGTGGCTGGAGTAGGGCCGCCAGAAGTGTCGCGGGTGCAGGTGGTTGTACATCTCGTCGCCGCGAATCTTCATCACATCGCGGCAAATCTGCTTCTGATCTTCGCTGAGCAGATCGTTGACGAAGCTGTAGGTCCGCGCGAAGTAGTAGTTGTACGGCATGCCCGCCTCGTCGTTGTAGCGGTAGCCGGTGCTGCCCTTCGGGTCCCACTTGGCGCATTCGAGCAGGATGCGTTTGGCCTCGTGGCCGTACACTTCGGGGCCGCCAAGCAGGCGGGTGAAGGCCAGTGTTGCGGCGCTATCGAGCGCGCGGATCGTATACGTTCGATTGCCCCACCACATGACGCGCCATTCCTCGCTCTTTCGTTCCATCTCCGGCGGGTACTTCGGCGGCTCGGCGGTGGGCGGCGGGTCGGCCAGAATGCGGTCGCACTGCCGAACGAGGGCCTCGTATTCGGCCTTCATCTCACCTTGGGCCAGCGCGCGGAGCCTGGGCAGATTCTCGGATCGCAGGAACAGACGCGGATGGGCCGTGGGAATGCGAGCCAGAAGTTCGGCACGCGGAGGCAACGGCATCTTGGCCGCATCGGGCGCGATCGTGAACGAACGCAATTGGCTCCAGTTCGTGTAGCGGCCGGCCTTGTCGCGGCCCCGATAGCGCCAGATATATTGCCCCGGCCCGAAGACGCGCGGTGGGCAATGGACGCTGAACTCGATGCCGCCGGCGCGGTAGACGCTCTCATGAGGGTCTTGCGCGCGAGCGCACTCGATCTCCCAGGTCAGGCCGTCAGCCGGACGCCAACTGAAGCTCGGCGGATCGGTTGGCGAGACGACGCCCTCGGCGGGGCGATATCCCCATTCACTCGGCTCAGCCGGGCTCTGGTTCAGTGTGAGTTCTTGAGCGCAGACGAGACCACAGAGCAGAACTGCAGACAGCGGAATCGACCGCAGCGTCCGGACGATAGGGTCAGCTTTTCTTGTCGAGTTCATGTTGGAGCATGGCCTCATAGAGGGTCAGTTGGATGTCGAGGATCTGCTCGTGCGTCACTTCGCAGAAGCCCTGGATTCCATGCGGGCACTCGAACGTGAACGGCGTCGCGCCGCTGATGTGGTATAGCGCACTGGTGAGGTTGAAGGCGCTGGGCGATTCGCTGTCTTCAGGGCGGACTTGTGGCAGGCTGCTGTGTGGCAGGTTCCGCTCTTCGAGCAGGGCGTAATATCTCTCGGCCAGCGAGCGCACATCCTGCTGGATGGACATCGGCACATAGGCGGGTCGCAGCAACGCCGGCATAGGCTCGTGGCTGTGCAGCGAAACGGCCAAATCAGGGCCCTCGTCCAGGGCCAGCTTCAGGATGGCGGGCGCTTCCGGCCCCATCGGAGCGAAGAATTCGTCATGCATCGGGTTGATGCCGGCGTCGTTGAAATAGCAGCCGAGGAAGCCGACGTTGTCGCCCACGAGTGGATGCTGCCGCTTGACATGGGGCCAGCCACACAGCGTGTCGTCGCTCCAGGTGCCCTGGCCCCAGAAGCGAAGATCGTTCCGTTCCATCCCTTGCAGCGACCGGGGCTCGAAGCGTGCGATGCCGTCTGGATTGCCCGCTGGAAGGATCAGGAGGCGACATTGCAGGCCGAGTTGTTGCAGGCGGCTCTGGTCCCTTCCGCGCAGGTCCTTGCCCGTCTCCAAGATCTCGATGAGGTTGACCAGACCGGTCAGCGCCTCGACTTCGTGGCCGTGGACGGGGCCCATGAAGAACACCACGGGCTTCTTCCTCGCGGCCTTGTCTGCATAGGCGGCGGGCAGCCGGGCGCCAATGGCCGAGTTGAAATTCGCCTTGCGTCCGACGGGCTCCTTCTCGCCGTAAGTGACCAGATGCACGGGTCTGCCGCCCGGACTGATCGCCATGACGCTGACCGCCCCTTTCGTCAGCCCGTCGAACTGTGCCGCAAGGCCCTTGACGTCACCAATCCAGAAGTCGGGCAACGGACGCTGCACGATTCGCGCCTTGGCCTGGGCATAGGTCATGCGTTCCGGGTCGTCGGCCGCGCGAGCCGGCACACAGAACGACGTAGCGACAAGAGCGATCAGCGCAACGATGTAGGTCGCGTGTGGCGTGGTCTTGCTCATACTCACCTCCAATACGTCGAGCGGGTCCGGGCTGGCTCAGACGAGCAGCTTCCTGACCCACCAACTCAGATAGTCCTCGTCCAGGATGTCGGGGGACAAACCTCGGTTGGCCATCTGCCGCTCGTAGTGGTCGGCCATGTTCTTCTGCCAGTAGGCAACCACCTCCTGCGGTTCGGGCGTCCGGCCCTGGTCCCCAGTAGCCTTGATCCATTCGTCAAGCTTGCTGCGATGCTCCTCCAAGGCCTTTCCACAGGCGGGATCGTCGGCGATATTGCGCGTCTCGAACGGGTCGTGTTCCAGGTCGTAGAACTCCTCGGCCGGGCGGGTCGGCGACATGAACCGCGCCTGGGCCGGCGTCAACTGCCTTTGCTTGTGCAGGACTTCCAAGAGCGTCACGACGGGATATTGCAGCTTCTTGTAGGCATTGAACTGCGTGTAAGGCCGTTCGGGATGGTAGTTGCGGATGTACTTGTATTGCTTCGAGCGGATGCAGCGGATGCGATCGACGGTGCCGTCGCATCGGTCGCGGGCGGCAAAAACATACTTGCGGGTCCTCCTATTGCGCCCGAGAAACGCATGACCTTGGAGGTGTCGCGGAGGCGTGATGCCCGCCAGCGACAGGAAGGTGGGGGCGAAATCAATGCTGCTGATCAGGTCGTCGACAACGGTGCCGGGTTCGATGTGGCCGGGCCAGCGGATCATCATCGGAATGTGAATTCCACCTTCGTAGAGCCACTGCTTGTCCCACACGTGGGGCCGGCCGTGATCGCCGAAGTACATCACAATGGTGTTGTCGGCCAGACCTTCCTTCTCCAGCCAGGCCAGTACGACGCCAACCTCGGTGTCGAGGTTCTGGATGGATTCGAGGTAGTCGGCCCAGTCGCGCCGGGCCACCGGATGGTCGGGGTAGCAGGGCGGCAGTTGCACGGCCGTCGGGTCGATCGGGTTCCTCTCGTCGCGTTTGAAGTCCCGATGGGTCAGACTGAGGTTGATCTGGGCGAAGAACGGCTGGCCCGGCTTGCGCTGCGACCAATCCGTTCCATCGAACGGATCGCCCTTTGGTGTGAAGTTCCAGTCGGTCTTGCCGGGCCGCTTGTAGTTCAGGCCCGCGCAGTTGCTGGTGTAGTAGCCCGCCTTCCGGAAGTACTCCGTGATGACGTTCACCGGGGCCGGCAGCGTGTATCCGTCGCTGCGGTGGCTTCGGTGGTTGTGGGCCCCGATACTGGTCTGGTACATGCCCGTCATGAAAGCCGACCGGGCGGCCGAGCAGACCGGGGCGGTGACGAACGCGTTGGCGAAGCGCGCCCCCTCGGCGGCCAGTCTGTCGAGGTTCGGCGTCTTGACGACGGGATGGCCGTAACAGCCAAGGTCCGGCGAGGTGTCCTCGGAGGTGATCCAGAGGATGTTCGGTCGCCGCGTCCCGGTCGCCGTCGCGCTCGTCGAGGGGGCGGCGCTGCATCCGCAAAGGCAAGCCGCCGCGGCAGCACCGCCGGCGGCCCTGAGAAAGTCACGTCGTTTCATGTTCGAGTCTCCCTTCTCTTTCGCGAAACGCTGTCCGCTTGTCGCTCGTATCAGGTCGGTCTGTCGAGCGATCCTGTCAGTTCGGCAAGGCGGGTGATCTTCTTTCGTGCGCAGTAGTCCCGAAGCCCGGCGACGATCTGCACGGCGCAATCCGGCTCGACAAAGCTCGCCGTCCCGACCGCCACGGCCGTCGCGCCGGCGATCAAAAACTCAATGGCGTCGGCGGCGGTGCGGATGCCACCCAAGCCGAGCAGGGGAATTCCCGCCTCTCGGGCCACCTCCCGGTAGACCTTGTTGACGAGGTAGATGGCGATCGGCTTGATCGCGGGGCCGGACAGACCTCCCGTCTGATTGGCCAACACGGGCCGCCGCGTCTCGATATCGATGACCATCGCCGTGAACGTGTTGATCAGGCTCAGAGCGTCGGCGCCGCCGGCCACCGCCGCCCGTGCGGTAACGCTGATGTCGGTCACCGCCGGCGCGAGTTTGACGATCAGCACCTTCGAGCCGCACGCCTTCTTGACGGCCCGGGTGATCTCCTCGACCTGGGCTGGGTCGGTCCCGAAGCTGATGCCGCCTTTCTTGACGTTTGGGCAACTGATGTTCAGCTCGAAGCCGGCCAGGGCCTTCTCGCCCGCCAGCCGCTCGACGACGGCGACGTATTCCTCGATCGTCGTGCCCGCGACGTTGACGAAAACGGCCGGCTTCATTGGGGCAATTACCGGCAGCTTCTCGGCGACGAATCGATCCAGGCCCACGTTGGCCAGACCGATGGCGTTGAGCATCCCGGCGTCGGTCTCGACGATTCGCGGCGTCGGGTTGCCCTTGCGGGGCTTGAGCGTGATGCTCTTGGTGACGAAGCCGCCCAGCGCATCGACGTCCATGAAGTCCGCCAGTTCGTCGGCATACCCGCACGTACCCGACGCCGTGAACACCGGGTTCGCCAGCGTCAGCCCGGCAAACTCCACCGACATGTCGAACCGCTCAGCCATTCGTGCTCGTAATCCACAAAAATGTCAGGCGTCATCCGCGCCGAAGACGACTTGCCTTGCGTCGAAGACGGGGCCGTCCTGGCAACAGAGTCTGTAGATGGTCTCGTCTGAGCCGGCAACGCGGCACTCGACGGCGCAGCTCTGGCACAGTCCGATCCCGCAGGCCATTCGGCGTTCCATGCTGATCTGGCAGTCGATGTCCTTCGCGTTTGCGCCTTGTGCGACAGCCGCCAACATGCGTTCCGGACCGCATGCATAGACGATGACCTCTTCTCGCGGACGGTCCGCGTTTTCTTGCAGCCATCGCGAGAGGCATTCCGTGACGGGCCCCCGATGGCCGGCCGACCCATCGTCGGTGGCCACCATCGACGGGATGCCGAGTGCTGCAAACGTCGGAACCGACAGGCTCAGGCCTTCGTCGAACCTCGCGGGGCGTTCCTCCAGGGGCAGGGCGGTTACGGTCCGCGAGCCGATGAAGGCGACCGTCTCGATGTCCGGGTGCTCGACGTTCAGCCATTTCGCCAGGCAACGGATCGGCGGAAGGCCCATGCCGCCGACGACCAGCAGGGCGGCCCGTTTGCCTTCGGGCACGGCGAAGCCGTTGCCCAGCGGTCCGATGAGATGGGCGGTATCGCCTTTGCGAAGCGTAGTCATCCGCAGGCTCGCCGGCCCGACGATGCAGTAGAGCAGATCGGCGGTGGTCGTATCGCCGTCGGCCGTGACATCGGAGAAACTGAACGGCCGGCGCAACAGCACACTGCGTCGCGCGCCGTCCAGCAGGGCCGTCGGGATGCTGTCTGTCGAGGGGATCGCCAGGTCGGAGACGTCGAACTGAACGAACTGGCCCGGCGTGAACCCGGCGAACGCCTTGGCCGCTTCGCTGTCGAACCGAAGCCGCAGCTTCCAGAAACACTCGCCCGCCTGAACGTTGGACAGAACGGTGGCCGTGTGCGAGCCTTTCTTCCGTGGTGCGTGTTTTCGCGTCATGCCAGTGGCTTTCCAGTGCTTCAGAGCTCGCCGTCGAAGACTTTGACGCCGTCGACGACCTTGCATGTGTGGACCGCGAACTTGTCGGCGAAATCGGGCCGGCTGCGCGGATAGGCGGTCTGGACCGCCTCACGCACCGCTTCGACGCTCTCGGCGCGCACCAACGCGCCGGAGGCGCCCTTGTCGCCGCCGCCCAACATCCGTTCGCCCAGCACGCCGGGCACGGTGCGGACAAGGTCACACATGGTCTCCAGTTCCGGGCCCGAGATCTTGTAGTCATCCCGCAGGCCGATGCCGTCCTGGCGGAAGATCGCGCCTACCGTTTCGATGTCACCCGCCTTCCACGCCTCGAGCATCTGGTAGAAGCGCTGTTGGGCGCCGAAGATGTACGTCAGTCGGGCGCAGAGGTCGGGGGATTGGGGACCGAACTGCGTCATGATCTTGCGATAGACCGCCTCGTCCTTGATGTCGGCTAGGCAGGAGACCTGGAATTCGGTCTTTTTCAGGATGGCGACCAGCTCTTCACACTCTCGGCGTCGCACGGCGTACGTCGATTTCTCCAGGCCGGGACGGTCGGTGCCCGTGTCGAGCACCATGATCCGGAAATCCGTTGCGCCCGCGCCCATCGGCACATACTCGATCGAGCGATTGGACGGATTGTAGTGTGTTCCCATGCCTTCCCGGGCGAACAGGACCATCGTTTGGTCGAGCTTGCCGCAGGGCGAGCCGATGTAGTCGTTCTCGACCGCCTGGGCCAGGTCCACGATCTGCACGTCTTTGGCGACCTTGATGTTGTTCGCATCGAACAACGAGAGGATCAGGTTGATGCACAGCGATGCCGAGCGGCTCATGCCGCCGCCGGGAATATTGCCGTAGAGGACCGCGTCGATCCCCTGGGTAAGTTGGAACCCCTCACGCCGCAGGATGTAGTCGATGCCGTAGGGGAACCGGCCCCACGTCTGGGCGATGGCCGCAGACCTGGGCTCCGGGACATTCCCGATGGTGTACTCGATGACCCCGTCGTCGGGGAAGTTGCCGCTGAACAGGCGGATGCGATTGGTTCCGTTGGCTTTGTAGGCCAACCAGATGAAGCGGTCGGTGCCCACGCCGAACAACTCGGTGCCGTTGTAGTCGCCGTGCTCGACCCCCAGGCAGAACCGCGACGACGTCCGCCGAACCCTGCCGCCGGCAACGTCCAGTCTATGCTCTCTTGCCCACTGCCGAATCCTCTCCAGTGCGGCCTGGCCTTCTTGTGTCAGTTTCATCTTCTTTCGCAGTTCCCCAATGGCGAATGTCCTTCTTCTCGTCCGGCAAACGACTTGACCGAATATAGCCGGGCCTCAGACAAACATCAAGGTCCTGTCTCCGGCACGCGGATTCGGCCGTTCGAGCCGCGCAAAAACAAAAGGGGCCTGTGTCGCATGGACACAGGCCCCCGAGACTATGGAGAACCGGTCCGGGACATTCAAAGGCCCCGGCCGGGCTTGGCGGTCAAGGCGTTTCGAGGATGAAGTCGTCAAACGCCGCGTACCCCGGATTGTCCGAATACGTCGCCTGGAACAGACCCACCTGCAGCGCCAGTCCGTCAAAGTCGTCTCGCGTCAGCGGTGAGACCGCCATCTCCGTCCACGAGGCGCCGTCCGGACTCGTGCGGAAGTGGAACGCGTTGCCGATGCGCTCGATCTGGAGATACCGATCGGCGGCAAAGGCCTTGCCGTTGTGGCCGTTTTCCGTACGAACGCCCTCGTTGGCGCTGCGGACGAAGTTGCCGCAGTTCCAGATGGGGAAGTAGTCCAGCGAGACCCAGTCTTCGCCCGGTCCCGCCTCGTCGGGCAGGGCCCTCGCCATCAGGCCGCAGGTGTTGTGATAGACCGGCTCGTCGGCGGTCCCGGCATACTCGGCGACCTTCACCGTTGCGATGAAATTGCCCTCGACCACCTTATAGAGGAACGGCCCGATGGGCGACCAGGGCTCGTGGAAAAGGGCTCCGGTCGATTGGATGAACAACAACCCCTCGCGGTCGATCGACGCATTAAGCGCATCGACCGTTTCGTTGTCGCCTGACCCCAGGAAACCATCCCAGAACGTTCCCTCGGTGCCATCGGTCAGGAAATCATGCCAGATGTCGAAGCTCTCGATCTCTGTGGTCATCGGCATCGAACTGAGAGGATGACCGACCCCGATGCTGTCGATGAAGACCAGACCCTCGCCACCAACCATGGGGTTTTCCGGATCGCCGACGCCGATGACCAGCCTCTCGACGCGGTCAAGGGCTACGCCGGCCTCACCGAACTGACTCAGCGGAATCCGCCACCGTTGCCAGGCTTCGATCAGGGTGGCCTGCGGATCGGGATGTGCGACCGCGGCGGACTGTCCGCTGCCGTCATAGATCTTCACGTACAAACCATCAGGGGCATTGCCGGACTCAGCGTCTTCGTCGTCAGGCAATGAGGGGCCTCGGAAGAACAGTTGGAGGGTATCCGCTCCGTTCCGCGTCCAGTCCTGCGGTGTCGGCCACAGGCGTTCGGCCTCGGATTGGTACGGGGCCGTCGTGTTGTCATAGTGCAGAGGCATCGACTGGCGGCCTGCATGAACGATGGTCCTCTCGGCAAACGGCGAAATGAGATGGCCGACCGTCGAACCGGTTTCGTTGACCCAGCCGTCGAGCCACGTATCGAAGATCGCTTCGCCCGCGTCGATGTCGTCCGTGTAGCTCTCGAAATCGTCGACCATGAAGAACTCCTGCGTGGAGAAGCTCCAGATGTCACCTTCCCACACGCTGGGGGTGTCGGCCTCGTTGACCTCGTCCACCCTCCAGTGGTAGATCGTGCCGAGGTTCAGCTCCCCGGGGATGTAACGGCTCTCAGTAACGATCTCGACTGGGGCAGCGCCGGTGATGACGGCGGTCTTGCTGGTGTCGAAGTAGACCTCGTGGACAGCCGCCTCTCTGCCGGCTCGCCAACCGAGCACGGCGTCCACCCCGATGCCCGCGCTATTGTTCGCCGGTTGCGGGGCCTTGGCCTTGACGGGCTTGTAGAGGAAGCGGACCTCGCTCAGTCCATATTGGCCCCTCGTCCCGTACCCGCTATTGACCGTAAGGCGGACGAACCGGGCGATCGCGCCGCCCAGGTCGACGACGGTATTGTACGTGTAGTCGGCCCGGGCCGTCGCCTGGTTGAACTGCACGTCGCCGAGAGTCGTCCAATCCACTCCATTGCTTGAGTACTCCACCGTGACGTCCTTGAGTCCCAGGCCAAGCATCTTCTCGAACATCACGTTGTAGTTCCAGACCCACATCTCGTGGAGCTTGTAACTCCTATCGAACTCGAACTGTATCCACACGGTCTCCTCGTAGACCTCGCTGAGCCACATGTCCGTTGGTTCGGTCGAATGCCGATCGTTGTCGAGGCCCGACCCGTTCACGACGTTTTCCGGACCGGTCCCCGCCTCCGAGGCGGCGTTGCTGGTCGCGATGACGTTCACGATGGGATAGGCGTACGGTTCGACCGCAAAGCTCCAGAGATCGCCCGCGTGCGTGGTGACGCCATCCGACTCGACGATGTCGACCCGCCAGTAGTAGGTCTGTCCGTATTCCAGCGGCTCAGCCGGCGCGTACGTCGTGTCGCCCTGAGCTTCGGCGACCAGCACGCCCAAGGGGTTGTCCCTGTCGGCCGCAGCAACATCTTCCGGGGAGGTCCCGAAGTAGACATCCTGGGCGGCGACCCCTTCGGGCACCGACCAGGCCAGCACAGCGCTGCGCTCGACGTCAGTGGTCCCGCTGGCGGGAATGGGGTGATAGGACTTCATTTGCGGTACGACGAGCGGGCCTTCCACGCTGAAATCGTCGAACGCGGCATAGCCCGCGTCCCCGGAATATGTCGCGTGATATAGCCCGACCTGCAGCGGCACCTCGGCCAGGTCGTCCCTCGTCAGCGGCGAGACGCCCATTTCCGTCCACGTAATCCCGTCGCCGCTCGTCCGGAAGTGGAACGTGTTGCCGATGCGCTCGATCTGAAGGTACGGGTCGAGGTTGAACTGCCTGCCGTTGTGGCCGTGCTCGGTTCGGACGCCGTTAGTGGCGCTGCGGACGAAGTTGCCGCAGCTCCAGATGGGGAAGTAATCCAGGGCAACCCAAGCCTCGCCGGCAATGGCGTCTTCCGGCAGCGCTCGGGCCATGAGCCCGCAGTTGTTGTGGTAGACGGGATTGTCGGCGGTGCCGGCGTAGTCCGTCACCTTCACCGTGGCGACGAAATCTCCCTCGACAATCTTGTATAGGAAGGGTCCCAGTGGCGTCCAGGGCTCGTGCCAGAAGGCATTGTCCGACTCAATATACAACTGACCCGGTCGGTCCGTCGATGCGTTCAGGGCGGTGACCGTCTCGCCGCCGTCGAGGCCGATGAATCCGTCCCAGATGGTTGCCTCAACGCCGTCGGTAACGAAATCGTGGGGCTGCTCGAAATCGTCCGTGAGCACCGCCCCTTGTGTGGCCACAAACCCGAGCAGTGTCAAAACGACAATGCACAAACAAGATGGCTTGTTAGACATGAGCATCCTCCTTCAGATGGTACTGCGCCGCCATGCGTTGGCTACGCGCCAACACATGTCCACTGATCGGCACCAATCACTTCTCGCAGGAATGCCGCATCCCATCATCCCAGGGTGCGGCCTGTGGAATCTGTTTGCATGCAAGCAAACCCTCCTCACCAGGGCTGATCTCGGCGTCTGCGGTACCGAGTCGGCCTGCTTTGACTCGTGCTATCGGACAACCTGTTTCTATCTTAGCAGAAATGCCCCGGGAAAACCACCATATTGCGTCTTTCTGCCGCCACAATGCGGCACGCCGCAGCCGCCAGCGCCTCAACTCATTCGACTGTGCGCCGCCTCGCTCTGCGACGGTGTTGTCACGCACGGCAAAGGTGCCAAGAACGAGAAGCGGCCCCAAGGCACCTGCCTTGGGGCCGCTCGGATGGCGCAACGCGGTCCTGACGACCGCGACCCGTTGCTGGATGGGCTATCGTGCCAGCCCGATCGGGCTGAACAGAACGTAGAGGGTCAGTGTGATGACGACCACCACGGCGCCGGCTATCTTGGCGCCCTTGGATCCGGTCAGATTGAGCGCCGACTGGGTCCTGAACTCCACCGGTTGCGCCAGAGGTTTGGCCATTGTGATGGCATACATCACGAGCAAAGACAGCGCGAAGCACAACGCCATGCGGTTGAGGAACTGGATGTCCGGGCCGATCCTGTAGCGGCCCATGAGATACATGCCCCCATAGGCGACGATATTCGTGAGCAATCCGACGACGCCGGCGATCGGCGGCGCCTTGCGGACCAGCAGCCCGAAGACAAAGACCGCCAGGATGCCCGGCGAGATCAGGCCCTGGCTCTCCTGGATGATCGTGAAGATGCTGTTGCTGATCTTCGGATCACCCAACTGTGGCGCCAGGAACACCGCGATGGCCGAGAAGACGACCACGCAGATCCGACCCAGCAGCACGATGGTCCTCTGTCCGGCTTGCGGACGGATGTACCTCTTGAAGATGTCCATCGTGAAGATCGTCGAGGCCGCGTTGAGCATGGCGGCCAGCGAGCTGACGATCGCGCCGAGCAGGGCGGCCAGAACGAAGCCGACCAGCCCGGTTCTTGCCGGCAGGACACTGCTGAGCAGTTGTCCAAGGGCCGTGTCGTATTTATGGGCGATGAATTTCTCGACACGGACATTGACACCCGCGGCGCTGGCGGCGTCTCGGATGGCACTGTTGTACGTCTCCAACTCACGGTCCAGGGCCGGGAAGACGCTCCTCCAGGCCTTGTCATCCGACTCGAAGACCGTGTATTCGCCAACCGTCAATGTGTCAAAGGTTGCCTGGGTCAGCGGCAGGACGAACGGGTTCTGCGTCCTGGCGGCTTTCATGTTGGCATCGTCGGTGTAGACGGCGATCATAAATCGACCGGTCGGCCAGTTCGTCACGGTGTCTTCACCCGGCGCATGGGCGACCTCCACCAGTTCGGTCTCCGGATTGGCTCGAAGGTAACGGGCCAGGACCGTGGCATTGTCGAGGGCCCCATGGTTTTGCATGTCCTTGGCAAACAGATTGAAGGCGATAATGCCCGGAACGACGACGACGAAGGGGATCAGGAGTTTCATGAAAGCGCTGAACACGATGCCTTTCTGCCCCTCGGCCAGCGATTCCGAAGCCAGGGTTCGCTGTGTGATGTACTGATTCAGGCCCCAGTAGTAGAAATTCGGAATCCACAATCCCAGCAGCAACGCGGTCCACGGCAGGGTCTTGTCGTCTTTGGGCAAGAACATATTCATCCGAACCCGGTTCAGGTCCCAGAAACGGTCGATCGCGCCGGTGTCCTGGGCGAAGGACTTGAATCCAACGGCTCCGGTCTTGACGTCCTCGACGAAGGCCAGCTCATCGGTGGTGGCCCCGAGCGCCCTGAAGGCGAAGATCATGACCACCGCGCTGCCGAGGATCAGGGCGCTGCCCTGGATCAGGTCGGCCCAGGCACAGGCTTTCAGCCCGCCGGCGGTCACGTACACCATGGCAATGATCCCGATGACCAGCGCCGCCGTGGCGATGGGGACATCCCGGGCCGGGTCCATCCTGGCGGCCATCGTGTGAATCGTCAGGGCGCCGGAATAGGTGATCGAACCGAGAAGCAGCATGTAGATGAACAGCGTGGCCACCGCCATGATCGTCCGCGCGGTGGCATTGTAGCGGTATTCCAGGAATTCCGGCATGGTGTAGATGCCCGCACGCAGGAAGTAGGGCAGGAACCAGAACGCCACGACGACCAGCGTAATGGCCGCCATCCACTCATAGCTGGCGATGGCCAGGCCGACGTGGCTGGCCGCGTTGCCGCTCATGCCCACCAGTTGCTCCGACGAGATGTTGGCGGCGATCAGCGAGAAGCCGATGAGCCACCATTTCAACCCGCGACCGGCCAGGAAATAGTCTTCTCCGGTCTTCTCGTGCCGGCTCTTGTACAGGCCGATCGAGATCACCGCCACGACAAAACCGACGAACACTGTTACGTCGAGCCAGTTGAAGCTCATAGCCAATCCTTTCCTTGCATTTCTCCCCGAACTCTGGGCCAGAGACGAACTTGCGCATTATAGTCGGCGCGCTACGAGCCGCAACGAAAACCTCCGCTTGGAGCGGGGTGTTTTCAGGACTGGAGCCCGTCGATGGTATCGAGCACCATCGGCATGTGGGTGTAGGCCGGGCCGCCGCTCATCATCACGGCTACCGACGTCGCTTCGAGGATCTCCTGCTTGGTGCAGCCGATCTCGAGGCACTTCTTCACGTGCAGGCGGATGCACGGCTCGCACTGGATTGCCACGCCGATCGAGACCGCGATCAGTTCTTTGGTCTTCAGCGAAACGGCGCCGTCCTGCATGATCTTCGCGAACATCCCGCCGAACCCGTTGATCGTGTTCGGGACCTGTTCCTTCACCTTGGCGGCGCTCGCGCCAAAATCATCAAACCAAGCTTTCGTGTCTTCTGCCATAGTGTTCCCTTTCTTCATATTCTCTTGTGGCTCTTGCAGAACGCTTCGGGCAGTGCTTCGATGATGTCGGTCGCAGTCAGGCTAATCTGACCATGCGTATCGGCCGCGATGTCGCCGGCAGCGCCGTGGATGTAGACGCCCAGCACCGTCGCTTCGAAGCAGGCGAGCCCCTGGCCCATCAGGGCCGTGATGATGCCGGTCAGTACGTCCCCGGAGCCGGCCGTTCCCATTCCTGGATTGCCCGTGTGGTTGACGTAGGCGCGTCGTCCATCGGTGACGACGGTGCCGGCGCCTTTGAACGCGACCACGCTTCCGGTGACCTGGGCCATGCGTCCGGCCGCCTCCTGGCGATCGGACGGCAGCGCCTCGCGAAACAGGCCCGACCAGAGCCGCTTCATCTCTCCCGGATGTGGTGTCAGGACCAGATGCGCCCTGCGCTTGCCGGGCCAGTCGGGAAGTCGGCTCAGGTTATTCAGGCCGTCTCCGTCGATGACCAGCCGCAGTCTGTCCTGTTGCACGAGCGTTTCGACCACCGAACGCAGACCTGCACTGGCGCCCAGCCCCGGCCCGATGGCCATCGCATCGTTTTGGTTCACCGCGTCGAGGATGACACCGATGGCTTTGCCGCTGACGCGTCCGGCCGGGTCCTCGGGCAGGGCGATTGTCGTATAACACGGGTCGAGGGTGGCCACCGTGGCCAGAGCGCTGCGGGCAGTGGCCACGCGAACCAGCCCCGCGCCGGAGCGCAGTGCGGCGCGACCGGCCAACGCAGCGGCGCCGGCCATGCCTACACTGCCGGCAACGATACAGACCTTGCCAAACGTCCCTTTGTGTCCATCGGCGGGGCGAGGCTTGAGTCTTGGCACCTCACGCACGATGTCCATCTTCATGCAACTCCGTCGATCCTTCGGTTAATCAGTGTGGCAGTCACGGCGGCGGAGAATCCGTTGTCGATATTGACGGTCGTCACGCCGGAAGCGCAGCTATTGAGCATCGTCAGCAGTGCGGAAAGCCCCTGGAAGCTTGCGCCATAGCCCACGCTGGTCGGCACCGCGATCACCGGGCCGCTCACCAGCCCGCCGACGACGCTGGCCAGCGCACCTTCCATCCCGGCGACAACGATGACGATGTTGGCCTCGCGAAGCTTGGGCAGGTGTCCGAGCAGGCGGTGCAGGCCCGCGACGCCGACGTCGCAGATCAACTCGGTACGCTGGCCCATGATCTCGGCGGTGACCTTGGCCTCCATCGCAATGGCCAGATCAGCCGTCCCGGCGGTGACGATCGGCAGGACACTCTTCGATGGCGGCAACGATTGCTGTTCGAGCACGATCGCGCGGGCCAGGGCCTCGTAGCGCGCCTGGGGGAACTTGCCCGTCGCCGCCAGCGTCTCGAACGTATCAACGGTCGCGCGGGTCGCCAGGACGTTATTGCCCCGGGCAGCCAGCGATTCGAAGATAGCGATGATCTGCTCGGTGGTCTTGCCCGGGCAGAAGATGACCTCAGGAAAGCCCTGTCGGATCTGCCGATGGTGGTCGACGTGAGCGAAACCGAGGTCTTCAAACGGCAGGTGCCGCAGCTTTTCGAGGGCCTGGTCGATTCCGACGCGACCCGCCTTGACCTGCTCGAGCAACTCTCTTAGATGTTCGGCCTGTATGGGGCACCTCCTGATTGTCTGCTTGAATCGGCGTGTCCTTCGATCAGCCGGTTGAACTCGGCTCCAGCGTCAGGTCCGCCAGCAGCCCGGCCTTGACCTTGTGATAGGCCAGCGAAGCTACCATAACCGCATTGTCCGTGCAATACTGTCTCGGAGCGATCAATAACCTCAAGGGCGGTTTGCGCCGGTTGCACATTCGTTCCATGGCCTCGCGGAGCGTGCCGTTGGCCGCCACGCCGCCACCGAGCAGGACCGTTCGGGCCTCGATGCGGTCGGCCGCCCGCTTGGTCTTCTTGACCAGCACGTCGATGACGGCCGCCTGGAACGATGCCGCGATGTCGGCGATCTCCTGTTCGCCCATCTGGTCCACACGATCGGCGCCCTTCATGTCCTGGCCCCGGCAGTGATAGAGGACGGCGGTCTTGAGCCCGCTGAACGAAAAATCCAGCGAGTCGCGTCCGAGCATCGAACGGGGAAAATGGACGGCTTTCGCATCGCCCGTGCGCGCGAGTCTCTCGATACTGGGGCCACCCGGATAGGGCAGCTTGAGGATGGTTGCGACCTTGTCGAAGGCCTCCCCCGCCGCGTCGTCGATCGTCGAGCCCAGCAGCGTCAGATCCAGCGGCGATTGGCAGTCGTAAAGCGAGGTATGGCCGCCCGAAACGACGAGTGCCACCGCCGGCAGTTCGATGCGTTCTTCGTTGAGCAGCGCCGACTGCAAGTGGGCGTGAAGGTGGTTGATTGCGACGAGCGGCTTGTCCCACATGAAGCTCAGCGTCTTGGCGGCGGTGACGCCCACGACCAGGGCGATGGTCAATCCCGGCTGGTTGGCGATGGCGACCGCGTCGATGTCGTCCTTGCCGACCCCGGCCTGGCTCATCGCCTCCGTGATGACCGGATAGATGTTCTCGATATGGGCCCGCGAAGCGATCTCGGGCACCACGCCCCCGTACTTGCGGTGCAGTTGGGTCTGACTGGCGACCACAGACGAGCGCACCTGACGTCCGTCGGTGACGACGGCGGCCGCCGTTTCGTCGCAACTCGTCTCGATCCCGAGGACCGTAATGTGCCCTTTCTCTGACGTCATCGGAGGCCGATGTTAGCCCGGTCGTGTCTCCGTGTCAATTGCCGGCGCGGGGATGTGCGACGGTTCGCGGTCTGGTGGTTGTCCTCTCGTCACGGTCGGTCTACAATAGCCCGCGACGTGGTTGGACGGATACGTGGACTTCGGGCCAAAGGGGTGGGTCTATGGGCAAAGTGGATCAGGCGGTGGAGTGCTTCTGCGGCGGAGCGGCCTGTTCGCAGGCAATTGCGGCGACCTATGGACCGGACTTCGGGCTGCCGCGCGAGCAGGCGATGAAGCTGGCTTCGGGCTTTGCCGGCGGGATGCGCCTGGGCGAGACCTGCGGCGCTGTAACCGGGGCCTTCATGGTTCTCGGGCTCAAGTTCGCCGGGGCCGACTGCGAAATGCGAGACGGGCGCGACGCCGTCTATGCCGCTTTGGCCGATTTCGTCAGGAAATTCGAGCAGCGTAATCGCATGATCATCTGCCGACAACTGCTCGGCTGCGACATCAGCACCCCCGACGGGGCTCGAAAGGCCAATCGCGAGGGCCTGTTTCGCACGATCTGCCCCAACCTGGTCAAAGACGCGGCTGAGATCCTTGAAGAGATGCTCTGAACGTCTGCATTCCCCGGGGGGGCGCTGTCGGCGAATTCGCTTGACGGGGGGGCGGTTTTGGGTTTAATGGCGCGGCGGTTGTTGGAATGAGAACCCTGTGAGAAAGGTGTTTGGATGATCAAAGTCAGTCAGCGAGCGAAGAGTGTTCCGCCTTCGGCGACGATTGCGGTGACGGCCCGGGCCAAGGAACTCAAGGCGCAGGGGATCGACGTAGTCGGTTTCGGGGCGGGCGAGCCCGATTTCGATACGCCGCAGTACATCAAGGACGCCGCGATCAAGGCCCTCAGCGAGGGCAAGACCAAGTACACGCCCGCGGCCGGCATCGTTGAACTGCGGGCCGCCATCGCCAAGAAGCTCGAACGCGAGAACGGGCTGAAGTACGCCCCCGAGCAGGTCGTCGTCAACATTGGCGGCAAGCACTCGGTTTACGAGGCGATGCAGGCCGTGCTCGATCCGGGCGACGAGGTGCTGCTGCCGCGGCCGTACTGGGTGACGTATCCGGAGGCGATCAAGCTGGCCGGCGGCGTGGCGAAGATCATCGAGACGGACAAGGCCAACAGCTATAAGGTCACGCCGGAGCAGCTCAAGGGCGCCATCACGCCCAAGACGGCGATGCTTGTCATCAACTCGCCCAGCAACCCCGGCGGTTTCATGTACACGCCCGACGAGCTGCGGGCGTTGGCGAAGGTGCTCGAAGGCACGAACGTCTGCGTGATGAGCGATGAAATCTACGAGAAGCTGATCTTCGGCGACTCGAAATTCATCAGTTTTGCGGCGCTGAGCGACGATGCATTCGGCCGGACCCTGACGCTCAACGGCCTGAGCAAGGCCTTCTCGATGACCGGTTGGCGGCTGGGTTACACAGCCGGCCCGCTCGACGTCATCAAGGCGATGTCCCGACTGCAGGACCACATGACCTCGAACCCGGTGACGTTCGCCCAGTATGCAGCGATCGCCGCGATGGGGCCCGAGGCCGACGCGACGATCGAGGCGATGCGGGTGGAGTTCGAGAAGCGCGGCAAGTACATGGCCGAGCGACTCAATGCCATCGAGGGCGTCCACTGCGCCGAGCCGGCCGGGGCGTTCTACTGCTTCCCCGACGTCAGCGCCCACTTCGGACGGACCATCGGCGGCGCGAAGATCACCAACAGCATGGAATTTGCCACGGCCCTGCTCGAGCAAGCCAACGTGGCTCTGGTTCCAGGCCTGCCGTTCGGCTGCGACGACAACGTTCGGCTGAGCTTCGCCTGCTCGATGGAAAACATCACCAAGGGCATCGACCGGCTGGAGCAGTGGCTGGCTCGCTGAACTGCCGTCTCCAACGTATGCGCGCCGGCAATGCGCCCTGTTTCTCCCCTGCGCGGTGTTTTCGACAAAGAACAACAGCCGGGGGGGCGTTCTTGACGATAGAGACAAGAGAACGTATCCTTCCGTGGTATTATGAGTCGAAACCTGTTGGAAAGTAGGCGAATGGCGGAAAACCCGACCGGCGCGGCCGGTACGTTGCTCACGACGCAGGGAGGCTCGGCCATCGCACGGTGGTCGGCGGTGGTCGGTTGGTCGGCGATGTTGATCTTCGCTTTTCACGCCTGCACGCGCATGGTGGCGGCCGGCGACACATGGGTGGCGATGGCGTGCGGTCGGCACTTCGTCAACCACGGTGTGGACACCGTCGAGCCGTTCAGCGCCAACAGCCACGATGCCGGGCCGACGGAGGCGGAGGTCCGGGGCTGGCCCGGCTGGGCGCAATGGATCACCGAAAAGGTGGGTCTCGACACCGTCCGTCGGTGGCACCCGACCGGCTGGATCAACCAGAACTGGCTGACGCACGTGATCTTCTATCGCCTGACCACGATGCTGGGCTCGCCGGAGGAGCCCTATTTCAATGCCCTGGTGATCTGGAAATTCGCGATCTATTTCCTGACGGTCTTCGCCGTCTACTTCACGGCCCGATTGATGGGCGTGGATCGGGCGCCGGCGGCGGCGGCGGCGGCGTTTGCGATGTTCATCGGTCGGTCCTTCTTCGACATTCGTCCGGCCGGCTTCTCCAATCTACTGGTGGCGGTCACCATCTTGATTCTGGCGCTGACCAGCTATCGCCACGCACTGTACATTTGGCTGGTCGTTCCCGTGGTGATCTTCTGGTCCAACGTCCACGGCGGCTACATCTACGCCTTCATTGTGCTGGTTCCGTTCCTGGGTTGGCACCTGATCGCGCGTTTGCCGAGACGATGGTTCGTGGCGGTCTACAGCATCCTGACGTGGGTGGTTCTCTACGGCCTGACGCATCGCTTCCTCGGTCGCATGGCTGAGCTGACCCACGAGTATTTTCCTCAGAGGCACGTCGGCGCTCCGAGCGTCGGAAACGACTGGCTGGTCGTGTTCCTTCTGCTGGCCGTCGGCGGCAGCGTTGCGGTCGTGCTGCATCGACGAATCAGCGACGGCGCCGTCACGGCCCTGCATGCCGTCACGACCGGCTTGGTGTTCCTTCTGTTGCTATCCCGCCATTTTCCGGCGCCTCCCAACACGATGAACGAGCGCGTGCTGAAGGTTTTCGCCGATCACGTGGCCGGCGGACGCTGGACGTGCATCGGCATGTTCGCACTGGCCGTGGCGCTGGGCGCGGCGGTGCTTGCGATGGGCCAGAAAGCGATTCGCGTTCTGGACCGTCGGGTGCTGCTCCACGCCGTCGGCGCCGGCGCGGTCATGTTTGTCGGCATGGTCCTGTTCAATCCGTTTCACCTGACCAACCTGACGCACACCTTCGTCATCTCGGTCAGCGAGCACGCCGAACGCTGGCGCGACGTGCACGAGTGGCATCGGGCCTTGGACTGGGCCAATCCCGTGGGCACCGCCATTCCGTTTCTCGTGATGTACATCATCGCCTGGCTGGCCCTGTTCGTGTGGGCCTTCCTCTGTGTGCGCGCGGCGCTGGCCGAGCGGACGGTGAAGAAGAAGCGGGGCGCCGATGACGAGACATCCGTGTGGCCCGCGATCGACGTCGGACTGCTGCTCGTGGCGGCGCTGACGGTCTACATGGCGATTCGCTCTCGGCGGTTCATTCCGGTCGCCGCGTTTGCCGCTTGTCCCGTGGTGGCGCTGCTGGTGCAGCGGATTGTGGGCTTCCTGCTGGCGACGGCCAAGGGGCGCGGTGCCGGCCAGGCGTCCGAAGCCGACCTTCGTGAGGCTGTCGATCGCACCGTCCTGCTCGCCCTGGCGGCGGCGCTGGCTGTGCTGGGACTGTGGCGTGTGGTCTTCTGGCCCTGGCTGTTTCTTGTGGTGCCGGGCCATTCGTCGCAGATCCAGCCTCGCTTCTGGCTTCTGGCGTTCGGGACGCTTCTGGCCTTTGCGGCGTTCCCGTTGGCGGCTGTGTTTGGTCGCGCCGACCAAGGCGGACAGAAGACCGGTGAGAAGGGTCTGATCGTCCATCCGTTTGTGAAGTCGGCCTGGCCGATCGCGGCGTTGGCCGTGTCGATTGGCGTTGTGGGGTTCGGCCTTTGGGTGGGGCTGAAGTTCAAGCGAATCTACCTGGACTATTGGCCGGCCGATCCGCGGCTGACGTCGATCTTCATGCGGATGACCGCCTCCGACGCCAAGCCGTTCTACGCCTGCCAGTTCATCCGCGAGAACAAGCTCTCCGGCAACATGTTCAACTACTGGACGGAAGGCGGGTTCATCGCTTGGGGCCAGGACCCCGATCCCGAGACCGGGCGGACGCCGCTGCAATTGTTCATGGACGGCCGGGCCCAGGCCGCCTACGACACGCGGGCGTTTGATTTGTGGACGGAGATTCTCTCCGGTGGACCGGCTGCGCGGAGGGCCGCCATGGAGGGACGCAGCCCGACCACGGCCGAGTACCGCGAGATTGGCGCATGGGTTACCGAGCAGCTCGACAAGTTCGACGTCTGGGTGGTTCTGATGCCGGCCAATCAGTTCGACAAGAATTTCGTCTATGGCCTCGAACACGACCCCAACTGGCGAGTGGTCTTCATCAACAACAAGCAGAAACTGTTCGTCAACATCACGACCGAGCCGGGCCGGCGACTGTTTGACGGTATGTTCACCGAGCAAACGACGTATCCCGACGAGTTCACCGCCAATCTTTCGGTCGGCCGGAACCTTCTGGTGCAACGGGATGACGATCAGAAGCAGAAGGGGCTGGAGATGGTCATCAGGGCGTTTCATCTGGACCCATCGCCAGGACCGATGCTGGACCTGCTGTTGATTGCGGCGCAGTTCCCGCAACTTCGCAAGCGTGTCGATGAGATCTGTATTGAGTACGCGACGCATTTCGAGGCGAACAAGTCCAGCTACACCGGCCGCGATGGCTATAACCTGCGGCTCGAAGCGGCCCGCCTGGCGACGGTGCGGCTGCGGCAACTGGCCGAAGCCCAGGGCAACGTCGAAGCGTCGGAGATGTATACTCGGCGGATGCAAGCGTATCTGAGCGAACGGGATTCCATCGCCAATCGGAAGAGGTGGTGAGCCATGGTTCAGGCGGACCGGCCGGCGTCCGGCCAAGGGGCGCGTCGGTCGCCGGTGTCGATCTCGGTTTTCTTTCCGTGCTATAACGAGCAGGCCAATGTCCAACGCGTGACCGAGGAGGCGATTCGCGTGCTCGACGAGATGGGCGCCGACTACGAGATCATCATCGTGGACGACGGCAGCGCCGACGACACGGGACGGATCGCCGACGAGATCGCCGCCGGCAACGGCCGCGTTCGTGTGATCCACCACGAGCGCAATCTGGGCTACGGCGCCGCCCTCCAGTCGGGGTTCCGTGCCGCGCGCAAGGAACTGGTCTTCTATACCGACGGCGACGGCCAGTTCGACATCGGCGAGATGCCGGCCTTGCTGGAGCTGCTGGGTGACTACGACATCGTCAGTTGCTACCGGATCGACCGGCAGGACAATCTCGTGCGGAAGATCAATGGATGGCTCTGGACCAGGGTCGTCGGGCTGGTGTTCTCGATGAAGGTGCGGGACGTGGATTGCGCCTTCAAGCTGTACCGGCGGCGTCTGTTCGACGAGATCACGATGGAGAGCACCGGGGCGCTGATCGACACGGAGATTCTGGCGCGGGCGGTTCGAAAAGGATATACTATCACGCAGAAGGGGGTGCACCACTATCGGCGCCAGGCCGGCCGGCAGACCGGGGCCAGCCCTCGGGTGGTCCTTCGGGCGTTCAAGGAGCTCTGGCAATTGCGACGGCGCATTGTGCGCGAGCCGTGATCCGGCCGCAGACCTTGGCCGATCGGACGGGCCAGAGGAGGCTATGCACGAGGCAATAGTCAATCTCTTCGTTTATGGATCGTTGCGGGACAGCCGGATCTTCCAGTCGGTCAGCGGCTTTGCCTTCACGCGAAAGCCTTCGAAGATCGACGACAAGACGCTGTTTGCCGAGCCCGCGTTCCTGCCGGGGCATCGACGGGTCAGCCCGGACAACGTGTACCATTACGCGGTTCGAACGCCGAACGCCAGAATCGAAGGACTGGTGATCCATGATGTGCCGCTCTCGGCGATGGCCCAGGTCGACCGATATGAGGGCAAACGCTACCAGAGAGAAACGGTGGAGGTCTATACCGCCCACGGCAAGGTCGAGTCGCAGGCCTATCTGGTGACGGCCGAATCGATGCGAAGACAGTTCGGCGACCGGTTCCACGTCAATCTCATCCACGAGTTGTGGCTTCGCAAGCGAATCGATCGATTCCTCCAGAAACACACGCGTCCGGGCGAGCGCAGCGCCGACGCCGATCTGGAACGCCAGGCCGAACGCGAGCTTCTGGGCACGACCGAGCGCGATTTGGTCATGAGTCACTACCAGACTGACGCGATGAGCGACTATTATCTGGAGCGCGAGCTGGATCGGCCGCGGCCCAGCTTCCGGCATCTGGTGGGCGACCCGGAAGCGTCACCGTATCTTCGGGCCTACCTGGCAATGGTCTTACGACAGGTTCTGCTCAATCAGTTCGACGAGCAGATCCAGAATCGCTACCGCTACGATCTGGAACGCATGCGGACCAGCGAACGGTACTTTGCCCGGTCGCTCAGTCTGCTGGCGGCCTTGCGGATGATCAACGCCAACCGCGGCGCGGTAGACCTGATCGTGCAGCGGGGTCTGACGATGTCGTGTGAGAGGTTCGACCTGATCGACTATGTCAAGTACGCCGTGCGCGCCTCCAGGAGCATCTTTGACCCTCGCGTTGCTGAGGCCAATCTGGACCGTATTCGGTCGAACCGCCAGCCGGGGTTGGTGCCGCTCGGTTTCGAGCTGGAACTGAGCAACCTCGGATCGGATGCCGTCGAGCCCAGACGCAGTGCCAGCCGGGCATCCGACCCAGTCTACAGCGGGTTCCTCTACTTCTACGATTTCTGTCTCGATGTTCTCTGCTGGAAACTCGGCGGCTACATCGATGACCACACCGGATCCGGACAGCGACGGCGCAGCGAGGGCTTCCTTGAAGTGGCGCCGGGTCGGCTCAGCATCGCCGGCGAGCTGTCACGGCCGGCGGCAGCCGACCCCTGGCTGCTGAACCAGTTGATCCACGAACTGGTCGGCTTCTTCCGAGTTCAACCGCACAGCCTGCACCTGTCATTTCAACTGTTCAAGAGCCGGATCAAAGAGCAGAACGTCCTGCCGATTGGGTTCGTCAAATGCCTGCTGGCGCTGGGCGGAGGCTCCGAGCGAAAGCCGGGAGGGCTCTGGGTCTCGCGAATGGGCCACGATGAGATCATGCAGGACCGCGTCGGCCACGAACTGGTTTTTGCGCGACGCAGCCGGCGGAACTGGTACCTCGGACGAGACGACATCGGCGACAAGGCTCCCGCCCAGGCAACGACCCATATCCAGCAGTACAAGTTCATTCGCCTGGAGAAGCGGGCCAACTATGAGCCGCTGATTCTGTGTCTCAAGGGCCTGCAACTGGCGCTGAACCCGGGCGATTACCTCAGCGCCGAACAGCTTCGTAGCAGTGCGCCATTGCGCCGGCAGTACGAGCAGTTGCGCGTCTGGGCTGCCGAGCCCACGCAGATCAGTCCTCAGGTCATCGGCAAATTCCTCAACGCTGCCCAGCACGGACTGATGATCGAACGCCATCGCAGTCCCGCCCACCGCCTGCATTACATCGAATGGGCCCTCAGCGCGATCGCCACGCAGTTGGGCATGTTCAACCAGCAGGTGAGGAAGCCCGCGGCCAGTGCAGCCGACTGACCGGAGGCGTGGTTGTCACGGCTCGTTCGGTGCCAGATGGGGTGTGCGTGAAGATTTCCGGGCGAGGCCACTTCGGGCACAGAGAGCCGCCGGTGGCCGCCTGGGAGCTTGCGCCCAGCGAAGTCGCATGGGCCCGCAGGGCTTGGCGATGGTGGGCCGTTCGTAGTGTGCCCGTCAGGGCATATCTCCCACCGAATGGTGATAACGCCTCACGGCGTCACTACAAA
>Ga0334890_1001131_pt1 | contig 38277 bp, 27 predicted proteins | sample GraSluR1_MG_3_FD_207220 | JGI IMG/M metagenome (GOLD analysis project Ga0334890, IMG submission 207220) | Sludge microbial communities from methane-producing bioreactor in Wageningen University, Netherlands - Granular Sludge_31_08-R1 | ecosystem: Engineered > Bioreactor > Anaerobic >... | reverse complement strand
ATTTATTTGCCTTAAAGTGTAACTATTTTCTTTTTGTTTCATATATAACTGTAATATTAAAGCATCCTTTAGCAAATGATTATTATAAAACCCCCATAAAATTCAGGATATAATATAATCCTTTTCTATTTGTTGCGGCCTTACAGATTCCTTATTGGCTGTTTTGCTTATCTCTCCTGGTTTAATCATGTGTATATTGCATTTTTAATGGTATCCATATCAACGTTTATTCTAAGACCAAATTTTGAATCCCGTCGTCCCTGGTCCAAACCTGTTGTATCTAACAATGGATATCCGGATCCCAGATTATTCATCATACTCTCATGATATAATGACCACTCTAAGTCAAGCAAATCCGAAAGGAATAAGTATCTTTTCTTGGCAACCTGCATTTCATTGCGAGTGAAATAATCAAATAATTTCTGATGATCAATCTTCGTTCTCGATTCATATATTGCTTTTCCGACTTCAGTTAGTCCGCCGCACAGATCTGGCTTCGAGACAGCATCAACGATCGTTTTCTCTAAATCACTCACTGCCACCTTCTCATGTTGATAAATCCATGTGATTCTGTACCCGAAGAATCTGATTTTAGTATGATTTACGAATTGAAACTTAACTCCCTGAATTTTCTTTACAGATGGTTTGATAATGCGAAATCTGCGAAGCTACCTTGTATGATTCATGAAGGGCAGAACCTCCTTAGCATAGAAACACGGAGGTATCTGCCACAATCTCAGCGCAATGCAGTTCGCAATTTAGGATCGGTTGCTGATCACTGTCCCATTCCCCGTACAACATAAGAGTTAATTGATTGTGGCTTTGAGAATGTACCTGTAAAACCTGATTTAAAAATTTCCATGGCCCTCTCTTCACCGTATTCATCTGTTAATGTTGGAAGCATCGGATATAACTCTGGACCACCCAATGTCGGATCCATCAGATAAATGAAAGTATAGGTGCCGTCATCATTGGCCTTGATTGGTTCCAGCAATCTGGCGGTTCTACCAGCGGGATTATTACTTTTTTGCAGCAGTGGGATGAAGATTTCATGATTGTATTTTTTAAAGTCCTCCACCTTATCTGCCTTAATATAATTCTGGATGATCATAATTCTTTCATTGTCACCAGCCCGGGCTATTGGAGGTGGATTATCAGAGTTCGAGATGTCGCGGAATACCTTCAGCTGTTCTCCCTCCTTCTTCCAGATGACAATGTATTTACCCTTGTCCACGGTAATGTTATCACCGGCAAAAATAGTGTAGGCACCATATTCAATGACTTCGTTGGCTGATCCGGAGACATCGGTTGTCTGCAGTTTAACATTACTGACTCCGGCATTCACAGCACCCTGCCAGTAGGCCATAATCTGGTCCACACCGGTAATTGCAGCGGCTCCCGGAAACATCAGTTGCGCGTCAGACGTATAGAATTCAGAAAGGTTGTCAATATTACCACTCTTGAAGGCCTCCTCAAAACTGCTGTTAATGTTTTCGATAGAATTCCTAAGGGTGGAAAATTGCTTTTCTGAAGTAGAACACCCGGTCTGTAACAGAGCCGGGACCATGAGCATTATCGCCAGATAACTCAGGGATGACTTGAACAAATTTGCCTTCATAGCTTTTAAATTAAGTTAATAGATAGTGTTTAACAGATCAAAATTAGAAGACAATGATTTGATAATCTACCTGATTTGTACCGGAATAGGACAGTTTTGTGTCAATCGGTGTGATTATTTACCTTTCTGAGTGCCTGTTAATATAGGCAGAAGGATTCATGCCGAAATACTCCCTGAAGTTTCGTGCGAAATTGGATTGATTGGAGAAGCCGACTTTGTACATCACCTGGGCAACATTATCATAACCTTTCCTGAACATAGCCGCAGCTGATTTCAGTCTTATTAACCTTATCAATCCGGCAGGTGAATAGCCTGTAAGGGTCTCGATCTTCCTGTAAAGCTGAGTTCTGCTTATGTATAACTCATTGCAAATGAAATTCACATGAAAGTCGGGATTGGCGATATTGTCTTTCATCATACCGATGACTTTTTTCAGCAGCTTGTCTTCTGGTACGGGGATGGATGACTCATCCACTGCGGTAAATAACTCTTTCCTGTATCTGTCCCGAAGTCTCCGGGAGGTTTCAAGATGATTTCTGATCTTGATAGAGAGCTCCAGCATGTCGAACGGTTTACTGATATAATCATCGGCTCCGCAGTCCAGGCCTCTGATAGTGCTTTGCCTGTCAGCCCTGGCTGTCAGCATAATGATCGGAATATGTCTTGTTTTTTCATTATCCTTGATTTTGTGGCAAAGTTCATAACCATCTATAAGCGGCATCATTACGTCAGTGATTATCAGGTCCGGGATCTTCTCAAGCGCTGAATTGAATCCTTGCTCTCCGTCGATAGCTGCCAGAACCATATATTCCTTTGCAAGGCTGCTGGCAATAAAGGAATTCAACTCCTTGTTATCTTCGACTATCAGTATGCACGACCTGTTATCCGGACTATTACCGGGGGCCTTTTGTGCTTCTTCACCGCTTAAGTGTATTCCGGAAGAGCCGGGAACGGGTAATGCGTTAGCGGAGGTACTCATTAGTTCACTGTCAGAGTATGACTTTCTGTTTATTGGTATCCGCACTGTAAATTTTGACCCTTGACCTTTCCGGCTATCAACCTCTACTGTGCCATGATGAAGTTCTGTAAGTTTTCTTACAAGATAGAGACCTATACCTGTACCGCTGTTTGCATTGTTTTCGTTGTCTTTTGACCTGTAGAACCTGTCAAAAATTCTTTCTCTTTCTCTTTCGGATATTCCCCGTCCGGTATCAGAAATAACAAAATATGCAAAAGTCTTATCATTTCTGTAATTCTCAAAAGATACCGAGAACTCAACCTTACCTTTTTCTGATGTATACTTTAAAGCATTGTCAAGGAGGTTTGTCAGTATTTTTTCAAGTTTATCCCCGTCAAACCAGGAGTCTTCCACATTTCCCTTGATGGATAAATTAAATTCGATTCCTGACTTTTTGGAAAGGGCAAAAAAGGATTTGGCAATCCTGGTTACCAGATCGCCTAAACTGCTGTTATCGACCTGAAGACGTTCCGATTCTGTTTCTATGCTTGACATGTCGAGAAGCTGATCAATCAATTGTTTAAGTCTGAGAGCATTATTTATCACTACTCCCAGTGATTCCAGTATATTGGCGTCAACATCAGTACCCATATTGGCCTTCAATTGCTCCAGAAGTCCGAGCACCAGTGTCAGCGGCGTTCTGAACTCATGGGAGATATTCGAAATAAATTCTGTCTTAAACCGGTCGGCTTCATAAAGTTTTATAAACTCTGTTTTCCTGAAGTAGCTCGACAGAAGAATCACCACCGCCTCTATTGCAGCTACATCTTCATCCGTAAGATCAAGGTACACGGTTTCATCGATTACCCTTATGCCGGTAATTATTACCAGTCTTATGTCATCATTGTGAAAGACAGGATAGATTATCAGGCTTAGGAAACCGAACCTTTTCTTTATCTCTTCAATTGTCTGACATTCCGTTGTTTTACTGCTGATGAGAATATATTCTTCAAATTCAGGCAACTGAGCCGGTCGGATTATTTCAAGTTTATTATAGTCAATGCTTCCGTCAATCTGTAAATCATGGAAACTCATTAGTTTAAATTCTCCGGGATGATCTTCAGAAGGCTCGTAAATATAAGTTGCTGCCATTTCCAGATTTGAATCTATTAGACTGGCCACTTCATCAAGCAGTTCCTTATCGCTCTTGGGAAAACCTATTGCTTTCTGAATACCAACGAGTAATTTGAAAGCCTTTTTCTGCCTGGAGAGAACAGCTTTTGTATTGGTTAGAAGGTAATCAAGCCTGGTGAGCTCCCTTACAAGTTCCTTATTCTGTGAAACCAGATATTCAATCCTTTTTTCCCGGCTCATCTCTGGCAGGTTTTTGAGGGTTGCCTATTTTCTGCTAAAGATGCACAGCACCCCGGTCCAATCGAGCGGCATGACTTTACCTTTCACCCTTGCGATTTCAACACCTGAATAAATACCCAGCAGAGGCATCCTGGAGCCAATGGTTTCCTGTATCTCTTCCGATTCTTCCCTTTCAGTTCCGAAATACCTTTTTACCCTGCCCAGGCATGAGATGTAGAATGCAAAAAGAGGCTCCCTCTCTTTCAGGGAATCGAGCAACTGCCCGGCACTCTTTGCGATCATGTCTGTCTGGATCGATCTTCTCATGAACTGAAACAGATCTCCCTCTTTCAGGTCGCCTTCCATAAGTGATATTGCCCCGGTCTCTTCATCTACAGCCATAACCAGCCTGTTTACATAGTTCTCCTCCATGAATGGCCCGTATTTATCCCCTTTGTTGACTCCGAGGGTGATGAAAAACATTGCTTTTTTCCAGTTAGTTAATGCCGGGTCACCAAGATATTCCGTTGCCACTTCAATTGCAGGTCTGTTGTCCACTTCAAGTATCAGGTTACCTGAGGCCCTGGTTATCCGGTGGTAGTCAGATGCCGGTTTGCAGCCATGCATAATGGCAGTGTCAAGTCTTATATTTCCGTTGAGTACGAGTGACATTAAAGAATCTCTGTAAATCTTCCGGTTATCCCACAGTTCTGTTTTCTTCATATTCATGATGCCCGAGACCAATCCTACTCCGGCCATGGAAGGCAAGCCTCCCAGCTCTTCATCTATACCTGACAGCATCGGGGTTGCCTGATAGAACATATTTAGGGGGTCGGGAGGGTTGCGCGTTGAGTCATAGAAAAGAAGCAGTGCCGGAACGTCATAATCTTTCAGAAAGGTTAGTTTCCGTCCCATCTCCTTCCCGGCACGGTATTCATCGTTGTATATATTTTCAACTACTTCAGTCCTGAAATCGATGCCGACATCGGAGACAATCATTATGCCTGCATGAAAGCCCTCATACCCCAGGTAGTCATTGGTTATGACACCTGTCGAAGTTCCGCCTGCAATAATGCATTCATTCCCGATGACTGATTTCACGCCCTTGAGGAGCGACTCTGAATCATGCTCGGATGAGGCAAACACCAATGCAAGGTCTGCCCTCTCCGTTCCGGCGCTGTGCATTGCCGTCTCAGCCATCTCCCTGCCGGCATCCAAGGAGTGTGGGCTCGTGCTGAATGATACTCCGATTTTTGTGGACATATGTGTAAAATTTATGTAAGCCGACTGATAATAGCGTTCAAAGAACTGATTAATAATTATTAAAATTACGCTATTAACATGAAACGGGACATAATATTTGTACCAAAATTTATCAATAACATTCCAAAATGCCATATGATTAGTTATTGCCTCAACCTAAATAGCTGGACAAATTTTGATAAAACAATTTATCAGAAACTCAGGAAACAGGTAATAAATACAATTCAAAATCCTCCGCTGTTAACTGGCAATAGTACAGCACGATAATGAGAATTGAGACCAATTAAAAACAATGAACATATGGTTTCTCCAAAATTTACCAAGAAATCTCAATATTATTAGGAGATCCTGATTTTTATGCTAAATTGCCGTTTGAAATAAAATTCTGTTGAATCGTACGGGTCATATTAATTTTAAAATGGCCTTATTGCGTCTTAACATTTGGTATGCGAAAAGCTATCTCCTTAATTATCTGGATGTGTTTATTGCACACCAATCTTAACGCCACTCCTGATAAGGAGCTGTCGGAATTACTTGATAAAATTAAAGCCGGCAGGATCATCATTCAAAATACTTCAACCGCTTTCTTAATAACCTCCAAACAACTTGGATCAGTTGATATAATTAATGAACGAAACGTCAGGGTGATTATTCCGTCTGCGTCCATCCGGGGATCTGATCTGATCACATCTGAGGTATTGATCAGAATGCAGGAGGGCACGGTTTTACCTGTTCTGAGAAAGGAGAGGGAATGGTTTGTGGTAAGACTCCCTGACTTAAGGGATGGATGGATACATCAGGATGATGTTCAGCAATTGTATGACGAAGAAGACAGGGGAATAAGAACTCAGGAAATGAACCCTGATGTTTATTATCAGACCAGGTTATTGGCTGAAAGTTTTTTCCTGAAGTTTTCTGAAGCTTTTCAGGAAACGGAACAGGTCATCAGTGCTTTTGAGAAAAAGTACCGTTCCTCTTCTTCCGCGGGGCAAAGTAATGCAGTTAAACTGATTGAAGAACTGAACAGGGAGCGTGAAATAATTAACCTCGCCATGGCCTACACCAATCATTTTCATCAGAAACTACCTCCTATACAGGTAATTACATATGGAAAAACCACCAGATCAAAAACAATCAGCTATGATGGAACTGCGACAGTGAGGTTCGGATCTTCGGCTTACGAATCAGGAGGGCAAATATCGGAAACCACAAGGGACATTAACCTTGCCGGTAACATATTTTTCAATCCTCAGTCAAGGCTTGCTATACAACTGAACCATAACAAAGATGTAATAAGGACACCCTATACCTCCAGTAATGTCAATGCGACCTATTATCATGAGACTTCCGGAGGAACTCGCTTTGGCACGTCTGTTAATTTTCAGGATTACGGCGACATCATGGCAAGCCAGAACAGTTACAGAAATATCGGAGCAGGCCTGAATGTTGAACAATCTTTAAATGAAACCATCCGGATTTTTGGAGATGTAAGGGCCCAGTCAAAAAGCTATTACGACACAGAGGACGGGAACGATCTTCAGGGAATTCAATTCAACACATATATTGATTACACGGGTAAAAAAACCATTGTCAATGCAGGAATCAGGGGACGTTTTCAGTCGAGCGACGTCTCCTTCCTTGATTATCACCGGATAATCCCAAATCTAAGGGTAATTTACAAAACAGGACAAAAACAGAGGTCGGTTTATGGTGAGGCCGAGCAGATGGTATACGGCTCTGCAGCCGAATCCGGTAATTTCAACCGTGTACGGATTGACCTTGAAAGCAGTAATCAAAAGAACCGGGCCCAATTGACGGTGATCAACAGATCCTTCCCAAACAATGAAGGCTATAACAACCTGAAAATCCGGATCTTGAATCAGAGGAATTACCGATCCGCCGATCGTTACGGAAGATTAACAGGTTATATTGAGTATACTCTGCACACAAATGATGCCAGCACCTCAAGTAACTTTGTGGATCTTCGTTTTGACAGAAATGTCAGCAGAAAAACCAGTTACTTTGATATCAGTGCTTTCGGAAGATACTGGGAGGATGCCGGCATAGATCACCGCTTAAGTGCTTACAGCCGCTTCGGGTTTAAGTTCGCAGGGATACAGATAGGACCGGTGGTTGGAGCAGATATAATGATCGATCCCGGCAACCCTGACCTGAAACAGGCAGGTAACAGCTTTAGGGCAGGAGTGGATGGCAGGGGCAATTTTATTATACGTCAGGCATCCATTTACAGTTCGGTCCGCTATCAGCAGAATCTTGCATACAGTGGATTCAATACCGGTGGAGACGCACGAAAACCCGCCACACTTGAGATCACAACAGGTGCACGCATCCCTGTTGCACGTATGTTCGAAATTCAGCTTGACCTCAGATACTATTCACTGGATTTCGATTTACCCGGGACTGATGATCCGATAACAGTCCGGACTCAATCAGGCTTTCGCTACCTGGCAGGAATAAGCTACCGGTTTTAAACATTAAAACAAACAGGATGTGAAATGAAAAATACCAATACCCCAAGCCTCCACTTTATTTTAATTCTTTTTCTTCTTTTAATTATCAACTCATCCATAATTGCTCAGGATCTGGATAAAGTATGGGAACGCTACAGAGCGGAAATTGAAAAGATCCAGGGAGAGGAAGCCTCCAGAAACTTTATTTTCACTCATGCTAAAAGTGAATTCGGACTAACTGAAAATCTAATGTCATTCCTGGTCGATCTTAACGGGGGAGCATTTACAGAGCAAATTGATTTTTTAATGAATGTCCCCGTTCAGAAATGGAATCCAAATATAGGCCCCGGAGGATGGGGAGCTTATGAACTGCAAAATGTACAAAGGCTGGTAAAAAAGAATGTTACCACTGCATTTCATAATGTATCAGCCTATGCAGATAAAATAAGCAAAGGATTAAAATACTACAGCCTGTGCTCCAGCATCATTGAAGCAATCAATGGTGACGACAGGGCAAAACTCAAGTCTCTTCACACGACATTTGAGATAGTTATGGGTTGGATGACCTCTGATTTCCCGAATATCAATGTTGCAATGCTAAGTGTGGGTTTCATCAATTACGCGCTGGATAAATTTATCAGTACCACACTGAATGAATACGATGAATACTGGTGGAATAAATACAGCGAATATCTCAATACCAGATATCCGGGATTTTTACAGAATTGGGCTTATCCGTCAATGCAGGGTGACTTGGGAACATTCCTTGAGGGCAGATTATCTGAGTTCTGGGATTCAGCTGAACAGTTTGAGCAGGGTGCTGGGGTTTTCTACAGAAATTCAGAATATGCCAGGAATCAATTAGGACCATCATTTGCAGCCCGTTATTACAGAGATTATTTACATAAGAATCTTCTGGCCTGGGCAAATCGTAATGCAGAACTTGAGGAGGCTACTGCATGGAGGGAATCAGAGCGTAATGCAAGAGAGCTTAATGATCTCATTGAGGAGCTAAAAATTTTAATGGCAGCAATTGAGGCTGCCGGAAAACAAATTGACGAAAAAGTCCCCGTCAGCCTTATAGTCATCCCTGATAAGGCAAGTCTGAAAGCCGGGGAGAGTGTTACCTTCAGGGCAATGGCTGTGTATGAAGATCAAAGCTATACGGATGTAACAGAACTTGAGACTACTTCCTGGAGTTCCGGTACCAATAGTTTTACCGCCACGGAAAAAACCGAAGCAAAGGAACATAACATATCCGTTACATACATGAACCAGGTGGCAAGAGCAATTATTAACGTTGAGAGCAGCAGGAAGCCTTGCGGAGAAAATGAGGAGTGGAGTGATGAAAAAAATGATTGTGTCTGCAAAGATGGCTACGAATTGATCAGGGAGCTAGGCAAATGCGTGAGCATTGACGAAGCAATAGAGGGCATTACAGGGGAAAAGCCGGATACTCTCTGTAATGAGAAATCGATGGCCGAAAGGCTGAACCGCCTGCGGGAAATTGCGGCAGAAAGCCAGTTCAAAACAGCCCGGTTCAATAACATAATTAGCCAGTTCACGAAGGCCGTTAACGAAAAAAGCGGAAATATATGCAATGATCAGATCATTGCTACAGCATACGCCGGTGCAATACAGCTGGAACAGGAATTTCATGATTACGAGGAAGAGGTTACCAGATTAAGCAGTGAGTTGATACTTGAAGCTGCCATATGCGGATTAAATAATCCTGATTACGATATTGCATCGATCATCAGTCTTGCAGGACAGTTAGGATCACCGCTCAGGAAAATAAGCCAGGGTATCTCACTAATGGAATCCGAACTTATGATAAACGGTTGCGACAAGCAGGTGGTCGCTGACATAGGAAATGCCATCGCCGAGACAACAACCGACCCCGAAGTAATTGCTGGTATGGGGTCCGGTGGTATTATTCAGCCTCCAAACCAGATACCGGGGGGAACGATAGGGGTTGTCGCTGCATTGTACGACGGCTATAATGCTCCTATGTCATCAATTTCGATGACGGTAAGTTTCAGTTTCAGGACATTCAATTTTGTTCTGGGCAGTGGCGCCCAGGAAATTGTAAATTTTGAAAATGCCCAGCTGAAAGAAGGTGACAGGATGCAAATCACAGTACGGGGCACCTCTCTTAATCCGTCGATTACACTTCTCCCGTCAGATTTCATATGGATTGATCCTGAAACACAACAACAGACCAGTCCGGGTAACGGGATGTGTCTTTTTACCGTTATAGTTGCCGTATATTTTAACGATGATGAGGATGTAAACCGGTACGAAATGGTTGTAGGGATAGGTACTTTTGGTGCCGGAATACCGGGTTTCCCCGAAGGTTACGGAAGAGAGCTAAGGTTTTAATCCCTCCAACGAACAAGTTCGACGAATTGGCGGATTACTCGCCCCGTCAAATGCAGCGCATTGTCGGGGCTCGTGATCCGGTATGGGGGGACCTATCAACAAAATCCCTGAGCCTTCGGCTCATTCGGGATTTTTGTTTTTGCGGCTCCAACCGGCTAGCCGGTGTCGCCTTAAAACAAAAATCCCGCCGCTTTCGCGGGGGATTTTGTTGAGGTCGGTGGCGGATTCGAACCGCCGTAACTGGTTTTGCAGACCAGCGCCTAGCCACTCGGCAAACCGACCGTGTGATCCGAAGCCCCTAAGGGCGAAGGATTGCCGTGTACGCCGTAGCCTTGGCGAAGGCGTGCCGTGTACGCCGTAGATTAAGCGAAGGAGTACCGTGCCTGCAAAATTAACAAAAATTGCAATAAAACAATTACAGAAACTTTTCTTCCCCTGGAATCTTAACCCCATCCCCGGCCCTTCCCCTTAATTAAGAATTTAGGGAAGGGGTCGGGGGATGGGTTAATTACAAAAAAGGGTGCCCTTTTAAGACACCCTTTCACCATTAACTAACCTTAACTCTACCTTCTACCTGAACCGGCTCTTTTTGTCATATTCATGTTGGCTCTCTGCATCTGAGTAGCTGAAACACCCTGGTTCCTGGGAGCAGCACCGCTCAATGCCCTGTTCTCCTGACGGATCCTGGCCTGCTGTGTTTCGCCTTTGATCCTGGCTTGCTGACTGACGGCTTCTCCCTTTCCGGGACCCGATGCAGTGGTTCTTGCCCTTTGACGAACAGCCTGCCCGGCTTCAGCGGCCTCATTGTGTATTTTCAACTGCTTGCGCTCCTGCCTCAGTATCCTGTTTGCATTACGCGGCCGTTCCTGTGCATTGGTCATGTTCTGTACCCTTACCTGCTCCTGAGTCTGGGTCTGGGTCTGTTCCTGAGTCTGAGCCTGAGTTTCATTCCTTGCCTGAGTGCGAACCTGATTCTGACTCTGTGCCATTACGCCTGCACTGATCATCAGTGCCATGGCTGTAAAAATTATTGTCCTTTTCATATTCTTCATTTTTAAGTTTAACATTCAATTTTCTATTCAAATGTAAGCCTGTGATAATGAAGAAATCATGAAATTTCAGGGAAAATGAAAAAAAATGTTGTGCCTTTGCCAGGTTCGGAGGTTACAGATACCGAAATGTCATGAAAATCGGCTATGGATTTTGAGATAGCCAGCCCTATCCCGGTACCATCCTCATTAATGCCAGCCCTCGATTTAAAACGCAGGAAGAGGTTTTCCAGCTGTTGGTGCGTCATTCCCCGGCCGTTATCGGAAATCGTAATATTGAATCGCTCTTTCTGAAAAAAACTTCTGATGATTATTTCCCCGCCTCCGGGTGTGTTTTTTACTGCATTATTAATGACATTGTATAGCATGGAAAATATAAGCGGCCTGTTTGCTTTTGTAAATTGCAGATCCTGATCGTAACCCTCCTTTATTTTTATTTCTTTATCTTCTGCGATCGGGCTGAGCTCGGCGGCAATCTCCTTCAATACCTTATTCAGTGAAAAATCATCCTCCCTGAGATACTGATGGCTTTCGATACGTGCAATAAGAAGGAGGGAATTAACAAGGGTTTGCAGTCTGTGAAGTGTTTTAAGCGATTCTTCTATCTTCTCTGATACTTCAGGATCTGTATCCTCCCTTAAAAGAAGATTCTCGAGCTTGCTACGCAGAACGGAAACAGGTGTAAGCAGTTCATGTGAGATATTTACCGTTATCTCCTTCTCTTTCTGAAACAGGCTGTCGATGTTGTCCATCAGTTCCCTTAAAGCATTGTCGAGACGGTAAAAATCCTTTGTCGAGGTTTTAACAGGTCTCCTGTCAAAAAGTGAAGGGGATGAAATACCTTTTAATTTGCCGGTTATCCTGTCGAGGGGACGTAATATCAGGTGCGTGTATTGCAGATCGGTAAGAAGTGTTATTAAAATAATCAATAACAGGAAGATCAATATCACCCTTGTTATATTCTGTCTGGCATAATGAATACTGACAAGGCTTTTACCAACCTCCAGCAGGTATTTCTGGCCGTCAACAAGAAATGAATAATTGAGTACCCTGTAGGTTATTACCTCACCCTCAATGATCCTTTCAGTAACCTCTATGTGATTATAATCCTCTTCTGTATCGGTCCATTCAAGGCTGACAAACTCTTCCTTAAGAATGTTATAGCTTCCGAAAACATCTGCCGAATCTGATTCTATGAAGGGTTCGATCCCCACATCCGCTATCAGGCTGATTACCTGTTCTCTTTTCTGGATGAGATCATTATCGACCTGCCGGAGATTTATTCTTTCAATAATGTAAGGAAGGAAAATGAGGAAGAGTGCCGTAAAGGCAAGCTTTGAAAGCAAATTGAAAATTGCCAGCTTTATTTTCAGTTTGATCATCAGCCGATCGGGTATTTCCTTTTATTCAACGCTTACCCTGTAGCCAACTCCCCGTACGGTTTCGAGCCAGGGGGTAGGTGCATGGGCATTAAGTTTCTTTCTCAGGTTCTTTATATGAACGTCAATAAAATTACTGTCGTACTGATCGTCGAGAATATTTCCCCAGATATGTTCATATAGCTGATGACGTGTCAAAACCTTGTTCTTGTTAAGAACAAGATACCAGAGGAGGTCGTACTCCTTTTTTGTAAGCTCCACCTCATCCCCCTTGCAATAGAGCTTTCTCGACTCAGTCTGCATCTCAAAATCACCCAGTGTAATCTCCTGCACCGTCACCCTGAATTTTCTTCTTGCCACGGCGTTGATCCTTGAAAGAAGCTCGATGAGGGCAAATGGTTTTGCCAGGTAATCGTCGGCGCCAAGATTGAGTCCCTTGACTTTATCTTCAACAGCACCCCGTGCAGTTATAATAATAAAGGAGGCTTCACTTCCGTTTTTCTTCGCTTCATCTATCAGATCGAGTCCGTTGTAATCGGGGAGACCCAGATCGAGCAGGACAAAATCATATAGATTAATCGCAATTTTTTCCGATGCATCCATGCCTGTAAAGGCAATATCGCACAGGAAATTCTCCGATTTCAGAAAAGCCGCAATCTCCCGGGCAAGGCTCCTCTCGTCCTCTACTATCAGTACGTTCATCGGTACTAAGTTAAAAAATTCTGAAATAGGCGCTCAGGAGAAAGATAAAACCTTCCGGTCGTGGATACTCGGAACCCTTAAATACCGGAAAGACATAACCCGCCTCTGCTTCAACCGACATACGGTCGGTATTCAGGGCCACCGGAAGCCCCAGATCAACATCAATTATGCCGAAATGATGTGTATATGTTGTAGTCGTACTTTGGCTATCTGTTCTCCATTTACGGTAAGGTGGGAAAATAACTATCGGAGCGCCGGTAGTTGTTTCAGCCTGGGTATAGGTTCCCATCAACAGGTTAACATAAGGATCGAAGGATATGTTGGCTTTGCCTTTGAAGATATCCGGAGTCTGAAAATATCTTGAATTCCTGATCTGGATATAGAGCTGGTTATCATATGACATAAGGCCTCCCACTGACACTTTTGTATAAATGAGTTTCCAGTCAAAACCCATTGTAAAATCAGCATAGGTAAAACTGCCGAACAATGTGTCGGAGAGTGATGGTACAACCTCATACCTGTATAGCCCGGATGAGATGTCAAACCAGTTATTGAACACATGATTATAATTAATTGAACCGGTATAGAAGGCCAGAAAGGGATCTGTCTGAGAAAGATGAACTGCCGACAAAGTCACATAAAGCTCATTGTTAAAACCATAGGTCAGTGCGCCATAGCCGAAAGGCTGGTTCTGAGAAATGGTTGAGCCCAGCCATATCATATTACTGCCATATCCTAATCCTGTGAACAATGAATGTCTGGAAGCTACAGGTGATTCAACTGCATCCGTGCTGTCCGCCTCAATGGTTGTAGTTCCGGATTGTGCAATAATATTGAAGGGAAGCATAGAAATCAGCATCCCCAGCAATGGTAATGGCATTAATGAACGTGGGAGTCTCATGCTGCGGGAGATAAATAATTACCTTCCTCCTTTTCGGCCGACTCCTCCGGGTTTTCCGATCCCTTTCGGGATACCTGATCCACCCGGTCTGACAATTGTTGGAGGACGGGCTCCCCTGGCTTTGCTCATGTCGGGACGTGCAGATTTAATCTGCTTTGCTGCATTCGCTGCATTTCCTGCATTCGCTTTTGCTGCATTTGCTCTTGCCTCAGCTTCCTGAACCCTGTTCTGATTCTGATTCCTCTGCATCAGCCGGCTGCGATCTTCATTTACAGACTCTGCCTGTGTTGCCTGGTCTGTCCCGAGCCTGAGGGTGTCCCGCTGCTGTATAACCTGTGCCGTGACTTCCTGCCCCGTGAGAAGCAGAAATCCGGAAATAAATAATATATATAGTACCCTTTTCATTGCATCTTCATTTTTCCACTATTTCTTCATCACAATAATCCACTGCAATTAAGCATATTAACAAGTTGATTCATCCTTATGTATACAAAAATATGAATTAAAGATGAAGAAAAGATGAAAAATCATCATATCTCAATTATTCGGACCGGCCACAAGATCCTTGTTCGTCAGATTCCTGCCTTACCCGGTATCCCTGGCCGGACAGCAGGGGCGGTTCTTGCCGGAATACCTCTCTTCTGCTGTGTAGCGGGACGAAAGGTTTTCTGTTTACTGCCAAGCTTCTGAACAACATTCGCAGGTGTAGTGCAGGATGCGCACTCATCAACGAACAGGCTGTAGCCCAGCTCGTGGTTCTTATAGATATACGAGACCGTCTCAAAAGGATGTTTGCGGTTTCTTGACGGATCGATAACATCAGCGGGGGACTGATACTGGAAAACGGCCTGCCAGGGGCCTGTTTCAGCAATGGCTGTTCCAGGGTATCCTTCAACCGGACTCAAAGACACCACCGTTGAAAACCAAAGTGTTGCCTTAACCGCACCGGGATACTCCGGTACCTTAATGGGTGAGATGACAGATGCGTGCCTTGCGTCGGCACCTTTTAAAAGCTTGACATTGCCTGACGGCGGAGTTGTACCCCTTACTGCGCTTACCAGCACAAAGCTGTTCCGGGCTGAAAGATTCTCGGTCTTAAGGCTGGATACAAAACCAAACTGATCATGTTCGATCTCTGAAACAAGCAAACCATCAGTCTCTATCCAGTCTGATACTACTGTAAATCCTTCTACCTCTATTACAGCCTGCACAAGCTGGCCGGGGCTGAATTCAAGACCGTTAACAGAAAACATACCGAGAGGTGAGTCTACATTTCCACTGTTATTTTTAATCTTCAGGTTACCTGCTCCTGCCGGAAATTGTGGCCGCATTACTCCCTGACCCGCAGCCGGTTTTGCTGTGGAAGGAAGGGTTGCAGCAGGAGTACCGCGTTGAGTGGCAGGTGGAGAAGCTTCAGATACATTCCGGGTCATAAACTCAATTGGTCCCCGGTATACTGTCAGATTGTTACGGAAATCATTCATCCTTTTCGCAAATTCGGCCGGGGCAGCTATACCTTTAAGGGATGAAGCAGGCGCACTTTGTATTACTGGATTTATTCCTGCCGGCACCGTACCCCTGGCAGAAGCCTTCGCGAGATGGGCCCATTTACTTTTTGTAGCTGCAACGGCTCCATAAGCAGTACCATTATAATAATCGGCTGCGTAGAGAGCTATTCCCTTAAAAGGGATAGAAGCATCAACAGGATTGCTGGCATTGGCTACATCGGGCACTCTTATCATAACCTTATCTCCTTTTCTCAGCGGCACACCGGCAGCTACAAAAACACCTTTGTCATCAGTACTGGCATCATATTGTGATAATTTGTTATCAGGATGCCTTACCACAACTGTAATGTTTCCTCTGTAAGGAACAGAGTCGCTCCCGCTCTCCCTGTAAACCTCCCCGGCAACATAATCACCATAAGCGCATGCCTCGTGAATATACATTTTATAACCTTTCATATCTGCAATCTGAAGCTTATAAAGCGAGTAATACTTATCAAGCACCGTAAAGCTTTTTGATACCACTTTCCCTCCTGCCTTCACCCTTGCTCCAATATCCGCGTTGAGGGTTGTGCCGTCAGTTTCAACAGATCCTTCCATACCGCCTTTAGCATAAATATCAAGTGCATTGTAGCTCTTGATCTTCAGATTGGCCCGGCACTGTATCCCTGCAAAAACCGTTAGCTTCGACTTCACTTCATACCCGATGTCACAGTAATGATCGAGGGTGGAAATATTATCAATGCTTGTTGGAATATAGAAGAAAGTGCCGCCCTTTGCTCCGATGGCCATATCAATACCCTGGTTTATATCTGCTGTCAGGTTAACCTGTCCATCACCACTCAGCAGTATTGACAGTGTCACCTTGCATGATCCGAGATCGCCCGCTTTTATTTCAGTGCCCCACAATGGTATCTCTTTTTCGTCCGCAAAGGTCATTTTCGCATCAACTTTCAGGTCAACCTGTTCCGAAGTTTTGAATACCAGCCGGTAACCATTGTTCTTCGAGTACTTTCCTTCGATGCGCGGGTTTGTTACTTTGATCTGCCCTGTAAGAGTCACTATAAGACTGTCTTTCTTCTCCTGGTAAAGCTGAAATTTTGTTTTGTTGAACACCAGATTCACTGCATAAGCATTCCCTATACCGATAGCCGATGCCACTATGCCCTCAGCCAGTGAAACAGTGTTAGCCAGGCTAATTCCCACCTCCTGCTCCGGGATCTCCACATCTTCAAAGACAGCCGACAACCGGGGCCTCAGCATAATCATCTGCACATCACTCACCGGCATTGCCTGAAAAACAAGGTCACTCTGAGGATCAATGTAAACAGTATCGGGATGAGGAACAAAAGCCGGCTTGCCGGAAAGATCCAGCAAACCGTCCTGCTTCATGGAAATCTGACTTAACTGCCTGGCCGATAAAGGTTTTACATTCGAAGCATAACTGTAGGTGACACCCGTAAACTCTCCGGGCTTCTCCCCCCTGGCAATAGCCTGGGTTGCTATTTTATGTCTCAGAAGAGGTTTGACCCTTAATTCCTGAACAGTGATAAGGGTATCAGACATTACCGGATTAATAGTCAGACTCTGCTGGCCACTTGCGACTGTTCCGTAAAAATAAAACACAATCGCTGCCAGCAACAGAAATGTTACTTTTCTCATGAAATCTATTTTTAGTGGGATTTGTTAAACATATTCGAAATTAAACATTCATTCAACCAATTCAAAGCATTAAACGAATGTTATCTCTCCATTATTACGCTTACTGCACCTATCTTCCCCCCCATGGGCGGATTTATTTTTGATACTTTAACTCTTATTTTCCTGATTCCTTCCATCTCTGCATATATCGCACTGATTATCCTGCCGGCTATATGTTCCAGCAAATGAGACTTTTTCTCCATTTCGATCTTCACAATCTGATAAGCCCGCTGATAGTTAACCGCATCTTTAAGGTTGTCGCTTCCGGCAGGAATATCCATATCGGTCTCCATTATGAGATCTACAAGGAATTTGTTCCCAACCTTCTGTTCTTCCTGGAAATGACCATGGAAAGCGTAAAATTCCATGTTCTCTATATGTATCTTGCCCATCTTCTTGATTGATATCTGATTTATAACCTTGTTTCTGTTCTGGTGACTGATAACGTAAATTTAAGATGTTTTTTGCAGGGGGCTCTTAAATTCACCTTATTTTTGTACTCTTAAAATCAAAAAGGATGACCGAAGCAAATATCAGCACCAGAGATGAGTCGAAAACACCTGTCAGTTTCATAGAACAATTCATCATAGACGATCTCAAAGCCGGCAGGAACGGAGGACGTATCCACACCCGGTTCCCCCCGGAGCCTAACGGTTACCTCCATATCGGGCATGCAAAGGCTATCTGCCTCGATTTCGGTATGGCCCTCAAATACGGGGGAAAATGCAATCTTCGCTTCGACGACACCAACCCGGTAAAGGAGGAGTTGGAATATATTGATTCCATAAAAGAAGATATTCACTGGCTGGGATTCGGCTGGGAGGAGCGGGAGTTTTATGCTTCGGATTATTTCGGGAAGTTGTACGATTTTGCCGTTGATCTTATAAAAAGGGGACTCGCTTATGTTGATGATCAGCCTGCAGAAGTGATATCTGCCCAGAAAGGCACTCCTTCGCGTCCCGGGACTGAAAGCCCTTACCGAACGAGGTCCGTTGCAGAAAACCTCGACCTCTTTGAAAGGATGAGCAAGGGTGAGTTTGAGGAGGGGAGCCGGGTGCTCAGGGCAAAAATCGATATGGCCTCACCCAACATGCACATGCGCGACCCGATCATTTATCGCATTATCAAAGCCGCCCATCACCGTACAGGAGAAGAGTGGAAAGTATATCCGATGTACGATTTCGCTCACGGTCAGTGCGATTATTTTGAAGGCATAACTCATTCACTCTGCACCCTGGAGTTTGAGGTGCACCGTCCGCTCTACGACTGGTTTGTCGATCAGTTAAAAACCGATGATTACCGGCCCAGGCAAATAGAGTTCAACAGGCTTAACCTCACCTATACGGTAATGAGCAAGAGGAGACTCCTGGAACTTGTTCAGGAAGGAAAGGTAAACGGCTGGGACGATCCCAGGATGCCCACCCTGTGCGGTTTGCGGAGAAGGGGATACACCCCCGAATCAATTAAGCGCTTTATCGACATGATAGGCTATACCAAGGTGGAGGCTATCAATGATATTTCGATGCTTGAATATGCTATCAGGGAGGAACTTAATAAAAGGGCCCCGAGAGTCTTTGGCGTACTTGATCCGCTGAAAATAATCATCACAAATTACCCCGAGGGTAAAACTGAGGAGGTCGAAGTGATCAATAATCCCGAGGATGTGAGCATGGGAAAGAGAACCGTCCCTTTCAGTCGCGGGATCTTTATCGAGCGGGAGGACTTCATGGAGGATCCGCCGCATAAGTTCTTCAGGCTGGCTCCGGGAAAGGAGGTCCGGCTAAAGGGTGCCTATATAATTAAATGTGAAAGTTTCAAAAAGAATTCCTCGACAGGTGAGATCGAAGAAGTATATTGCACTTATGATCCTGAAACCAGGAGTGGCGGCAATTCCTCCGATAAAAAGGTGAAGGGAACCCTGCACTGGGTCTCCGCTCCTCATGCCATTGATGCAGAGGTCAGGCTCTACGACCGCCTTTTCGACCATGAAGATCCTGCCGGACAGAAGGAGGAAAATTTCCGCAACTTCCTCAATCCCAATTCACTCAGGGTATTGAAGGGTTGCAAGCTGGAGCCCTCACTGAGATCTGCACAAGCCCAGGATAAATTTCAGTTCCAGCGTATCGGCTATTTTTGTGTCGATCCCGACTCAACCGAAAGCAATCTTGTCTTTAACCGTACTGTTCCGCTGAAGGATACATGGGCAAAGATCAGCAGGTGATAGTATGAGTAATCGGTAAGCGGCAATCAGCATCCGGTAATTCTGGTTAATACCAACTCGATAGTTGTTGATGTGACAAGGCTGTATGTATCGATACAGGAGTAGTAGGGGCGTTGCATGCAACGCCCCTACTATTTTGAACCAGACATTTACTATTATTTTACAGTTTTTTCTATATTTGCACCTCCGATACTGCTCCGTGGTGTAATTGGCAACACGTCTGACTCTGGATCAGAAAAGTCCAGGTTCGAGCCCTGGCGGAGCAACCATAATGCCGGCTCTTCAGCCGGTATTTTTATTTTGCGAAGCCAGGGCGAGACAAGGAATCCCGCCGTGCGGGATGACGCAGTTCCGCTTCAGCGGAAAGCCTGTCCGCCGTAGCCTCGGCGAAGGCGGAAGCCCTGACGGAGCAACAAGAAAATGAACCACTTATACAATCTCAAGTATAGGTGGTTTTTTCTTCTTGCCAGGTTTTTGAGTGTTTTAATGACTTCCCCTTATAGTACCTGACAAAGGCTGGTGTAAAATTACACCGTCCTTTGACCTCAATAGTGTAGATGCTCTAATTGTGATTGGACCAGTTTTACGGGAAGCCGACATGGGGTCAAATTTGATACCTTGATCTGACCTGAAATAAGGGGAGGTTAAAGATGGTTTTAAGATTATGTTCAGTTATTTGGGGGGTTAAGACACTAATCAATAATCTCTTTCAAATCCTTATTATATGTGGAAATGCCAGAGACCCTGACATATTTTGAAAAAAATAACTTTCCAGAAATTCTATTGCGAATTTTCTAGCATAAAAAAGTTAAGAATCATGCCTCTGGTGTAAAATCCGCCCACTCAGAGTACTTCATTCCGGATCAGCCTGGCAAGTGATTCCGGAAATGATTGAGCACTATAAACCGGAATGTAAACAAAACAATATCAATGCAAACCTGTTATATAATTTATTTATCTATGAACCGCTCACTTTGAACCGGAATAGAGTGCTCACACAGGCCGAATTTTCCAGTGATCACCTCTATTACTTTGGAATAGATTATGAGATTATATGGGATGTTGCATCCAATTATCTGCCTGAAAATAAAAAGCAAATCGAAAATATTCTGAATAAGGAAAAACGATCGATTACTATAAGATCAGAACCTTAATAGTCACTTGTATTACCTTTCTTCAATGATCGTTATCTGACAGATTTCAGTTGCGATTATCACTAATTTATAGCTATCAATTTTGACTAATTCAAACAAAAGCTTCTCATACAATCCCCACCAGCCCAATGCGGTCAAAAATCCGTTTTTCTTTACCAAAATGTACTAAGCTCTATTGATAAATCTCTACAAATTATGGGGGGTTGAGACAAGTGTAACCCGCTCCTGGGATCCAGAAACCAATTGAAATTTCTTACGAAAGGATACCGTTCAGGCTTTGTTTGGTTTAAGAAAACGAAAATACCCTAACCCTAAGGCGAAAAAGAGCCAAAGCGCAACAATCATCCATCCCAGGGAATTAAAGTTGCCCGACAATTGTCCAGAGAGCGCTACTATAAAACCAATAATGTCGGCAATAAACAAGGAGAGCGTAATACCTTTTAGTGTGCTCCAGTCTGCATCTTTGCATAACCAGAGAATAAGACCGATTCCAATAAAGGCTGCTCCAAAGAACCTCGTCATGATTAATCCGTCAGGATCAGGTGTGATTTCATAAATTGACCCTGTCAACGTCGGGATTACGACAAATCCAATGCCGAAGACGATACAGACAATGGATTTCATAATCAGGAAAGTGCTGATTTTCATAATTTAACCTCCTCTGTTAAATTAATAATAAGAAATAGGATACAAGTTACGCCTGGAAATATGGAAAGTCAAGTAAATTGATAAAAATATTGAATCTGGCACCGATCCTGACTATAGTTGGCCGTTCAAATTGACCCCAAAATACAATGGAATGGCGTTGCATGCAACGCCCCTGCGAATGGCTTCCCGGTAAATCTGTTAATACCGTTGATCCCATATATATTGTCCGGCATGACAACGAACACATCCAGACCGATAAACGGGAAATGAACCGGTATTTAATCCCAAATCTGAGATGCAATTTATGTATTCCGGACATTGCTAAACCTTAAAATTATATCTTTATCACCTTGTGAGGTTTCTTTAACAGTAAATTAAAACCAGGCAGCTATGAAAAAACTGATGTTTCTTTTCCTGATATTGACACTTTCAATGTTTTTTATAACAGAAACCAGCTTTACAAGAATTACTGATCCTTCCGGTTACGAAAGAAAGAATGGTAAAAAATCTGAGTTGAAGTTGTTCAACGGTAAGAACCTCGACGGCTGGTACACCTATATTAAGGACAGGGGAAAGAATGTTGATCCAAAGAATGTATTTACGGTCAAAAATGGTATGATCAGAATTTCCGGCGAAGAGTATGGCTGTATAACCTCAAATGATGAATTTGAAAACTACAAAATAACAGTTGAATTCAAATGGGGTGAAATAACCTATGAACCAAGGGTTAACAAAGCAAGGGACAGCGGGCTGCTGTTGCATTCGGTCGGCGAGGATGGCGGTTCGGGTGGTACGTGGATGCATTCAATAGAATGCCAGATTATTGAAGGGGGGACAGGGGATTTTATCGTTGTCGGTGATGGGAGCCAGAAATTTTCAATAACATGCCCCGTTGCTCCCCTGAAGCAAGGTAATTCATATGTATATCATCCTGAAGGAAATTTGGTAACGATAAATAGAGGACGAATAAACTGGTTCGCCCGCGATCCTGAATGGAAAGACATAAAAGGATTTCGAGGAGTAAAAGATATCGAAAAACCTGCCGGAAAATGGAACAAAATTGAATGTATTGCAAAAGATAAGGAGATCTTCATTTACCTCAACAACACCCTGGTAAACCATGCTGTTGATGTACAGCCCCGGAAAGGGCGGATTCAGATCCAGTCTGAGGGTGCTGAAATATTTTTCAAACGGATAGTTCTTACCCGTTTGTGAGAAAGATATCAAAGCAATCGGCACACCTTATTAAATATTTGAATTTTGTTCAGAGAAGGCATATCTTGCATAATAAAATAGACCTCCGATGTCAAGTATCATTGAAGGATATAATTACGACATCTTCATCAGCTACCGTCAGAAGGACAATAAATATGACGGATGGGTGACAGAATTTGTTGATAATCTGAAGGGGGAGCTTGAGGCTACTTTTAAAGAGGATATTTCAATATATTTTGATGAAAATCCGAGCGATGGCTTGCTGGAGACTCACAGTGTTGACAAAAGTCTGGAAGGCAAATTGAAGTGTCTCATTTTCATTCCAATCATTTCACAAACTTACTGCGATCCTAAAAGCTTTGCCTGGCAACATGAGTGTTGTGCCTTCAATAAGCTGGCAAGGGAAGATAAGTATGGAAGAGATATAAGGCTTACCAGTGGTAATGTTGCAAGCAGGATATTACCTGTTAAGATTCATGAACTTGATCCTGAAGATAAAACTCTGCTTGAAAACGAACTTGGAGGAGTACTTCGGGGAATTGAGTTTATTTATAAAGAGGCAGGAGTAAATCGACCCCTAACTCCAACTGATAATCCTGATAAAAACTTTAATAAAACATTCTATCGTGATCAGATCAATAAAGTGGCAAACGCAGTAAAAGAGATTATTACTGCATTAAAAAAACAGGAGCAGCACCCTCAGAAAGTATCGGAACAAGATTCTGTTGCAAAACCAGTTCATCAGAAGAATCTAAGGACAAAAATCATTGCCGGAACAATCATTGTGCTGGCATCGATAATTCTTGGCCTTTTCTTTATTCCAAAACTGCTTAGATCTTCCCCTCCAGTAGAAAGATCGATTGCTGTATTACCTTTCCACAATGACAGTTCCGATGAAGAGAATCAGTATTTTATCAACGGATTAATGGATGCGATCCTCGATAATCTGTGCAAAATAAAGGACCTGAGGGTAATTTCCCGTACTTCAGTGGAACAATACAGAAATTCTCCAAAATCGATCCCTGAGATAGCAGGTGAGCTGAATGTGAATTATATATTAGAAGGTGGCGGTCAAAAATATGAAGAAGACATCCGGTTAACGGTTCAGTTGATTGATGCAAGAAATGACAGACATATCTGGTCCAAACCATATAACAGAAAAACGAAGGATATCTTTTCTGTTCAGAGCGAAATTGCGCAGCTAATTGCAGATGAACTAAAGGTATATATCACTCCCGAAGAAAAGCAACTGATTGAAAAAACTCCGACAACCAGCCTGACTGCCTACGATTTCTTCCAGAGAGGCAGAGATGAGCATTGGAAATACCTGACAGGAGGTGACGGCAGAGAGGCACTGGAAAGAGCCGAAAATCTATATCGTGAAGCACTGGAGTATGACTCAACATTTGCCCAGGCTTATTCGGGATTAGCTATGGTATACTGGAACAAGACCCGCTGGAGCGGTTTCTTTTCGGAAAATTTCATGGATTCTCTTCTGATCCTTGCGGATATTGCCCTTTCATTTGACAAACAATTAGCAGAAGCATATTGGGTGAAGTCAGCGTATTATTTTTTTAATGGTGATGCTGAACAGGCTATTGAAGAAGCAGATAGAGCTATAAAATTCAATCCTAATGATTGGATGCCTTATTGGGGTAATGGGAATATCTATTCTGATCTCGATTTAGTTAAGTCCATTGATAATTATACCAAAGCCATATCCCTTAATCGCAGCTCAATGTTGCCAAATCTTCTGACAAGCCTTGGCTGGGTTTATCATAATGCAGGATTTATTGAAAAATTTAGAGATTGTATCCAGGAAGCTATAAAATTGACTGGAGATTCAACCGGATATTATGAGGGTTTAGGCAGTTCAGAAAACCATCAGGGTAATTATGCTAAAGCAATAGAATTTCTGGAAAAAGGACATAAAATTGACACAAACAGAATAGGGATTATTCGTAGTTTAGGAACTAGCCATATGTTCCTTGGCCATTACAGGGAATCACTGAAGTATTACAAAACATATGTTGAGAGATTAGAAGCTTCCGGAGGTGGTGATCTGCAACATATGCACCGTGTAGGATATGTTTACTGGCAGAATGGCCATAAAAAAGAAGCGGAATACTACTTCAATAAGCAGATGGAATATTGTAATGAATCGATCGAATTAGGACGGGAATACAGTAGAAACTTAAATGCTTTTTATGATCTTGCCGGAATATATGCATTCAGGGGAGAGAGGGATAAAGCAATTGAAAATCTGAGAAAATTCAATCAAAGAAAATGGATTAACTTTATTATTGCCAGACTTATCAAACAGGATCCATTATTTGACACCATAAGGAATGATCCTGAATTTCTGGAGATCGTCAGGGATATTGAAGGGAAATACCAGGCAGAGCATGAAAGGGTTAGGAAATGGCTTGAGGAGCAGGGGATGCTTTAGAAAATGAAGAAGTATTTCAGGTTACGGATTATTCATACCTGAGCGTGTCGGCCGGATTTTGTTTTGCAGCGTTCCAGCTTTGCCAGCTGACCGTTAACAGTGCAGTGAAAATTGCTATTGCACCTGAAGCAACAAAGATCCACCAGCTGAGGGTAATTTTGTATGCATAGTTCTCAAGCCATCTGCCCATAACGAACACTGCAACAGGAACAGCAATAACTATCGCAATAAGCACCCATTTTACAAAGTCCTTGTTCAGAAGAAAAAGAACCTGTCCTATCCCTGCACCATTCGTTATCCGGATTCCTATTTCCCTGGTCCTTCTTGTTATTGAATAGCTCGATAATCCTGATAATCCAAGACATGCAATAAAAATGGCCAGAATTGAACATGCAAGAAACAGGTTGCTGAACCGCCGGTCTGCGTCGTACTGTTCATTGTAATAATCTTCGAGGAAGAAATAGTTGAAAGGGTTGTCAGGGTAATGTGAAACCCATATCTCTTCGATCCGCGGGATCAGCTGATCAATTCCTGAACTGCTGCCCTTTACGGTATAAAATACGTTAGCAGGCTGATTGAAAAATGCTATCGGGGCCGGAAGTTCTTTCAGTGACCGCTGGTTAAAATCGTTGATGATCCCTTTGATAGTAACATCCTGCTGGCCGCTTCGCAAAAGTTTGCCAACCGTGCTTACCGCATCCTTAAAACCAAAATAGGTGAGCGCTGCTTCATTTATAATGATGTTCCTTGAATCCTCCTGATAGGACCTGGCAAAGTTCTCACCTGCAACTAGGTTCAGACCGTAGGTTTTAAAGAACTGGTCATCAACATAATAAACATCAATTCTTTTTTCTGTGTTACGGCCTTCAACGGGGACCCCGTACACGCGTGAGTTTTTAATCTCGGTGCCGGGTATGCTTGATGAGGCACAGACATTGTTTACGGCTGACAGGGCAAGAATCTCATTCTTGAAAGATTCCATGTTAGTCAGCCTTGATTCAGCAGTCTTGGCCATGATGATGCGCGGGCCATCAATCACCATGAGTCCGTCCATATCGAATCCCAGGTCGTGATTCCGCATAAAGGCTATTTGACGGAAAATAGTTATCGTGCCTGTAATAAGCACAACAGATATAGTGAACTGGATAACAACCATGGAATTCTTCAGACTGGTGAGCCAGACCGAACCGGAAGGGTTTTTCCCCTTCAGGACCAGACCCGGGGAAAAATGTGAAATGTAAACCGCCGGCAGCATACCTGTCAGGAATGTACCTGATACCAGCAGTACCAGGAATAGAATCATGACAACCATAAAATTCATATGAAGAGGGCTTCTCATCGCCTGGCTGAAGAGTGGAAGCAGAAGAACAACACCGGTAAGACTAACGGCCAGTGCCAGGAAATTAAGTAATGCCGATTCTGTAAGAAACTGAATAACAAGATCTTTCTGAAATGCGCCTGATATTTTCCTTATCCCGACCTCGTGGGCCCGTTCTATCGACCGCGATGTTGCGAGATTTATATAATTAATAAACGCAATCAGCAAAACAAGAACAGCCACAATGCCCAGGGCAACGATACTGCGTATACTGCCATTGACATCCAGCTCGTTGCTTATTGATGAACGGAGATGAATATCAGTAAGCTTTACAAGCCTGAACTCAAGAAGGAAAAAGGCTTCCTGCATGAACTTGCCTATAAACTTCTCAGGAAGCTGTGGTAATTTGGCTTCCAGTGCCTTTGGATCCGCACCGGGAGTTAACAGGATATAGGAATAGACCCTCTCACTCACCCACGAATTATCATATGATCTTGAGGTTCTGATCAGATTTTCATACGACAATAAAATATCAAACTTAAAATGAGAATTACCGGGAACAGATTTACATACTCCTGCTACTTCAAATTCGCTGGCCCCGTCGATGATGATCACCTTTCCCATGGGATTCTCGTCACCAAAGTATTTTCTTGCCGTTTCCTCTGTTATCACTGCATGATTGACGGCCAGAAGGTTGGAGTCTGCTTTCCCCATCAGGAGGGGAAAAGAAAATAAATCGAAATAAGAAGACTGGGCATATAGTGTGTTTCTCTCCCTGAAGGTTTTTTCGCCATATTTAACAAGGCTTTCGGTACGTGTAAACCTTGTATAGTTCTCGACCTCAGGGAAGGCGTTTTTTATCTCTTTCCCGACAGCTCCCGATCCGGAGGCCGAATGCTGTTCAAGGATCCCCTCTTCGTAAAGCAGATAATCAACCCTGTAGATGTTATCAGCGTTACTGTGAAACTTATCGTATGATGTCTCTGCTATTATCCAGAATACTATAAGAATAAAGGTTGTGATCCCTGTTATCAGTCCAAGAAGATTGATTATGAAATATCCCTTGTTCGACTTCAGGTTCCTGACAGTTTGTTTAAGATAGATCGAAAGCATAACAAAAAGTTGAGGTATATATTACTTTAATAGCAATTCCCGATTCACTTCGTTCAATCTCCCCATCGCTTTATCGCTCCATCGTTTTTTCGCCGTTACGCCCTTGAGCTGACTAAGGGACGAATAGACTGAGGGTCCAGGTATCTTTCATGCCCTGAGCTCTGAGCTCTGAGCTCTGAGCCCTGAGCCTGCCACCTTATAAGAGCGGGAGATTTAATTTCCGCATCAGCTCCTGAAATCTGGGCTCATCGTGTAAAATGGCAAAATTTGGAAATACTCCAATATAAGGTGCAACCGGATCGTGCATTTCGCAAGCCTGCTCCAGACAATCCAGAGCACCCTCCTTATTCCTGGTTAAAGAATAAATACATGCTATATCAGCCTTCGACAGATATTTTGTTTTTGACTGCGCAAGAAGTGTGTCAGCTTCGAGGTTGAGTGTGCCGGCATAGCCTAATTTATCATATTGATCAAAAACATGGTCAAAATCTTTATACTGGATGGACATAGCCAGCTTCAATGCCTCAAAAGCCTCATTATATATTTCTTTCAAATGAAGTGCAATGTAAAGTTCTATCAGAAGAGGCCAGAAGGCGGTTGGATTTTTATCGTAGAATTCACGGCAGAACAAGATGCAATCGTCATACCGGTGATCAAATAAAAGAGCAGCACTATACCAAATAATTATCCATGGATTATGCGGATCGAGCTTAAGCGACAGTTCCGCATGTTCCATCGCTTCTCCGGTTCGACCCAGTATGATCAGTAAATGCGCATACAATGCATGTGCTTCGGGATGGTTGGGATTGATCTCAATGACTTTCTCAAAAGCTTTTTCACCTGCTTCCCAATCCCACATTACCAGGTAATTCATATTAGCCACTACATTATGCACTTCCGCCAGCGTACTGTCCAGTTCAAGAGCTTTTTCGACGGCTTCTGTTATTTTTGGACCTGCCTCATCTGGGGGTACGAGTCCCATTTGCTGACGAAACATCCATATCATAGCCATACCCGCATATGCCAGCGCAAAATCAGGATCTCTTTCTTTTGCCTGCTCAAAGAATTTCATTGCAGTATCCCAGTTAATGTCATCCTGATTTATGAGATTATACATATAAAATTTACCCTTAAGATATGCCTCATAGGCTGTCAGGTCTTTTGTCGGTATTTTCCCGATAAGCTCAACCTCCTTCGGGGACAGGACAGCTTTCAGCTCCCTGGCTACAGATTGAGCCACTTCACTCTGGATTATAAAAATTCGGGACAGATCACTCAGGTCTCCGTTGTAAATCTCTGACCATAAGTGGGCATCGGTTCCGGCATCAATCAGCTGAACGGCAATGCGCACCATATTGCCTGCTCTGCGCACACTGCCTTCAATTATGCTTGCAACTCCCAGTTCCCGGGCAATCTCTTTTATCGACTTGTCACTATTCTTATAATGCATGGAAGAAGTCCGGGAAATCACCTTCAGGTCGCCGATCTTGAAGAGACGGTCAAGGATCTCCTCCATCATCCCGTCGCTGAAATACTCCTGTTCAGGGTCGTTGCTCATGTTTTTAAAAGGCAGCACAGCAATTGATTTTTTATCCTGTCCCACCTGCAATATTCCATCCCTTATGGCTTTTTCGAGATCTTCCTCTTTGGCTCCATCTTTCCTGAGAAGGATTTTTACCACTCCCGATAATTTATTAATGTGCTTTTCCAACGGGGGTTTAATGGCATCGAGCCAGTGAACACTGCTCAGGTAATATTCAAGTTGCTTTGACAATGGCACATCTTCGAGCCTGAGATTAAGGACCGGGAGCCCTGTATGCACTGCCCGGTCCACTTCCCTGATGACCTGTTTGGAGTTGTTCGAGTTTGATGAATAGACCAGGATAAACAGCTTCGATGATTTTATACCATCGATGATGCCTTCTGCAAAATCAAGTCCCGGAGTGATATCCCGTGGTGCGATCCAACAGGTTATACCATTTTGTTCAAGGATGGAACAAACATTTTCAGCAGCGGTTTTGTCTACGCTGGAGTAGCTAATAAAAACATCATGTGCCATATATGGATTTGTTAAGGAAAGGATTATACTTTTTTCAGTTTTATGATAAAGGTAATAAACAGATGTATATGAGTCAAAAATATTTTGCCGGAAGCCGGAAGTAGGTTCGTTGCATGCAACGAACCCACAATTACCCTGTTGTACCATTACATCCTTATACCCCTGTACCGCTACACCGGTCCCTCCAATACCTTCCACACCTGAAGCAGGCCGCGCGGGACATGGAAACATCCTTTGCACTTTCCGCCAGGCCCGGATCACCTTTATAGGAGGCCAGATCCATCATGAACCACATTGCTTCGATGGCATGGCCCGGATTAAGAAGTCTTCCCTCGTAACTATCTGAAAATTTTCCATCAGTCATTACGTTCTCGAGAACAAGCCCAAACTCCTCATTGTAAAATATATCCATCACTTCATGAATGCAAACGTCCATGATCTTATCAGTCAGCCCGCGGTCAGGCAGGTGGGCAATAATTCCTGCCTTTTCTCAACATTGTTGTAAAGGTGGCTGAACATCCATATTTCGCGACCCTGCAGCCAGACAAACTTATCTGTGTCGTATACCTCCCCCTGCCTGTCTAGAGATGTGAAATATCCTCCGTATTCCGGATCAGTGGAATGGTCAATCCAGAAAGGGATAACATCCTCCAGTAGTGCTTTCCTGTAACGTTCACTGATCTCCTGAAGCGAATGGATTGTCATAAACCTCGTTTAAATTTCACCGGGCAAGTTGGAACTGTCATTCTCTATTTCAAAGATAATAACAACTTTTAAGTATTTTTAACCACCGGTTAAAGACTTTTTTCCCAATCTCACCATAAATGAATATTATTGCATTTCATTAAATGAAAAGGAGACTCCATTAAGTATCTATTTTTGAAATTTGATTTTATGACTATCATTTCTGACTCTCAAAATATACCCGGAAGAAGAATTCTTGACACAACTTTAAATAAAATATTTCCTGTCAGTTGCAGGGATTCCGGATTATTGATTTTCACAGCTTTTATTCTTTTTGTTTCCGGCTGCAGGCAGGAGATAGTACCGGAACCATTTCTCCCTCGCTACGGACATGAAGCATACCAGCATTCCCTTGAACAGGCGAACCTTGCCGGCACTGCCCTCGGGTACAGCTGGAAAGAATCAGCAGGAAATGCACTTAATAATCCTGCAGATATTACTCTTCCCTATCAGGAAGAATTCTATCTTGATCCTGCCGGGGCAGATGCAGCAGGATATCGCTTTTTCGTCCTGCGCGGATTAAGAGTTGAAATTGAAATAACTGTCCATTCAGCCGATTCAATGCAACTTTTCGCTGACCTGTTCAGGCAGAGCAGCGATCCGGCACTGGAATGGACGCATGTTGCATCGGCCGACAAAGAGAGCCTGAAGATTAAATTTGAACCGCGACAGGATTCATATTATGTCCTCCGGCTGCAGCCCGAATTGCTGCGTGGTGGAAGGTTCAGGGTCCTGATGAGGGAAGTGCCGTCTCTTGGATTCCCGGTACCGGGTAAGAACAGCCGGGCAATACTGAGTTTTTTTGGTGATCCAAGAGATGGAGGCAGAAGAGAACATCATGGCGTTGATATCTTTGCAGCAAGGCACACCCCCGTGGTTGCACCATCTGATGCGGAAGTCACGAGAGTAGGAGAAGGTGAGATAGGTGGTAAATATGTCTGGCTGCGTGACCGGGAAAGATCCATCAACATGTACTTTGCACACCTGCAAACACAGGAAGTAACACCCGGGACCCTTGTTGCTGCCGGACAGGTTATCGGCACGGTAGGCAATACCGGAAATGCAAGATTCACACCACCACACCTTCATTTTGGTATTTACAGCAGGGGACCGGTCGATCCCTGGCATTTTATAGCAGAGAGAAACACAACACCATCGGGGATCTCGGGCGACACCCTTTTCCTTGGAGAGCTGGTCAGGTCGAAAAGAACGATCATAGTCAAAAACTCACCCGGGTCCGGCAGCCAGGCAGTCGATACACTTGAACAATATTCTGTAATGAAAATAAAAGCCCTTACCGGGAATCTGTACCGTGTCCTGTTACCCGACGGTTCATCAGGTTATGTCACAGAAAACCAGGTCGAACCGGCCGGAAATCCTATTAATGAACAGGTCCTGCCCGGATCTGCAGGCCTGATGGAGACTCCCGGACTGAATGCTGTGTATATTGCTTTTATAGATCCGGGAGAGATATTTACAGTCCTTGGCAAATATAAAAACCATATCTACGGCAGGACATTTGAAGGAAGGAGCGGCTGGGTCACGGCACCCTGACCTTATCCCACTTGAAGACAAAAATTATCTAAAGGGACAGGGGCGTTGCATGCAACGCTCCTGCTTAATGAAAATATTTTGTCTTAAGCACCGGTAATTTATTGGTTGTAAATTTTTATAGCTTTGGGTATTATTATACCTGCTGAAGTACCCGTGAAAAGGGAATCGATTCATATCAAAGTGATATTATTGATGTTTCTGGCGGTCCTGCTGCTGTCAGCAGCCGGTTATTTATCCTACCTGAATCTCTCTTCGATAGTCTCTTCGATAAGGGTAGATGATAAACCCGATCTCAGGCTGCTGACCATCAGGGAGATCTCGATGGATCTGGAAAAAGCGGAAAACAGTATCAGGATCTATACCATTACCGGAAATACGCAGGATATTCAACCTTATTATGACATTATTTCCAGTATTGATGAAAAAGTGAACAGGTTGCGTGCCGAGTGCATCAATGATTCGGTATTGCTGGCACAGACCGATAATATCAGCAGACTTATAGAGGAGAATATTGTAATCTGGAACGAGCTTCTGATCCTGAATCGTCATTACAAGGTGATTGAATATCTGAAATTGTTATCTGAAAAAATTATTGACGCTTCATCGGTGGACCAGAAAGCTGAAAAAGGCATCCTCAGACGAGTTTTCAGCCGAAGCAGCAAGAGTCTTTTGGATGAGCAGGCACTGCTTAATGATCTTGATTCGCTGGCTCAGCAGGACCAGATAATTAAGGAACAATTGAGGACCAGGGAATCGCAGTTAGCCAGGACCGGAAGCGAGATCAGGGAGCAGTTCTATGTTCTGATATCAAAAATGGAAAATGAAATTATCGGGATCATTGAAGCCAAAGCTGCAGATGCCGATATCCTTGCAGGTAAAACATATCGTTGGCTGGCAGTGTTCACAATACTGGGCACTCTCCTGGCAATAACGGTAATATTTATTATTGTCAGGTATACCCGTAAATCGGGTGCTTACCAGACAGCGCTCGAAAAATCAAAAAGTGAAGCTGAAAATCTGGCAAGGACAAAAGAAATGTTCATAGCAAATATGAGCCATGAAATACGTACCCCCCTAACAGCTATTTCAGGATTTACCGAACAGCTCCTGCATGAGGAACATGATGAAAAGATTGCCGGCAAACTTGCGATAATAAAGTCCTCTGCGGATCACCTGTCAAAAATTATCAACGACATTCTCGATCTGTCAAAACTGCAGGACGGTAAGATGGAGCTGGAAAAAGTTCACTTCAACATCAGCAATATCCTCGGAGATGTGTACAGCTTGTTTGAGCTTCCTGCAAGGCAAAATAAGACGATACTGAGTTATTCACTTGAACCGGGTACTCCCCCTGTATTACTCGGTGATCCATACCGGCTCAAACAGATCATGATCAATCTTGTCAGTAATTCGGTCAAATTCACAAGGGGAGGGACCGTTCATTTTGCTGTCAGGACGGTCAGGAAGCAAGAGGATGAAACAGACCTTGTGATGGAATTCATTGATACGGGTATTGGAATTGACGAGAACAAGCTCGATTACATTTTTGAGGATTTTACCCAGGAGGAGATGAGCACCACAAGAAGGTACGGAGGAACAGGTTTAGGTTTATCAATTGTCAGAAAACTTGTGGAGCTGCATGAAGGAACGATCGAATGCAAAAGCCGAAAGAATGAAGGCACCAGAATAACATGCGTGATCCCTTTTTTAACCGGAGATGAAAGCAAGGTCAGAAAAGAGACTGAACGTAAACTGATTATTCCAGACACGATAAAAAAACTTAAGGTCCTGATAGTTGATGATGAGGAATACAATCGCCTGCTTTTAAAGACTATTCTAAACAGGTGGGAGACAGAATCAGATGAGGCAGTAAATGGCTCTGAAGCATTGGAAAAGGTCAGGAGCAAACGGTACAATCTGCTTTTAGTGGATATCAGAATGCCCGGGATGGACGGAATAATGGTGACTGAATATATCAGGGAAGAACTGGGTATAAAGGAATCAGAAATGCCAATTATCTGTATTTCAGCCACACCGGTAAATAAAAGCTGGTCAGGATACAATGTGGCCGGGATGAACGCTTTTCTGCCAAAACCTTTTACGGAAGAGATGTTATTGAACACTATTCTTTCGGTGATACAGGATAGTCCGCAGGAAAGCTCCGAGGAGCAGGGCGTTGCAAATAAAACCAGTTCCACCGGCACGATCAGCCTGGATAATTTGTATCATATTGCAGGCGGCGACAGACAGTTTGTGAGACAGATGCTTATTACATTCCTTGATACTACCGGCAGCGGCCTGAAAGAAATTCACAACGCATTTCTGTCGGGCCAGTGGGAAAAGGTAGCAGATCTTGCCCATAAATTGCTGCCCCCCTGCCGCCACATAAGGGCAACCGAACTGAGCAGCCTGCTGAGCCGGATCGAAAAGAGTGTGCAGGATAAGGATGAAATCGAAAGAGTTGAAGATTTGATAAAGGAATCCCTGAGAATATTTGAAGAGGTACGTGAACAGCTTGGCAGACATATTGCGGAAATAAGTTGAATCCAGCCATGTAAGGCTGTTTATTTTTTATTTTGCAGAAGTAAGTATCAGATTGTTAACATGAAATCCACCATATATGACTGAAAATCCTGTAAAAATATTTGTTGTGGAAGACAGCGAATGGTATAATAGGCTTCTGGTGCACACTCTTTCACTGAATCCTGATTATGAAGTTAAGAGTTTTCACAACGCGAAAGATTTTCTGAATTGCCTCAGCGAATCTCCGGATATCGTAACACTCGACTACAAACTGCCGGATATGACAGGGCTTGAAGTTCTCAGAAGGGTACGGGAGGAGAATCCCGATATACAGGTGATCCTGATCTCCGAACAGGGAGACATTGAGACTGTCGTATCACTGTTAAAGATGGGGGCATATGACTACATTACAAAATCCGATGATATAAAGGAGCGCCTTCTGCTGACAGTGCAAAATATAAGGAATGGTATCGGTCTGAAAAGGGAGATAACCGCCCTGCGTAAGGAAATCCGGAAAAAATACAGCTTTGGCCAGACGATTCTTGGGGAGAGTGTCGCAATAAAAGGGGTTTATGAGTTAATTGAAAAAGCTGTGAGCACAAACATCAACGTAATAATAACAGGGGAAACGGGCACCGGAAAAGAGCTTGTGGCAAAAGCCATTCACTACAACTCAAAACGCAGGAACAGGTCATTTGTTCCGGTAAATATTGCGGCAATCCCTTATGAACTAATTGAGAGTGAGTTGTTTGGTCATGAAAAAGGAGCCTTTACCGGGGCAGCTTTCCGGCGGACAGGCAGGTTTGAGGAAGCCGACGGCGGAACTCTGTTCCTTGATGAGATAGGGGAAATGGGGCAGAACGTTCAGTCAAAGTTACTGCGGGCTTTGCAGGAGAAGGAGATTGTTCGTATCGGAAGTAACAAACCGGTTAAGACCGACTGCCGTATCATCGTGGCCACCAATAAAAATCTGAAAGAGGAGGTGAGTAATGGAAATTTCAGGGAAGATCTGTATTACAGACTTTTAGGCCTGCCAATCGAATTACCTCCGTTGCGCGCACGGACAAATGATGTTCTGATACTCGCCCGGCATTTTGTCGGGACCTTCTGCAAAGAGAATAATGTTCCTCTAAAAAAACTGTCAGAACAATCACAAAAAAAACTTATGAGTTATCATTTCCCCGGGAATGTAAGAGAGTTAAAATCAGTAATTGAGCTCGCTGTTACACTCTCAGAAAAGGATGTCATTGATCCTGAAGACATTGTGCTCGATATGGGCACACCATTGTCAACGGTCACCGGCGAAAATCATACCCTGCGTGAATATGAGCGGAAGATCATTAAAGCTATACTGAACAAACACAACAACGATGTCAGGCTGGCTGCCCGGGAACTGGATATAGGTATCTCTACTATCTATCGAATCTTAAAGGAAGAAAAAGAGCAGAACTGAGCAGAACGTACCTCGTTCAGATGGTGGCTGCCGGGCTATATTCTGATCCGTAAATCCCTGGCTTTTTCTCAAAATGGGAATGATTTTCTTAAAATGAATATTCAGGCTTTTCTGTCTGAAATATTAATCTATTCATTACTAATGAATTATATACACCTGTCATTTCAGGCATCTCTTTTGGAATGAACTGGTAAATCGTAAAAGAGAGTTTTATCAGTTTATAATTTAATCAAGGAGGAACACCAATGAAAAATGAAGAAAAAAATGATCCTGTTTTCATGGATGAAAAGAACGCCATGAGGGATAATGTTAAGAAAGCCAGAAAAGAAGGTCTCACCAAAGGATCTGTTATCACTGCGGTGATAAGTGTTATTGTGCTTGTAGCAGCCGGGTTTTTTATTTATTCGGCTTATAATCGTGAGCATAATGAGCAGATCGCGGTCATGGAGGAGGAAAGAACCTCATTAGAGTTCCAGATGGTCACGAGGGATTCAACCATCAACTCATGGCTGATGACCTTTGATCAGATTGAGAAGGAACTGAATGTGATTAAGCAGAAGGAGGATCTTATAACATTTAAATCGTCCGATGTCGAATTCTCAAAGGAGAGGAAGGAGCAGATACTTGAAGACATAAAGCTTATAAACACTTTGCTTGAGAATAATAAAAAGAGGATATCGCAGCTGAGTGCCCAGCTGAAAAAATCAGGAGGAGAGATAACCGGTCTGCAAAATATGATTGCTAACCTTGAGGCTTCTATTGTCCAGCGCGAGGAAGAAATATCCGGATTGAAACTGGCGCTTGTCGAAAAGGATTTTGAGATGGGACAGCTCAATAACCAGATGACTGAGCTGCAGGTAACGGTGACCCAACAGACCGAGACTATCAACACTCAGATAGAAGAGATGAACAAGGCTTATCTCGCTTACGGCACCTACAGGGACCTGAGAGATAAGGGTATAGTGACCAAAGAAGGAGGATTTCTAGGGTTGGGGAAAAGGGAAGCTCTGATTGAAGACTCCCCCGATAGTCTCTTTACGAGAGTAGATATAACAGAAACCAGGCTTATACCAGTGAATTCAAAAGATGCAAAGCTTATAACCAGTCATCCCTCAGGATCTTATGAGATCATAGCCGAAGGCGAGAATATGATCGCCGGCATCGAGATAAAAGATCCTGATGAGTTCTGGAAGATATCAAGGTATGCTGTTGTAGAGATCAAATAAGATCTTGCACCAGGAATTGGGATTGACAGGGGCGTTGCATGCAACGCCCCTTAACATTCCTGATGTATATAAACCGTTTTCAGATCCTCAGACAGCCACGGAATGCCCTGGAACCATAGAAAGAGGGTGCACTGTTGTGATAAACGAAGACATTGCCATAGCGATAATCCGCAAAGATGGCGCCGCCGAGTTTCCTGATTGAGGAAGGTGTTTTCAACCAGCTCGATGTTTTAGTATCGAAATTCCCAAGTCTCTGCAACTCCCGGTATTCTTCTTCTGTTAAAATCTCAATGCCCATAGCGGATGCCATGTCAATAGCGGTCTCTTTTGGTTGAAACTCTTTCCTTGACTCCAGCGCTTCACGGTCATAACAAACATTCCTGCGACCTTTTGGACTTTCCGGTGAACAATCATAAAATATGTATTCACCCGTTTTTTTATCGTGACCCGTTACATCCGGCTCACCACCGGTTCTTTCCATCTCATTGAGTGACCATAGTTTTTCATGATTAGCTTCCAGTCTTGCCTGTACTTTTTCCCAGTCATGACCTTTATGCCGGTTCATGTTTTTCTCAAAACGGACCTTCAATGCTCTGAGTAATTCTTCACGTTGTTCCGGCGACAACTCCTTATTTGCTTCAACGTTTGACATAGTTTTTTCATCCAGAACACAAACGGTAAAACAAGCGACTCACCCAAACAGTTACGGATTTCGTATAGTACTGATTATAATCACTCCGTTTGCACCCCTGACCCCGTAAATGGACGCTGACGGGCCCTTCAGGACTTCCAGCGATTTAACAGTAATCGGACTTATATGGCTAATGGAGTTAACATAATTACCATCCACAATAAAAAGCGGCTGGGTGCTCATATTCCTGGACGAAAGTCCATGTATCTGTATATCACTTCCCCTTACAACAACTCCCGGTACTTCAGATAACATATCATAAATTGATGTGTAAACATCATACCTCGAATTCCTGTTGTCCAGACTGCTTACACTTCCCGTCAGGTCCTTCTTATTTATGGACGAATAGCCTATATCGACCTTCTCCTGTCTGGTATTCATGAAATCCTTATATGCCTGAAGATCGTGTACTGAAACCGGAAGAGTAAAATTGATTCTCGAATTTCCCCCATAGGGCTTTTCAACTGTGAGCGGCTCCCCGTCAGGAGTGAAGTAAACCGCGCTCAGCATGGTCTGTTCCGAAGCTTTGACTCTCAGTCTGTAGAATCCTTCACGGGTGGTTACAACCTGCTTCTCTGTGTCATTGGTCATGATTACAACACCAGGAACAGGCTAATAATTTTCATC
>Ga0334890_1001130_pt1 | contig 38321 bp, 32 predicted proteins | sample GraSluR1_MG_3_FD_207220 | JGI IMG/M metagenome (GOLD analysis project Ga0334890, IMG submission 207220) | Sludge microbial communities from methane-producing bioreactor in Wageningen University, Netherlands - Granular Sludge_31_08-R1 | ecosystem: Engineered > Bioreactor > Anaerobic >... | reverse complement strand
ACACCCGTTCCCATCCCGAACACGGCAGTTAAGCCCTCCTGAGCCGATGGTACTTGGGGATCACTCCCCCGGAAGAGTAGGACGCCGCCAGATTAATTTTAAAAAGCCTCACGGTTAAACCGTGGGGTTTTTTCTGTTGTGCGCCCGGCATGGGCAATAACTTGACGGTGAAAGTCCGTTACACGCTTGGCAGTAGGAAGTGTTAGCCAAAGGCAAGGGTGTCCACCGCGAGGTGGAATCTGAAGGAAGCTGGAGGCAAAATTCTGGACCGACGAACAGGAATCAGATATAAGGCTGGTACAGGTGGATGAGTTGGCAACACACAACAAAGTCCAATACTGCCCGAACCCTGTACAAGTAAATCTGGCGGTCATAAGAAGGAAGGTTATTGTTCTACTTCACAGCCGAACCGCGGTCAGCGTGATCCGCATACTCCGTGGTGTGGGAGGTCGGGGGCTAGGCGCCCCCTCCTACCCGATTATGGTACACGCAAATGGCGTCGTTGATCCATTCCGACCTCCGACCTCCAACGACCGACTTCCGATCCAATCCGGCCTCTTCCATCGTGAAAAATTTCAGAAATTTTATTTTGTCCTGTAGGAAATGTTGGATTGGTGAAGAAAGCATTAATGAGGAAATTGTCTGAATCATGTTAATGGCCATTGTCAAATTACCCGGCTTTGGTCTGGGGTAACTCTTAAAATTGGACAGGGCTCAGTGGCGGTCAGGTTCTGGTTTTGTTTGATATCCGCTGCGTCAGGGTATAGTCTATTGAAGGGATGAAGGAAGCGCCCTTCCGGAATGAACGGCTAATTTCCAAAAGAAGCTCCGGGTGCCGGGGAACCGTTTCTCTGTCACCCGGGTAAAGAGAATAAAGAGAGAATTACTGGGGATGGAAGGGAGGCTTACGGTGTTAAAAACATATAATCTAAGGCCAGGGTTAACAAAATGCGTTTCCGGCGCCATGGATGAGAAGCAGGTGGCATTACGGCCGGTGCAGCCTGCGGATGAACCGTTCATCTTTAATCTTTTCGCCGGCAGTTGTCCCCGCCAGGGATGGTTATCAGGTCTTACCGGGGAGGAAAAGGAAGGTTTTCTCCGGCAGCAGTTTCGGTGTGAATATGAATCGCTGTTGGGCAATTATCCCAGGGCGGAGTTCAGCGTCATCTTACTGAAAGGGGAGCCAGTGGGCCGGTTCTACTTGCACTGTGGGAAGCATGAGTACCGTATTCTGGCCATGACTTTGCTGCCTGAATATAGGGGCGAAGGTATCGGAAGCGGCCTGCTCGCGGGCGTCCTGGCGGAAGCCTTGGAACAGGGCAAGCCGGTGCAGATAAGTGTGGCCTGGTACGATCATCCCACCCGCTCCCTTTATGAAAGACTGGGGTTTAAGATCCTGGCGGATAACGGAACTTGTTGCGAGATGCAGTGGACGCCGCCCAACCTGGCTGATTCCTGTTACGCGGGCTGTACTGTGAAAAACTTCGCCTGACTAAAACCTGGTTGCAATAACTTTGCCCCTGAACCCCGGCTCTGAATAGGCCGGGGTTTTCAGGGGCGTTTTGCGGGGCATTTTTCCCTTCGATCTTCCGCCTTTACCGTTCCTTTTATAGCATTTCATGTAAAGCACTTTTATTAAGGCATTTTACCCGCGGCCCTTCGCCTGCGGCCAACCGTTGCAGGGAATATTTCGTATGGATTTGGCGCGTCATCCCCATGTTTTTATCACTATGTGTGGGGCAAGATCTTTTCGGGGTGGGTAAATACAAAGCCACGGATAGGCAAAGCCACGGATAGGCAAAGCCGCGGATAAGCAAAGCCACAGATAGGCAAAGCCACAGATAAGCAAAGCCACAGATAAAAGCTGCAGATAGGCAAAGCCGCGGATAACAAAGCTACAGATGGGGCTGAAGCATTTGTGTAAACTGCTCCAGGGTCCGGGCGCCGGTTGCGATACCAAGGGTCTTCCCTTCCCGGTCGACCAGGAAGGTCTGCGGTACAGCGTAAAAATACGGGGCAAACCGGCCGTCATCCAGCAGGTGGGGGTAAGTAGTGCCCAGTTTGGCGGCCATAGACCTGGCAGTTTCCGCTTTTTGGCTGTCCAGGACGATCCCCACTACCCCCAGTCCCTGTCCGGCATACTGCTGCTGAAGCTGTTCCAGGTCAGGCATCTCCCTGATGCAGGGGCCGCAGAAGGTTGCCCAAAAATTGACCAGAGTAACCTTATTGGCGGTAAAAAGTCCTTCCGAGCTGCAGGTATTACCGTTCAGACCGGACAGGGAAAAGGGCGGAAAATAGTCCCCGGCCTTAAATGAGTATGTCTTTTCCTCCGCCCGGACTGCGCCGTCCGCTGGTTCCTTCTTTGGCGGATCATCCTGCGGGGGCGCAGCCGGGGCGGATTGTGGTACTGGGGTCACTTCCCCGGGAACCGGGGTTGTATCTTTCCGATCCTTATCCGCCTGTTCCCGGGCCAATTGACTTTGAGCCGCGGCCGGCGCTTCCGGCGGGGTTGAAGCAGGCGCCGGTTCCCCGGCAGTATTGCCGGCGGATTGGGAACTGCCAGGTTGCTGTTCCACCGTCGCCGGATTGTTCTTTTCTCCCCCGCAGCCGGACAAAAGAATTAATCCCAGTGCCAACAAGCCAGGGATGAGCCAGATTCCCATGTTTTTTTTAATGGCCGTGATTTGATTCCTAACCATAGAAGACGCCCTCCTTATTTGCTCCTTTAAAATTCCAGCTGAGCGCCCCGGCGGGGCAGCTCTTCACACATTTAAGACAGCGGATGCATTCGGGGTGATTCAATTCCGGGGCCAGGGCCGGCCCGTAATAACAAACTTCGTTGCAGTGCCCGCAATGCCGGCACAGCTGTTCATTGCGGCTGATGGTGAAAAAACTGACGCGGTTGAACAGGGACAGGATGGCGCCCAGCGGGCATAGGACACGGCAGAAGGCCCGCTGGACCCCCAGGCAGAAAAGCAGGATCAGCGCAAGCCAGGTTAGCCGCCAGGCAAAAAGCGCTCCCAGGGCGCCCCGGATGCCGGGTTCCAGAAGGGACAGGGGAATGGCGGCCTCCAGCGTTCCTGCCGGGCAGAGCCACTTGCAGAAATAGGGCGTGCCCAGTCCGAAGGAATCCAGAGCGAAGGCGGGCAGCGCCAGGACAAAAAGACCTGCCACCAGATATTTGATATACCGGGTCCAGAGGGGCAGGCAGAATTTGATAAAGGGAATACGGTACAATAAATCCTGGAGGAAGCCGAAGGGGCACAGCCAGCCGCAGGAAAACCGTCCTGCCAGCACACCGCTCAGGCTGATAATCCCCGCCACGTAAAAGGAAAAATTAAAGGTTGCGCCGGTAGCCAGGGCCTGGAGGGAGCCAATGGGGCAGGACGTAACGGCGCCAGGGCAGGAGTAGCAGTTCAGCACCGGAACGCAGACCTGCTTGAGGGGCCCCCTGTAAATAGTGCCCCGGGCAAAACCCCCGGCATAGCTGTTTAAGGTTACGGCGGAAATAAGCTGAACAAGCTTTCGTTTGAGATCAACCAATGCCGATGCACTCCAGACAAATATTGATCGCTTTAAGCAAAACCTCGGGCACCTCGCCGCGGTAGATGCCGTGGGCCGTGGAGGCGGCAGCCGCGGTCAGCAGGATCCCCCTCAAAATATTCTGGAACATTTCTCCACCTGCCATATTGGAATTTAAGCTATCCAACTGAACCGGTATTAAGTAAAACCTGATGTTGGGTAAAACCGGATGTTGAGCAAAATAAAACATCAATAAAACCGGACATTGCCAAACCGGTCATTAAGTAAAACCGGATGCTGGGCTAAAACGAGTACCGGGAAATACCGAACACCTGGCAAACCGGAACCAAAACAGGTCACATTTAGGCCAAACATTAACATTCTATCTTAAAGACCGGATTTCCTCCCGGGCAAGACCCAGGATTAAAGCATTGTTTTGGTAGGGATTTCCCCCCCTGAGATGAGTGTAAGATTTAATAGGAGTAAGATTTAAATAGAAGAAACGACGGGGTCCTGAATAGAAAAAAGGCCTCGATCGGTTCCCGGTAAAGGGATTCCTCCCGGCGAAAGGGAGAGGCTCAGGTTTAAATTCGCTTTTTGTTCAAGACAGGCTTTTTCTGGTGGAAAGCGGAAGAATGTCAATTTGCGATGATAGCTTTCATTCTGTATAATTAACTAAATACAGGCGCCATTCCTTACAAACCCATTACAGCGCTTTAAGCAAAAGGAGGTGCGGGTTTGCAGCATCAGGAAGCAATAATACAGACTATCTTGAAAGGGAAACTGGAAGATGTTCAGAGTTCCATCCTGAAAGCCCTGGGCGACGGTCACAGTCCCGAAGAGCTCCTGCATAAGGTGCTTCTGCCGGCAATGGAAACAGTTTCTCAGAAATTCTCCAGCCATACATTTTTTGTTGCCGACGTACTGATCTCAGCCAGGGCCATACAGTGGGGAATTGATATTCTCCAGCCCATGTTTCAATCGACGATGAAGCAGGAGGAGCAGGATGTCATCGTCCTGGGCACAGTTGAAGGGGACATCCATGATATTGGTAAAAATTTGCTGGCCTTAACTTTAAAAGGGGCCGGTTTTAAGGTTGTCGACCTGGGTGTCGATGTATCCCACGAACGTTTTGTTGAGGCAATTTTACATTACGAACCCAGGGTAGTGGGTATCTCTGCCCTGCTGACGATAACCATGGTCCGCATGGCCGAAACCATAAACGTGATTAAAGAAGCGGGATTGCGGGACAAGGTTCTTATAGCCGTGGGGGGAAGTCCTGTTACAGCTTCCTTCGCCAGGGAAATAGGAGCTGACTATTATTTTCCGGAAGCCGTCGGGGCAGCCAGGGTTCTGGCCAGGGATTTGAAAGAACTTCGTGTCCGGCAGACTTTCAAACCATCGGAGCTTACCCTGAGGGGCCGGCTGGATGACGGGGAGCTGGAACATTTAACTAAATATTTTTCCGAAGCAACCGGCTTGCGGGTTGTTATTTTAGATGAAAGGAATCAGCATATCGGTCCCCCCTCGTTAGTGGAGGAGTTTTTGGAACACTGTCATGGCTGCAGGTGGCCAAGCAAAGAAAACATCTTAAGCCAGCTGGAAAAAACACCCCTGCTGAATAATAATCCCCCCGCATCCGAACCCTTTGCTTATTTTTGCCCTGCCGGTCTTGTGGAAATGACATCTCCCTTAATTTACGAGAACCACCGGATTGGCAGCATCATCTGCGGGCACTTTTATCTTGCGGAAAACCCTGACGAACAGCCCCGGCGCTTGCACCGGCTGGATATCAAGGTTTTGGACAAGGAACAGGTGGAGTCCACACGCGGCCTGCTCAAGTTAATGGGGGACTACGTTGTAAAAATGGCCTATGCCAATCAGAAGGAGACTGAGGTAAAGGAGCGGCAGCATTCCCTGCTGTACGCCCTTAAAGCCAAAATGGAACTGGAAAAGGCCCTGCGGAAAGCGGAACTGCTTGCCCTGCAATCCCAGGTCAACCCCCACTTTCTCTTTAATACTTTAAATACCATCGCCCGCCTGGCCTTTTTAGAAGGGGCCCATACGACAGAAAAGACGGTCCATAGCCTGGCCCGGGTTCTCCGTTATAACTTGCGGCGGTCTAAAGATGCTTTGACCATCGAAGAGGAAATGGGAACTATTAAGGATTATCTGTTTATCCAGCAGACCCGTTTCGCCGGCAGACTTGAAGTAAACATCGACGTGCAAGAGGATATTTTGGGGGCCAGGGTTCCCTGCCTCTCCCTCCAGCCTATTGTAGAAAATGCCATAGTGCACGGAATCGAGCCCTCCACTGACAAGGGGGTTATATCTATCCGCGGGTACGACAAGGATGGCGGCATTGTTTTTGAAGTGGAGGACAACGGCATTGGCATGAGTCGGGATGAAATAGATTTAATTTTTAGCCTGGAAAAGCGCCCCAGCGGCAAGGGGCATACAACGGGGATTGGGCTTTACAATATTCAAAAACGGATGCAGGCATTTTTCAGGGAGAATTGCGCCCTTCAGATCAAAAGTACAATCGGCAAAGGCTGCAGGGTACAGCTTTTCTTCCCCAAGCTGGTTTAACAGGCGCAATAACTTAATAACTTAGTTTCCCGGTACAATAACTTAATAACTTAGTTTCCCGGTACGAGGTGGGGGAGGTGGTGTTTTAGTGAGGGTTGTCATAGCCGACGACGAGGGCATAGAGCGGATGTTTATAAAGAAATTGCTGGAGCGGCATTTTCCGGTATTCAGCCGGATTGGGGAAGCGAAAAACGGAACCGAAGCTCTGGATTTGATTAGAAGCCTGAAGCCTCATCTGTGTATCATCGATATCCGTATGCCCGGTTTGGACGGCCTCAAGGTAATTGAGGAAATCCGGAGGAACGGGCCGGCGACCCGGGTTATTATAAGTTCGGCGCACGATGAATTCCAGTATGCCCAGAAAGCGGTTCAACTGGGAGCGGACGCCTTCTTGCTAAAGCCGGTGGAATCGGATTTGATGATCCGGGAAATAAGCCGGGTTTTAGCTGAAATTGAACGTCAGCAAAGCGAAACTGCCGGACAAAAGCGGCTCCAGGAATTGTTGGAGAACACCATCCCGGTCTTGCGTTTGAATTTTTTTTCGGAGGTTATCCACGGAAGTAAAGAAACTTCTGAAGTTCTTCTGGAAAGGGCCCGTGCCCTGGGGATTGAGCGCTTTCCGGACGGCGTTTTGTGCGCCGGGCTGGACATTGCCGGGGATGCCGGACGCAGCAGCACGGAAGCAAGCAACCAGCGGATTTTAGGCGAGGTTTACCAGCTTGTGCAAGGGCTGCTGGGCCCCCATGATGTACTTCTGGCGCCTTCCGGGGGTCTGGAGTTTGTTGTTCTTGTTTGTATTGATTCCCTGGAAGAAGAGCCTGACTTGCAACTATTGAGTATAGCCGAAAATTTGCGGGTGATGACGGAAAAGACGGGCTGGGCCTGCCTGACGGTGGGAGTGGGTCAATTCTGTTCTGAACCCGTGGAACTGTACCGCTCCTACTGTCAGGCCCGGAAGGCAATTAGCCACCGGCTGACCCTGGGGGCCAATCAAGTTATTCCCTATGGCAGAATCGCCGGTTTAAAACTGGAGAGCTCTTATCCTGCTCATCTTGAAAAGGAATTGCTGGCAAGAATTGAGCTGGGGGATGTGCCGAAGGTTAAGGAACTGACCCGGACCATTGCCGAAGGGGTAGCCGGGGGGGGCGATCCCGATCAGCTGCGGAACTGTTTAATTGAACTTCTGATACTTGCTTCCCGGGCTTCCCAAATTCCCCTCGGCGCCCGGTGGTGGCGGGATATGGACTGCCATAACACGAAAGAACTCCTGGTGGCCTGGGTAGGTCAAAGGATTGTTGCCATGGCCGAAGCTGTGGCCGGGCGCAAGGAGGAGCAGAATAACGGGATCATAGACCAAATCCGGCAATATCTTAACGATTTTTATTATCAGGATCTCAGTCTGGAAGCAGTTGCCCGCAAGTTTTTCTTAAGTCCCAGTTACCTCAGCCGCATATTTAAGAGTGAAACCGGCAGTAATTTCATTGAATATGTGACCATGGTAAGGCTGCGCAGGGCCGGACAGTTTTTGGGGGTGTCGGAAGAATCCATAGCCGTCATCGCCGAAAAGGTAGGTTACAACGATGTAAAGTATTTTTCGCGGGTGTTCAAAAAATATATGGGAGTTACCCCCGGGGAATATCGCAGGCAGATCACAAGCCCCGCCGGCTTGCCCGGGAAAATTGACTATGGTTTATAAGCGGCAGTCCGGACCTGTTTGTTTGGCCTGCGAATCATTGAAGGAAGAAATTGATAGATTGGCCCCGGAAAACTTGATTCTCAAGTTTTACCCCATTGGCTTACATGAATCGCCGGCCTTTCTAAATCAGGTCCTGCAGCGGGAGATCCTGCAGGAAGGCAGCGGTCGCGATATTATTCTGGCCTACGGATTCTGCTCCAGGTCCACCGTTGGTTTGTATAATCCCGGGGGAAGACTTGTCCTGCCCGGATTCCACGACTGTATCCAGCTGCTCCGGGGGCCGGGGCGGGAGCGGGCCGGCAGCTATTTTCTTTCCCCCAGCTGGGTTCGTTACGGGCGGACGCCCCTGCAAGAAAGGGAGCAATTAATCAAGAAATACGGCAAGGAAACCGGCGCCTGGGTTTTTGCCGATATGTTCCGTCACTACAGGCAAATTACCTTTATTAAAACCATGGATTCCGGAGAAGGGATTGAAGAAACCCTGGTTCAGGCACGCGAAACAGCCAGGCAGCTCAAGTGGGATTTTACGGTGGAGCCGGGTTCAACCCACCGATTGGAACGCCTGCTGAAAGGTTATTGGGATTCCCCGGATTTTCTGGTTTTATCCCCGGGCGAAAGGGTTGAGGAAAGCATGTTTTTCGGATGCAGTACCTTTAATCCAATACGGTAAAATAAAAGGTCAAAATAGTTGCCATAAGTAAAAATAATTACCCGTGTGTCCGAAGGTCAACCTCCGGCACATTTTTTTTTGACAAGATAGGGGCCGTAATCACAAATCCTTGGAGTTCCCCGGCGGGAGCAGCTCGATTTAAAATAAAGAAAACCATTTAAGGAGATGATCTTGTGAACGGTATCACAGAGCGGGTCCATAAGCTGCAGGAAAAGTATCTGGCCACACCACCGGCCATAGACGCGGAGCGCGCAGTAATTGTTACCAGGTCTTACCAGGAGACAGAAGGTGAGCCGATGATCATTAGGAGGGCGAAAGCCCTTAAAAAGTTGTTAAACGAAATGACCATCTGGATTGCTGATGATGAGTTGATTGTCGGAAACCAGGCCAAAGTAGCACGGTCGGCGCCCATTTTCCCCGAGTTTTCCTACGACTGGATCCTGGAAGAGATGGAAAAGGAACCCTTTGAAAAGAGGGATGCGGACAGGTTTTTAATTGACGAGGAGACCAAAGAGACCCTCAGGGGTCTTAGCGAATACTGGAACGGCAAAAAGGTCAATGACATTATTCTGAGGATGTTGCCGGAAGAATCCAAAAAGGCCATTGAAACTTCGGGGGTGTACACCTTCGGGATACCGGAAGTGGCCATCTCGGGTGTGGGACACTATAGCCCCAACTACAAGACAATTTTGGAAAAGGGGTTTTCCGGGATTAAAAAGGAAGCCCTGGAAAAGCTGGAACAGCTCGGGATACCCAGGGACGGCAGGGATATAGAAAAATATCATTTCTGGAACGCCATCGTCCTGGTTTGTGACGCTGCGGCGGATTTCGCCAAAAGATATGCAAAGCTGGCCCGGGAAAAGGCGGCCGCTGAAAAAGATCCGAACAGGAAAAAAGAGCTCTTGCAGATTGCCGCAAACTGCGATTGGGTTCCGGAAAACCCCGCCAGGACATTCTGGGAAGCCTGCCAGTCATTCTGGTTATTCCAGCTATTGATCCAGCTTGAATCCAGCGGGCACTCCGTTTCGCCGGGCAGGTTCGACCAGTTCATGTACCCCTTTTACGCCGGGGACGTCAAGACCGGCTTAATTAAAGAAGAAGATGCCCAGGAATTAGTGGAGTGCCTGTGGATTAAACTCTCGGAAATTAACAAAATACGGCCCATCGGCGCCACTAAAGCCTTCGGTGGCTATCCCATGTTCCAAAACCTCTGTGTGGGCGGCCAGACCCGGGACGGCCGGGACGCCACCAACGCGCTCTCTTACATCTGCCTGGACGCCACGAAAAACGTCAAATTGCACCAACCCTCCCTTTCGATTAGAATCTGGAACGGGACGCCGGATGAATTATGGGTCAAAGCCATCGAGGTGAAGAAGCAGGGTCTGGGAATGCCGGCTTTTTATAATGATGAAATAATTATTCCGGCCTTGTTGAACAGAGGCCGGGAACTGGCGGACGCGCGGGATTACGCCGTTGTGGGCTGTGTTGAACCTGGCTGCCAGGGTTACGAGTACGGCTGGTCCGGCGGCACCGGCGACGCGCCCTTTTTCAGCCTGCCCGGGTGTTTGGAGCTGGCCATCAATAACGGCGCCAGCCTGTTAACCGGCGAGCAGGCCGGGCCGGCAACCGGGGATCTGGCGGGCTTCACCTCCTTTGAAGAAGTGAAAGAAGCTTATGTCAAGCAGACCCAGTACTTTGTGGATCACTTTGCAGTAATTACAAACGTGGTTGATCTGGCCCACATGCAGTTGGCGCCTCTCCCCATTCTTTCCTGCGCCATGGAGCCCTGTGTCCAAAGGGGTTTGGACGTTAGCGCCGGCGGCGCCAAGTATAATTCCACGGGCACCGCGGGGGTGGGGGTCAGCAACACGGCGGACGCCCTGGCAGCTATCAAGAAATTTGTGTTTGACGACAAGAAATACAGCGGGGCCGAACTCCTGGGTGCGTTGAAGTCCAACTGGGAAGGGAAAGAAGCGCTGCGCAGCGAAATTATTGCCGCTGCCCCCAGCTACGGCAACGACGATCCCTATGTCGACGAGCTGGCCAGGTGGGCGGCCGGCGTCTACTGCCAGCAAACGGAGGAGTGCACCGGACCCAGGGGACCATACAGCCCCGGACTTTACCCGGTATCAGCCAACATCCCCATGGGCTACGGCCGGGGCGCCTCCCTGGACGGGAGAAGGGCCGGCGAAGCGCTGGCTGACGGGATCTCACCCATGCACGGCAAGGATAAAAACGGCCCCACGGCAACACTTAATTCCGCCGCCGCAGTGGATCACCTGATTAATTCCAACGGGACCCTGCTCAATTTGAAATTCCACCCCAGCGCGGTTAAGGACGACAGCGGCACCAGAAACTTAATCTCGGCAATCAAAACCTTCTTTGATAATAAGGGACTGCACCTTCAGTTCAACGTAGTGAGTTCGAAAACTCTGCGGGACGCCCAGAAAAACCCGGCTAAATACAGAGGCCTGGTGGTGCGGGTGGCGGGTTACAGCGCCCTCTTCGTGGGACTGGACCCGGCGCTTCAGGAGGACATCATTGAAAGAACGGAAATTACCGAAATGGCTTAGCTGACGAAGTATCAAGGCGGGGCTGAAAAACAACCCTTCGCCGCCTTTTCCCCGGGCAGCCGGCGCCCGCCGGCGGCCCGGCAGTACACTTTCCAAGCCGCAGGGCCTGAAAGTGTACTGCCGGGCTCCGGCTCATATTTTTTTCCGCCGGGGAATACCTGAATATTCGGGGGGACAGTTAATGGAAAACGTGCAAACAGGAAAAATTATTGATATCCAAAGATATACGGTGCATGATGGGCCAGGGATCAGAACAGAGGTTTTTCTGAAGGGCTGTCCCTTAAGGTGTTTGTGGTGCCATAGTCCGGATTCCCAGTCCATGGAAGACGAAATAGCCTGGTTTGAAATAAAATGCATCGGTACGGAAAGTTGCGGAAAATGCCTGGAAGTGTGCCCCGAGGGAGCCCTGACTAAAGGCCGTAAGTTATATTCCAAATTCGAAAAAAAAGAAATTCAAGTCATCGAACTCAATCGGGACGTCTGCAACAACTGCGGCCGTTGTGCCCAGGTTTGCTGGCCGAAGGCGTTGTACCTTACCGGAAGGGACATGTCAGTTGCTGAAATAATGAAGATAATCGACAGGGACAGGTTATATTACCGGAAATCAAAGGGCGGGGTGACTATTTCCGGCGGTGAACCGATGGTGCAGTACAAATTTGTCAAGGCGTTGTTAAAGCAATGTAAAGCCAGGGGGTTGCATGTTTGCCTGGATACCTGCGGCTTCGCCCAATGGGATCATTACAGGGAAGTTCTGGAATATGTTGATCTTGTTCTTTACGACTTGAAACATATGGACACTTTGCAATCAAGGCGGTTAACCGGGGTTCCCAATGAATTGATTCTGGAAAACGCCAGAAAAATGGCGGAAGAGGGGGTGCCCCTGCAAATAAGAATTCCAGTTATTCCGGGCTATAACGATTCGGAGGAAAACATCCGGGCCACAGGCGAATTTTGCGCCGGCCTGGGTTCCTCTGTCAGTTTAGTGCAAATCCTGCCCTACCACCGTCTTGGTTCTGCTAAATATGAAAGACTGGGAAAAGAATATCTGCTGGAAGAGCTTAAACCGCCTACCCGGCAGCAGATGGAAAAGTGCGGAGGGATCCTGGAATCCTGCGGTTTAAACGTGGTCACCGGGTAACCGCGGATCCCCGCGCCCGCCCCGGCCCCGGCAATACTTCTTTGCTGTTTTCGCAGCGGGCTGCAGCAGCGCCGGTTTAGCCCTTTAAAGCTTTCAAAGTGGTTTCCGGGCATACCTGAAGGTAGCCGCCAAAGGGGCAAAGGTTTAGTTTTTGGGGCTGACCCGGGGGGTGGTGTGAAATCCGGAGAGGTAACCGGGATGGGAAAAGCGCGAAAAAATAGAATTGAACAGATATCCTGGGAGGCGGGTTGGAAAAAAAATTTAAAGTCGGGTATAATTATTTGCAAGGCAAAGCATTTTAGTTTGGTTTCATCAGTCCTTTAAGGGCAGGGTGCTTTTTCGCGTTGCCGGAGGGAAAATCCGGTTGCTTTTAAAGCCTGCGCCGCAGCTTTAATGGCCCGGTTTACGGTACCGGGATTGTCCGAAACCGGCCGGACAGGAAGACCGCAAGTGAATATCGGGGTGCTAACTATGGAATTAACGCCGCGGGAGCGGGTATTAACCGCTTTACTGGGCAAAGGCGAGCCCGACCGGGTTCCCTGGTTGGAACACGAAGTGCAGCTCCAGCTGCAGCTAAAACTAATGGGACGCCCGGACTTCACTCCCGGGGAACTTGCGGCTTATCTGGGCCTGGATGGTTTCGGCTTTTCCTTCCCCAGTGGTATAAGCTTCGATTTTTACCCGCCATTAATGGTTGCCAGAAGTACAGTGGAGGGTGTGCCCATGGTGGGCAAAGGACTGCTCACGGGTATTGAACGGTTAAATGACCTTAACCTGCCGGATCCGGACCGGCCCCAGACTTATCAACAGGTACGGGAGTGGCTCAAGGCCTTCAAGGGGGACTATGCCGTTTATGCCAGAATCCGGTCGGGTATCGCTCCCACTTATCTGAGTATGGGTATAGAAAGGTTTTCCTACAACCTGGTTGACAACCCGGATTTTGTTCATGAAGTAATCCACCGTTACGCCGGTTGGACCATCAGGGTGCTGGAGCATATCAATGAGCTGGATTTCGATTTTTACTGGGTAGCTGACGACCTGGCCTGCAATACGGGACCTCTCTTTTCCCCCGGTGTTTTCAGTGAGTTCTTTCTGCCTTACCTGGTAAAAGTAGTGCAGGCTATGCATAAACCCTGGATTTTACACAGTGACGGCAACCTGGAACCCCTTCTGCCCCTGCTGTTGCCCCTGGGGTTTCAGGGGCTTCATCCCATCGATCCCTCCGGGATGGATATTGGTGAGATGAAGCAAAAATACGGAGATAAAATATGCCTTCTGGGCAACATCGACCTGCGGCATACTTTAACCAGGGGAACGCCCCGGGACGTAAAGCAGGAAGTCAGAAACCGCATCGCCAGAGTGGCCCCGGGCGGACGGTATATCATCACCAGCGCCAACAGTCTTACAGACTATTGTAAACCTCAGAATGTCCTGGCTTTGGGCCGCTGCATCAAAAAATACGGCAGCTATCCCATTCAAATCTAGCTATGCCCGTTTGTTTTCCGGTTCCGCTTTAAAACCGGATATTTTAATTGGGAACCGGTCAAGGGGGTTTAACGAGTGGCCACGGGAAAGGTTTATTTCGAGCTTCAGGAAAGAAAAATAGAGGTTCCCGCCGGGACGAATCTGCTTCAGGCGGCAGCCCTGGCAGACGTGTTGATTGAGGGGGACTGCGGGGGTAAAGGGACATGCGGCAAATGCAGGATCAAAATTCTGACCGGCGGTTCCGGAAAAATAACGCCCGCTGAAAAAAGGCTGTTCTCTCCCGAAGAACTTGCCGCCGGCTGGGTCCTGGCCTGCCGGCAAAAAGTAACGGGAGATCTCGATCTCGTTATAGAGACTTCTGGTGCAAGGGACGATGTTATAAGCAAAACCCGGCAGAAACGTCAGGCGCCCGGAGCTGCCCTCGATCCTTCTGTCAGGAAGTACTACCGCAGCCTGAGTTTGCCTGCCCCGGATGATCGGACGCCGGACCTGGAACGGTTGGTCAACAGCCTCCCCGGGCGGGGGATTGAAGCAGACCTGGGGGTCGTGGCCGGGCTGCCCCGGCTTTTGCGGCAGGCCGGCTTTAAAATTACAGCTGTTTTAGCCGGCAACAGAATTGTGGCGGTTGAGCCCGGAAACACATGCGGACGCGCCTACGGTCTGGCCCTGGACCTGGGCACAACCACCCTGGCGGGCTATCTGGTGGACCTTGTGAGGGGGGAGGTGGCGGCAATTTCCGTTTCCTGCAATCCCCAGGCCGTATTCGGCGCGGACGTTATCTCGAGGATCCGGCACGCTGCTTACAACGAGGACGGCCTGCATCAATTGCAGGAGAAAATGCTGGACGCCGTCAACGGAATTATCCGCCGCCTGCAAGACCAGGCACTGATCCAAAATGAAGAAATCTACGAGACGATCGTCGTGGGCAATACCACGATGATCCATCTTTTTCTGGGTGTAGAACCTTCCAATCTGGCTCTGGCGCCGTTCATTCCCGCCTTTAACCGTTCCCTGGAACTGCGTTCCGCTGAATTGAGGCTGCGCCTTCCACCTGCCGGCAGGATCCTGATCCTGCCAAGTGTTGCCGGCTTCGTTGGCTCCGACACCGTTGCCATGCTCCTGGCGGCAAAACTTGACCGGTGCGAAAACGTCTGTCTGGCTGTGGATATCGGAACCAACGGGGAAGTGGCGCTGGCTGACCGGGACAGGATCCTTGTTTGTTCTTCGGCAGCCGGACCCGCCTTTGAAGGGTATCATATAGAATACGGGATGCGCGCCGTTGAAGGGGCTATTGATTCTGTTGTTATCGGGCAGGATGTTCAACTGGGGGTTATCGGCGGCACTGCTCCCCGGGGCATCTGCGGTTCCGGTTTAATTGACGCTGTGGCCGGGATGCTCAAGGCGGGCATTATTGATTCAGCCGGCCGGTTTGTGGAATCCGAACCGGACAGGGCCGGGCTGTATCCCGGGCTTCGCTCCAGGCTGCTCAAGAACGGCAGCGGCGCCGGGTTCCTGCTGGCGCCGGGCAGGCTTACGGCCACCGGCAAGGACATCGTAATAACCCAAAAGGATATCAAAGAGCTGCAGCTGGCCAAGGCGGCCATTGCGGCCGGCGTCCGGGTTCTCCTGCAGGAAATGGGTATCAGCGCCGGCGGTATTCATGAGGTTCTCCTGGCGGGCGCCTTTGGCAGCCACGTCAAAAAGGAAAGCGCCCTGGCCATCGGACTTTTACCCCCGGTGTCCCCATACCGGATTAAGTCCATCGGCAATGCCGCCGGGGACGGGGCGATCCTTTGCCTGATCTCCAGGGCCGAAAGGACCCGGGCCCTTTCCCTGGGTTCCCGGGTTGAACACATCGACCTCTCGTCAAGAGCGGATTTTTACGATAAATTTGTGGACGCGCTCCCTTTTCCGGACCTGACGGACTAGCAAAGCAAGTTCTTTTTCGGGCGCGCTTTTCCTGCCGCCCAAAACGGCTTGACCAGGCTTGAAAATAATAGTATACTGGTATTTGTGGAGTTGATCCGTTCCTCGATAGCTCAACGGTAGAGCAACCGGCTGTTAACCGGTAGGTTGTAGGTTCGAATCCTACTCGGGGAGCCAAAATAAAGATATAGAGCTGGGCTATTAGCCGGCTCTTTTTTGTGCTTTTAAAGGATTACCCCGGGATTTAAAGGGCAAAAATAATAAAAACATTAAAATGTATTGTAATTCCCTGAAATTCGTCTATAATATAGTTAAGGTCAGTCAAGGTCAAATTATTTATTGGTTTGGCTTGGCGGGAGGGGGGTGGTTCCGGGGATGTCGAATATTTCCAATTTAATCGAAAGGTATTTAAAACAGCTCATTTCAGACAGTCCCGAAGACTTCGTGGAAATCCAGCGCAGCGAGCTGGCGGTTCGTTTCAGCTGTGTCCCTTCCCAGATAAACTATGTTCTAACCACCCGTTTTTCCACGGGACACGGTTACATTGTGGAAAGCAGAAGAGGAGGGGGCGGCTTTATCCGGATCGTCAGGATTCCCCTGGATGAACGGAAAGGCCTGATTCTTACCATCAGCGAATTAGTAGGAGATTCCATTACCCAGCAGGAAGCCGAGGGGTTAATTAAGCGCCTGCTGGAGGAGGAACTTATTACCCTGCGGGAGGCGCGGATTATGATCGCGGCGGTCAGCGGCGATATCTTGTATCAGGGCCTGCCTTCCCGGGAAACGCTGCGGGCGTTAATTTTAAAAGCAATGGTTACGTCGGTTTTAAGGGACTGACGCGGCCGGCCGGGGAAAGGGCAGGGTTTCCCGGAGATAAAGGAGGGGTTTAAGTTGTTGTGCGATCGTTGCGGTCAGCGGCAGGCAACAGTACATCTTACTGAAATTACCAACGGACATAAAAATGAGACCCATCTTTGCCAGGTCTGTGCCGGCGAAATCCAACCCCAGGGGTTTGGCTTTGCGCCGCAGCTGAATCTGCATCACTTCCTGGCGGGCTTGTTAAACCACGAGCTGGGCGGAGCCAATTACAGCCAGCAGCAGGCCGCCGGTGAAAAATGCACGAAATGCGGCATAGCCGAGGGGCAGGTTGTGAAACAAGGGCTTCTGGGCTGCGGCGATTGCTACACGCTATTTGAAGATAAAATGCAATCCCTGCTGCGCAGAATTCACGGCAACACCAGGCATACCGGCAAAGTACCCGAGCGCACCGGGGGCTCCGCCCGGCTGGCGAAGGAAATAGAAAAACTAAAATCCCAGCTTAAAGAGGCCGTGGGCCGCGAGGAATTCGAACGGGCCGCCCAGTTCCGGGACGCTATCCGGGATTTGGAAAAGACCCTGGAAGAGGGGGCGGGGACAGATGGCAATTAAAGAAATTGTAAACCGGTCCCATAGCCACTGGATGGACGCCGCGGGGGAAGACCCGGACGTTGTTATCAGCAGCCGGGTACGGGTGGCCCGGAACCTGGCCGGGATACCCTTCCCGCACCTTCTGAACAAGGAAAGGTCCGGGGAGGTCATCCAGGCCCTGCGCCTGGCCCTTAAAAATACAGACGCGGCGGAGCTCCTGGGCAACCTTGAGCTGTGCGAATTGAACGAATTAACACCGCTGGAAAGACAGATACTAGTGGATAAACATCTGATCAGCCCTGACTTTTCAAACAACACCGGGGCCGGAGCGGTTGTCCTGCGGGACGACGAGGTTGTCAGCATCATGATCAATGAAGAGGATCACCTGCGGATTCAGTGCCTGTTGCCGGGCCTTAATTTAAAGGAAGCCTGGGCGATCATAGACAGAATTGACGATGGCCTGGAGAAAACCCTCGACTACGCCTTCAGTGAGAAACTGGGTTATCTTACTTCCTGCCCGACCAATGTGGGCACTGGCATGAGGGCATCGGTCATGCTTCATTTGCCGGCCTTAAAACTTACCAAGCAGCTTTACGGGGTCCTGAACGCTATCAGTAAGCTCAGCCTGACCGTACGGGGATTGTACGGGGAAGGAACCGAAGCCCTGGGGGACTTGTATCAGATTTCCAACCAGGTTACCCTGGGTTTGTCGGAGGAAGAGATAATAAACAACCTTATTTCCAGTACCCGCCAGATCCTGTCCCAGGAAAAGGCCGCGCGGCAGGCTCTTTACCAGAACAGCCCGGAAGCCGTCCGGGACCGTGTCTGCCGCGCGTACGGCGCCTTGAAGTACGCCCGGATCATGTCCTCGGAGGAAGCCATGCGGCTTATCTCGGACTTGAGGCTGGGCGTGGCCTTGAACATTATTCCGGGTCCCGGGGTAAGTCTTTTGAATGAATTAATGGTTAAAATAAGGCCCGCTTTTTTAAGAAAAATCTCCGGACAGGAGATGTCGCCCCCCGAGAGAAAGGTTTACCGGGCCGGGCTTATCCGCGAAGAGCTGGGCAGCGTACCTTGTTAAGAACCATTTTTATTTGATCCTTTCATTTGATCCTTTTTATGGAGGTATAAAATTATGTACGGAAAATTCACTGAACGGGCCCAAAGGGTCCTATTACTGGCCAAGGAAGAGGCTAAAAAAACAGCCTATCCTTATATCGGAACGGAGCACTTGCTGATTGGCCTGATTCTGGAGGGCCAGGGTATTGCAGCCAGGGTCTTGACTGCTGTGGGCATGGACGCCGACAAGGTCAGGGTAGCCGTCGCCCAGATGGTGGAAGCGGCCGGGGGACAGCCGGCGCAGGAGCCGGCCCTGACCTCCCGGGCCAAAAAAGTGCTGGAATTATCCGTGGATGAGGCCCGGGGAATGGGCCACAATTACGTTGGGCCGGAGCACCTGCTGCTGGGCTTGATCCGGGAAGGTGAAGGGGTAGCGGCCCAGATTTTAAATGCCTACGGCGCGGATTACCGCAAGGTCCGGGCCACCGTGGCCCATCTCCAGGGCGGTCAGACAGCCCAGGGAGACGGTCCCGCCCCGGGCCCCGGCAAAGCCGGCGGAACCCCGACCCTGGACCAGTACGGCCGGGATCTCACCGTTATGGCCAAAGAGGGCAAGCTGGATCCCGTGGTTGGTCGGGAAAAGGAAATTGAAAGGGTGCTCCAGGTTTTAAGCAGGCGCACCAAGAACAACCCGGTGCTGATAGGTGACCCCGGTGTGGGCAAGACTGCCATTGTTGAGGGGCTGGCCCAGCGGATTACCCTGGGCAATGTACCGGAGATCCTGGCGGACAAGCGGGTTATCACCCTGGATATGGGCACACTGGTAGCCGGGACCAAGTACCGGGGTGAATTTGAAGAGCGAATGAAGAAGATTATTGAAGAAACCCGGCAATCCCCCAATGTAATCATGTTTATTGACGAACTGCACACCCTGGTGGGCGCCGGGGCGGCGGAGGGCGCCATAGACGCCGCCAATATCCTGAAGCCAGCCCTGGCCAGGGGTGAACTGCAGTGCATCGGGGCCACCACCCTGGATGAATACCGCAAGCATATTGAAAAGGATGCCGCCCTGGAGCGGCGCTTCCAGCCCATTATGGTGACGGAACCCACAGTTGAGGAAACAATTGAAATCTTAAGGGGAATCCGGGATAAATACGAGGCCCACCACCGTGTTCGGATCACCGATGAGGCCCTGGAGGCGGCGGCCAGACTGTCCAGCCGCTACATCACGGACCGGTTTTTGCCCGACAAGGCTATTGACCTGGTTGACGAAGCCGGTTCCCGGGTAAGGCTGCAAGCCCTCACCCCGCCCCCGGATTTAAAAGAAAAAGAAAAGAAGCTGGAAGAAGTGCAAAAGGAAAAGGAAGCAGCCATAAACGGCCAGGAATTTGAAAAGGCCGCCGAACTCCGGGATCAGGAGCAGAAGATGCGGGCTGTGCTGGAAAGCCTCAGGGAAACCTGGAAGCAGCAAAAGGGCGGAGAGGATCTGGAGGTGGACGAAGAAGCCATAGCCCACATCACCGCCAGCTGGACCGGTATCCCCGTAAAGAAACTGGCGGAGGAAGAGTCGGAAAGGTTGTTGAGATTAGAAGAAACCCTGCACCAGCGGGTTGTGGGGCAGGATGAAGCCATCCAGGCCGTGGCCAGGGCGGTGCGGCGGGCCCGGGCCGGCCTGAAGGACCCCAGGCGCCCCATCGGTTCCTTCATTTTCCTGGGACCCACCGGGGTGGGCAAGACTGAGCTGGCCAGAACCCTGGCCGATGTCCTTTTCGGAAGCGAGGACGCCATGGTCCGTCTGGACATGTCCGAGTACATGGAGAAGTTTTCGGTGTCCCGCCTGGTGGGGGCCCCTCCGGGCTACGTGGGTTACGACGAAGGCGGGCAGCTCACCGAGGCGGTGCGGCGCAGGCCTTACACGGTAATTCTCCTTGATGAAATAGAAAAAGCCCACCCGGACGTTTTCAACATCCTCCTGCAGGTGCTGGAAGACGGCCGCTTGACCGACGCCAAGGGCCGGACCGTGGATTTCAGAAATTCCGTTGTGATCATGACCTCAAACGTAGGCGTGCAGACCATTAAAAGAGAAACGACCCTGGGCTTCCGCACCGGCGATACCCGGGAGTCCAACTATGATAGCATGAAATCCAAGGTGACGGAAGAACTTAGAAGGACCTTCCGCCCGGAATTCCTCAACAGGATTGATGAGACCATTGTCTTCCATGCCCTCACACCTGAGCACATCCGGGAAATTGTGGACCTTATGCTGCAAGAAGTTGCGGACAGGATGAAGGAAAACGAAGTTGAAATTGAAGTAACCGAAACGGTAAAAGATCTGCTGGCCAGGGAAGGCTTTGATGAAAACTTCGGCGCCAGACCGCTCAGGCGGGCTATCCAGCGCCTGGTCGAAGACCGCCTTTCCGAGGAGTTGTTAAAGGCAACTTTCCGGAAGGGGGATCGCGTGCTCCTTGACCTGCGGGATTCGGCAATAACCATCAACAAGGTTGCCGGCTCGAAATAAATTTGGCTAGAACTGCAAAAAAGGGGTATAAATAAGTATAATAAAACTATCCGAAACTCTAAAAACAAGGAGAAAAATTATTTATGAAAAACCCCTTTTTACAATCTATCCTCATTATAGTTGGAGTCATTACCATGGTCATGGTGGTGTATGTGTACCTGGTAGGGCATTTCATGAACAAGCCCCTTGATCCTGCCGCCGCGGACCGGGCGGGTCAGACCCAGCAGCAGTCGCCCGGGGCGGAACAACCGTCCCAGGCGCAGCCTTCGGGGGCTGCCGCTGGCGGAACGGCTCCGGAAAACCAGGCGGATGCGGATAACCGGGGCGCCGCCCAGGTTGCGGCCACGGCTCAAACCGGGACACCCGCGCAGGTACAGGCGCAGACGGTAAAACCCGCCGAAGGCGTGGAGCTTAAAACCTGGACCGGGGTTTACACCGGGCGGATTGACAATAATTTTATCGAAATCCAGGTGGGAGATGAAGCCAGGACCTTCCTGGCCCCGGTGGAGTTAATCGGGGGTACCCTGAACAAGGACGATCCGGTCATCTTTGACTTCTATAAAAACAACAGCGGGCAGCTGGTCCTGGTAAGCTTTAAAAAGATGGCCCCGGCCGCAAGCAATCCCTAGACAAAATCTACTGTATTTCGGGTAAATCAAACAAAAACCCGGCTGCTCCCCTGGGCAAGCCGGGTTCCTTTGATAGGGCGGGCGCCGGTCAATATTTTAATATTCCCGGCAGCCAAGATCCAGTTTAACAAAGCGCCCTGAGCCGGGATTAGATTGTTATAGGCGGCTGCGGACCCCGTCTTATGTCCCCTTGTAAGAAATTGTTCCCGGTGTTATAATTTTAGGGAAACTTAACATGGGGAAATATGTCAATGCGTGTAAAGACTTGCTACAACTGCCAGGAATGCGGTCACCGGTCAACCCGCTGGCTGGGACGCTGTCCCGGCTGCGGGGCCTGGAACAGCTTCGTAGAAGAAGTAAGCCGTCCGGCCGGGGCAACCTTGCCTGTAAGCGCGGGGGGCGAACTGCCGCGTCCTGTTACCGAAGTGCCGGCCCTGGCTGAAGACTGCTTTCCCACGGAACTGGCGGAACTGGACCGGGTCCTGGGCGGCGGTATTGTTCCGGGCTCCCTGGTTTTGATAGGGGGAGACCCGGGTATCGGCAAGTCCACCCTCATGCTGCAGGCAGCCCACCTGCTCAGCCGCAGGCTGAAGGTGCTTTATGTTTCCGGGGAAGAATCGGCCCGCCAAGTGCGGCTTCGGGCCGACCGGCTGGGGGCGCTTTCCCCCGGACTGCTGCTGCTTTGTGAAACAGACCTTGACGCGGTGGAAGGGCAGCTGCGGAAGCTGGCCCCCCCGGTGGCGGTCATTGATTCCATTCAAACGATGTTTAAGGCCGGCATCCCCTCCGCCCCCGGCAGCGTTGGGCAGGTGCGGGAATGCGCGGCCCAGTTGATGCGTCTGGCCAAGACCACGGGGATATCTATTTTCCTGGTGGGCCACGTCACCAAGGAGGGTACGCTGGCCGGACCCCGGGTCCTGGAGCATATGGTGGACACGGTACTCTATATGGAGGGGGACCGGCACCAGTTCTTTCGGGTCCTGAGGAGTATAAAAAACAGGTTTGGTTCCACCCATGAAATCGGTATCTTTGAGATGAGCGGGAGAGGTCTGGTTGAGGTAGCAAACCCCTCCGCCCTTTTTTTAATTCAGCGGTCCCGGCCGGATGTGCCCGGTTCCGCTGTTGTGGCCGGACTGGAAGGGACCCGGCCGCTCCTGGTTGAAATTCAAGCCCTGGTTTCCCCTACCAGTTACGGTGTGCCCCGCCGGATGACCGCCGGCGTGGACTATAACCGGGTTGCCCTGATTGCTGCCGTTCTGGAAAAGCGGGTGGGCCTGAACCTGGGCAGCCAGGATCTCTATGTAAATGCCGTTGGCGGCGTAAGGCTCGATGAGCCGGCGGTGGACCTGGCCATAGCCTGCGCCCTGGTTTCCAGTTTCAGGGATCAGCCTGTCGATCCGGACCTTGCCTGCGCGGGGGAAATCGGCCTCACCGGTGAGCTCCGGCCGGTAACGGGAGCGGAAAAAAGAATTAAAGAAGCTTTTAAGATGGGTTTCGGCCGCTTTTTAACGGCCGCCCAAAGCGCCCTTCCCGCCGGGGAACACCCGGGGATTATTACGGCGGACACCCTGGCCGGCGCCCTTGAGCTGGCTTTAAAGGTTTGAGGTGGAACAATTGCGAGATGATCGAGCTGAAAAAACACTGCTGCAAGTCCTGCGTACAGTTGCGCCGGGAACCCCGCTGCGGGAAGGCCTGGAAAATATCCTGAGGGCCAAGAACGGCGGACTCATTGTTGTGGGGGACACGCCCGAAGTGGTGCAAATTACCGAGGGCGGTTTTGTGATCAACGCCGACTGTTCGCCTTCCAGCTTGTACGAGCTGGCAAAAATGGACGGGGCAATCATTCTCAGCAAAGACACCAAAAGGATTTTAGCCGCCAACACCCAATTGGTCCCCAGCCAGGATACCCCTTCCACCGAAACCGGTATCCGCCACCGTACAGCCGAACGGGTGGCCAGGCAAACAGGCAACCTGGCAATTGCCATTTCCCAGAGGCGCGGCGTTATTACCATTTACAAGGGGTCCTTGAAGTATGTGCTTAAAGACCTGGGCGTTATCCTGACCAAGGCCAACCAGGCCATCCAGACCCTGGAAAAGTACCGCACGGTTCTGAACAAGGTGCTGGTGGTCCTGAGCATCCTGGAATTTGAAGAGGCGGCCACCCTTTATGATGTAACCAAGGTTATCCAGCGGGTGGAAATGGTTCTAAGGGTGGTCAAGGAGATTGAGCGGTATATCAGCGAGCTGGGGGTAGAGGGACGTTTGATTACCATGCAGCTGGAGGAACTCCTGGCCAATGTGGAAGAAGAAGGCCTGCTGGTAATCCAGGACTACACCACCGGCCTGGGGGAAAAATCACCGGCTTCCATCCTTGAAATAATTGGCAGCTGGCCCGCCGAAGATTTTCTGGATCTGTCCCTGATTGCCCGGGCCCTGGGTTTTCCCGGCAGCGCCAGCATTCTGGACCAGCATGTCCAGCCCCGGGGTTACCGGATCCTGGGGAAAATACCTCGCTTGCCCCTGCCTGTTATTGATAATCTCGTCAAAACCTTTGGCTCCTTCTATAAAATATTGTATGCTTCCATCGAAGAACTGGATGAAGTGGAAGGTATCGGTGAAGTCCGCGCCCGCTCCATAAAATACGGACTGAACCGCTTCCGGGAACAGCTGTTGCAGGAAAGGCACGGCTAAAGGCCCCCGCCGGGCCGGCAGCTGCTGCGGGAAGGGCCGCCCAATGGCCCGGCTCCCGTCCCTGCCTCACCGGGCAAACAATTTGTTGCCGGGAGGATGCCGCCCGAATCGCCTGGAGGGCGCTCAACTTTCCAGACTATGCCCGACGGGCAAATAATTTTGCGGCTGGAAAGCCGCTTCAATCGTATTCAATCGTACGATTCTGACCAGGCCGGCGCTTCGCCGGCGGTTTTAAATTCCGCAAAATATTATTGACACTGGCTTGCCGCTATGCTAAAATTATAGTTTATTTGACAGGGTGAAACCTTTGTGCTATAATTTATACGTGGTAAATATTCTAAGGAGGGTACGGCATTGTTTAAAATAGGAGATAAAGTGGTGTACCCCATGCACGGAGCAGGCGTTATCGAAGCTATTGAGGAGAAAGAAGTCCTCGGGGAAAGGCGGCAGTACTATATTCTGCGGCTTCCCGTGGGTGACATGAAAGTAATGATTCCCATCAATAATGGTGCGGGGGTCGGCTTGCGGGAAGTAATCGACTCCGAAGGTGTAAAAAAAGTTTTTTATATCCTGCGCCAGCAGTCTTCAGCCATGTCTCCGAACTGGAATCGCAGGTACCGCGCCAATCTGGAAAAAATTAAAAGCGGTGATGTCTACGAGGTTGCCGAGGTGGTGCGCAACCTGATGAAGCGGGATCGGGAAAAGGGCCTTTCCTCCGGCGAAAGGAAAATGCTGGAAAACGCCAGGCAAATTTTGATTAGCGAGTTGGTGCTGGCCACCGAACTGGAGGAGGAAAAGGCACAGTCACTTGTGGACGGGGCCTTCGCTTGAGAGCGTCAGGAAAACCTGACGTTTTTTACTTTCACCTGCTTTTAAAAAAACGCATTATTTTTCTTGATGTAAACTTTATAGAAAACAAATATAATAGAGTTATACTATTATGCTAAAAATATTTACAACGCCAGCTTAATTATGAAAGGAGGTGAAAAATGTGGTTAAAAAAATTGTATACTTAGTTGTGCTGGCGGCGTTTACCGGTTTGGGGGCGGCCCTGGGGTACTTTCTGGTTGACAGTAATCTCATTGCCTTTGTGGCAAACCTGCCCAGCCAGTTTAAATTCGGCCTCATTGGCCTGACAACCCTGATTGGCCTGGTGGCGGGGATTTTACTGGCTTCGCCCATCATGACCGGAGCAGTGCGACTTACTGTTTTTTTGGAGCAGAATATCCAAAAAACACCGACCCAGGACCTTGTTATGGGTTCTGTGGGATTAATTATTGGACTTATAATTGCCAATTTAATAGGCTCTCTTTTATCTTTTCTGGGACCAATAGGCAAAGCTCTTTGGGTTTTACTGACTTTGCTCCTGGCCTATCTCGGGCTGAGCGTGGGAATCAAGAAAAGGGAAGATTTAATGACCCTTTTTGCCAGTTTCCCCAAATTCGGCGGCAAGGACCGCGCTGTCAAGTCTGACAGCCGCGGCGCCCACTACAAAATTCTGGATACCAGTGTAATTATTGACGGCCGGATTTCCGACCTGTGTCAGAGCGGTTTTGTGGAAGGTGTCATGCTTGTTCCAGCCTTTGTCCTGGAGGAATTACGGCATATTGCCGACTCACCCGACCTGTTAAAAAGAAACCGGGGCAGGCGCGGGCTCGACATTTTAAACCAGATGCGCAAAGACACGGAAATTAAGGTTCAGATTTACGACAACAACCGGGGCTTGGAAGATGTCGCGGAAGTTGACACCAAACTGGTCAAACTGGCCCAGAAGCTGGGCGGGAAAATTATCACCAACGACTTCAACTTGAACAAAGTGGCCGAACTGCACGGCGTCAAGGTTCTGAATATCAATGAGCTGGCCAACGCCGTCAAGCCGGTGGTTCTGCCCGGCGAGGAAATGGTGGTCCAGCTGGTCAAGGATGGAAAAGAAATTGGCCAGGGAGTGGCTTATCTGGATGACGGCACCATGATCGTTGTGGATAACGGAAAGCGTTTCATGAACCAGACCATCCCCGTCCTGGTAACCAGTGTTCTGCAAACTGCCGCCGGACGGATGATCTTTGCCAAGCCCAAGTATGACCGGCGGGGTGATGCCGGACAGGCCTATCTTGGTGAGGTGAATATTATTGGTTAAGGCAGCGGCCGTGGTTCCGGCGGCCGGTTCCGGCAGCAGAATGGGGGCGCAAATCCCCAAACAATATCTCCTTCTGGCCGGCATTCCCCTTTTGGGACACACCCTGAAAGTGCTGGAGGCAAGTCCCGTAATTCAAGATATCGTTGTTGTAACCGGTCCGGGGGAGGAAGAATACTGCCGGGAAAATATAGTAAAAGGGCTGGGAATCACCAAAATTAAGGCAATCGTCAGCGGGGGAAAAGAACGCCAGGATTCCGTTTACAGCGGCATCCTGGCGCTTTCGCCGGTTCCGGACCTGGTTGTGATCCACGACGGGGCGCGCCCCCTGCTAAACCCCGCGGGCCTGCTGGCGGTTGTGGAAGCGGCCGCCCGTTACGGCGCCGCGACCCTGGCGGTACCGGCCAAAGATACGGTCAAGCTGGCGGATGAGGACGAACTGGTGGCCCGGACCCTGCCCAGGGGGCGTCTCTGGTTGACCCAGACCCCCCAGGCCTTTCGCCGGGATCTGCTCCTCCGGGCCCACAGGGCGGCGCGGGAGGCAAATTACCTGGGCACTGACGACGCCGGGCTTGTGGAAAGGCTGGGGTTCCCGGTCAAACTTGTGCGGGGTTCCTACCGCAACATCAAGGTCACCACACCCGAGGACCTCATTATTGCCCAGGCTCTCCTCGCCCACCCCACCCCGCTGGCCCCGGGTCCCGCCGGCAAATATTAAAGGGGGTGCGTCTAACACCCCTTTCCGGCAGCCCTGGTTCCGCCGGCTAACAATCGCCCGGCAAATAAACAATGAACAGCATGGAAAACCGCTTTCACCTTCCCGGCAGCCCGGCCCCGGATTCCGCTGGCAAATAATACTTACACACAATAATGAACGGCATGGAAACGGGCCGCCTGTCCGTTAGCCCGGCTTCCGGGTCCCGCTGGCAAATAATACTTACACACAATAATGAACGGCATGGAAACCGGGCCGCCTGCCCGTTAGCCCGGCCTCCGGGTCCCGCCGGCAAATAATAGCGGACAAACAATGATGAACAACACGGGAACTGCGCCTGTTGTTCTTCCGCATACGGATATTTTAAGGGGGAAATATTTAAATGATCACCGTTTCTGAACTGATGGAAATAAATGAAAGTACAGTACGGAAAGCATCGGAAATTCTCAACAAAAATGACCTGCCGCAAATAATGGGGTGGTTGGCGGAAAAAGACCAAAAAATAAGAGACAGGGCCCTGCTCTTGCTTCGCAACCGTTCCTTGCATAGCGACGACATATACCCGTTTTGGGACGTATTCCGGGAGATGCTTAAAAATAGGGACCCAGAGCTGAAGGGCATGGGCGCTGTACTTATTGCCGCCAATACAAGATGGGATCGCGAAAATAAAATTGACGACGCCATTGAGGATTACCTGTCCTGCTTAAATGACCGGAATCAGACCGTTGCACAACAATGTATCCAGGCTTTACACGAAATTATCCCCTACAAAAAACACCTGCGTACTACAATCGCCGACGGTTTAATCAACATACCCCTTTCAAGTTTTGAAAAAACAAGGCAAAAACCCCTGTTGGTCGACATATTGGGGGCGCTGGTGGTAATAAGGGAAGGTCTGTATCCGGATGAAGTTGAACAATACATAAGTATGGCCCTGGCAGGCAGCATCCTCGATCAAGAGGACAAAAAACAAATCAAGTCAAGGATGGGTTACACCATCTTCTAGCCCCACCCCCTGGGACAGGGGGACAGGTCCCTTGTCCCATTGCAAGCCGTGGGTGAGGCAGGAGCGTTATCCCTCAAACCGTGGTAAACATAGTTTATTTCGTTATTGTTTATATTGATATGTTTTAAAGATTTGGTTTCGTTAAGATGTGGGCAGGCTGGTTTAGGGGTAGGACTTTGTCCCGGGCGGTGTAGATATTTTTATCTAAAATGGGCTACGGGCTATTCCGATGCAAATGTGCTGATTCACGCTTTTGTGGACCACCCGTTTGGGAGCGCCGGTGCAGATGGCACAGGATGTTTTCGGGTGGGGCTGGGAATTCGCCCTTTATCCCGCGGGGTATTATTTTGTGGGACAAGGGACCTGTCCCCTTGTCCCGGATGTGCCAATCCGCACTTTTGGGACAGGGGGACAGGTCCCTTGTCCCGGTGGTGTTAATGCTGTTGGGAAGGGATTGAGCTGTTTTGAGAGTAGGATTTGGTTATGACGTGCACAGGCTGGTTGAGGGACGGGCCCTGATCCTGGGGGGTGTAGATATTTCTTATGAAAAGGGGCTTTTGGGCCATTCCGACGCGGATGTGCTGACTCACGCCATTATGGATTCCTTGCTTGGCGCTGCCGGTGCGGGAGATATAGGGCGTCACTTTCCGGACAGTGATCCGCTCTATAAGGGAATCAGCAGCCTGGTCCTGCTCTCCCGGGTACGGGGGATCCTGGCCCAAAAGGGTTTTACGGTGGGCAATATCGACTCTGTGATCGTTGCCCGGGCGCCCAGGCTGGCGCCTTTCCTGGAAGAGATGAAAGCCAGGTTGGGGGAAGCGCTGGGTACCGACCCAGGGAGGATCAATGTTAAAGCTACCACCACCGAGGGGCTCGGTTTTACGGGAACGGGCGAAGGAATTGCCGCCTGCGCCACATCCCTGCTTTTTACAAGGGGTCATGGGGGGCGGAGTTCGTGACCCGGGGGTGGCCGGGGAATTGCCGCCCGCCCGGACATTCCATGATGGGGGAACTTGGGTTACTAACTTACAGAACGCCCTTTGTTTGTTTCTATCCGATCAACACATATGGGACCGCCCGGGGTTGGCCCGGTGGCCGGGGCGCAGACGGCGGCCATGCGCCGGACACCCCGGGACAGCCCGGGTCCGTCTGAGGCCGCAAGGGGGAAATGGTTTGCCCGGTGATCCCCGAAGTGTTATAATAAGCTACATAAATAGCGGAAATCCGCGGCAAGGGTGCCGTTCTCTGGATATGATACGGAGCCGCGCGCGGGCGCCCGTTTTTCAATAACGAAATGGAGCGGGAATAAGGAGGAACTATATTTGTTGCCGGTTCGGGTAAGATTTGCGCCAAGTCCGACAGGCCCCTTTCATATCGGCGGGGCCCGTTCGGCGTTGTTTAACTGGCTTTTTGCGCGCCGCTGCGGAGGTGTCTTTATCGTAAGGATAGAAGATACCGACCTGGAGCGCTCCTCCCGGGAATCGGAGGAAAATATCCTGGCCGCCTTGCGCTGGCTCGGACTGGATTGGGACGAGGGTGTCGGGGTGGGGGGACCCAACGGACCCTACCGCCAAACGGAAAGACTGGAGCTGTACCAGCGTTACGCCGGACAGCTGCTGCGCCAGAAGGACGCCTACCCATGTTATTGCACCGAGGAAGAGCTGGCTGCGGAGAGGGAGGAACTGCTGGCCAGGGGGGCCATGACGTCCGGCTACTCCGGGCGGTGCCGGGATCTGTCTCCGGAAGAACGCGCCCGCCTGGAGGCTGAGGGAAGGAAACCGGCAATCCGTTTTCGTGTGCCGGATAAAGATGTAATAGTTGTGGAAGACCTTGTCCGGGGCGAAGTTAGTTTTGATTACAGCGGCATCGGGGATTTTATCATCCTCAAATCCGATGGTATTCCCACCTATAATTTCGCCGTGGTTGTGGACGACCATACAATGTCCATCAGCCACGTGATCCGGGCCGAGGAGCACCTGTCCAACACCCCGCGCCAGATCCTTTTGTTCAACGCCCTGGGTTGGCAGACTCCCCAGTTTGCCCACGTGTCCCTGATCTTGGGCAAAGACCGCAGCAAGATGAGCAAGCGGCACGGCGCCACGGCCATTGAGCAGTACCAGGAAAAGGGCTACCTGCCGGAGGCCCTGGTCAACTTCCTGGCCCTTCTGGGCTGGTCCCCGGGGGGAGAGGAAGAAGTCCTGCCCCTGGCTGAACTAAAACAGCAGTTTTCCCTGGACAGGGTGGCCAAAAGCCCCGCTATATTTGACCTGGACAAGTTGAACTGGCTGAACGGACACTACATCAGACAGGCTCCCCTGGAATACATTACGGAGCTGGCCGTACCCTTTTTGGAAAAGGCGGGTTATCTAAGGGCGCCCCTGACACCGGAGCGTCATGAATGGCTGAAGTCGGTGGTTGCCCTGGCCCGGGAGTACCTGGTCTGTCTGGAGGATATCAAGGACAACGTGGGGATTTACTTTAACGACAGGGTTGAAGTACTGGAGGCCGGGGCCAGGGAAGTACTGGACGAACCCCATGTACCGGCTTTGTTTGCGGCCCTGGGGAGGCTGGTTGAGGACTGTCCCGTCCTTACGGCAGCCAAAGCCAGGGAGCTTTTGAAGGGAGCCGGCAAAGAAGCGGGCGTCAAGGGGAAGCAAATTTTTATCCCCGTACGGGCAGCCCTTACCGGCAGTATCCAGGGTCCCGATCTCAACCAGATCATGGCCATTCTCGGAAAGGAAAGGGTGGCCGGCCGCCTGGCCGGGGCCCTGGACCGGAGCCTGTCTTAGGGCATTAACCGGTCCGCCTGTTCCGGCCTGCCCAGGGCCCCGGCCGGTCCGGTTCCGCAGGAAGGTTAATGACGGAAGGAGTCCTTAAAGAGCATGGAAATTTATAATACCTTAACCCGGCGGAAGGAAATTTTCCAGCCGCGGGAACCGGGCAAAGTTCAAATGTATGTTTGCGGCCCCACCACCTACAACTTTATCCACCTGGGCAATGCCCGGCCCCTGGTCTTTTTCGACACTGTCCGGCGGTATTTGACATATAAGGGCTATGATGTCCTTTACATCCAGAATTTTACCGATGTGGACGATAAAATTATCAACCGGGCCCGGGAGGAAGGGAAAGATCCTTTAAGCCTGGCCCGTAAGTATATTGATGAGTACTTTAAAGACGCCGACGCCCTGAACGTGAGGCGGGCGGACAAGCACCCCAGGGTCTCCGGGCACATGCCCGGTATTGTCCGGGTGGTGGAAGAGCTGATTCAGAAGGGATTTGCCTATGAAGTTGACGGGGACGTCTACTTTGAAGTGCGCAAGTTCCCCGGTTACGGCAAGCTTTCCGGGCGGAGCCTGGAAGACATGCGGGCGGGAGCGCGGGTGGAAGTGGACACCCGCAAGCGAGACCCCATGGATTTCGCCGTCTGGAAGGCCGCGAAACCCGGGGAGCCGTCCTGGGACAGCCCCTGGGGTCCCGGCCGGCCCGGCTGGCACATCGAGTGCTCGGCTATGTCTCTTAAATACCTCGGCCCCGGTTTCGATATTCACGGCGGAGGATACGACCTGATCTTTCCCCACCACGAAAACGAAATCGCCCAGAGCGAAGCGGCCACCGGGCAGCCCTTCGTCCGCTACTGGCTGCACAACGGTTTCATCACTGTAAAGGAAGAGAAAATGTCCAAATCCCTGGGCAATTTCTTCCTGGTACGGGACATTCTGACCAAATTTTCACCGGAAGTCGTGCGTTTTTTCCTTTTGTCCACCCACTACCGCAGCCCCCTGGACTTTGATGACGAGAAATTGGCTGCTGCCGGGCGGGGTCTGGAAAGGATCAGGACCAGCATCCGGTTACTGACGGAAGCACTGGCCAGGGAAGAGGATGAAGGCCTCGCTGTTGCTACTTCAGGCGGCCATGCTGCCGGTCCTGCGCCCGCCAGGGGAGTAAGTTCCGCAGGCGGTTCCGCAGCTTCCCTCGCAGGCGGTCCTGCGCCCACCCCCGGCAAGGAAGCGCCGGGGGCTGATTCGCTAAATCTTGCCCTGGATAAAATGAAAATTTCCTTCGAAGCCGCCATGGACGACGATTTTAACACGGCCCTGGCCATCAGCGTTATTTTTGACCTGGCCCGGGAGGTCAACAGCTTTGTCCAGCTGCTGGTGACAAATGTGCCCGCCCCTGCCAGGGAGGTCCTGCAAAAAGCCATGCTTTTATTTAACTCCTTTAACGAGGTCATAGGTATATTTAAAACTGATCCAGTGAGCGGCGGGATTCTCCTGGAAGACGCCGCCGGGAGCTCGGACCTGACCGAAGGATTGCTGAACCTCATTATTGAGATCCGGCAGGCAGCCCGCAAGAAAAAAGACTGGGCCGCCGCCGACAGAATCCGGGACGGCCTTAAAGAGCTGGGCCTAATCCTGGAGGATACCTCGCAGGGAGTACGCTGGAAAAAGCAAGGGTAGCAAGCCGCCGCACCCGGCTGTTTCCGCGGCCAAAGTTGCAGCGTTCCGTTCTCTGTCAAGGGACAACAACCAAGGTGTATTTAAAAAGAGAAGTATCCAGGTGAAATTTTAACAGGCTGAAAGGTGTCCTGGCGTATTTTTGAACAAAGAAGTTATATAGAAGCGTTGTAAAATGGTAGTATGCGCCGTCTGTCAGGAATAAGGGCAGCCCGCTGCCCCTGCTGCACAACCGGTCTCCGGACCGGTTTTGGCAGGGACACCCGGGAGATGCAGGGGGAACAATTGACGCTGATAACTGGGGACAACAGAATTAAGCGGCCCGGCGAGCTGCCGGCGCTGGTCCTGGCCTACGTGGGGGACGCCGTCTTCGAACTGCTGGTCCGGGAACATCTTGTGGCTGCAGGATTGGTCCGGGTTGAACGGCTGCATGATGAGACCGTCAAATTCGTCCAGGCCGCGGCCCAGGCCAGGACACTTCGGGCCCTGGAAGGAACCCTGACTGAGGAAGAGCAGGCAGTGGTCCGCCGCGGCCGCAATGCCAAATCCTCCCACACCCCCCGCAGCGCCGGGGTCCTTGAATACCGGCACAGCACCGCGCTGGAAAGCCTGGTGGGCTACCTCTATCTTAAAGGAGACGCCGCCCGCTTAAACGCCATTTTGGCCGCGGCCCTCAAAACAGGGGAAGAAAGCCCCTGAAGAAAACAGTCCGGGTTCAACCGGGTAGTTTGGCATTTGGAAACCGCCTAATTGAAGTTGTATGGATAGAACTGCTGCGGCACTGCCGCAACAAGCAGAAAGCCGCAATCATTATCGCAAGCAATTGTTACCTCGGGCAAGTCCCGGGGTAACTGCCCGGCAGCAGCTTTAAACTACTCAGGTTCCTAAATACCGGGCATGGTACGGAAGAGGGGTGTTTTTCCTGGGTGAAAAAAAATTGAGCGTGTCGCTTCTGAAATATACCCCCGACCCTCAGGAAATCGTAGCCATGGGGGCCAAGCTGTGTTATTCCGGGGCGGATATTGAAGCGCTTAAACAGGGTATCGTGTCCCGGGACCAGGCGCCCTTTCTGGAGCGATTGATGGATTTAAGCCACCTTTCCCCCATTGAGCATGCCAGTTTTACCTTCGGCATAGAAGGGGTTTCCCGCAGCCTGCTGGCCCAGATTACCCGCCACCGCATCGCCAGTTTCAGCGTCAAATCCCAGCGCTACGTGCCGGCGACACCAGCCGGCGGAACGGCCGGCACGGCCGGAGTTTCGGTCAATAAAGTCAACCTGATCGATGCCGCAACTGGTGCAGCAGCCGGCGCAGCTAACCCGGCTGTCACTGAAGTCGGTGCAGCCAACCCGTCCGGCGCCCTCGCAAACGGCGGCTGTTCAGCTTTCCCGTCTGCGGCCACAGCGGCCGGCGCAACTGGCGCAGCTGCAGACGGGGCCGGTGTTGCGGTTGAAGCAGACGGCGTTTTCGGATATATCATCCCGCCGCAGATAAAGGATCTGGGTCCCGGGGCCGTAAGCTTGTTCGAAAGCCAGATGCGCCAGATCCAGGCCTGGTACAACGAATGGGTGGAAAAACTGGGCAACCAGGGCGAAAAATCATTTGAGGACGCCAGGTTTGTTCTTCCCAACGCAGCGGAGACCAAAATGCTGGTCACCATGAATGCCCGGGAACTGCTTCATTTCTTCACTTTGCGCTGCTGCAACAGGGCCCAGTGGGAAATCCGGGCCCTGGCCAGGGAAATGCTGAAATTGGTTAAACCGGTTGCCCCGGTTATCTTCAGGGAAGCGGGGCCGGCTTGCCTGAAAGGCCCCTGCCCGGAAGGCAAAATGAGCTGCGGTAAAAGGGAAAAGGTTAGAAAGGAATTTTTAAACCCGTAGGATTGTCCGGGTTAAAACTTAAACTGGAAACTAAAACTTGGAGGAGAGATTTACCTGGAAGACATTATCACCGGGCGCAACCCGGTACGGGAGGCCCTGCGCTCCGGCCGCCCCATTAACAAAATTCTGATTGCGGAGGGAAGTCAGTCCGGTCCCCTTCAGGAAATATTCAACATGGCCCGGAACGAAAACATTCCCGTGCAAAGGGTGGACCGCCAGCGCCTGGACAAGTTTGCCCCCGAAACCGCCCACCAGGGCGTAGTGGCCCTGGCGGCCGCCCGGGAATACGTAGAGGTTGAGGATATCCTGAAGGCTGTGCAGCCGGGGGAGGCGCCGCTGCTGATGCTCCTGGATGAAATTCACGATCCCCACAACCTGGGGGCCATCCTCCGGACCGCTGAGGCCGCGGGCGTCCACGGGGTAATCATTCCCCGGCGCCGTTCCGCCCCCCTGACCCAGACTGTGGCCAGGTCCTCCGCCGGGGCTGTTGAATACGTCCCTGTGGCCAGGGTGGCCAACCTGGCTATGACCATGGAAGATTTAAAGAAAAAAGGTCTCTGGATCGCCGGGGCCGACGCCGGCGGCCGGGAGTTATACTGGGATGCCCGTTTGGACGGTCCCCTGGCGCTGGTCATAGGGGGCGAGGACAAGGGCCTGGGCAGGCTGGTAAAGGAAAGGTGCGATATGCTGGTGCGTTTCCCCATGTACGGGCGGATTAACTCCCTTAACGCCTCGGTTGCCGCCGCCTTGTTTGCCTACGAGGTGCTGAGGCAGAGAAGGAAGACGTTTTAGTGAAAGGAAAGGTCTTTTTTAAAAAATCAAGGCATTTTGGGAAAGAGAGATGTGTTAAAGTAGAAGGGTGTTTTAGAAAAGAAAGGCATTTTAATGACGGAGACGCTTATTGTTGACGGTTATAATATTATTTACGCCTGGCCGGAGTTGGAGAAACTTATCGAATCCGGCATGGACCACGCCAGATCAAAGCTGATCTCCATACTGGCCGATTACGCAGCTCTGGCCGGCCAGAGGGTAATCCTGGTTTTTGACGCGCACCACATGAAAAATACCGCCGGAAGCACGGAAGCTATAGATGGTATCGAAGTCGTCTTCACCCAGGCGGGGGAAACAGCCGACGCCCTGATTGAGCGGTTGGCCGGTTGCCTTACGGAACGGTGCAAAGTCTATGTGGCAACTTCCGACCAGGCCGAGCAGGCGATTGTTTTTGGCCGGGGGGCGTACAGGCTGACACCGGGCGAACTGCGCGAGCAGGTCAGGCTGACCAAAAAAGAGAGTGAGCGGTTTTACGGGCAGGCTACCCCGGCAGACGGCTACCTGGAGAACAGGCTTGTTTCCAATGTCCGCTCCAGGCTGGAAAAACTGCGCCGCCAAAAGTAGCCGCTTGGGGAAGGGGCTGTCCCATTTTTGCCTTGACGAGCTATCACCCCTTCGTTATAATAAGTATAAATCTTGACAGAGACTGGTTTTGACATACACCCAGTCCCGAAAAAAAGGAAAATTGTACCGTCCGGCTGTCCCCGGATTCTATTACTCTGAGGGAGAGGTTTTTTGTTTTTCTCATGGGAATTGAGCAAAGCGGGGGGATAATGTGATTTTTCAGGCCCAGAGGGAAGTTCTTGACAGCTACCAGGTGCTGGTTGACGAGGATGTAGTGGAGTTTGCCCGTGGGGGCGACGATGCCGCCCTTGAGTATCTAATCAATAAGTATAAGAATTTTGTCCGGGCCAAGGCCCGCTCCTATTTTTTAATCGGCGCTGACCGTGAGGACATCATTCAGGAAGGTATGATCGGGCTTTACAAGGCTATTCGGGACTTCCGCCTGGACAAACTGTCATCGTTCCGGGCCTTTGCTGAACTTTGCATTACCAGGCAAATTATTACAGCAATTAAAACCGCCACCCGGCAAAAGCATATTCCGCTGAACTCATACGTTTCCCTGAATAAACCCATTTACGACGAGGATTCGGATCGTACCCTGCTGGATGTTCTTTCCGGGTCGAAAATTACAGATCCCGAGGAACTGATTATCTCCAGGGAAGAATTCAACGATATCGAGGAAAAAATGGGTGAGATCCTGAGTTCACTGGAATGGAAGGTTCTTATGTCTTACCTGGAGGGCAAATCCTACCAGGAAATTGCTGAAGACCTGCACCGCCACGTCAAGTCCATCGACAACGCCTTGCAGCGGGTCAAACGCAAACTGGAGCGCTACCTGGAAAAAAGGGAAGCTTGAACCAAACCTAATCAGTTGTGTGGTTAATTAATTGTGGGATAGTCGGGCAGTTAAATAGTGAGCGGTAAGCAGCTGGAAAAGTTTAGCGGCTGAAAGCTTAAGCGGTTGAGATTTAAATAGTTGCGTGGTTGAGCAGTTGAGGTGTTAAGCAGTTTACCCAAGGTTCCCTGGTCTATTTAATTGGGTTGCTTCGCTGCCCTGTATTCGTCTGCCTGGCATGGCGCATTGTTGTTTTTTGGGATGGTTTGATTTGTTTTCCAATAAAAAAGCAGTTGACAGCCTTGCGGTTTTATCTTATAATAATGCTTGTGTCAGCGCCGGCGTAGCTCAATTGGCAGAGCAGCTGACTTGTAATCAGCAGGTTGCGGGTTCGAGTCCCATCGCCGGCTCCAGTTAAGAAGCAACAGGTGCATTTAATATGGAGGGGTTCCCGAGTGGTTAAAGGGAGCAGACTGTAAATCTGCCGGCGACGCCTTCGCTGGTTCGAATCCAGCCCCCTCCACCAGTGTTAATAAGAGGATGAACGGTTAACTTGACCGAAGACGTCTTTCATGATATAGTAGAGTTTGGGGAACAATTTAAATCCCAGTCGTCAATACAATATCGCGGGGTAGAGCAGCTGGTAGCTCGTCGGGCTCATAACCCGAAGGTCGTGGGTTCAAATCCCTCCCCCGCAACCAAAAAACCACAGCACCCTGAAGGGTGCTTTTTTACATGTATGTCCGGTTCCCGTTGGCTGCGACCGGCCCGGGCGGATGCAAGAACATCGTATACGTGTTCTTATCCGGTTTTTCGTTGTCCGCGCCCGGCTCGTAGGCGGATGACTGTGGCCGGTGGATGGCATTTTTTCATGAATATTTCAGGGAGACATTATTGCAGAACGAACATAAAATACCGGGAAAGGTTCCTTGACAAACACCGAGTGGATATGCTAATCTATGGTTTGCAAGGTTCTAAAGACGCCCTTTGGGGAAGGTTTAAAAGGCGTAAAAAACTAAATGGTCTTCTAAAGAGCAGGGTCCCTCATTAATAAACCTGCCACTATAGCTCAGAAGGTAGAGCGCATCCTTGGTAAGGATGAGGTCACCGGTTCAATCCCGGTTAGTGGCTCCAATTTTAAAAACCGGGGGGTAAAAGTCGCAGGCCTGGATTTATAAAGAAAGATAACACTCACCGGGCTGTCCCGGCTGCACCTGCCTTTTTAAATCCGACGCAAGTCCTTTGATATCCTTAAATTGATGCGGCGGCGTAGCTCAGCTGGTCAGAGCACACGGTTCATACCCGTGGTGTCCGGGGTTCAAGTCCCTGCGCCGCTACCAAAATATTAGCCACCTATTGATAAAATCTCTTTTATCAATAGGTGGTTTTTGTTTTCGCCAAACGGGATAAAAAACTTGTCGGCGTTATATTCATGGATCCGGACAGCTTTAAGATGGTCAATGACACCATGGGCCACAGCTGTGGGGACGCCCTCTTCACCGTTGCCAAACCCGTCTAACGCTGACACCATGGGCCACAGCTGTGGGGACGCCCTGCTCCGGGAGGTGGCGCAAAGCCTGGCGAGATGTCTGCGCAGTACGGATACGGTTGCCCGCTTCGGCGGGGATGAGTTTTTGATCATGGTCAACAAGAAATATATAGAGCTGTCCAACAACCTGCACAGGATTCAGGAACGGGATGAACTTACCGTCTATTATCAGCCCTTAACCGGACGCTTGCGCCGTCGGTCGATTTTTTTTATGGCCCGGGAGGAATTTGCCCCGCTGCATAGAATTAAAACATCGTCCTGCCTGGTTCTGCATAAAAAAGTTTATTATGGAAGCGATTTATCCTGGTGGTTATAATTACCAGTAAGGAGGCAAAACCAATGGCAAAGCAAAAATTTGAGCGTACCAAAACCCACATCAATATCGGCACCATCGGACACGTTGACCACGGTAAAACCACCCTTACCGCAGCCATTACCTTAACCCTCAACA